>Ga0157372_10006374_pt1 | contig 12552 bp, 14 predicted proteins | sample C55metaG_FD_115307 | JGI IMG/M metagenome (GOLD analysis project Ga0157372, IMG submission 115307) | Corn rhizosphere microbial communities from Kellogg Biological Station, Michigan, USA - C5-5 metaG | ecosystem: Host-associated > Plants > Roots > Rhizosphere > Soil | place: USA: Michigan... | reverse complement strand
CCCGGTGAATTTAAACTCCGGTAAAAATTCATCCTTGAATTTATAGCCCGGTCCGCCGGTTCCGTTGCCTGCCGGATCGCCGCCCTGGATCATAAAGTTGGGAATCACGCGGTGAAATTTTAAGCTGTCGTAAAAATGAACACCTTCTTTTTTTGCTGTGTTCTTTATTTTTCCTTCGGAAAGTCCCACGAAGTTGGCAGTGGTGAGCGGCACTTTTTCAAATTCCAGCCTGATCAGGATCACACCTTTGGTGGTTGTGAGCTCGGCGTACAGCCCTTTTTCAAGCTTTGGCTTTTTTTCTTTTGCAAATGTTGCGAGTGAAATGAACAGGAGTGTAAAGACGAAGAGAATTTTTTTCATAAAGTGTTATGGTTATAGTATAGATTTATTTTTCAGCTTCTATGATCTTAGCCGATTTTAACATTCGCGCGATGCGGATCAGTTTCATCAGCATTTCGAAGCGTTCGGTATAGGTCCGGTTAAGGATGATCTGTTCCCGTTCCTGTTCGTTCACAATAACTTTTTTTGCTGGCTTCATAGGCTTTAATGCTCACCAAATTTAAATAAAAATGTTGATAAAACTTCAAATCATTTTTTCGCTAAACTGCCTGCCATTGTTAATTTTGAGCTATGAAAGTATGCATTGCAGAAAAGCCGAGTGTTGCGAAGGAAATAGCCGAGATCCTGGGCGCTAAACAGCGCAAGGATGGCTATTGGGAAGGGAACGGCTACCAGGTGACCTGGACCTTCGGGCATTTGTGCGAGCTGAAGGAGCCGCATGAATACGACAGTGCATACCGCGAATGGAACCTCAACATGCTCCCGATCCTGCCTGTGAAATTCGGGATCAAGCTGAAGAACGATAAAGGAATAGAGAAGCAGTTCAACACCATTTCCACGCTTTTTGAAAATGCAGAAGAGATCATCAACTGCGGTGATGCCGGCCAGGAAGGGGAATTGATCCAGCGCTGGGTGTTGTCAAAATCGAATTGCAGGAAGCCGATGAAGCGCCTCTGGATCTCTTCGCTTACCGAAGAGGCCATCCGCGAAGGCTTTAAGAAGCTGAAGGATGCGAAGGATTACGACAGCCTTTATTTTGCAGGTTATTCGCGTGCCGCTGCCGACTGGCTGCTTGGCATGAATGCAACGCGCCTGTATACCATCAAGTACGGGAACGGGAACAGGCAGGTGCTTTCCGTAGGCCGCGTGCAAACGCCTACGCTTGCCATGATCGTGAACCGGCAGATCGAGATCAATAATTTCCGCTCGGCGGTTTTCTTCGAGCTCAAAACAAAATACCGCGATGTGGTTTTCAATGCACAGCTCGAGCGCTTTTTGGGAGATGAAAAACAAAAGGCGGAAAGCCTGCTTGCTTCGCTCGTGAATGGAGAGTTTACAGTCACATCCGTGGAAACGAAAAAAGGAAAGGAATCGTCGCCGCGCCTGTTCGACCTTACCTCGCTGCAGGTGGAGTGCAATAAGAAATTCGGCTTCTCTGCCGATGATACACTGAAGACCATCCAGAACCTTTACGAGAAAAAATTAGTGACCTACCCGAGGGTGGATACTACCTATCTCCCGGAAGACATCTATCCGAAGATCCCCGGGATCCTGCAGCAGATGGTAAATTACAGCGCACTCGTTTCGCCTTTGCTGAAAGAGCCGATCCGCAAATCGGGAAAAGTGTTCGACGATAAAAAAGTAACGGATCACCATGCGATCATTCCTACGGATGTGCGTGCGCAGGGACTTGTTGGCGCAGAAGCGAATGTATACGATGTGATCGCAAAACGCTTCATCGCCGCATTTTACAAGGATTGCGAAGTGTCGAATACCGTGGTGCTGGGCAAAGTGAAGGAAGTGGAATTCAAGGCGAACGGAAAGCAGATCCTTGATCCGGGCTGGAGAGTGGTGTACAGCAAGGAAGCGATCGATGAGGATGAAAAGGAAGAGATCCAGCTGCTGCCCGAATTTGTGAAGGACGAAAAAGGTCCGCATGAAGCTTACCTGGCCGAAGGAAAAACAACACCGCCGAAAGCATTTACCGAAGCTACGCTGCTGCGCGCTATGGAAACAGCCGGCAAGCAGGTGGAAGACGAGGAGCTGCGCGAGCTAATGAAAGACAACGGAATTGGCCGTCCTTCAACACGCGCTGCCATCATTGAAACATTGTTCCGCAGAACATACATCCGCCGCGAGCGTAAAAATATTGTCCCTACCATTACAGGGATGGAGTTGATCCGTACCATCAACAACGAGTTGCTGAAGTCGGCGGAGATGACCGGTAACTGGGAGTTCAAGCTGAGGCAGATCGAAAAGGGAGAATACCAGGCCGATGCATTTTTGCAGGAAATGAAGCAAATGGTGACCGACCTGGTGATCCAGGTAAAAGGGGAATCCGGAAAGCGCATTGCGGTGGAAAGCGCCGAGCCGGCACCGAAAGCAAAGGGCGAGCAAAAGGCCGGATGCCCGAAATGCAAGTCGGGAAATATGCTGAAAGGCAAAACTGCCTTCGGATGCAGCAACTTCCGGAATGGCTGCGACTTTAAGATCCCGTTCGAGCTCATGGGCAAAAAGCTCAGTGATGCACAGATCCTGGCGCTGGCGGATAAAGGCAAAACACCGTTGGTGAAAGGCTTTGATATGGGAGGCACAAAGAAGGACGGAATTTTAAAGCTCACATCTTCCTTTAACATAGAGTTCGAAGAAAAAGAAGCGGCAGCGCCTAAGCCGAAAAAAGAAGCAGGCCCGGTGGCTTGTCCGAAATGCAAAACAGGAACGATCCTGAAAGGCAATTCGGCATTCGGCTGCAGTAACTGGAAAAACGGCTGCAGCATGCGGTTCCCGTTCGAGCTGTTCGGTAAGGCTTTCACCGAAGCTCACATTCTTGCACTTTCCAAAAAGGGCGAGACGGCCGAGATCAAAGGCTTTGTGAAGGACGGCAAAAAAGTGAACGGGAAAATAAAGCTGAATGAAAATTTTGAGCTGGTCCTCGCTTAAGGAATTATCAGCGGATCGCCCGGTTCAATTCATCAGCGCCCCATTCGCCTAATCCTGTGAAGATGTTGCCGAAAGAGTTGTTGTTGAACGGACGGTATTCATAGGATCCGCGGTTCGGATTAAAATTATAATCCATATTCCCCTGTGAAACAGTTGCGCGGAAACCGATGGAAGAATGTTCCGTCATTTTGTAATCCATTCCGAAAGAAGCTGCCTTGTACATATTCCGGCGATCGCACATGCCGCTTGCATCCACCATCACAGCGCCTGAAAGCGATACCTTTTTATTCAGCCGGTATTCTCCGCCTGCAAATACGAGGTTGCCGGAAAGATTGCGTTTTCCCGATGCTGTATAGGATTCACTCCTGCCGAAGCCCTGTCCAAAGGAATAGTGCATGAAGCCGGCAGTGAGGGAGAATTTTTTGGAAAGGCTGTAATTGATCTTCGGCGCAATGAACGTAGCTACCGCAGCATTTTTTGAGTCGCTCTGAAAGCTAAGGCTGGTGCCCGCCATCACAGATCCGCTGATGCGGTCCTTCACGGTGGCTTTTCGTTTTGCCGGGTAATAATCCTCCGTGGTTTGTGCAAAGGAGCCAAGGCAAAGAAGCAAAAATAAAACCGAAGCGCTTGTTTTCATAATAAAATCGTTTTTCAAATTTAAGAAATAAAATCAGGTTTTAAAAATATAATGTACCGGATAGATTTGTAAATTCGTGGCGCCTGCCCCAGCGCGACGGCACCACATTAAAAAAGGAGACCGGAATATGAAATTATTTGTAAAGAACCTCGACAGGGACATCAATGAAATGCAGCTGGAAGGCTTGTTCGCGCAGTACGGAAAAGTGGTGTCCACCAAAATAGTGTACGATACCATTACCTGGGAATCAAAAGGATTCGCTTTTATGGAAATGGCGAAAAAGGAAGATGGCGAAAAAGCGATCGCAGCGCTCAACGGCAAGGAAATACGTGGTAAGGAGCTGATCGTGCAGGTGGCTGAAGAAAGAAGGAGATAATGAGGCTTTTTTTATTCTTTTCCGTTTTCATTCTTTTATTTGCCTGCGGGGCCTCCGAAACCGGTACTGGTGTAACCCAGGCGCCACCGCAGAACCAGGACAGCATCAATGCCTTTCTCGTTAAGATCCATGCGAAGGAAAAAGCTTACCGCATCGACACCCTGTTCAGGAACAAGGTGAAGAATGCCGGCTTCAACGGCTGTGTGCTGGTGGCTCAGCACGGACAGGTGATCTACAAAAAAGCATTCGGCTTTTCCAATTTCAAGAACAAGGATTCCCTTCGTTTAAATTCGGCATTCCAACTCGCTTCCGCATCCAAAACGCTCACTGCAGCGGCCATTCTGCTGCTGATGGACAGAGGACAGTTAAAGCTCAGCGACTCCGTTCAGAAATACCTTCCCGGCTTCCCGTATCCCGGCATCACCATCCAGATGCTGCTTACGCACCGTTCCGGGCTTGGCAACTATGTTTATTTCTGCGAGCCTTATTGCGACAAGCCCAATACCTACAAAGGCAGCTGCTTTAACAACCAGGCCATGTTCGAGATCATGAAGTCGTTCCGCCCCGGCGTGTATGCCAAGCCCGGGAAGAAGTTCGAATACTGCAATACCAATTATGCGCTGCTGGCACTGATCGTAGAAAGCGTTTCGGGCACACGCTTTCCCGAGTTCATGGAAACCAATATTTTCAAGCCCCTCGGTATGAACGATACCTGGGTGCACGATCCGCAGGCCGATACCGCACATAAGTTCAAGACCTTCGGCTACAACGGCCTTGGCCGCCCCGAAGAAGATACCTATGCCGATGATGTATACGGCGATAAAGGCGTGTATTCAACCGTAGAGGACCTTTTCAAATGGGACAGGGCGCTGTATTCCGAGGTGCTTCTTAAAAAAAGCACGATCGACGATGCGTTCAAAGGCTACAGCAACGAGCACAAAGGCAAGCGCAATTATGGCTACGGCTGGCGCATGATCGACGACGGGAAAACCCCGAAGATCATCTATCATAACGGATGGTGGCATGGCTACAACAGCCTGTTCCTTCGCCGCCCGGCCGATGGCACCACCATCATCGTACTCTCCAACAAATTCAACCGCACCGCCTACCAGGTGCAGGGTGTGCTTGAAATACTTTCCGAAGGCAAGGGCGCAGCCGAAATGGAAGGCGAAGAGTAGGAGAGGTTGTATATCCTGTTTACTTTGATACCTTTGCGCCGCCCAACCATCGAAAATTAATTACCAGGTATCGAAAAACCGATTGGCATGTAATTTTATTGCGAACATTTGCATTGTAAAAATTAACAATTAACCAAAACACAAGCCCTATGAAAAAATTAATTTATTTGATCGCATTTATGCCATTTGCATTCAGCTGCGGAGATGGTAATAAGCCAAGCGGTTTATCTGTGGAAGACAGCTTAACTGCCGTAAGCGGCGGTCAGAGAGTACGCATCGAGCGCCAGGATTCGAGCATCCAGGAGTTTATCCAGGGATTCAACGAGATCCAGGCTAACCTTGACGAGATCAAAGCAAAGGAAAAGATCGTATCAACAAACAGCAAAGACGCTGAAACACGCAAGTCGAAAGAAGACCAGATCGTGGCCGATATCCAGAGCATCTATGATGTGATGAACAAGAACAAGCAGCGCCTCGAGACCATGAGGTCGAAGCTGAAAGCTTCCAACAAAAAGAACGAAGAACTTGAAAAATTCATCAACCGCTTAACAGCAGAGCTGGAGCAGAAAGATGCAGAGATCACCGACCTGAAAACACAGCTCGAGCACCTGAACATCGAAATGACCAACCTGAACACTACCTACCAGGAAGAGATCCAGTCAGGACAGGTAAAAACTGAGAAGCTGCATACTGCATATTATGCATTCGGTACTGCAAAAGAGCTGATCAAGAACAATGTATTGACAAAAGAAGGCGGTTTCATCGGCCTGGGTAAATCCCAGAAAGTGAAAGAAGACTTCAACAAGGATTATTTCACCAAGATCGACATCACTTCCGTGAATGTGATCCCATTGGGCGCTAAAAAAGCGAAGCTGGTGACTACACACCCTGCCGGCTCTTACAAAATTGAAGGCGCTGACGGTAAAGCTGAGAAGCTGACCATCACCAACGCTGAGGATTTCTGGAGCGCATCCAAATACCTTGTGGTTGTAATTGAGCAGTAGTAGTAATGTCCTATACTTTCAAAAGCCGTCCTCAACAGGGACGGCTTTTTATTTATATTTACCCATGCTCAAAAAGAACATCATCATCTCCAAAACAGCGCGCTACTTTCTGTCGGCGGAGCCTTCCGCCAATATAGAAGAAGTGTGGTTCGTATGCCATGGCTACGCACAGCTGGCGAACTATTTCATAAAGAACTTTGATGCGCTGAACACCGGGAAGGTGCTCGTAGTTGCGCCCGAAGGACTGAACCGGTTTTACTGGAACGGTTTCTCGGGGAAGGTGGTGGCCTCGTGGATGACAAAGGAAGACCGTGAGGAGGAGATCCGTGATTACGTTGCCTACCTGGATGAAGTGTACCGGGAAGTGCTTTCGCTGCTGGAAAATAAAAATGTAAAAATAACGGCGCTCGGCTTTTCACAGGGCACAGCTACGGTTTGCCGCTGGCTGGCGAACAGCCGTTCACATGCCGATCACCTGGTACTGTGGGCCGGCGCTTTTCCCGGCGATATGGACCTGCAATTGAACAAGGCCGTGTTCAACAACATGCGGACAATGCTTGTAACAGGTGATAACGACGAATTTATCAATGAGGAACAGGTGAAGGAGTATGAGCAGCTGCTGAAGGATAGGGGCATCAGCCATGAAGTGTTGCGCTTTAAGGGCAAACACGAGATCAAAGAGGAAACGTTAGTGGAGCTGGCATCCCGGTTAAGGGGCGCTTAAAAATGTTTTCAGCCATTCTACGGCTTTCTCTTCGTCGTTGAACAGCCGGGTGGGCCGTGCAGGCTTGTTGAAGCTCAGGTACATGTTGCCGACAAGCTTTTGGGGGAAGGAACGGATCACATAGGCTTCCGCCAGGGCAAAAGGATCCGATTCGGGAGTGGCGATATAAGCCCTCGCTTCGGGCGTAGGCAGTATGTATTCGCTCACAACGATCAGCAGGGGAAACCGCTTTCCGCTTCCCAGCTCTTCGAGTGTGTCGACCACCAGCTTTACGTGCTGCACATCGATGTCTTCCTCACCGCTGATGTTCACCTGCGCGATGCCGTCGATGCGGATCGCAACGGAGATCGTCTCGAATTTTTTTTCAGAAAGGATCCTGACCTGCTGCTGTTTCAGCTGAAGTCCTTCGCCCATCTTATTCCGCAGCTGCAGCCGGTGCCGCAGGCATTGATTCACAGTGCTTCTTTAATCCTGCCAGTGTTTTTTCGAAATCGCTTCCAAGCATGCCGTCCATCATCAGTCCCGGGATCCTGCCGAAAAATCCCATGTCCATTTCCATGTAGGTGGTGGCTACGCAGCCGCTGCCTTCGTTCCTGAATTTCCAGCCTCCGCGGCTTGTTCCCATGCCTTCGAATTCGAGGTCGGTGAGGATCAGCGTATCGGGCTTGCTTTCAACGATGCTGATGTTTCCGTGACCGACGTTCTCGTTGTCGCTGCTCCAGAGGTGCTTTGCGCCCACGCCGCTCTCGGGGCCTTCATAGGTTGATTTCATGGCAGGATCGATGTTATCCCAGTACGACCATTGCGGCCAGTTGTGAAAGTTGTTTACCTGCTGAAATACGAGCGAGGCCGGCGCATTGATCTGCGTGGAGCGTTCCACGCGAACGTTCGAAGGCAGGAAAAGTGAAACAATGATAAACAGCGCAGCGAGCACCGCTAATGCAATACCTATTTTTTTGAGGATCTTCATGTGGTTTGATGTGTTTAAGGTTCAGTGTGTTGCCGCTTTCACGGCCGGAGCATTGCCGGAATCTTCCGGTTGACCAAACGAATATAAAAAGATTTCGTGAGATGATACGTTTGTGCAGAATTTTAGATGAATTAAATGTACATACATACAATTTGATTTGTGTAACTTTGCGGAAATTTTTCTGACAGATGAAATTACTTTATACATATTTAAAAAGATACCGCTGGCTGGTGGTATTGGCATTGCTTCTTGCAACCGTGAACCAGATCTTCTCCCTGCTGGATCCCTATATATTCAGCCTGATCGTTGACAATTATGCAACTACCCCTCACCTGAAGACGGAGCACCATGAAGTGCTGACCAAAGCACAATATGTAAAGGGTGTAGGCCTCCTGATCTTATTGGGAATGGGGGTTGCAATGGTTTCGAGGATCGCCAAAAATTTCCAGGATTATTATGTAAATGTAATCACTCAAAAGCTGGGTGCGCAGATCTATTCCGACGGACTCCAGCATTCTTTGGAACTGCCGTACCAGGTGTTTGAGGATCAGCGCAGCGGTGAAACCCTCGGTAAGCTTCAGAAGGTGAGATCGGATGTGGAGAAGCTTATCATGGCCTTCGTCAGCATTCTATTTACTTCACTCGTCGGAGTTGTATTTGTGATGGTCTATGCGATCAAGATCCACTGGCTGATCGCGGTCGTTTATTTTTCCGCAGTGCCCATTTTAGGTTTCATTACTTCCCTGTTGAGTAAAAAAATAAAAGTGATCCAGAAGAAGATCGTGGGGGAGACCACAGCGCTGGCGGGCTCCACTACCGAATCGCTCCGCAACATCGAGCTGGTGAAAAGCCTTGGCCTTGCCGACCAGGAGATCAAGCGCCTCAACGGCACTACATTGAAGATCCTCGGACTTGAATTAAAGAAAGTACGCTACATCCGCAGCATCAGCTTTATCCAGGGCACCTTCGTGAATTTTCTGAGAAGCTGTATTCTTTTTATTTTATTGTATTTCATTTTCGGTGATGTGCTTACGCTTGGTCAATTGTTTTCCATGCAGATCTATTCTTTCTTTATTTTCGGGCCTTTGCAGGAATTAGGGAACATCATTAATGTGTACCGTGAAGCGGAGGTGTCGCTCGATAATTTCCAGGCGATCCTCGATACGCCGAAGGAAGTGAAGCCGAAAAATCCGGTGAACATCAACGGCATGCAAACGCTGAAGTTCGACCAGGTAACGTTCAAGCACCAAACCGCTTCCAACAATGCGCTCGAGAAGATCAGCTTCGATGTACGGAAAGGTGAGACCATTGCGTTTGTGGGCCCTTCGGGCTCCGGCAAAACAACGCTGGTGAAGCTGCTGGTTGGATTGTACCAGCCCCTTGACGGAGATATTTTCTATAACAATAACAACAGCAAAGTTGTCGACCTCGATCAGCTGCGCTCGCAGATCGGCTTTGTAACGCAGGACACACAGCTGTTCTCGGGCACCATCAAGGAAAACTTATTATTCGTAGCACCAGGCGCAAGCGATGCGGAATGTATGGATGTGCTGAACAAAGCGGCCTGCCAGAGCCTGCTGGCGCGTGCCGATAACGGGATCGATACCATGATCGGCGAAGGCGGAGTGAAAGTATCGGGAGGAGAGAAGCAGCGCCTTTCCATTGCGCGTGCATTGCTGCGCAAGCCTTCATTGCTTGTATTCGATGAGGCCACATCGGCGCTGGATTCGTTAACGGAAGAAGAGATCGGAAAAACTATCCGTACGCTTTCGAAGAATGAGAATCACATGACCATCATCATTGCGCACAGGCTCAGCACCATAATGCATGCCGACCGCATCTTTGTTCTTGAGAAGGGAAATATCATCGAACAGGGTAAACATGAAAACCTGCTGCAGCACAAAGGATTGTACTATGCAATGTGGAGGCAGCAGATCGGGGAAAGGTAGTTCTAATTCTTCCTTTTCAGCCAGTCCGGCGGATCCACCACGATAGGGCAGAAGCTGTTTCCGAACAGCACTTTCTTTTTGTCGAAGCCGCCCAGCTTGTTATCGTAGATCAGGCAGTAATATCCTTTTGCGTAATTGGAGATGTCGACCGAGTTGCCGTATCCCTGTTTGGTGATAGCGCCATAGGGATTGTAAATGATGAAGTAGGTGTCGGCCGTGAATGTGATCGTTTGGTTATGGTCCACCACGGCATAGCTCACCGGCTCTTTTTTGGAATAATAGCTCACCGCATCGGAGAACCTGCTGATCTTGTCATATCCTTTTTGCCGTACCCTGAATTTATTTTCACCGCTGCTTAAGATCACGGGCACCGAATACGAGTTCGGTGTAGGGCTCCCGATCCCGTTCACTTCGCCCACCTTTACCCATTTATCAAAAATGAACTGCTCCACGATGTAGGGCAGCGAGCCATGCTCATTGGTCGCGGTCCAGCTTACCATACCATCCTTGCTGATCTTAAACGACTGAACCACAAAGGTTGAAATGATCTTTTCCGATTTGCTGTCGTTTCCGCCTCCGGGTGTTTTAAAGGCAGTCGAAAGAACGACTACTGAAAGTAATATCGCATAAAGCGCTCGTTTCATGATGGTTATATTTATGGTTATAACACAGCAAAAGTAGAGCAGGAAAAAAAGGGAATAACTCCGGCGATTTTATTTAATTAACATTTGAGTGTTAATATCACTCAAATGCCCAATTAAATCAGTAGTGTCATCAATTGTTAATACTGTTAATAACTCTGTGATGTACGGCAGCGAATGATCTCCGGGCACTTCGGGAAAGTAAAAAAATAAAAGTTAAGGGTTTATAAGCTTTTCAAGCGCCCGGAAAATATCGGTATGCGCTTTTTTGACGGTATCGTCCCCGTGTTCCGAAAAGCTGAAGCGGATCTGCAGGTCAACCCCTTTGCGAACATGGGAATTGTAAATGACTTTGATGCGCGTTTTCAGGGGTGATGCTATGCATGGGACAGGAATATGCCGGTGTGGTGTATGTGGAGAGGGAACGTTTTTTTCATGGGATACGATGTCTGCCCGCTAATTTACGGTATAATTTTCAGATGCCGGTTTGGGGAATGATTTCCCCGGGAGCTTAAAAAAAGGCCCGGGCACCGAATTTTAGAGGATATCAGGACAAAAAGGATAGCTACAAAACAAACATAAACGATATACTATGCAAAATTTAGATCATTACTATAACTTATTTGTTGCGGCAGATAACCAGCTGTATGCTGAATCGCTGAAACAATCGCTGGAAACTTCATTCGACAAGAACGTGAAAGTGGAAGCCTTTATCTCCAAAGAGGAGTGCATCAATTACATTGGCAAGCAGCATAAGCCCGACATCGTGGTGCTGGATTACAAACTGAACAAAAAATCGAGCGAGAGCAACAGCACGTACACTGTAGACAAGATCAAGGAAATGAGCCCTGATACGATCGTGATCATGATGTCGAACGAGGAAGATATGCCTTCGGCTGTGAAAGCCCTGCGTTATGGCGCTTATGATTATGTGATGAAAGACCGCTTTGCTTTTTCACACATCCGGGAGGCTGTTGAAAAATGCCTGGTGCCATCAAAATGTTAAACTTTTTTATTGCTTGAACAAAAATAAAAAAACACCGGCTGGCCTCACCACCTGCCAGCCTGTAAAATGAAGAGAGGAGCCCATAAAGCTCCTCTTTTATTTTTTTATCAGTTCCGCCGCTCCTGGTCAGATTTACTAAAATGGATTGGTGGCATCCCGAAGTCTGCGCTTTATTCAAAATCCGCGTACAGCAGATACTTCTTCCGGATCACCTTAAATTTTTTCAAGCCCTCAGCCCAGCTCGCCCTGATCTCGCCTTCGCTTTTCCCGTCCTTGATCTGCTGCTGCAGGGTGGCGTTTCCGGCATGGTAATTAAAATTCTCATCAAAAAAAGTGGCTTTGTCGGGCGTGCCTTCATACATCCCGATCAGCCAGAACAGATAGATCTTTTTATAATCCTTCATGTATTCATTACCGAAATCAACAAGGTTGAAGCCCTTGCATTCCTGTCCTTTGTACTTCGGCTCCATTGCGCCCGTTTTTGGCTGCGGAACAAAGGTGTATTGCCCTTTTGTAAACGCCGGGTGGCCGATCACCTGGAAAGGCAAGTCGGTTCCGCGTCCCAGTGAAACCACGGTGCCTTCAAACAATCCGAGGCTGGGGTATAAATAAACGGATGCCATGTTCGGCAGGTTCGGCGAGGGTTTTACAGGCAACTCATACAAATCCCTATGCGTATAGCCTTCCAATGTGATTACTTTCAGGTTACATTTCACCCCGCCTTTCAGCCAGCCTTCTCCATTGATCATCTGCGCATACTCACCGATCGTCATCCCGTAAACCAGCGGCACCGGGTGCAATCCTAAAAATGATTTCCATGCATCTTCCAGCACCGGTCCGTCGATGTAATAGCCATTCGGGTTGGGCCTGTCGAGCACGATCAGCTGCTTTTTATTTTCCGCGCAGGCTTCCATCACATAATGCAGCGTGGAGAGGTAAGTGTAAAAGCGCACACCCACATCCTGTATGTCGAAGATCACCACATCCACATCCTTCAGCTGTTCCGGGAAGGGCTTTTTATTTTTGCCGTAGAGCGAAATGATCGGCAGACCTGTTTTGCTGTCTTT
>Ga0157372_10006372_pt1 | contig 12554 bp, 10 predicted proteins | sample C55metaG_FD_115307 | JGI IMG/M metagenome (GOLD analysis project Ga0157372, IMG submission 115307) | Corn rhizosphere microbial communities from Kellogg Biological Station, Michigan, USA - C5-5 metaG | ecosystem: Host-associated > Plants > Roots > Rhizosphere > Soil | place: USA: Michigan... | reverse complement strand
TCGGTGCCGGTGACGCGGACGTTGTGGCGACCCACGGCTTCGTAGGCGGGGTCGCACAGCACATCGCCCGTGCGGATATCGAATTTTGCGCCGTGCCAAGGACAGGTCACCTCGTGACCCTCGATCTCGCCTTCGGCAAGCGGACCCTCTTCATGAGTACAGAGATTGTCGAGCGCGAAGAACTCACCGTCGATATTGAACAGGACGATCTCTTTGCCCTTGAGCACGACGAGATGCGAGTGGCCGGGAGCGATCTCGCTCGTGCTCGCCGCCTTGACGAATTCGCCCATGAACTCGTCCTCCTCGCCTGTTAAACGTCCGCGGCGCTGGTGCCGTTCCGGACATGACGCGTCTGTCAGATGTGGATCGCCCGCTTGTCGACGGCGAGCGCGGCTTCTTTCACCGCCTCGTTGAGAGTCGGATGCGCGTGGCAGGCGCGGGCCAAGTCTTCCGCCGACCCGCCGAACTCCATCAGCACGGCGGCCTCGGCGATCATGGTGCCGGCGTCGGCGCCGATGATATGCGCGCCGAGCACGCGGTCGGTCGCCTCATCGGCGAGAATCTTGACGAAGCCTTCGGTGGTGCGGTTCACCTTGGCGCGGCCATTAGCGGTGAAGGGGAACTTGCCTACCTTGTAGTCGATGCCGGCGTCCTTCAGCTCCTCCTCGGTCTTACCGACCGACGCGACCTCAGGAGCGGTATAGATCACGCTCGGGATCACCTCGTAGTTCACGTGTCCCGCCTGGCCCGCGAGGATCTCGGCGAGAGCAACACCTTCCTCCTCGGCCTTGTGGGCCAGCATTGGGCCCTTGATGACATCGCCAATGGCGTAAATGCCGGGGATATTCGTCGCGAACTTCTCATCGACAACGATCCGTCTCTGATTGTCTGTCTTCACGCCGACATCCGCCAAGTCGAGGCCTTCGGTGTTGGGAATGCGGCCGATGGCGACCAGCACCACGTCCGATTCCAGAGTCTCGGATTTGCCGCCTACCGACGGCTCAAGAATGAGCTTGAGGGCGCTGCCCTTGGTGTCGATGCCGACAACTTTGGTGCCAAGCTTGAAGATAAGCTCCTGCTTGGACAGCACGCGCTGAAGTTGCTTCGCCACCTCCGCGTCGAGGCCCGGCGCCACACGATCTAGCATCTCGACCACGGTCACCTCCGAACCTAGCCGCGACCACACCGAGCCGAGCTCGAGCCCGATATAGCCGGCGCCGATGACCACGAGCCGCTTCGGCACGCTCGATAACGACAGGGCGCCAGTCGATGACACGATGCGCTCCTCGTCGATCGAAATGCCGGGCAGGGGTGCGATTTCGGACCCAGTGGCGATGGCAATGCTCTTCGTTTCGAGCGTCTGCTTCTTGCCGTCTGCGCCCGTGACCTCAATCTTGCCAGGCGCCGCGATGCGGGCCGAACCATGCACCGCATCGATCTTGTTCTTCTTCAAGAGGAACGCGACGCCGTCGACATTGCCCTTCACGCCCGCGTCCTTGAAGGCGAGCATGGCGGCAAGATCGAGCTCTGGCCTCACCTTGATGCCCATGCCGGCGAAGCCGTCGGCGGCTTCGGCGTAGCGCTCGCTGGCATGCAGCAATGCCTTCGACGGGATGCAGCCGACATTGAGGCAGGTGCCGCCATGGGTGGCGCGCTTCTCCACCACGGCGACCTTCATGCCGAGCTGTGCCGCGCGAATGGCGGCGACATAGCCGCCAGGGCCTGTGCCGATGACGACGAGGTCATAAGTCATGACAGTCTTGATTCTACCTACTACTGCTCGGGCGTCAGCGTTTCCTCGCCGTGGCCGCCGGCCCAAAGCCCTTTCAAGCTGCCGTCGTCGGCGATCGCGTAGACCACCGGCGTCGAGCTTCCCCAATTCACGGTCAGGAGATTTCCGTCGAGCGTGCAGTCTCCCTCATATTCCGAATCTCCGACCTTCCAGTTCAGCTTATTGCGAAGGGGCCCGAAGGAATAGTCGAGTTGTCGATAACCAGCGTCTGGGGCTTGGGCCAGCGTCAGCGTGCCCAAAAGGGCACAAACTCTGAGGAAGATGCGTAACAGACTTATGGGGGACCAACTCGGTTGCCTGCGAAGAAGCCCAGAATGGCGCAAATTGGGCATTTTAGTCCAATGAATGCGCGAAATCAGTGAATCGGGAAGATCCCGGTTGGCGCCCCGCCAAAGTTAAAGGTCGAGCACCAGGCGCTTGGGATCCTCGATCGCTTCCTTGACGTGGACGAGGAAGGTGACGGCCTCTTTGCCGTCGACCACGCGGTGGTCGTAGGAGAGCGCGAGATACATCATCGGCCTGGCCACAATCTGCCCGTCGCGCACCACTGGGCGCTCCTCGATCCGGTGCATGCCGAGAATGCCTGACTGCGGCGCATTGAGGATTGGGGTCGAGAGCAGCGAGCCATAGATGCCGCCGTTCGATATTGTGAAGGTTCCGCCCTGCATTTCCTCGAGGCTAAGCTTGCCACTGCGTGCGCGGGCGCCGAAATCGGCGACCGCGCGCTCGACGTCGGCGAGGCTCATGCGGTCGGCATCGCGCAGCACTGGCACGACGAGACCGCGTTCGGTCCCGACGGCAACGCCGATGTGGTAGTAGTTCTTGTAGACGATATCCTCTCCGTCGATCTCGGCGTTCACCGCGGGGATGTCCCTAAGCGCCTGCACGCAGGCTTTGACGAAGAAGCCCATCAGGCCGAGCTTAACACCGTGCTTCTTCTCGAACGCGTCTCGATATTCCTGCCGGAGCTGCATCATCGCACCCATGTCCACGTCGTTGAACGTGGTGAGCATGGCGGCGACGTCCTGCGCCTCCTTAAGGCGCTTGGCGATCGTCTGACGGAGGCGCGTCATGCGCACGCGTTCCTCACGTGACGCATCGTCCTGCAGCACCGGCGGGCGCGGCGCCGCCGGCTCCTTGGGCTTCCGCTCCCGCGCGAGCAGCGCTTCGGCGGCTTTCGCGACATCATCTTTCAGGATCTGGCCGCGCCGACCCGACCCTTTCACCTCGCTCGGCATTAGACCGGATTCGGCAAGCAGCTTGCGCGCAGCCGGCGGCGGAGGCGGTGTCTCGTCGGAGCTTACCTCCTCGCGGCGCATTGGCTCGCGCTCGAGCTTCTTGGCCTCCGCCGCGGGAGCCTTCGGCGTGCGCATGGTGGGTTCCTCGGCTGTCGCCGTGGCCTCGGCAGCCGCGAGGCCGACCAGGCCAGGGGCTTCAGTCTTGGACTTGGCGGGCTTTGCCTTGCCGTCGCCGTCGCTGATCGCGCCGAGCAGGGCACCGACGGCAACCGTCTCGCCCTGCTTGACCGCAACCTCTGACAGCACGCCGGACGCAGGCGCTGGCACCTCGACCGTCACCTTGTCGGTCTCGAGCTCGACCAAAGGCTCCGCGGCCGAGACCGCATCTCCGGCCTGCTTGAACCACTGTCCGACCGTCGCCTCGACGATCGATTCCCCCAGATTCGGCACCCGGATCTCTGTCGCCATGGCGTGTCGCTCTGTCTAGCCCAACGCCTCGTCGAGAAACGCCTTCATCTCGTGCACATGCTTGCTCATCAGCCCGGTCGCGGTTGCCGCCGACGACGGACGACCCACATAACGCGGCCGCTTGTGCTTAGCTTCGATATGCTCGAGCACCCAGGAGAGATTGGGCTCGACGAAGCTCCAAGCGCCCATGTTCTTCGGCTCCTCCTGGCACCAGATCATCTCGGTATCCTTGAAGCGCGTAAGCTCCTGAATTAGCGCGCGGGCAGGGAAGGGATAGAGCTGCTCCATCCTGAGCAGATAGATGTCGTCAATCCCGCGCTTCCCGCGCTCCTCATAGAGATCGTAATAGACCTTGCCGGAGCAGAGCACCACTCGCCTGATCTTGTCGTCGGGAACAAGCTTGATCGCCTGGTTCGGCAAGAACTGCGCATCGTCCCATAGCAGGCGATGGAACGTCGTGCCACGTCCGAGCTGAGCCAAGCTCGATACCACCCGCTTGTGACGGAGCAGCGACTTCGGGGTCATTAGGACGAGGGGTTTGCGGAACTGGCGATGAAGCTGGCGGCGCAGAATGTGGAAATAGTTGGCGGGTGTCGTGCAGTTGGCGATCTGCCAATTGTCCTCGGCGCAGAGCTGGAGATAGCGCTCGAGCCGCGCTGATGAATGTTCAGGTCCCTGGCCCTCATAGCCATGCGGCAAGAGCAGCACGAGGCCCGACATGCGGAGCCACTTCCGCTCGCCGGAGGAGATGAACTGATCGATGACGACCTGCGCGCCGTTCGCGAAGTCGCCGAACTGCGCCTCCCACAGCACAAGCGCGTTAGGCTCGGCGAGGCTGTAGCCGTATTCGAATCCGAGCACGGCCTCCTCGGACAGGCTCGAGTTGATGACCTCGAACTCGGCCTGATCCCTGGAGATATGCTTAAGCGGCGTGTATTTCTTCTCGTTCTCCTGATCCATCAGCACCGCATGGCGCTGCGAGAAGGTGCCGCGCTCCGAATCCTGGCCCGACAGCCTGACGCGGAAGCCCTCGACCAGCAATGTACCGAAGGCGAGCGACTCCGCCGTCGCCCAGTCGATGCCCTGGCCGTCCTCGATCATCCTGCGGCGGTTGGCGATGATGCGCGCCACCGTCTTGTGCGGATGAAAGCTCTTGGGGATGGTCGTCATCTTGCGGCCGACCTCGGTCAGGAAATTGAGATCGATCCCGGTCACGCCGCGGCGAGCGCCTTCCTCGGCATGGCCGATGCCAGACCATTTGCCGTCGAGCCAGTCGGCACGGTTCGGGCGGTACGAGTCGCTCGCGACGAATTCCTCTTCGAGATAGGCATGGAAGTCCGCCTGCATGCGATCGATCTCGTCGCGGCTGAACAGGCCCTCATCGACCAGGCGCTTCGAATAAACCTTAACCACGCTCGGATGCTCGGCGATACGCTGATACATCAAGGGCTGGGTGAAGGCCGGCTCGTCGGCCTCGTTGTGCCCGTGGCGGCGATAGCAGAACATGTCGATCACCACAGGCTTTGAGAAGATCTGGCGAAACTCCGTGGCAATCTTCGTCACATGCACCACGGCCTCAGGGTCGTCGCCGTTTACATGGAAGATCGGCGCATCAATCATCTTGGCGACGTCAGACGGGTAGGGCGAGGAGCGGGCAAAGCGGGGCGCCGTGGTGAAGCCGATCTGATTGTTGACGATGAAATGCAGCGAGCCGCCAGTGCGGTTCCCGCGCAAGCCGGAGAGGCTCAAACATTCGGCAACCACGCCTTGGCCGGCGAAGGCGGCGTCTCCATGCAGCAAGAGCGGCAGCACCTCCTTGCGTTCCTTGTCATGGTGCTGGTCCTGCTTCGCTCTTACTTTGCCGAGCACCACCGGATCGACGATCTCGAGATGCGAGGGATTGGCGGTGAGCGACAGATGCACGCGGTTCTCGTCGAACTCGCGGTCCGAGGACGCGCCTAAGTGATATTTGACATCGCCCGAGCCCTCGACATCGTTAGGGTGGGCGCTGCCTCCCTTGAACTCGTTGAAGATCGCCCGGTACGGCTTGCCCATCACATTGGCGAGCACGTTGAGCCGCCCCCGATGCGGCATGCCGATGACGATCTCCCTCAGCCCGAGCTGGCCGCCGCGCTTGATTACCTGCTCGAGCGCAGGCACGAGGGATTCGCCGCCATCCAATCCGAAGCGCTTGGTGCCGGTATATTTCACGTCGAGGAAGCGCTCGAAGGTTTCGGCCTCGATCAGTTTCTTCAGGATCGCCTGCCGCCCCTTCTGGGTGAAGCTTACCTCCTGGCCTTCCATGCGGTCCTGGATCCACGCCCTCTGTTCGGGATCTGAAATGTGAATGTACTCGGCGCCGATATGGCCGCAATAGGTGCGCTTCAGAATGCCGAGCACCTGATGCAGCGTACCGAACTCAAGCCCGAACGCGCCGCCGATATAAATCTGACGGTCATAGTCGGCCTTGGTGAAGCCGTAGGTCTTGGGCTTGAGTTCAAGATGCTCGCGGCGGGAGACGAGCTCGAGTGGATCGAGGTGAGCAGCGAGGTGACCGCGCGTGCGATAGGCGCGGATAAGCATGCGCAGGCCCAAAGTATCGCGCGCCGCGGCGACCGCCTGTTCCTCATTGACGCCCGCAGGCAGTGCCGGAAGCGCAATGGCTAGGCCGTTGGTGGGGGCCCAGGACGGCCCACGCGCCTCGGCGAGCACGTCGTGCGGATCGTCTTCGAGGCTTGCGAAAAACTCGCGCCACTCGCCATCGACCGACGAAGGACTCTCCTGATATCGGGCGTAAAGCTCGGCGAGGTAAGTGGCGTTAGCCCCTTGCAGGAACGACGTGCGGGCAAACACGTCGTTCAATTCATGTCGCGTCATTGGTCACCTGCCGGCCTTTGCGGGCTACCGGCGTGAAGGGCAAAAAAGGCGAGCTTTGGGCGCCCGCCTCAGCTTCCATGTAATACCCGTGCAAGGGTCTTTCCAAGGGCGGCGGGAGAATTGGCCAGCACAATCCCAGCGCCCTGCATTGCCTCAATTTTGTGCTTTGCATCGCCCTTGCCGCCCGAGATCACGGCACCGGCATGCCCCATGCGCCGGCCGGGCGGAGCGCTCGATCCTGCGACAAAACCGACGACCGGTTTGTTGCTTCCGGCATTAGAGAGGAATTCAGCGGCCTCCTCCTCGGCGCTACCGCCGATCTCGCCGATCATGATGATGGCCTCGGTCTCCTCGTCGCCGAGGAACAGTCGAAGCGCATCGACGAAGCTCGTGCCATGCACCGGGTCGCCGCCGACACCGACCACGGTGGATTGCCCAAGCCCTGCCGCCGTAGTTTGCGCAACAGCCTCATAGCTCAGCGTTCCCGAGCGGGAGACGATGCCGATTTTGCCGGGCTTATGAATGTGACCCGGCATAATTCCGATCTTGCACTGGTTAGGCGTGATTACGCCCGGACAATTCGGTCCGATCAGACGCGTGTTCGATCCGCACAGCGCGCGTTTGACCTTGACCATGTCGAGGACAGGCACGCCTTCGGTGACGCAGACCACGATGCGCACGCCGGCATCGATCGCCTCGAGGATCGCGTCACCGGCAAAGGGTGGCGGCACGTAGACAGCGCTCGCATTCGCGCCCGTCGCCGCGACCGCTTCTTTCACAGTGTCGAACACCGGCAGGCCGAGATGCGTGGTGCCACCTTTGCCTGGCGTGACGCCGCCCACCATAAGCGTGCCGTAGGCGATCGCCTGCTCTGAGTGGAAGGTGCCTTGGGCTCCGGTAAAGCCCTGGCAAATGACGCGCGTGCTCTTATCGACGAGAATGGACATCGGGTAAACGAATTATCCCTGCAAGTTTCAAGCCGCGGCCTTCACTGCTGCCACGACCTTCTTCGCGGCGTCATCGAGATCGTCGGCCGGAATGATGGAAAGCCCCGATTCACGCAGCATCTTTTTGCCGAGTTCGACATTGGTGCCCTCGAGCCTGACCACGAGGGGGACGGTAATGCGCATCTCGCGCGCCGCAGCGATGATGCCCTCGGCGATGGTGTCGCAACGCATGATGCCACCGAAGATGTTGACCAGAACGCCCTTCACGTGCGGGTCGGAGAGAATGATCTTGAAGGCTTCGGTCACCCGCTCCTTGCTCGCGCCGCCGCCGACATCGAGGAAGTTGGCGGGCTCGGCGCCGTGCAGCTTGATGATGTCCATGGTGGCCATGGCGAGCCCCGCGCCGTTGACCATGCAGCCGATCGAGCCGTCAAGCTTTACGTAGGACAGGCCAAGCTGCGAGGCTTCGACCTCGGCGGGGTCCTCCTCGCCGAGGTCGCGCAGCGCGGCAATGTCTTTATGGCGGAACAACGCGTTGTCGTCGAAAGCGATCTTCGCATCGAGGCAGAGCAGATTGCCCTCCTTCGTCACCACGAGCGGGTTGATCTCGATGAGGCTCGCGTCCTTCTCGACAAAGAGCCTGTAAAGAGATGTCACCAATTTCTCGCATTGCTTGGCGAGGGGACCTTCGAGCTTGAGCGCGGATGCAATGATACGGGCATGGAAAGCACTCAAGCCCGAGGCCGGATCGACGGTGAGCGTTGCAATCTTTTCCGGAGTATTAGCGACTGCTTCGATATCCACGCCACCCTCGGTCGAGGCGACGAAGGCGACCCGGCCTGACCCGCGATCGACGAGGAGTGAAAGATAGAGCTCGCGCGCGATAGTCGTGTCTTTCACCACATAAACCCGCCGCACTGTCCTGCCTTTCGGTCCGGTCTGCGGCGTGATCAGGGGCTTGCCGAGCATGCGGTCAGCTTCGGCGTGCAGCTCTTGCAGCGTCTTCACGAGCTTGATTCCGCCGCCTTTGCCGCGCCCTCCGGCATGGATTTGCGCCTTACCGACGAATGTCTGGCCGCCAAGCTCCCGCGCGATCGCCGCCGCCTCTTGTGGTGTGTCGGCGACACGGCCGTCGGCAACCGGCGCGCCATAGTCCTTGAGCAGGGTCTTGGCCTGATATTCGTGAATGTTCATGAATGGATCCTGCCCGCCGATAGAGCGGCGCAGCCAGAACTAGGAGGCCGAGGCGAGGTTCGGCGCGATTCTCTGGCACAATTCGACGAGGGCCTTCACCGAGTTGACTGAATGCATGAAGGCATCCTTTTCGGCCGACGTAAGATCGAGCTCGATTACGCGTTCCACGCCCTTGGCGCTAATGATGATGGGCACTCCGGCGTAGATGCCCTTCACGCCATATTCGCCATTGAGATAGGCGGCGCACGGCAAGACGCGCTTCTGGTTCTTGAGATAGGATTCTGCCATTTCGAGTGCGGCGGCGGCCGGCGCGTAAAACGCTGAGCCCGTCTTCAGTAGCCCGACAATCTCGGCGCCCCCGTCGCGCGTGCGTTGGACGATGTCATCGAGCCGCTTCTGCGTGATCCATCGCATTTTGACGAGGTCGGTGAGAGGTATGCCCGCCACGGATGAATAGCGGATCAGCGGGACCATGGTATCGCCATGACCGCCGAGTACCATCGTGGCGATGTCCTCGGGGCTGACGTCGAACTCCTGCGAAAGGAAATAGCGGAAGCGCGCTGAGTCGAGCACACCTGCCATGCCGACCACTTTGTTGCGAGGCAGGCCTGTCGTCTTCTGCAACGCCCACACCATTGCGTCGAGCGGATTGGTGACGCAGATGACAAAGGCTTCCGGCGCGTATTTGCGTAAGCCAGCCCCGACCTGCTCCATCACCTTGAGGTTGATCTCGAGGAGATCGTCGCGGCTCATGCCCGGCTTGCGCGGCACGCCGGCGGTGACGATCACCACATCCGAATCCTTCAGCTCGGCATATTCGTTAGTGCCCTTCAACTTCGGGACATAGCCTTCGACCGGGGCAGATTGGGAAAGGTCCAGGGCCTTGCCTTGGGGAACGCCGTCGACAACGTCGAACAGAACGATCTCGCCAAGCTCCCTGATCGCTGCAAGATGGGCAAGGGTGCCACCGATCTGACCCGCGCCGACCAGCGCAATGCGATTACGCGCCATGAAAACCCCCTTGAGCTTGTGGCGTGAAGCTGGCGCCGGAAGGCCAGCCGGTGAGCTTGGTTACTGGCAATTCCCTTGCTGCGCAAGCTGGCGGCTTGACCGAGATAGACCGCGATGGGTCGATCGGATAGCTTGTTCGAAACGGGAAACGAGGTGTGCTATGGCGGCAGACCCCTCGGTTAAGGCCAAGGAGCCGATCGCACCCGGTCAAGAGGCAAATGAAGCCGAGGCGACCCCGCTGGTCGTCTGGGCGGCGCGGCTAAGCCTCTATTTCCTCGCCCAAGGCGGAATTCTGCTCCTGTCCTACGCCTATTACGGCTTCAATACCGACCCGCACAGCTTCCCGCTCGGTTTCAAGCTCGATCCGATCCACGCTGCGGTGCATTTCGTCTGGGGCCTGGTTGGCAGCTATATCGGCTTTTTCCAGCCGCGCTATGCCACCGCTTTCGTGCTTGCGTTTGCGGTGTTCTACACTGTCATGGCCGTGCTCGGGACGTTCACTCCATACCATTTCGGCATGATGCTAGATGAGCGAGTCAATCTGTTCCATTGGTTCCTGGTCCCGCCGGCTTGGGCCATCGGACTTTACGGGCTATGGCGCCAGCGCCATCCGGACTGATGGCTCCCCCAGCCGCGGCCTTCGGCCGGCTTGTGGCGGCCTATTCCCGTGCCGTGGCGACAAGCGCCTTGGTCGAGATCATCCCCGAAACTCCGCTCCCGCAGAGCCCGACACTGTGGATCTCCTGGCACGAGAACAATCTCATCACGCTCGCGCTTCACCGCCGCGTGACAGGCCGCGCGGCGGTCGCCTTCGTGCCGCCGGGCGCGCAGGGTATCGCCATGAGCACCTGGCTTTCCGGCGTTGGCGCGACGCCTGTGCCACTTGTAGGTGACGCGAGGCGCGGGCTAGCAAATGGAGGCAGCGCTCGCTTCGGGCAAGGACGTGCTAATTGCCGTGGATGGCCCGACAGGGCCACGCCACGGGATTGCGCCAGGCGCGCTGTGGCTTGCCCGGGCGACGGACGTGGAGATCAGGCCGGCCGGCTGCTGGGCATCGCCCGCGCTTAGGCTGCCGCGCTGGGATCGGCTGATGGTACCTCTCCCGCGCGCGCATCGCCATTGCGCTCGGCGCTGCCCTGACCAAGCAGAAGTCGGCGGAGGCGATCCCGCGTCTTGCCGCAACATTGCACCGCCTGAACGAGCGGGCGCGAGATGAGGTGATCGCGCGGCCGAACCTCACGCCAGAGGAGGCAGTGCCATGGAGATGAGACTGCCAGGCTGGGTGCGTTCAATTGTTGCCATTTCGGCGCTCATGCAGCTTGGCTTCGGCATTGCGCTTCTCCTGCATCCTGCTCGGATTAGCGAGCTCTGGCCATGGGCCTTGCCACCGCTTACTGCGCGCCTCCTCGGCGCGAGCACGCTCGTCTCGATCCCGCTTGCGTTTCTTTCGATCGGTATCAACCGCTACCGCATGGCGATGATCCCGTTCGTGATGATGCTCACCTATCGCGTGCTTCAGCTCGTTGCTGGCGTCATTCACATCGACCGCTTCGCCGCTAATTCGACACTCACCCTCAACTATTTCGGTGGCGGGCTGTTGATGCTCGTCGTGTTTGCCTATCCGCTCATCGCCGGCAGCAGAGGGCGCTTGCCGAAGGCATCCGCAGAGGCGCCGTTCGCAACGTCGATGCCATGGCGGCCGCATCCTTTATTGCGGGATGGGCTCGCCTTCCTCGCCGGAGCGCTCATCGTGCTCGGTCTTGCTTTTCTCATTCTCGGCGGCAACGCGAAGGGGCTGTGGTTCGACGCCAAGGGCATGACGCCGCTTACCGCGCGGCTGTTTGCTTCCCCGCTGATCGGACTCGGCCTCGGCATGGCTCTGGTCTCGGGCGCTGCTGACTGGCGCGAGATCATGATCGCGGCCATAGGCATGGTGACGATCGGCGTGCTCGCCACACTGGCGCTGGTGTTAAGCGGAGCGGACTTCGCGCCGCAGAGTCCGCTCGCGTGGCTCGTGGCGGCGCTTCCGCTCATTCTGCTGATAGTCGGGCTGGTTCTGCTTCAGTCGCGGCCGCCATCGTCACCCGATGCGCATGCGAGCGCTCAAGCCATGCGCACGCGCAAAGCCGCCTAACTCATTGCTGCGGGGCAGGGACCTCGGTCACCAGTGGCTTGTCCTTCGGCTTGATGCGCACCACGAAAAGCTTCACCGGCGCATCACTCAGATTCATGCCGCGATGCACGACGTTGGGCTCGACATAGTCGGCCTCGCCGGCATGAAGCACCTTCGGCTGCTCGCCGGCACGCTGGAAGGTGAAAGTGCCTTCGATGATGTAGGCGATTTCGTCTGCATCCGGATGGATATGCCAAGGGAGCACGGCACCGGGAGCGAAGGTGTAGGTTTGCGCGTTGACTTCCTTGCTCGGATCGGCTGCGAGCGGCTTGACGAATAGTTGCTGCGACTCGACCCTGCTCGCGCTGTCAGTCTCGCGCGCGACAAGACCAGAGCTTGCCGCCGGTGCGAGCAGCAGAAGAGTTATCACCGCGATCCTCATCCTCATCACATCACCTCATCGAATCGTCCGCCCACGCATTTTTTTGGCCTATAGTCGGAGCGCGAGTAACAAGTTGGAGGGGTCTCATGAACGGACAGGTGATCAATTACCGTGTTGAAGGCGCCAAATACGGCATCAGCTTCGGCACAGCACTCGCCATCGCGATTTCCTACACGAATAACCATTCGGTCCTGTGGGCGATCATTCACGGCTTCTTTAGCTGGCTTTATGTGATCTATTACGTGCTGTTCAAGTAGCTCGCGGCGGCATGTCCTCGCTTCGGCAACCTGAATGCAACTGGCTAGCACTGTGACTTGGCAGCAAATCGCGCTAGATTCGCCCCGCGCTGCTTTTATCGACGCCAAGCCGAACTGATCGCGGGCTTCGACAAAAGGATCGCGCCAGTGCATGCCTTCGTGCGGATGGGCGATGCCCCAATGCTGCAAACCGGCAAGGGCACGGTGAGCATCTT
>Ga0157372_10006370_pt1 | contig 12555 bp, 16 predicted proteins | sample C55metaG_FD_115307 | JGI IMG/M metagenome (GOLD analysis project Ga0157372, IMG submission 115307) | Corn rhizosphere microbial communities from Kellogg Biological Station, Michigan, USA - C5-5 metaG | ecosystem: Host-associated > Plants > Roots > Rhizosphere > Soil | place: USA: Michigan... | reverse complement strand
CTTTTACATCCACTGTAATTTTGCGGCTCAAATCTCCTTTCGCCACCGCGGTTGTTACCTCCGCGATGTTACGTACCTGCGCCGTTAAGTTCGATCCCATCTGGTTCACTGAATCCGTAAGATCTTTCCATACACCCGCAACGCCTTTTACTTTCGCCTGTCCGCCCAGCTTACCTTCGCTACCTACCTCGCGTGCAACACGCGTTACCTCGGCAGAGAAGGAGTTCAGCTGATCCACCATGGTGTTGATCGTATTCTTTAATTCGAGGATCTCCCCTTTAACATCCACTGTAATTTTGCGGCTCAAATCCCCGTTCGCCACCGCGGTTGTTACCTCCGCAATGTTACGCACCTGGCCTGTAAGGTTGGATGCCATCTGGTTCACCGAATCCGTTAAATCTTTCCATGTACCTGCAACACCTTTTACCTGTGCCTGTCCGCCCAGCTTACCTTCCGTACCTACCTCGAGTGCCACACGGGTTACCTCGGAGGAGAAGGAGTTCAGCTGATCCACCATCGTGTTGATCGTATTTTTAAGCTCAAGGATCTCTCCTTTTACTTCCACTGTAATTTTTTTCGACAAATCGCCTTTCGCCACCGCGGTTGTTACATCCGCGATGTTACGCACCTGTGCGGTAAGGTTACCGGCCATCTGGTTCACCGAGTCGGTAAGGTCCTTCCATACACCGCCCACACCTTTTACTTTCGCCTGTCCGCCCAGCTTACCTTCGGAACCTACCTCGCGGGCAACACGTGTTACCTCCATGGTAAAGAGGTTCAGCTGCTTCACCATGTCGTTCACCTCTTTGGCGATACGGGCAAATTCACCCTGCAGGAGGTGGCTGCTTTGTTCGATAGGGATATGCTGGGAAAGATTTCCTTTCGCAACGGCCGAGATAACGCGGTCGATCTCGCGGATCGGGTAGGCGAGGTCGGAGATGAGGTTGTTTAAAGCCTCTACGCCGTTCTTCCATTCACCCTGCGCATCGTTCAGGACGATCCGCTGGTTCAGCTTACCTTCCTTACCGATGGTGATCTGCGCCTTGGTGAATTCCTTGATGAGGCGTTTGTTGTTGGAGATAATTTCGTTGAGGGTATCACACACTTTTCCGCTGATGCCGATCTTGTTGATGGGCATTTTTACTTCAAAGTTCCCTCGTTTTACTTCGGTGAGAATGAACAGGAGCTCTGCTGCGTCGAGTGTATCTACGCTTTCACTGATCACGATCCGGGTAGCCGCCTTTGCATCCGCTTTCCCATTCTTTATTGGCTTTGTGATCTTGCTGACCTTGATGGCCTTGGCCTTTTTCTTCCCGTTGGCAGATGGCTTTTCGAGCACATCGGGCGCAGAGGAGTCATCAGAAAATTTCGACTTTTTAGCGATCGTCTTCATTTGCGTTTGTTTTTTTACAAACGTAAAGCTACTACGCTAATTCTGAAAGTGCTGCTGTTGTTGATAAATATCGGTTTTTGGGGTTTAAATTCCCCACATTTCGGAGGGCAAATAAAATGCCAAAAGAAGGATATCAGAATCTTTTTTCGTTATCTGAACAGCAAATGAAAATGGTGATCCCCGGTTGAAGAAATGCTGCGCAAATAAAAATATTTTTTACAGAATTTTCAAAAAAAGAAATTCACAATTGTTCGGAAAGCTGGTATAAAACTTTAGGAAATAATGATGCAGCGCTGCATTTTATGAGGATGCGGCAGCAGCACTAAATGTAAATTTTATATAAAATTTTCAATCCCTGATCCCAGGTACACGGGAGGAAGGGGAAAGAAGAAAGAAAGGGCTTCCTTCGGGGAGCCCTTTTTTATGGGGAACTGTTCGTTTTGTGCTGTTTTGTAAAAATATTTCATTTTAATTAATTGATTTTCAATTAATTGCTAATCCGGGAAAATTATTCTACAACTATATTGTTCACTAATCTCAACTTTTGCAATAATTAACTCCCCCCGGAAATATGGTTAATGAGATCATTGAAACAGACAAGTACATCATGAGGATCCATGATGAGGAATGTTTGCTTGAATATATTGTAAAAGAAGGCGTAAAGCTCGATGTAGCCGACCTCATGGAAGGTAAAAAAGCGCTGTCAAAGCTGAGGCCCGGCGTTAAATTCTTTGTGCTTTCGGAAGGCGTAGAGTTCTTCACCATCAGCAAGGAAGCGCGCGAACTGAGCGCTACTGCCGGCTACGCGGATAATACCATTGCCATAGCATTTTATACAACGAACATTTCCATCCAGCTGATGGGCGAAATGTACAACAAGATCAGCAAGCCTGCGGTGCCTCCGAAGTTCTTTAGCCAACGCGAAGCAGCTGAAGAGTGGCTGAGAGAGCAGATGAAGAAGCTAAAATGAGATTGAAGATAAAAAGAAATCCCACCTTCCGACAGAATCCGGAAAGGTGGGATTTTTCTTTAGTGGCTTCGGCGGGAATCGAACCCACATCAAAAGTTTAGGAAACTTCTATTCTATCCATTGAACTACGATGCCATTGTTGCTGCAAAGATAATAAAGTTTGGAATAGGAGATATTAAATTCGCTAAATGATTGAACCCTTGCGGGTCTAACGAAGCAGCTGGTAGTTATTTTCCCCAACCCTGAAATCCATATCAAGTATTTTCGTGAGTTTTTCGTAAAGGTCGATGTAGGACGAGGGCTTACAAAAATAGGCAGAGGCGCCCAGGTGCTTTGCCTTTTGCACATCATCGGGATTGCTGGAGGTGCTGTAGATAATAACAGGGATCGCTGCATACCGCGGCTCACTTTTAAGGAGCTTGAGGAACTCAAATCCACTCATCATTGGCATATTGAGATCGAGGAAAATAAGGTGCGGAAGTGCCGGCGATCTTTTTAGTGAGTTCAGGGCATCAATTGCGCTGTTCAGCGTATCGCATTTTATGCGTTCATCGAGCTCCGAAACGGCAGTTTTGAAAAAAAAACGGTCGTCATTGTCATCATCAATTAATAATATAGAGGTATACTGCATTCGTTCAGGGTAATTAATGAATGGGCTGAAACGCTGTTCCGGCGTGTGTTTTAGCGCGGGCGGTTTTTTTTGTTCAGCAGGAAAAACAGTGGCTGGTTGAGGTTCCTTCTTTTTTTACAAAGATACCTTCAATTGAATGAACAACAATACATGTTCATGAAATCCCCCTGTTATGGTGGTTCGATTTTAGATATACTAAGCTAAGTTTGAAACCGTTTTTATAAGATAGGAGGAACTCACATGATAACATTATCGAAGAGAGAATCAGAAATCCTGGATTTACTTTCCGAAGGGCATACATCCTCGGAAATATCAGGTAAGCTGTTCCTGAGCAAGCACACTGTAGAGTGGCACAGGAAAAATCTACTGAAGAAATTCAATGCTTCCAATACCACCATTTTATTGAAGAATGCAGAAGAGAAAGGATTGCTTCATATAAGGAATCGTAAAACAGGACCGATCATCGATAAAAAGCTGGAGATATTACTGGCGGAAGACGACGAGATAGAGCAGCAGTTTTTCAGGACCGCTTTGCGGTTTTCAACGGATCACAACCTTAGCTGCGTTCACAATGGTAAAAAGCTGCTTTCCTTTCTTGAGAAGAAAAGGTCAAAAAAACCGGACGTGATCTTTCTTGACCTCAATATGCCGGTGATGAACGGAATAGAGGTGCTTGCCGAGTTGAAAAAGAACGACAAATACAGGGAGATCCCGGTATTTATCTATGCATCGCCCACGAGCCCGGAAGTTGTTTCCGACTGCTTTAAAAGCGGCGCCAGCCTGTTCATCACCAAATCGGCCGATTTCGAAAATGTGATCGTGCTTGTTCAAAGCCTCTGCAACCTTTTTAATAAATATGTGAAGTTCCCGTTTTACGGGGTACTCCCGGGAACTTCCCGCTAAGAAGGCTCATCTCCCTGTTAAGCCCTCAGCGGCTGATGTTTCGCAGATTGGTACGTTTTTTTGTAGCTCCCCTGAAAACAGTGGTTTTTGTAGTTAAAAAAATTCTGTTGGGACAAAATACATATCATTGCAAGAGGAAAACTATCCAGTGGAAGAAAAGATCAACCTGAAAATTTTCGTTTCCGGCGGAAATTTAAATTACTCACGTACCATCGAACTGTTAAAGGAAGCGCTTTCCCAACGGCCCGGCTTTGTCTGTGATATCGAGATCATCGACGTCCGGAAGTTTCCGCAAAAGGCCGAGCATGCCAGGATCCTTGCTACGCCAACCATCCTGAAAGAAGCTTTGCCTGAGCGCAGGATCATAGGAAATCTCACAAATATTGAATCTGCCCTTAAGGCGGTGGATTACCTCATTTACTGATATCGTTATGAAAAAAGCTACAAAAGAAAATACCTTCAGCATCGAAAAAATGCAGACCGGCATCCCGGGTTTTGATGAGATCTGTTATGGCGGCCTTGCCGTTGGAAAAACCACCCTTGTGAGCGGCACTGCAGGAAGCGGAAAAACAATTTTAGCCTGCCAGTTCATTTACAAAGGTGTGGAGGAGTTCAATGAGCGGGGCGTATTTATTTCTTTTGAAGAGAAGGCCCTGGACCTGAAAAAAAATATGCTGCAGTTCAGGTGGGATTTTGAGGCGATGGAGAAAAATAAGAAAGTATATTTTATCGACGCGTCCATCTCAGCCGATCACAGCACACAGATCGTAGGCAGCTACGATCTCGAGGGCCTGCTTTCCAGGATCGAAGGGGCCATCACTGCAATTAAGCCCAGGCGCGTGGTGCTCGATTCGATCGGCTCACTTTTCTACCAGTTCCAGGATTCAACGATTATCAGGAACGAATTGTTCAAGCTTGTGAGCTTTCTTAACAGCAAAGGTGTAACCACGGTTATTACAAGTGAGCGGCTGCAGGATTACGGCAACGTATCGCGCTTTGGAGTGGAAGAATACATTGCAGACCATGTGATCATTCTCAGGAACATACTTGAAAAGGATAAGCGCAGGCGCACGCTGGAGATCCTTAAGTACAGGGGATCCGATCACAAGCGCGGCGAGCAGCCTTTCATAATCAATGCCGATCAGGGCATTGTTGTGATGCCGGTATCCACCCTCGAGCTGAAGCAGAAATCCTCCGGCAAGCGTGTATCCTCCGGTAACGCGCGGCTTGATGATATGTGCGGCGGCGGTTTTTTCAGGGATTCAGTGATCCTGGTCTCCGGCGCTACAGGGACCGGTAAAACGCTGATGGTTGCCGAATTCATCCGCGGGGGCTTTAAGAACAATGAAAAAGTGATGCTGCTTGCATTCGAAGAGAGCGAGGAGCAGATGATCAGGAACGCAACAGGCTGGGGCGTCGACCTGGTTGAGATGAAGAAAAAAGGTTTGCTGATGATCAGCGCCGAATACCCCGAGACAAACGGAATGGAAGACCATCTCTATCGCATCAAGCAGCTGGTGGAAGAGTTCAAGCCCAACCGTATCGCGATCGACAGTCTTTCTGCGATCGAGCGCGGAAGCTCAACAGACAGCTTCAGGGCGTTTATAATTGCGCTTACATCCTTCCTGAAAAAAAAGGAGATCACTTCGTTCCTCACATCTACCAGCAGCAAGATCTTCGGAGAAAATTCGGTGACGCAGGCGCATATATCCACCATCACCGATTCCATCATATTGTTGCGCTATACCGAAGTAATGGGCAAGATCTACCGCGTGATCACGATCCTTAAAATGAGAGGGTCGGCGCACGATAAGGATATTTTTGAATTCACCATTGACGAGAACGGGATGAATATTCAGAACGTAGTGTTCCGTAATGTAAGCGGGATACTTGGGGGTACGGCTAAATCAAGTTAACAGGATGGCTCCGGGCACGAACAAAAGGAAGAAATTTTTAACGCTGAAAGAGAACAAGGCTATTTTAGACGGACTTCTCGACGGTGTGCTGATCGTGGATTTTGAAGGCATTATTCTTTTTGCCAACAATGCGTGTGAACGGCTGTTCGGTAAAAAAACGAGCTTCCTTATCGGGCAGAATTTCGGATTCCCGATCGAGATCGGTCAAACCCAGGAGATCACTATTACCACTTCCGAATTTGTGCACACGCTGCAGCTGCTCTCCTCGAAAATAAAATGGGGCACGGAAGAAGTGTTTTTGATGTCGCTGCGCAATGTCACCGAAAAGAAAAAGCTGGAAGAGGAATTGATCAATACGTATGAAGAGCTCAAGCAATCCTTTGTGCAGCAAACGCATGCTAACCAGGAACTGTCGCGCTTCAATTCAATTGTGAGTCACGACTTAAAAGCTCCCCTTCGCAGCATTATAGGCTTTTCAAGCCTTCTTACAAAAAATTCCGATTCGGAGCTGAGCGCTAATTCAAAGGAATATCTTGAATTTATCATCAAAGCTTCCAAACGGATGTCGCAGCTGGTCGATGACCTGCTGACACTTTCAACCATTCAGAAAAGCACGGCTGATCTTTCCATTTGTGATCTTGGTGTGATGGTGCGCGAAGTGCTGGATGAGCTGTCGCCGGTGATTCGCGAGAACAATGCCGTGGTGCATGTATCGAGGCTCGCATCGGTTCCCTGCATTCCGGGGCTCCTGAAACAGGTGTTCCAGAACCTCCTGCTCAATTCGCTCAAATTCCACAAAAAGGGACTTGTGCCGATCATCCATATATCGGACAAGAGAAGCGAAGACGGTAAAACCTATACGATCATCCTTGAAGATAACGGGATCGGCTTCGATAATAAGCACGCCTCGCTGATGTTCGAGATCTTTCAGCGGCTGGATACGGAAGATCAATATACGGGCACCGGCATCGGGCTTTCCATCGTAAAGAAGATCATTGAGGTCCATAAAGGAAAGATCAGCGCCAGCAGCGAGCCCGGCAAAGGTGCCGTCTTCGTCATTGAGCTTCCTTTAAATGCGGAATAGAGGCAGCCTTTGAATTTCTGTTCCAGGCTATTTTTTTTCCCCTTTCACCGAAATTGCACAACCCGGCATCCCGTCAAAGGCTAATTTTATAGTCCAAAATAGCACAAATGGAACCGGGAAAAATCAAAGAATTAAGAGAAAGGTGGGGCGATAAGCCATGTCACCATCCTGCGCTGAAGAAAAACCGTGAAACGCTCGATAAAGTATGCACCACCTGCGGGAGGGTAGTGTACTCGGGCAATAAGAAAAAGCCGGACGGCCCGGCGCTCTGGCCCTGGCTGGAAGCTTAGTATCGCTGTTTTTTATCTCCGTAATAACAGGTAAGGAGCGATTTCATCTCCTTCTTTTTACCGATCACATCCTCTATCGTTTTCCAGGTGCTTTTAGTGAGCATGTGCCCCAGCGGCTGTTCCACTTTGTTTATCTTCCTGAAATTTTCCAGCACTTTTTTGTCCCAGGTTTTCCCGAAGGTCAGCAGATCGTCAGGGTACACCGTTTTTCGCCTCGTGCCTTCATCGTCGGGCTGGAAAGGCTCCGTTACATTCAGGTAGCCGTAATCATCCGTAAGCTGCTCACCCGGTTGAATATCCCTTATTGCGATCTCGAATTCGTACGCAGTGGTAAAGCAGCTCGGCTTAAAGCTGTGGTTCACGAAGCGTGCATTGTCCCAGCACAGTATGAAATTACCCTTGTTGTTCCGGTAGGTGTAGGTGTCGAGAATATCGCGGTAGGTTTTATCCATGGCGGCGATCTCGGCCGGACTGAACTCCCTGTCGAGCTCATCGAGCACCCAGGTGATGGTTCCTTTGGGAATAAATTTGGTGGCTACAACGCCGTAGCCGATCGTTTTGCTGATGTACCGCAGTTCGGTATGTGGATGGATCAAGGTGTTATTTTTTTGGTTGAATAAATATATTAAAAAATGAGCCAGCTATTTTCTTACATCGTTCTCCGGCTTTTATGGAACGACTATTGGCTATTGAAATGATCCGTTTACCGAATATGAGCCCGCAAGGCCTCAATTGAAGGTAACTTTGAAGCATTAACCAAAGACAAATGAATATATGAGTTACGCTATAAAATCAATCCTGCTGGTAGACGATGACCAGGACGACAAGTTCTTTTTTGCAAAGGCCCTCGGCCAGCTGGATACCGATACCCAACTTTCCACCGCCTGTGACGGCGCCGATGCACTTGAAAAATTAAAGTTCCTTAATCCGGATGTGATCCTGCTGGATCTTAACATGCCGGTAATGAACGGCATCGCATTCCTGAAAAAAGTGAAGCGGGAAAAAATGTTACGCGATATCCCTGTGATCATTTATACCGACGGACTGAGCGTGTTCGATGAAAGCGAAGCGCTGAAGCTCGGAGCTTATACCGTACTGCTGAAGCCTGTCGATTTTAAAGGTGCAATTGACGTGATTTCCGGGATCCTGAAGATGAGCTTTATCAGGATGAGCGCATAAAAAAAAGCATATCGTGTGATATGCTTTTTTTACCTTTTCCGGATTTTTAGTGTGTGGTAGACCCGTGAGTTCCTGTCGAATCACTTGTTCCGTTCATGCCGTCCATCGCTTTACCTGTTGAGCCAGTGGAGTTGGTTGGGTTTTCGCCCATGTTGCTGGTGGTTCCGTCAGTTGTTGCGCCGCTTGTGGAGGCGTTTGTTCCTGCTGTTGTTTCCTGCTGGTGTGCGGCATCGTCATGTGTGTTGTTGGTGTTGTTGTTGTCGCAGGCAGCAAAAGCCAGCATAAAGGTTCCGGCAATCACCAGGGTACCGATCGTTTTTCTTTTCATTTGTTTTTTTGTTTGAGTTAGTTAATAGTTACCGGCAAAATGCCGTTAAGGGTTTTTGTACTAAAAAATCCTGCCAACCCGGTCGTGTGGCATATTCCTTTTAAAATTCCCGTATGAGACCTGTTATTATCATCCTTGCCCTTGCGGGTTTTACCTATTCGATGTTCAGCTCCGATCCGGCTCCTCCTACCGCGGAAGAGCTGCACCGTAGATTTATGGACAACCTTCACCAGGGAAATTATGACAGCATTCCCTCCATACTGAACAGCCTGTATGAAGGACTGAACAGGAATCCGCAGGATGCGCAGCTCAATGCCGACCTTGGCTTTGTGTACCTGTGGCAGTTCAGCGAACGCGGCAGGAAAGCGCCTGTTGCAGGAATCGAAAAAAGCATCCATCTCAGCAATTATTATTTTCGTGAAGCTATAAAGTATGATCCCGGTGATCCGCGGCTTAAAGGCTTTCAGTCAGCCACAGAGATCTGCCAGGGCGCGTTGTCGAAAGACCTCGACCAGATCTACAGGGGCTATTCCGATGCGTATGCAGCGATAAAGGAATGGCCGCAGTTCAATAAGTTTGCGCTGAGCCTCGTGAGTAGCCAGCTTAACAAAAACTCTTTTTTCTTCCGGCAGGCGATCAATTACCAGTGGGAGCTGATCGACGATTGCTCCTGCAAATCGCTGGAGAAAGCAAAGGTGCTCCGCTCCGCCGATAAAGTATTTCCGGAGCTCATCAGGGAACTGCAAAAAACGCAGGACCCGCTTATTAAGCGCGCTTGCTGGAACACCACCATTGCGCCTCATAATTTCGAAGGCTTCCTGCTCAACTTTGGCGACATGCTCGTGAAGCAGGGAAATTTCGATGAGGCCTATACGATCTATTCCGCTGCACGCCTGTCGCCAACCTTTGCCGAATGGGCTTACCGCGATGTGCTCGAAAAGAGGATCACCGAAATGAAGGAGAACCGCAAGGCATTTGCGAAGCGGCCCGATCTGCTGGTTGTGGACGACGACCGCCAGATCTTCATTAACTCGGTATTCTCCTGCACCGGCTGCCACCAGATGAGTAAAAATGAATTCAGCAAAAGCAAAGGCGATGAGCTTGTTGCATATTAAGCTGGTATGCATTTTTACTCATCAACGGTATAATCAATACCTTAAAGATCATGGCGAAATATGGAAAAAAAGCCCAGGAAAAAGTAGAGGAGACCATGCATGAAAGAAAGCAGGGTACCCTGAGATCGGGCTCGGGAAAAAAAGTAACAAGCAAAAAGCAGGCGATCGCGATCGGGCTTTCCGAAGCAAGAAAAGAAGGAGGTAAAGTGCCGAAGAAAAAAGCTTCGAAGAAGGCCGCGAAGAAAACGGGCGCGAAGAAAGCTGCGAAGAAAAAAACAGGCGCTAAGAAAACCGCTAAAAAAGCTTCAAAGAAAACATCGAAGAAGCCCGGGCCTAAAAAAGGCAGCAAGAAAAGCTCAAAAAAGAAAGCTTCCTGAACGGAAGCTTTTTTTATGAAGGCTCTTTTCTCTTTGCCGGCGGCAGCGCCTTAGCCTGCGCTTTGTATCCGAGGGCGCTGAAATAGCCGAACACGAGGTGGGCGATCACCAGCTGCCTGTAAAATTTTTTATAGCTGATCAGCGGCGGTATGGTTTGCAATTTGAATGTTGTTTTCCATGCCGCAATGGCAATGAGCCCGCAGATCCCGCCCATGCCTATTCCTGATGGAACGATCCGTACATTTTTCTTTCTCCACACTGCATCGTACACAAACGTGAATAAGAATCCGACTGCATAATGCACCAGCCAGCCGCTTATTTTTGCCACTGGTTTTTTCAGCCCTTTGCGGTGCAGGATCTTCGCCAGCAGCGCCGGTTCCCTGAAGTCGTTTTTTTTACGCGCAGCGAGCGCATAGCTGAACGCCGTCATCGCGGTGGTGCCATAAAGGCCTGCTGATATTGCTTTTCGTACTTGCATACAATTGACTTTTAAAAAAAATGCCACCATTGCCTGAAAAGAAAAACACACCCCTGGAGGTGTGCTTTTGGTGGTTGTAATGTTGTTGTATTATTTCTTTTTAAAATAATCTTTTACAGCCTGCGCCGAGTTACCAACCTTTTTTACGGCCTGTTTTAGCTCATCTTCGCTGCAATTAAGAGTATCACACCAATAATCGATCTCCCATTTTTCGCTTGTACTGATCCTGCTTGCATCCTGCGGCGCTTTTTTGTTTAGGTTGTCTGACATATTGAATAAAGTTTTAAGGGTTAATAAAATTTGAATGCTACGTAGTGGAGCCGCCGGTGCTGCCGCTTGTAGAGCTGCCCGAAGTTGTAGAGCCTGTTGAGCCGGAGCTTCCGGAGGCCCCGCTGCTGCCCGACACGCCGCTGCTGCCGGATGCTCCGCCGGTGGTGCTTACCGACGATCCGCCGGAATTATGATGTCCTGAATCATCGTATCCGCTGTCGTGGTTATCATGATGTTCTTTTTCGCAGCCGGTTGATACAAGGCAGATCATGCCGGCGATAAGTAATGGAGTTAAAAAGATCTTTTTCATTGTATTGAATTTTTTGATTGAAAATTAGTTTGAATGTGGAGGAACGTTCCTGCCGCATTTCCTTTGCTAATATTACATGCCAGCCCATAACTGCGTATTAATACTGCCGTTTCAGGCGTGTATAAAAAAACGGTTCGTAAAATAATTCGCGGATTGTGTAATTAGTTCTCAGAACAATACCTTGTAGCTGAGCACCGGGATCAGTCCGAGCTGGTAGCGTGTTTCCGTACGGCCTGTATACGGATCGTAATAATGGCTGGCTGTGTTCCTGTGATTAAGGGCGTTCTGGAGGTCGAGCGCCCAGATCACCGAACTTTTCCGTTTGTTCTTCCTGTAGCTGAACCGCATGTCGAGACGGTAATACTGCGCCAGGCGCTGTGTGTAAAAATAGTCGTCCTGCTGCGCGGGCTCGAGAAAGCCGTCGCGGATAAAGAACCGCAGGTCGGTGCTGAAGATCTTGTTTTTATTTCCGAAGGTATATTCCTTTCCGGTGGTGAGCGCGAAATTATAATTGGCGGCAAATCTTCCTGCCGGTTCCACCGCGCCCTCAGTGTACGTGCTTTTGAATATGCTGGCCGAGGTAATGATGTAGAGGGTGCGGAAGTTTTTTTCAATAGAGAGATCGTAGCCGTACGTGCGCGCCCTGCCTGTTGATTCAAGCGGAAAGATGATCTGCTCGTTGAAATAGTTGTATGCTGAGAAATGCATGGAAGTGTTCACAGGCACGCGTGTGAACTCCTGCAGGAAGAACACATTCCTGAATTCGATCCCGCGGTACGCAAGGTAATGAGTGAGCGAAACCGAGGAGGAAGAAGTAGGCAGGAGATCGCGGTTTTCCGGATTGCCGAGGTAGAGGTAAAAAGGCTGCAGCTGCGAGGAGCTGCCGTAGCTGAGCTTCAGATACTGTTCTTTGCTGATGTTCCAGCTGAGGCTCGCCTGCGGGTGTATGTTATATACATTGATCCTCGTTTGACAAAACACATTCATCCCGAGCTTGTAATCGAGCTTGCGGAAAAAAGTTCCTTCCAGCGCAGCGAAAGGCTGCAAAAGCAATTCACCTGTTTTTCCATCTGCAAGATAGCGCTCGTTGATGGCCGAATGCGCCTCGCCTGTAAAATAGTTAATGGTGGCGCCGGCTTTCAGTCGGAGCGAATTCCCAAGTCGCTTGGAGATGTAATTGGTGATGCTGAGCTTCTGTTGTTCGTATCGGTCCTTTTCTTCCGGGATGCTCAATGGAAGATAACCCGCGGATCTCGAATAGCGTCCTGTGCTCTTCACGGAATATGCAACAACCGTTCGCCAGAGTAAGGT
>Ga0157372_10006368_pt1 | contig 12556 bp, 12 predicted proteins | sample C55metaG_FD_115307 | JGI IMG/M metagenome (GOLD analysis project Ga0157372, IMG submission 115307) | Corn rhizosphere microbial communities from Kellogg Biological Station, Michigan, USA - C5-5 metaG | ecosystem: Host-associated > Plants > Roots > Rhizosphere > Soil | place: USA: Michigan... | reverse complement strand
TAGCTGCGGAAAACCGCCCGCCTCTTGTCCGGGGCTCACGACACGCGCGCCTTCATCCGGCATCGCGAATCACCGTCTTCGGCTGGAGCGTGTCGTCATGACGTTCGGCGATGGCGACGAGCGCGCCGGTTTCGTCGACTAGCGAAACCGTCCGACCGCCGGTGCGCACGGCGACCGGGTTGCCGTGCGCGACCCGCGCGAGCTCGGTTTCGGTCAACTGCTGCACCGGAAGGTGCGACACCGCGTCGAGTGGAGGTCGAAGCGCGGCGGCGTGATCGCCGTACTCGTCGAGCGAGTGTGCGTCTTCGACGGAAAACGCACCGCTGCGAACACGCCGCAACGCGACGAGGTGCGCCGCGCTGCCCGTGGCGCGGCCGAGGTCGCGGGCCAGCGCGCGAACGTACGTTCCCCCGCCACACGTGATTCGCGCGTTCAGGTCGTTTCCGGAGAGAGCACCGAGTTGCCACTCGTGTACGACGACGCGAACGGGTGCAAGCTCGAGCGGGGCGCCGCGGCGCGCGGCCGCGTAGGCGCGCACGCCGTCGACGCTCTTTGCCGAGTAGGCCGGCGGCATTTGCGCAATGTCGCCGGTCAGATGCTCGACGCCGCGCGCGATGGCGGAATCATCGGGAACGTCGGCTCGACGCACGGCGATACCGGTCGCGTCGTCGGTGTCGGTCTCTTCGCCAAACCGAATCGTGGCGTCGTAGACCTTGGGTTCACCCTGGATGTGCGGAATGAGCCGGGTTGCGCGGCCGAGTAGCACGACGAGCAGTCCCGTGGCGAAGGGGTCGAGCGTGCCGGCGTGTCCCGCGCGCTTCGCGCCGGTCGCTCGGCGAACGACCGCGACCACGTCGTGCGAGGTCATGCCCGCGGGCTTGTCGACCAACGCGAGCCCGGCGACGTCAGTCGTCCGTGTCTCCATCGGGTGCCGGGGGCGTCTTTCCATCTTTGATCTGCGAAAGCAACGACTCGATTCGCGCGGCCCGCTCGACGCTTTCGTCCGGGAGGAACACGATCTCGGGCGCGAGGCGCAAGCGCAGGGCGCGTCCCACGCGGGCGCGCAGATGCGTCGCGACGCTCGCCAGCCCCTCGAACGTCGCTTTGCGGTCGGCGTCGGACCCCATCACGCTCACGAACACTTTGGCGTGGCGCAGGTCGCGAGTGACCTGCGCCCCCGTCACGGTCACAAGGCGCGTGATGCGCGGATCCTTCGCCTCCTCGGCGAGGAAGGTTGCAACTTCCTCGCGGATCGCTGCGGCCACGCGATCGGCGCGGCGGTGGTCGGCGGCCACGCGTGCACTCCCGGAAATCAGGCCGACGCGGAGCCTTCGAGCGTCCGCGCGACCTGTTCCTTGCGGTAGCACTCGATGACGTCGCCGACCTTGATGTCGTTGAAGTTCTCGACCCCGATGCCGCACTCGAACCCTTCGCGTACTTCGCGAACGTCGTCCTTGAAGCGCTTGAGCGACGCGATCGTGCCGTCGAACACCTCGACGCCGTCACGCACGACGCGCACGCGACCTTGGCGGTTGATCACGCCGCTGCGAACGGCACAGCCGGCGATGGTGCCGATGCGCGAGATCTTGAACACCTCGCGCACGGTGGCTTCGCCGAGGACGACCTCGCGCTCCTCGGGCCGGAGCATGCCTTCCATGGCGGAGCGGACGTCGGCCACCGCCTCGTAGATGATGCGGTACAGCTTGATCTCGACGCCTTCGCGCTCGGCCGCGGTGCGCGCGTTGTTGTCCGGGCGTACGTGGAAGCCGATGATGATCGCCGCCGCGGTCTTGGCGAGCAGGATGTCGCTCTCCGTGATCGCGCCGACGCCGCGATGGATGACGTCGACCTTGACCTCGGCGGTCGAGAGACCGGTGAGCGAGTCGGCCAGCGCTTCCGCCGGTCCACCTTGGTCGGCCTTGATCAGGATGTTGAGCGTGCGCGTACCGCCCAACGCCGACTGGGCCATGAAATCTTCGAGCGTGACTCCGGCGCGGTTGCCGCGGCGGCTCTTGGCTTCGCGGTCGAGGCGCTCGCGGCGTTGCGCGACTTCGCGCGCCGACGCCGCATCCTCGACGACGAGCAACTGATCGCCCGCCATCGGAACGCCCTGGAACCCGAGGATCTGCACCGGAATCGCGGGGCCGGCCTGTTTGACCGCCTTGCCGCGCTCGTCGAACAGGTTTCGCACGCGCCCGGAGTACATGCCGCAGATGAAGTCGTCGCCGACCTTGGGCATGCCGTTCTGCACGAGCACCGTGGCGACCGGACCCTTGCCGGGCTCGAGGGAGGCCTCGACGACGGTTCCTGACGCGCGTCGGTTCGGATTCGCCTTGAGGTCGAGAATTTCCGCCTGGAGCAGGATCTGGTCGAGCAGGGAGCCGACGTTCGTCCCCTTCTTGGCCGAGATTTCGGTCGAGAGCGTGTTGCCGCCGAACTCCTCGAGCACGACGCCGTGCTGGAGCAGCTCCTGCTTCACCTTGCCCGGGTTCGCCTGCGGCAGATCGATCTTGTTGATCGCGACGATGAGCGGTACGCCAGCGTTCTTCGCGTGCGAGATCGCCTCGATCGTCTGCGGCATGACCGAGTCGTCGGCGGCAACGACCAGGACCACGATGTCCGTCACCTGGGCGCCGCGGGCGCGCATGGCGGTGAACGCTTCGTGACCCGGCGTGTCGAGGAACGTGATGTTCTTGCCGCTGGGCAGTGAGACGTGGTAGGCGCCGATGTGCTGCGTGATGCCGCCCGCTTCGCCCGCGACGACGTTCGCCTTGCGGATGTAGTCGAGCAGCGACGTCTTCCCGTGGTCGACGTGGCCCATGATCGTCACGACCGGCGGACGCGAGACCAACTCCTCGGGCTGATCGGCTTCGGCGGCGATGCCCGCCTCCTCGGCCTGGTACTCGCTTTCGCGAACCGCCTGGAAGCCGAACTCGCCGGCGATCAACTCGATCTGATCGAAGTCGAGCCGCTGGTTGATCGTCACCATCAGGCCCATCTCCTTGAACGCGAACGCGACGATCTGCGTCGCGGGCACCTTCAGGATCTGAGCGAGCTCGCTCACCGTGATGAATTCGTTGACGCGGACGGTCTTGCGCTCGCGCTCCGCCTGGGCGGCGCGCGCCGCCTCGAGCTCTTCGCGCGAGCCGCGACGGAGATCGCTCGCGGTGCGCCGCGTCGGCGCGCCACGCATCGACGCCATCGTCTTCGCGATGTTCGCATCCACCGCTTCCTGGTCGACCGCGCCGCGCTTTCCTTTTTTGCGGCGGCCGCCGCCGCGGTCGATGACTCCGCCGCCGGCACTCGGACCACCACCCATTCCCTGGCCGCCACCGCCGCCCGGGCCCCCACCCATGCCGGGACGCTTGTCGTCACGACGCGGCGGTGCTGCGCCCCCCCCGGGCGCCGCCGACGCAATCGGCCGCGGCGGGAAGCCGCCGCTGCTGGCGACTGGACGCGGACGCGGTGCGCCCGGTGTGATGGGACGAGGACGCGGACGGTCGGACACCGGCGTGCTGGGCGCCGCGGTCGCGCTCACACGAGCGCCATCGGTCGCGGCGGGGCGCGCGATTTCCGCTTCGCGCTCCTCGCGCTCTTCCATCTCCGCGGCGGCGGCTTCCTCACGCGCGCGACGCTCCTCTTCGGCGCGCACGATCTCGGCGCGTTCCGCCTCGAGTCGCGCGGCTTCGGCGGCGGCCAGTTCACGCGCCTCGGCCGCGGCGTGCGCCGCGGCGACGGCGGCCGCTTGCTCCTCGGCGGCGGCTTGTACGTCGGCGGCTTTTCGTCGGCGACGAATGGGCGCTTCGGCGGCGGCCGGAATCGGAGCGGGTTCTGGCACGGCGGCCGTCGTGCGGCGGCGCCGAGCGGCCGGGGCGGGCGCGGCCTTCTGTTCGGCGCGCACGCGTTTTTCGCGCTCCCACCGAGCTCGGACGCGCGCGACCTGGTCGTCCGTGAGCATGCTCACGTGGCTGCGAAATGGAATGTCCATCTGACGAAGTAGCGAGGCCACTTCCTCAGACGGCATTCCGAACTCATTCGCCAACTCGCCAACCGAAAGCTTGCTCAAACATCCTCCTGACCGGTTCGGGGCGCGCCGGCCGAAGCCAACGCCCGAACGCCGGCAGCCAACTGCCGATCAATGATGCCAACGACGGCCGTCTGATCCCGGCCGACGGCGGCGCCAAGCGCCGCAGCGGAAGGTACTTCCATAAAGTTAACTCGCCGAGCCTGCAGCAGCGGGACGATCTTGTCTCTGCTGTTGGCCGAGGCGTCACTTGCTACCACCGCGAAAATCAACGTGTTTCGCCTCGCGGCTTCACGTACTTGTTTGACTCCAACAATGGCCCCGCGACTGCGTACGCCGAGCCCCAGCAGGCGGAAAACCCGCGTCGCGATCTCGGCGTCAGCGGTCACGCAGCCGTGTTCCCTTCTCCTCCTGTTCCGCCCGCTTCATCGCCGCGGGATTCTCCGTCTTCGGTCGTGAGCTCGTCGATGAGCGCCATGATGCGATCGGCCTCTTCCGGCGCGATGCCGGGGAGCTTGAGAAAGTCCTCGCGCTCGAGGTCGATGATGTCGTTGAGCGTGCGATAGCCGGCCTCGGCGAGGACGGCGACCGTCGCCGGCGGCATCCCCGCGATGTCGGTCAACCGAACGTCGGCCATTTCCTCCGTCTCGCCCGGCAGCGGAGCGAAGATCTGGCCTTCGCCGCCGCGCTCCAGCCACTCACGGCTGGAGTAGAGGTCGATCTTCCATCCGGTGAGCTCGGACGCGAGTCGAACGTTCTGGCCGTTGCGGCCTATGGCGAGCGACAGCTGGTCTTCGTCGACGACGGCCTGGATCGTCTTGGTGCTCGGGTCGCTGAAGACGCGCGCGACCTTGGCCGGAGCGAGCGCCAGCTTGGCGAAGCGTTCCGGGTCCGGGGACCACGGCACGATGTCGATCCGTTCGCCATTCAGCTCGTTGACCACGGCCTGCACGCGCGAGCCCTTGAGGCCGACGCATGCGCCCACCGGATCGATGGAATCGTCACGCGAGAACACCGCGATTTTTGTCCTGCTGCCCACTTCGCGGGCAGCAGCCCGGATTTCCACGATGTTCTGCTGAATCTCGGGCACCTCGAGCTTGAACAGCGCCTTCACGAAGAGCGGGTCTCCGCGGCTCAGCACGAGGCGCGGCCCCTTGGGCGTCTCTTCGACGCGCTTGAGCACCGCGCGAATCGGTTCGCCCTGGTGGAAGTGCTCGCGGTGATTCTGCTCGCGGTACGGAATGATCGCTTCCGCTTCGCGGAACTTGTTCAGCATGACGACGAGCTTGCCGCGCTCGATCTGTTGGATCTCGCCGGACAGCAGATCGCCCACACGGGTCGCAAACTCGTCGCGGATGCGCGTGCGCTCACCCTCGCGGACGCGCTGGATGATGCGCTGCTTGGCCGCCTGCACGGCGGCGCGGCCGAAAACGGCGAAGTCGATGGGCTCTTCCATGACGTCGCCGGGCTCGAAGCTCTGGTCGAACGCCTTGGCGTCTTCCAGGGAGATTTGGTTGCTCGAATCTTCGACCGCTTCAACGACGGTTTTCAGGAGCACGATCCTGATGTCGCCCTTGCCGTCGTCGATCTCGACCTCGGCGTGAACGTTTGGGCCGTACTTCTTGGCGAGGGCGGCGAGGATTCCGTCCTGGAGCAACGCGTACAGTTCCGCGCGATCGAGCTGCTTGGTGTTCGATACTTCGCGAAACGCGGACAAGATTTCCGTCGAGCTGACCATCCAGGACTCCTCGTGAATGTCTCCCACGGCGACGAGCGCCGACGGGTACCGTGCACCATCGAATTACAGATGAAACGCCAGCCGCGCCTCCTTGATTGCAGCCAACGGAATGCGCCGAGCCGTTCCGTTCTCGAGCTCGAGGACAACGGTCTCTCCCGCTGACCCCGCGTCTTCGTCGACCGTCATGATTCTTCCTTCGACACGACCACCGTGCTCCGGGCTCAGCACGTTGGCCCACTGCCCGACGAACCGCCGCCAGTCGGCGCTGGTTTGCAACCGGCGTTCGCCCGGCGACGACACTTGCAACACGTACTGCGGCGCGACGATCCCGCTCCCGTCGAGCCGCGCTTCCAACGCCCGCGACGCAACCGCACAATCGTCGATCGTCACCGCGGCCCCGTCGCGCCGATCGATGCGAACCTCGATCAACGGCCGACTCCGCGTTCCACCACGCCGAAGCTCGACGAGGTCGTAGCCGACCGCATCAAGCTCCTGCGCCACAACGTCTTCCAGCGCGTCCTTCACATCGAGTCGAGGAAGTCGTCAAGAACAAAAAAATGTGGGGAGCCTCCCCCACATTTCACTCGCGGCCACGTGGACCGCGCAGCAGAACCAATGTAATGGCGAAAATGAGGCGCGGGAAGGGGCGGCGAATCGGCCGTCACCTTCCCGCGCTCGTCACATCGCGGCGAGCCGCGAGGATGGCTGTGCTTACGGCGTTCCCGTCACTGAAAAGTGAACGGCCCCATTCGGACCGGTCGCCGTTACCGTCGCCGTACCGGGCGCCGGGTTCGTCGCCAGCACGACGGAGGCGAGCCCGTTTGCGTCGGTCGTCGAGGACGGGGCGCTCAGGGCGCCGCTGTCCGTCGTCCACGTGACGGTCGCCCCGGCGATGCCGGTTCCGTTCGCGTTGGAAATCTTCACGACGAGCGGCGCGCTGTTGGTTCCAGCCGTCACCGACTGATTGTCGCCGCTGATCACGGCGATCGTCGATCCCGCCGCCGTGGCGGTTGCCGTGATCGTCACCGAAGCGCCGGTCGCGATCGAGGCCGTCAGCGAATCGAGGCCGACCGCCGTGCCGAGCGTCCAGAGCACCGTCGCGTCGCCGTTCGCGTTCGTCAGTGAGCTGGCCGTGCTGACCGAGCCACCCGCGCCGACCACTGCCCACGCCACCGACACACCGGCGAGCGCGTTGCTGTTCTGATCCGTCACGTGGACGCTGATCGGATTGGCGAGCTGTTGGCCCGCCGTACCCGTTTGGCCGTTGCTCCCGGCGTTGACTGTTATGAACGTCGCGACGAGCGCCGCCAGGTTGTTGTCATTGTCGCTGCATCCGACCGCGACCATCGCACCGAGCGTGACCATCGCGAGCGAAACACGCGCTACTTTCACCGTCTCCTTCACCATGACCCTTCCTCCCTTCCCGCTGCGTTGACTGTTGGGTTCCTCGCGAGGTCCGGCCATCGCCGGCATCGTCGATCCGGTGGCTCGCGCGATCGCGGCCCGGCCACGTATTGCCCGGCGCGAACCCGGAGCCGTTGCTCGCGCCGCTAAGCCGAAGACGGGCCCGTTGCCCATTGCTGGTCCCGTCCGTTCTTTTCGGGCAAGAGATCGAACCGAGTTGGTCCTTCCCCTCGTTCTCGTCCCCGAAAAAATCCACCACGATGTGGTCAAGAACTGCGCCGACGACGGCCGGTTTTCTCTTATTCGCGATATCGAATGCGACTGCTCAGCGCGACACGCTCGCGTCGTCGCGAAGCGAGTCGCGCGATCGCGTGTCGATCGTAGCCGGGTTCGCCGATGCACAGCGCCGCGACGTCGTCGTGTCGCCGCTGACCTACCTCGGCAGCGGCTACGCCGCGTCCGCCGCGTACGATCACTTCGGCGCTCGCTCGGCGGTCGCGGTCGTCGCGACGTGGGACGCGCAGAGTCTGCGACCGCAAAGCAATGTGAACGAATCGACCGAGCGCGTCATGCAAGGCGGCCTGCGCGCGGCCGCGCTGCGCACTGTCGCCGACGCCTACGGCTGGTCGTTTTCCGCGGGCGCGACGGCCGGACTCTGGGGGATGGCCACCGAGCATCGCTATCCGGCGCCGTACGACAGCCGCGCCGGCTTCTTCGCGGCCTTCGCCGCGGCGGGCCCCGCCGCCCAGGCGCGACGGCCGATTCTCGGCGGCCTCGCCCAACTCGAGGTCGACGCGCCGGTATTTGGGTTCTCTAATCGCGCGTATTCGGAGACCAAGACCGGCCAGCCGCTGTGGAACGTACAGCGGGTCGGGCCGCGCGAGCTTCGCGCCCTGGACGGGGCGCTGACCTATGCTCCCGCTCCGCTGGGGCGGGTCGGCCTGCTCTTCTCCTATCGATTCTCGATTCTCGACTATCGCGACGCGCAACCGTTGCGATCGGCGTCGCAGAGCTTCTCGATCGGCTTGTCGCGCGCCTTCGGCGCGTATCGCCCGCGATGAGGCGCCGCGCGTTCGCGTATGTGACGGCCGCGCTGCTCGCGGTGGCGTGCACGGATGTGGTCGGGCCCGCGGCCGCGACGGACTACGGCTCGCTGTTCGACGACCTGTGGCGCCAGTTCGACCTTCACTACTCGTACTTCTCGGTCGCGCAGGTGAACTGGGACTCGCTCGGCAAGTACTACCGGCCGATCGCGGTGTCGGCGCCGAACGACCGACAGTTCGCGCGCGTGCTCGGCACGATGCTGGCCGAGCTGAAAGACATGCACGTCACGCTGTCCGCCGGCGCGGCCGGCACGATGCGCTACATCTCCCGCTCCGATACCGCGTCGACCTACTTCAATCAGACGATGACGCTCGGCCGTTACGTGCGCCTCCCGGCGTCGACGCCGGGCGGGCACATACAGTTCGGTCTCGCCAACGACTCGGTCGGATACGCCCGCATCTCGACGTTCGACGGCGGCGATTGGTCGGGCGAGATGGACGACGTGATCCGGAGCATGCCCGGCATGCGCGTCCTGATCATCGACGTCCGCGACAACCCCGGGGGCAATTACGTGCTCGCCGCCGACCTGGCGGGACGATTCACGACGCAGCGGCGCGTGTATGGGTACACACGCCGCCGCAACGGGCCGCGCCACGACGACTTCACGGGGTTCACCGAAGAAACGATCGCGCCCGCGGGCAGGCACTTCGGCGGGCGCGTGTTCGTGCTGGCCAATCGCCACTCGTTCAGCAGCGCCGAGGATTTCGTGCTCGCCATGCGTGCGATTCCCGGCGTGATGGTCGTGGGCGACACGACGGCGGGCGCCACGGGCGGGCCGATCGTCCGCGAGCTGGCGAACGGATGGACGTACGAGCTGTCCGAGTGGATCGAGTACACGCCCGACCGCGTGCCGTTCGAATCCGTCGGGCTCGCGCCGACGATCGTCGCGCGCACGACTCCCGACGAGTCGGCCCACGGCGTCGACGCGGTGCTCGAGCGGGCGATGCGGCTCGCGCGAGAACCCTGAGCGGCGACGCCCCCCCGGTCAGCCGGCGCTGGCGACGATCACGCCAAGCTGTCGGCCGGCATCCCCCGCGCGGTGGGAAAAGAAACGCTCGTTGTCGTGGCGCGTGCACCACGCGCTGACCGAGACGTCGCGAACTCCCGAGCGGCGCGCATGGTCGGCGATCAGCGCCCGGAGGTCGACGCGCGTCGGCCGTCCCGGATTCGTGCCGGTGAGCTCCGCGTACACGTCGCCGCTCACCTCGTAACAATCGCCGCAGATCGCAGGGCCGAGATGCACGCGCAACTCGGCCGCGGCGACACCCCGCTTGACCAGCGCGTCGATTCCGCGCTCGACGATGCGGGCCGCGGTGCCGCGCCAGCCCGAGTGCAACAGCCCCGTCGCCCCCGATTCGTGGGCGATGAACACCGGAACGCAGTCGGCGACGGTCACCGCGAGCGCGGTGCCCCGCTCGAATGCGACGTGGCCGTCGGCGTCGTCGGCGCGAAGCCAGCCTTCCCAGCACGTCGCGTGCACCAGAACGGTGGACCCGTGCACCTGGCTCGCCGTCGCGAGCCTCGGCCCGGCGCTGCGAAGCTCGCGCCGCAATGACGACCACCGCTCGGTAACGTCTTTCGCCGGCTCCTCGCTCGCGAGCCCGAAGCTGCCGACAGCGCGCGTCGTCGTGAACGCCAGTACGCCCAGCTCGGCGAACCCGGGCGCGATTTCCGATTGACCGACGACGTTCATTTCGCGCGACGATCCTCCACGCGCTCGATCCGCGCGCCCAGCGCGCGCAGCCGCTCGTCGATCCGCTCGTAACCGCGCTCGATCTGGCCGACGTTGTTGATCGTGCTTTCGCCGTCGGCACAGAGCGCGGCGAGCAGCATCGCCATGCCGGCCCGAATGTCGGGTGACTCGACCACGCTGCCGCGCAGCCGCGACGGGCCGGAGACGATCGCGCGGTGCGGATCGCACAGCACGATCCGCGCGCCCATGCCCACCAACTTGTCGACGAAGAAAAGCCGCGACTCGAACATCTTTTCGTGAATGAGAACGAGTCCCGTGCATTGCGTGGCCGTCACGAGCGCGATGGACATCGTATCGGCGGGGAACGCCGGCCAGGGCTGATCCTCGAGCTTGGGAACGTGTCCCCCGAGGTCGCTCTGGATCTCGCGCTCTTGATCGGCCGGGATCACCAGATCCGGTCCCTCGATCTTGCACGAGATGCCGAGGCGCGCGAACCCCATGAGCGTCGAACGAAGATGCTCGACACCAGCGTCGGCGATGCGGAGCGTCGATCGCGTCACCGCGGCCAACCCGATGAACGAGCCGACCTCGATGTGGTCCGGACCGATGCGGTGGCTGCCGCCTTTGAGTGGCGCGCCGCCATGGATCGTGAGGAGGTTGGTCCCGATCCCGTCGATGCGCGCGCCGAGCGCCACGAGAAAGTTGCAGAGATCTTGGACGTGAGGTTCGCAGGCGGCGTTGCGGAGGATCGTCGTCCCCGTCGCCGCGACCGCCGCCGTGATCGCGTTCTCGGTTCCAGTCACGCTCGGCTCGTCCAGAAAGACATCGGCGCCGCGGAGCCCCGGGGTGCTCAGCCGAAAATTGTCCGTCAGGTCGAACGATGCACCCAGCCGCTCGAGCGCGAGAAAGTGCGTATCGACCCGGCGCCGGCCGATGACGTCGCCCCCGGGCGGCGGCAGCTCGATTTGCCCGCACCGGGCCAAGAGCGGCCCTGCGAGGAGGATCGAAGCGCGTATCTTTCGACAGAGAACCGGGTCCAGGCTCGCGGAACGGACGGTTTTGGCGTGGATGCGCAGGGTGTTTCGCGCTTCCCACGAAATGTCCGCTCCGGTCGACGCCACGAGCTCCGCGAGGGTCTCGACGTCGCGGATCCGCGGGACGTTTTCGAGCGTGACCGGCTGGTCGGTGAGAAGAGCGGCGCAGACGATCGGCAGCGCGGCGTTCTTGTTGCCGGAAGGACGGACGGTACCGGAGAGGGATACGCCGCCGTGTACGATGAACTGCGAAGCCGTCATGTGAGGAAGTCGCTCGCGCGATGTATGGTCGGAGCGAAGAATGACCGGGGGCCTGAGCCAAAATCAATGCCGCCGTTCGCTTGCAGTCGTGTTCCGTGGTCCGTAGGATGCGCCGCGTTGGAGCCGTCGTCCCGATCAATGAGCCACGATGCCTAACGTTTTCGAGGAGATCACCGCGATCAGCAGCGCCATCATCGGCGCGTCGCTCGTCACGCTGATCGTGCTCCTCATCATCGGCGCGGCCCGGGCCCGCACGGCGGGAAAACGGTTCGAGGAAAAGCTCCAGCAAGCGGTCGACGACCTGAAGCCCCTCCTCGACGACCTCAGGCCGCTTCTGTACGATCTGAGGCCGCTCGTCGAGCGGGGCAAGGCGATTTCCGAAGATGTGGCGTCGATCGCGCGCACCGTCCGCGAGAACGTCGACCAGGTCGGCGACACGGTCACCGCGGCCAACGACCGGGTGCGCGCCGCGCTCGAGGCGACCGAGGAACGGCTGGCCGAGTTCGACGCGCTCATTTCCGTCGTCCAGGGCGAGGCCGAGGACATCTTCGTGTCGACGGCCGCGGCGGTCCGCGGCGTTCGCGGCGGGGCCGCCTCACTCCGCCGGCGCCGTGGGACAAACCTTGCGTCGGTTGAGGCCGAGGATGACGCCGCGAACGACGAAAGTTCGGACAAGGAGGAGGGCGACGATGGTATCGATGAAAGACCTGAGAAAGAGTCCCCGGCTCCGCGACTTCGACCCCGTGCGCCTCGTCCGCGGGCGTCGTAGGCGCCAGGCCGAGGTCGTCGCCGCCGCCGTCATCGGGGCGGCGGTGGTAGCCGGCCTCGTCTACTTGGTGACCCAGCGGAGCGGGCGACGCGGCAGTTCTTTGGCGCCGACGATGCGCCGGCTGCGCCGCAACGTCGCCGACTATGTCGGCAGCGCGCGCGAGGCGATCGACGACGCCGTCGAATCAGAGCTCAAGGATCTGCGCCGGTCGATTCGGCGGCAGCGCAAGCGCTTTGGAGTCTGACGTGCCGAAATCCGCGCGTCGGACCCGTCGCGCGGGACGAGTGCCGACTTGCGTCTGGTTGGCGGTCGTGTTCCTCGTGGTGACCCCCGCCGTCGCGCACGCTTGGACTCCCGGTACGCACGTGTTCCTCGGCGACGCGGTGATTCGGTCGCTGCAGCTGCTTCCGCCCAGCGTCGCCGCGCTGCTGAGCGAGTTCCCGTACGACTTTTTGTACGGTTCGATCGCGGCGGACACGAGCATCGCGAAGAAGTACGCTCCGGCCGGCCGGCACTGCCACTCGTGGAC
>Ga0157372_10006367_pt1 | contig 12556 bp, 9 predicted proteins | sample C55metaG_FD_115307 | JGI IMG/M metagenome (GOLD analysis project Ga0157372, IMG submission 115307) | Corn rhizosphere microbial communities from Kellogg Biological Station, Michigan, USA - C5-5 metaG | ecosystem: Host-associated > Plants > Roots > Rhizosphere > Soil | place: USA: Michigan... | reverse complement strand
TCATCCGGCCCTTACGATTATAATTTCAGGAAAAAGCTGGCGGAGCTTTCCGATAAAAATAAGATCCCGTATAAGCTGGATGTGTACCCGCATTACGGCTCCGACGGATCGGCAGCATTGCGCGCCGGGAAAGATTTCCGGGTTGGGCTCATCGGGCCGGGAGTGGCCGCTTCGCACGGTGTGGAGCGCACGCATAAAAAAGGAATAGAGGCTACGATCGACCTGTGCCTCGCCTACATCAAACACAGCTTTAAATAATTGAGAACGGTATTTTTTTTATCGCTTGCATTTTTTTTTCTGCTGCAGGGTAATATCTCTGCACAGGCGGGCATGCCTGCGGGCATCCGTGAAATGCTGCTGAAGGGAAAATACAGCGAGGCGCTGGCAGGCTTCGATGAGTTTATCGCGAAAAATCCGAACGATGCGAAGGCTTATTACAGCAGGGGTTCTATCTATTCGGCAACGGGCGAATTTGAAAAAGCGATCGGGGATTATACAAAAGCGATTACGCTTGATCCCCGCTTTGCCGAGGCATACATCAACCGCGGCTCTGCGCTGAGCGAGCAGAAGAAGTTCGATGCTGCGCTGGCCGACTACAACAAAGCCATCGCTATCGCGCCGAAAATGGCGGAAGCATATAATAACCGTGGTTATTTACTGAGCATGCGGAATAAGCACGATGAGGCGATCAAAGATTTTGACAAGGCGATCAGCCTGAACCCGAAATACAGCCGCGCTTATGTGAACAAGGCGTTATCGCTGAGCGTGCTGGAAGACAGGAAAGCAGCCATAGCGGTGCTTACGGAACTGATCACGCAGGTGCCCGATGCGTATGAAGGCTACATGAACCGCGCTGTGCAATATGTTGCCAGCGGCGATAAAAAGAAGGCGCTGGCTGATTACAACAAAGGCATCGCCCTGAATCCCTCAGATGCACAGGCTTATTTGTCGCGCAGCAAGCTGAGGGATGAGGCGGGAGATCATGCAGGCGCGGTTGAGGATTGCGATATGGCAGCAGGCCTTGAGCCGCAAAATGCGGAAGTTTATTATTTAAGGGCAAGGGCTGAATACGATCTGCCGGATTATGCTGCCGTGATCGACGATTGCAGCCGTGCGATACAGCTGAAGCCAAGCCACAGCGAAGCTTACATATTGAGGGGGAACGCGTACGACCTGAAGGGAGATTATATTCTTGCGCTGAAAGATTACGGCAAGGCCATAGAGCTGTATCCGAAAGAAACGGCAGGGTATGAGCAAAGGGCCGTGGCAAAAGCGCGGCAGAAGGATATTGTGGGAGCCTTGTCGGACCTCACCCGCCTGCTTGAGCTGGATCCCAAAAATGTAAAGGCATTGATGATGCGCGGCGACCTCTACCTGTATGAGAATAAAAAAGAATTTGCCTGCGAAGATTTCAGGCGCGCTGAGGAGCTGGGCAACGGCGCCGCCATCAGCAAGCGATTATTTAACTGCAAATGAGAATGCGTAAATCAACTCTCGTATTTTTTCTTCTGTTGCTGTGTCTTTCGGGCATGGCCCAGAAAGGGCGTCACAGGAAAGATTCCACGAACATTTACCAGAAAGTGGATACCAATTACATCACCAGCTTCAAAGACCTGCTGAATGTAAAATTGTTTGCGGTGATCCGCACCAACAAGTTCACGCTTGCCGACCGCGATTCCGTTTCAAGCATCGAGTACACGATCAATACCAAGTTGAACATGGGCATCAGCCTTACCTTCAAAGGCATCGGGTTTGATATCGAATACAGTCCGCCCGGCATCAACAATGACGATGCGCGTTACGGGAAGTCGCGCCAGTTTGCAGTATCCACATCCGCGAACGCGCGGCGCTTTATCTATGATATTTATTACAGGGAATACCAGGGCTTCCGTACCTCTGCGATGTACAAGGTACCCGGTGATACCACGTTCGATTATTCGCGCCGCGGCGATATCCGCAATTACAGCGCGGGATGCATCCTTACCTATGTGTTCAATCACAAGCGCTTTTCGAGCGCAGCTCCGTACAGCCTTTCGCAAAAGCAGCGGAAAAGCGCGGGGTCGCTGCTGCTGGGTACATACGCCTTCCTTTACGGCTTAACTGCCGACTCAATAATTTATCCCGACAGTGTGTATACGAAGTTCAGAAAAGAAATGCAGTTCAATGCCGCGGCGTCTTACACATTTGGCATTTCCTGCGGTTACACGTATACGCTGGTGTTTGGAAAAAAGAAGAACTGGTTTGTGAACATTGCTACGCTCCCGGGAATTTCTTACCAGGAATTTTACAGTGTGAATGCGTTTGATAAGTCGACCTACAATCATAATTCGGTTGCATTGTCGCTGCAGTCGCGCTTCTCCATGGGCTACAACCGTAAAAGCTATTTCATCGGCATTTACTGGATGGGAAATAATTTTGTGCTGGGCGACGATTCACATGCTTCCATTAATTACAAATACGGCACCTTCAAATTTTATTACGGGCACCGGTTCGACATCCGGAAGATGTTAAAGAAAAAGCTGTGATTCTATTTCCGCTTGCTGATGATCTCGAATTCTTCTGCAAGCGATTCACCATCCTCATCCACCAGCGTTAAGGTGTGCATGCCTTCATCGGGCGTAAGCCCCATCTGGTGAATGCCCTGCGTGCTGCCAAGGTAATTGCCGTCGAGGTGCCAGTAGATCACGGCGCTGCTTTTCCGGTGAGCCACTTCAAAGATGGTTTTTCCCATGCTGCCGTCGATCTCAACAGGAACATAGATCTTGCTGAACTGCTTCGGGTAGATGATCTCCATGGCATTGCTGCCCTGCGTTTCACAATCGCTGCGGTAAGGCGGTAATGTCCGGTACGAGGGGTTCTTCGATTTGTAATACCATTCCATTGCCGGCGGTAGCACAAACCAGCTTTCGTGCTTCATGTTCGCCACATCTTCGCAATTGCTGTTCACACGGTACGTTCCGCTTTGGTCGAGGTGGATCATGCGGTGATAAGGGCAGGGCGCGGAGCGTAACCCTGCTTTGGGAATGCGGATGGTATCCACAGGGCTGCAGATGTCGGAAGCCCTGCAGCCGCTGAGCCGGCATACACCCACCTTTTCCATTTCATCGTATGGCATCTGGAACCATTTGGAAGGCTTCAGCAGGCTGAAAATATCGAAGAGTATGGGTGCGGCCGTTTGGATGCCTGTTAATCCCGGCCGGCCTTCTCCGTCGGCATTGCCTACCCAAACGCCTACTACATATTTCGGCGTGATGCCGATCGCCCATCCATCGCGGAAGCCGAAGCTGGTTCCTGTTTTCCAGGCTACTTTGTTGGCGGAGGTGTACTGCCGCCAGCCTGCATCCTCGTCGGGACGCGCCACTTCAACCATTGCTTCGAAGGTGAGGTAAATGGAAGCCGCATCGAAATAATTTGTTGCGGCAATTTCCTTTTTCGCTTCCGGCTGCGCTGTATAGGTATTCGGGTGCAGATCTTTTAGGTTGTATTTTCCTCCCTGCGGAATGTAATTGTTCAGCGCCCTTGCCATGCTTGCATACATCGCGGTAAGATCCCAGAGCTTAGCCTCAGAGCCCCCGAGTATGATCGAGAGCCCGTAATGATCCGGTGTGCGGTTCAATGTGGTCATCCCGAGCTTTTTCAGGTTGTAGTTAAATTTCTCGATGCCGTAGTTTTGCAGCATTCTTACTGCAGGCACATTCAGGCTTCGCGCCAGCGCGCGCCTTGCAGGAACGGCGCCGTCGAACGTAGTGTTGTAATTTTGCGGCGCATAGCCGGCGATCTGCGTGGGAATATCGGGGATCAGCGTTCCCGGCAACAGCTCGCCATCATTGAGCATGCTGGCATAAAGGAATGGCTTTAAAATGCTGCCCGTGCTTCTCGGCGCGGCGATCACGTCCACATCGCTGTTGTATTCGGGCTTTCCGGGGCTGCTTGTATTTCCAACGTAAGCCAGCACATTGCCTGTGCTCACTTCGATCACAACGGCGCATGCATTGTGGATCTCGTTTCCTTTTAAAATCTTATGATGGTTTGCAATGATCTCGTTCACGCGCTCCTGCAAATGTCCGTCGACGGTGGAGTTTACGCGTTCACCGCTGTGTCCTTCCTTTGCAGCCCGCTGGAGGAGATGAGGCGCGAGCTGCGGAATCGGATGCGGCTTCCCCGGCAGGGGCTCCTGCTTGCTGAGCTCACAGGTTTCCGCATCTATGATCCCCGCTTTCTGCAGGCGGTCGAGCAGGCGGTTGCGCTTGGCTTTGAGCCGTTCCTGGTTTTTGCCGGGATAGATGAGGCTGGGTGCATTCGGCAATACCGCGAGCGTAGCGCTTTCGGCCCAGGAGAGCTTATCGGCGCTACGGCCGAAATACCGCCATGCCGCGGCATCCACGCCCACCACGTTGCTGCCGAACGGTGCATTGGAGGCATACAATGCAAGGATCTCTTCTTTTGAATACGTGAGCTCCAGCCGCCCGGAAAGGATGATCTCCACCAGCTTTTCGAAGACCGTTCTTTTCTGTCCCTTGCGTGAAAGCCTGATCACCTGCATGGTTAGCGTGCTTCCGCCGCTTACCGTTTTTTTTGCCTGTATGTTTTGAATGATCGCGCGGCCGAATGCCAGCGGATTAAATCCGGGATGATAAAAAAAGGAGCGGTCCTCGAACTGTACGATGCAGGCTTTGAATTTTTCAGGAATGCTGTCGTTGTATGGAAAGCGCCATTGACCGTCGTCTGCGATCTGTGCGGCCAGCAGGTTTCCTTCGCTGTCTTCAAGAACGGTGCTGGTGCTGTTTTTAAAGAGCGGATGGGGAAGGCAGAGCAGGAACCAGGTAAAAAGCAGGATCAGGACAGAGATCAGTATGCCTTTTCTGCCTCTCACTGCTTCTCCATTTCTTTTCTCAGCTGCCGCGATGTTTTCTTGCTGCCGTCATGGCTCCAGCCCGGAGGCCCGAGAATATACATCAGCTTGGCTTTCAGCGGTGCCGGCTTGCGCAGGTCCTTGAAGATCCCGATCCATTCGTGGAACACCATCTGCAGCGGGTTGTATGTTTTAATATTTTCGGTAAGGCCGTAAACCACCGCATCATTTTCATCTTCCGCCTGGAAGGTGCCGAACAGCCTGTCCCAGATGATAAACACCATTCCCATGTTCTTGTCGAGGTAACGTACATTGGAGCCGTGGTGCACGCGGTGATGCGAGGGCGTAGACATGAACCATTCGAGGAAGCCCAGCTTTCCAACGGCTTTTGTGTGAATGAGGATGCCATAGATCTGCGTGGCGGCATAAATGAACATGATGTCGATGCCCTTGAAGCCCAGCAATGCCAGCGGTATAAAATAGATGAAGCGGTACAATGGCTGGAATACCGAAGAGCGGAAGCCGACGGTAAGGTTGAACTCTTCCGAGGAATGGTGCGTTACATGCACGGCCCAAAAGAGCCGGCAATAGTGGTCTACGCGGTGCAGCCAGTAGAACATGAAATCCTGCGCTATGAGCAGGATGCCCCAGTACAGGACAGTGTTATGGATCTCCACAAATTTGAACTGGTAAAAATAATTCAGCACCAGCAGGCATACGCCGCGTACCAGGATGTCGAGGCTGAAGTTTAATGTGGTCAGGTAAATATTGGCAAGCGTTCCTTTGACGGAATAATAATTTTTGTGGTGCAGGTAGCTGAACAGGATCTCCGCGCCGATCACAATGGCGTAAATCGGTGTGGTAATAGCGATCAGTAAGGCTTCTCTGAATTCGTTCATGGCGGATTAACGCTGCAAAATTACGCAAAAAAGCCGCTCTTTGGGAGAAGAGCGGCCTTTAAAAGTTTCAAACGGTATTATTTTATGAAAACCCTTTTTGTGTAAGAGCCATGTGCCTGCTTCACGGTTACCAGGTAAATGCCGGGTTTTGCCTGCTCAAACGGGATCACCGTTTCGGTGCTGCTGATCATGGTTTCGGAAACGGCCTGCCCCGAAAGGCTGGTGATCATTATCTTTCCTGCGGCTTCCACCAGCGGATCGAGCTGTACGGTGATGCTGTTGTTGTACGAGAAAATGTTCACCTTGTTTTGTAAAGCAGCTTCGGAAATGCCCACCATGTCGCCTGTAACGCTGTAATGGTTCGGGTCATCAGTATATGCATAATCCTTCACTACAAACGATTTCGCATCAGCGGCAACATCCAGTCGCACCCAGCCGTAGTAAGTAGAGCCAAGGTTGCTGAAGCGCAGCGGTAAATATTTATCGGTCACGCCCGAGAAATTACCCTGGGCGAATCCAAACCCCGGGATCGAAATAGCAAGACCGTTTGCAGTCGGAGGAGAGATGGCGGCCATTTCCGTTGAATCTACCCAGTGGAGTGTGGCATCGATCGTTACGCCGATATCCATTGCAGTAGCGCCGCCGCCGCCGCCGGAAGTATCCACAGCGTTAGTTGCGCCGAGCGCGTAAACACCAACCGCATCATAGCTGGCAAATCCGCCGTATGTTCCCGAACGCTGAAGCAGCTGAAAATCCGCCACATCATCGTTGTTCAGGTCAAGGTTATACACCCCGCCGTTGTTGACAGTTGAATCAGGCATTACATCGGTGTAAACCACCTGCGCATCTGCCGAGCTTACAGCGGCAACAATTGTTCCCGCCAGTGCAGAATAGGATTTTAGCTTTTTCTGAATGTTTTGTTTGTTTGAGCTCATTTGTATAGTTCTTTAAATGAATTAATGGATGATGATCTTTTTGGTAAGCTTTATATTGTTTGAACGTATGCTTACGAGATAAACGCCCGGATTTACGTCCCCGAGGCTGATCTCCGATTCAGTGCCTTCTGTTTTAGCAGCGTAAACTTCCTGTCCGAGGGTGTTGTTAACGCTGATGGTTCCATCAACCGCGCTTTTCAGTTTTATAAATACGCGGCGGTTGTCGTTGTAAATGGTCGCTCCGGACAGATTGTTTTCTGTGATGCCTACGCTTGTGGTTGCACCGGCCACTATCGGCTGGTTCACCGCGTTCATGTATGCGTAGTCCTTAATGGTGAATGCGTTGCCGGTTGCCGAAACATCCAGCCGTGCCCAGCCATAATAAATGCTCCCTGAAACATCGAGCTGCAGGCCGATGTATTTATCATTCACGCCAAGCCAGTTGCCATAAGGCGCTGTTCCGCCCCAGTAGCTTCCCATTGATTGGCTGGAGCCCATGTTAAAGGTTAAGGAGGCCTGCACGGTATCTCCTGCATTCATTGCAAGAGGGTAAATGTATGCGCCCGTTGCCGAGCCTGCAATGAGGTTGGAGTTTAGCGGCGTAACGCCCACCTTGTTGAACGACGGAAGTGCGGAAGATGATGTTCCTCCCGGATACAGGGTAAGGTTGAACCTGAAATCGAAAGTGCCGTCGTTGTTCAGGTCGAGGTCGTAATAAGCGCTGTCGGTGGTAACGGTTGAATCGGGGATGATATCCGTGTACACGATCTGTGCATCGGCTGTGTTTGCCGCAGCGATCACGGTACCGGCAACTGCCGAGTATGATTTTAATTTGTCCTGGAAATTCTTAGCGTAAGTTTTCTTCATATAGGTGAATCTTAATCAAATATATAAAAATTTCCATAAAAAAAGCCTTTGCTGTTCACAAAGGCTTTTTTACTTATTAAAAGTTTGATTTATTTAACGATCACTTTCTGAGTGAATGTTGCTGATTCCTGGATCACGCTCACGAAGTAGATACCTGTGTTTGCATTGTCCATCGGGATCGTCATTTGCGCATCGGTGATGCTCACTTTAGCAACTTCCTGGCCGAGTGTGTTGGTGATAACAACCATGCCTTCCGCTTTCGCGTTGTTCATGTTTACACGGATGGATTTATCAGCCCCGAAAATGGTAACTGCATTGGCAAGCTCTGCAGCGTGCTCATTGATGGCAGTTGGCATTGCACCTGCAAGGATAGAAGTTCCCGGAGTTGCATCGTATGCATAATCCTTCATTGTTAAAAGGGTTGCAGTGGAGTTGAAATCGAAACGTGCCCATCCGTAGTGGTCAGCACCTGAAATTTTGAAGCGGAAGCCCATGTATTTATCGGTAGCTCCGAGGAAGTTACCGGTCTGGTATCCTAATAAAGGGAAGTTTGCGCCCAGCAGCTGGTAAGAAGCGCCTGCATCGTCAACCCATAAAAGGCTTCCGTTGATGGCATCGCCTGTGTTGTGAACAGTTGGGCCGCCTGTAAGCGTATCGATCGCGTTGCCGGATCCAGGTGCCGGAGCAACGATCCCGATATCATACTGGATCGGGAATGTTCCGTACATATACGTTCCGTGGGATACTGCGAACTGGTAATCAACAGTACCGTCGTTGTTTAAATCAAGGTCATAAGTGCTGCCGGTAGGTACTAATGCATCAGGGCTTACATCGGTGTAAACAACCTGTGCGCCTGCGGTATTTGCAGCTGCTACAATTGTTCCTGCAATTGCAGAATAAGATTTTAATCTTGTGCTAAGAGTAGATTTTTTATTTTCCATTTGATCTGTGGTTTTTGTGTGGTTCAAATATAATTATTTTTTAACACATCATTAACTTTTATTTCGGTAAAGCTGGCGGTCGATGGCCTGTGCCATGGCGGCAGGATCGAGCTCTGCCCCGAGAAAAGAGCTGATGTTTTCCGACTGCTCCTCGGGCTGCTCCACAACATCCTTATAATTCACATACAGCACCTCCATGTTGGGTTGCCCGTTGAGCCAGCTTTCCGTTTTTGCCAGCTGCTTTTTAAAGGTTTCCGACAGGCCCATCGGGAAAACGGTCGCATCTTTTTTCAGCATTTTCTGCTGCGACTGCAGGATCTCCACGAGGTCGCGCTGCATAAAAATGATCTTGTAGGTAAAGGTATCCGGCAGGTATTGCAGCAGGTGGGAAATGATCTTCACCACCTTGCCCTCCGCATGGATCATCCAGGAATTATCCTTTGCAATGCCTTTCACCGCTTCGTATTCGAGATAGCCTTTCGGGTTGTTGTCATCGTCTCCGCGGATGTTATCCGTGAGAATCTCCATGCCCCCGGCCTTGAGCATTTGCATCATCATGGAGGTGCCCGAGCGTGGTAATCCCGAAACGATGGTAACCGTACCTTTGATCTTATCGCGGATGAACTCTTTTGAATGGTTTGCTTTTTCCGGCAGGCCGAGGTGCTCTTCGTAGATCTTTATGAGCCACTGATGCGCTTTCTTGTAGCCCGGCATCATCGATACCGATACTTCAAACGCCTGCGCAGCGCGCTCAAAATCCTTCATGTGATAGAGAATCTCGCCGAGGTGATAATGCGCTTCAGGGAAATGATAGGAAAGGCTGATCGCATTCAGCGCCGCATCTGCCGCCAGCTCGTATTCATATTGGCGCAGGTAGCTTACCGCAAGTCCGTGATAGGCATGCGCATTGTTGATGTCGATGGAAACTGCTGTTTTAAAAGCCCTTTCAGCGTCGGCCCATCGTTTAATGCGGTTGTAAACATTGCCGAGCTGGATGTGCAAGTGAGGCATGTGCGAGATGCTTTTTTCCGCCTGCTGGAAAAATTCAAGCGCCCGCCTTGGCTTGTTCTCAAAGAGAAGAAGGGTTCCTTCAAGGAAGTCGAGGTGCGGAAGCTCCTTCAGGTTCTTCGCCCGGAGCTCATCGATCACCTGCCGTAATCCTTTTATATTCCTCGTGATCTGGTAGCAATGCGCGAGCTTTAATCCATAGCGCGCCGCATCGGGATTTTCGCGGTACAGCTTCTCGAGCAGCGCTATCGCCTGCGGATATTTCCGTGATCCCGCATACACTTTTGCAAGGATAAAATCGGTTTCATTCTTTGTTTTCAGGAGCCGGTCCTGCTTGTCTTCTCCCGGCGCATCCACGTATCCAAGCTCTATCAGCTGGTTCATGGCTTCCTGCGCGGCCCATGGATCTTCCTGCACATCGGCGGGATGCATGCCGCATTCGCCCGGCACCTGTTCCCAGCTTTCGATGTAGTCGGGTGTGACGGGCTCCTTGAACGCCTGCAGCAATGGTTTTCCGTCCATATCCTTCCCGATCGGCAATCCGAAAAGGGTGAGGATGGTTGGCGTAATATCAAGCAATGTAGCACCGAAAATGCGCTCGTCTTCCTGGATGTTCGGCCCCGCGAGGCAGATGATCCCGTACGGACTGTGTTCCAGCGCGGGCGCAATGGGCTCCAGCGGCAGCTTTTTCGGGCGAAGGTGATCGGAATGGAAGCCGTGATCGGATAAGATGATCACGGTTGTATCGTCGCCTGCCAGCTTCAGCGTGCGCTCCAGCATCATGTCCTGGAAGCGGTAGGCGCTGTTGATCACATCCTTGTATAAGTTGTAATATTCTTCGGGAATCCCGTCCATGCGCGGCGGATGGTATTTCATAAAGCCGTGGCAGAAATGGTCGATCGTATCAAAGTAAACGCCCAGGAAATCCCAGTCCTGGTTCTCGAGGATCCAGGTGGAAGCCGCATGAATGCTGGCCGCTTCGGCAATGTGCGCTGCAATGCTGTGCAGCGATTTATCTTTTTCCTGGTCAACCTTTGCTGCATCCGGTACAAATGGAAGGAGCATGGCGCTGCTGATCTCGCCCAGCTCCACGCGGAACTCATTCAAAGTATCGGCAAGCGATTCGGGGTACACCGAGCCTTTCGGGAGTGTCCAGGGATCATCTTTCTTTTTCGGCTGCTTCTGAAAGAAGTTGGAAACGCAAACACCGTTGATCGGCTCTGCGGGATGGCTTGGCCACCAGCCTACGAGATGCGTTTTAAAACCTTCCTGCGTAAGGATGTTCCAGATCGCCTTCACCTTGCGGGAAGTAACGGAAACGGGCCGCAGGTCGGATGTGTTCGGGTCGGGCTCTATAAAGTTAAGGATGCCATGCTTGTCGGCTGTTTTGCCTGTGGCGATGGATGTCCATAAGATGGGGGAGAGCGGAGGATCGAGCGTGGCGATGTTTCCCATGGCGCCGCGGTTGATCAGGCCTTCGAGCGTAGGCATCAATCCTGCGTCCAGCAGGGGATTGATGATCTTCCAGTCGGCTGCATCCCAGCCGATCACCAGTACTTTTTTTGCAAGTCTCTTACTCATTTCCTGTTCCTGTTTTATGATCCTGTTTCGCTTCAGCACGTTTCTTTCTCCATGCCCTGATGCCCGCAGCACCTAATGCCAGCAGGCCAAGTGAGCCTTCCACCGTAATTTCGTAATTCTTCGGAACAGAAGACGCGTTCTGTCCGTTCGCCGGATTTTCTTTATCTGAGCCCATATCCATAGTTTTTTGTAAAAATATGTTTTTTTAAAAGACGCCCGATTTCCGGGGCCGGAATTCTGAAAGTATTGCGGGCATGGCGATTCAGAGGCCTTTATTAACAAAAACCTGATTTATCAACATTTTTTTAAATTTTATGTCCTAAAACTTGCTTCATATAAGGTTTCTGTTATACTTTAGTTAAATATAAATTTATGTTTAACCCCTAAAACTAAAACCAAATGAACAAAGCAGAATTAATCGACGCAATCGCAGCTGAGTCAAAACTGACTAAAGCTGATTCACAAAGAGCATTAGATGCATTTGTTACTGCAACTTCAAAAGCGCTTAAAAAAGGCGACAGAGTTGCTTTAGTAGGTTTCGGATCTTTCTCAGTTTCTAAAAGAGCTGCACGCAATGGCCGTAACCCACAGACTGGTAAGTCAATTAAAATTGCTGCTAAGAAAGTTGCAAAGTTTAAAGCTGGCGCTGAATTAGCAAAAACAGTTAACAAATAGTATTTGTCAACAAAATAAAAAACGCCCTCTGCAATGTTGCGGAGGGCGTTTTTTATTTATGACTGTTTCATCTGTCGGATATTTTCAGCTTTCCCATTGTCTGAAAATTTTCCATTGAATCCTTTTTGATCGTTGTTGTATCAATTACGGGAGCGGCCACTTCGCCAAGCATCGGCTGCACATCCACATCGCCTTTTAATGGCGCGCAGGCCGGTTTGTTATTTCTCTTCACAGGTAAAATCTGCGGAGCTGAAGTCACCTCGTAAACCGTATCGCCGGTAAGCTGCAGCACTTCACCCTTTTTTACAGGGACGGTGTCATGGACTGCCGCAATCTTTCCGACCACTTCACCCTGCTGCGTGCTGCAGCTGAACAGCGTGGTGCCGAAGGCGATGAACAATGCAAATACAAAGGCCTTGTTAAATGATAATCTTTTCGGAAGCAGGTTCAGGGGAATAAGGATATCGACAGGCTTTCGCGGCTCATCCAGCTGGTCGCTCATAAAGCGCCCGCAAATTTTTTTACCGCTTTGCTCGATGAGAAAGCTGCTGATCTCATCGGCTGTTTTCTTGGTGAAGTCGATCACTGTTTTTGCGCATTTGCCGCAAAAGGCGCCCTTTTCATTCGGGGTCATTTTGTTCCAGTCCTCGTGGCAGGGTTTCGGAATGCTGATGCTGATGTGTTTCTGATCTTCCATGTTGTTTGTTTTTGAAATGGAGATGCAGAGGGAAGTGAAATTCCACAGGGAAATATTTTTTTGACCACCCCGACCCTCCTAAGAGGAGGGAGCTGATCCTG
>Ga0157372_10006364_pt1 | contig 12559 bp, 9 predicted proteins | sample C55metaG_FD_115307 | JGI IMG/M metagenome (GOLD analysis project Ga0157372, IMG submission 115307) | Corn rhizosphere microbial communities from Kellogg Biological Station, Michigan, USA - C5-5 metaG | ecosystem: Host-associated > Plants > Roots > Rhizosphere > Soil | place: USA: Michigan... | reverse complement strand
TTCAGCGCATGCGAAGGATTATCGCGACGCGAAAGTGTTGCTCGCCTGGGACGGGCCGGCGAAGAAGCGCCTTCTCGGATTGATGCCGGTCTGGACCGCGTGGCGCGCACTGAAGTTGCCGCTGCCCGCGCTTGTCGCCTGGCAGCCTTATGCGCCGCTCAGGACGCCGCTTCTGGATCGGGAAATGACCGATGCGGCCGCCCATGGATTGATCGATGCCGCGATCGAAGCGGGCGCCGAAGCGCTTTTTCTGCCGCTGCAAACGACCGACGGCCTCGCACTACGCGCACTGCGGCGGGCGCTGAAGAAGCGGGGGCTTTCCTGCGAGATGCAGAATGTCCGCGAGCGTGCGCGGCTGAATACGACGCGTGACGCTGATGCACTTCTTCTCGGTTCGCTCGGCGCGAAAAAGATGAAAGAGTTGCGCCGGCAGCGCAACCGGCTCGCGGATCACGGCGAGGTGACATTCAAGGTTTTCGACGAACCGGCCGCCGTGCACGCCGCGCTGGAACGGTTCCTCGTGCTGGAAGCGAGCGGCTGGAAAGGAAAGCGCGGCACAGCGCTCGTGCAGAATGCGGGCGATGCGGCCTTTATTCGCCAAGCGGCGAAGGGCCTTGCAGCGCGCGGGCAGTTCGAAGTGCTCGCACTCAATATCGGCGATCGGCTTGCAGCGTCTTGTCTCGTCATCAGGAGCGGACGGCAGGCGTATTTCTTCAAGCTCGCGCATGACGAAAGCGAGTCGAAAAATTCGCCGGGCGTGCAGATCACGCTCGATCTGACAAAGCATCTTTGCGCCGACCGCACGATCGAGGAAGTGGATTCCACGGCGGACTCCAATCATCCGATGATCGACCATATCTGGCGCGACCGGCTTGCGCTCGGCGACGTGTTCGTGCCGCTCACGCAAAACAAGTTTCGCGCGCGTGCGATTTATTTCGCAATCCAAGGCCGCGAACGGCTGCGGCAGTGTGCGCGCGGCGCGCTTCATCAGTTCAGAATGCTTCGGGAGAAACGGAAATGAACATCATCGCGCCGAAACAGGAAGCGTCTTTTACCAAACAATTTCCGCTCGAGACCTTCGGTATTCGTCACGGCTATGCGGAACATCCGCTGTTCAAGCTGCCGGCGATTCTTGAACTCGTGAAAAAGCTGCCGCGCGACCGGATCGAATATAATTCCGGCAAGGCCGCGGTGAGTCAGAATCCGGACGCAACGCCGCTCGTCGAGCTTTCGCCGGAAGAAATCGTCCGTAAGATCGAGACGGCCGGCGCCTGGATGGTGCTGAAGGGCATCGAGGCCGCGCCGGAATACAAGAAGCTTCTTGACGAGGCGCTCCTGTCGGTTGCGAAAGCGCGCGGGCATAAGAGCCTCGATGAGGCCGGTTTTGAATCGATCCAAGGCTTTCTGTTCGTTTCTTCGCCCAATTCGACGACGCCTTTTCACGCCGACTCGGAAGACAATTTCTTCGTCCAGATCCACGGCGAGAAATTCTTCCATGTCTACGACAATCGCGACTATTCGATCGCGAGCGATGAGGCGCTGGAAGGCACGATCGCAAAGCATCGCAACCTCGCTTACGATCCGAAATTCGACGCCAAGGCGATTTCCTATCATCTCTTCCCGGGCGACGGCCTGTTTCTGCCGTATCAATGGCCGCACTGGGTGAAAACCGCGGGCAGCTATTCGATTTCGATGGCGATCACCTGGAAGACAGCGGAAGTCCGCCGCCGCAACGATCTTGTCGTCACAAATTCGATGCTTCGCAGCTTCGGTCTGCCGCAGCCCGCGCCGGGGCAGCTTCCTGCGTTCGATACGCTGAAAGTCGCGGCTTTCCGTACGGCATCCGCCGCGGTCGCGCCGCTTCGCCGCTCCGAGGGCGTGCGCCGCGCGCTTCGCCGGATCGTCCTCGGGAAGAATGCGAATTACTACTATCGGGACGACGCCAAAAAGAAAGAAACCACCGCGGCCTAAGCGCGGCGGCTTCGATTTATGAATCTCTACGCCGTGGCGAACGCCGCGGCGTTTTCTTTTAGAACGGCACCGCGCCGCGGATCAGCTTGTCCAGGTGAAAGTCTTCGTGACTTCTTCGTCCAGCAGCGAATAGATTTCGGTTTCAAGCCGGCGATGTTCGTCGGCGTTCAAATCGCGCGGGCGCGGGCTGTCTAGGCGCCACTCCTTCCTGATTTGGCCGGGACGGGAAGACATCACCAGAATGCGATCGGCAAGATAGATGGCTTCGGTCACCGAATGCGTGATGAAAACCACGGTGCGTTGCCGTTCCTGCCATATGCGCAGGAGTTCGCGCTGAAGAAAACGCCGCGTCAGCGCGTCGAGGGCGCCGAACGGCTCATCCATCAAGAGGATCGAAGGATTCACCGCGAAAGCGCGGGCGATGGCGACACGCTGCTTCATGCCGCCGGAAAGCTCGTCGATGCTCTTATCGGCAAAATCCTGCAGGCCGACGAGCTGCAAATGCTGGAGCGCGATCGAGCGCTGTTCTTCCCGCGGAATTGATTTACTCCGCAAGCCAAACTGAACATTGTCGAGAACAGAGAGCCAAGGGAAGAGGGCATAACTCTGGAAAATCATGCTTCGGTCGAGGCTAGGGTCGACGATCGGCTCTCCGGCCACCGAGGCTCCTCCATCGGTTGGTTTCATGAAGCCCGCGAGGATTTGCAGAAGCGTGCTCTTTCCACATCCGCTCGGGCCGACGACGACCAAAAATTCTCCGGCCGCAACTTCGATCGAAACAGGCCCCAAGGCGTCCACGCGTTCGCCAGTGCGGGTGTCGTAGGTCTTGGTCAGGCCGCTGATGCTCAGTGGTTTGCCGGTGGTGGCTCTGGCATTCATCGGGCGGCGCGTCCGTAATGAGCTTGCAGGTAGCGAAAGAAAGTGTCGAACAGGAAGCCCAACACGCCAATTGCGATCATCCCGACCAGCACCTGATCGGCGCGCAAGATGTCCATGCCGTTCGCGATCAGATAGCCAAGGCCGCTGTGGGCCGCCACCAGTTCCGCCGCGATGATCGCGGCCCAACCGGTGCCGAAGGCGACGCGCAATCCGACGACGATATTCGGCAGCGCGGCCGGTACGACCACGCGCCGAAACAACGACAGGCGAGTCGTGCAGCCGAATACCTGGCCGGCATGTAGCAACACCGGATCTACCCCCTTGGCGCCGGCGATGGTGCTGAGCAGGATCGGGAAGAACGTGCCGATAAATACCACGAAGACTTTCCCCGATTCGCCGATTCCGAACCAAAGGATCGCCATCGGAATCCACGCAAGCGGCGATATTGGCCGGAGCAACTCGACGAACGGATTGATGATGCGTTCGAGGCTGCGCGAATTGCCCATCAAAAGACCGAGCGGAATCGCGATGACGGCCGAAAGCAGCCAGGCGGAGAAAACCCGCGCGACGCTGTAAGCCGTGTGAACGGCAAGCTCGCCGTCGCTCGCCAGATGACCGAAGGTCCACGCTACCTCAAGCGGCGGCGGAAGGATCGAAGGGTCGGGCTTGGTGAGGAGGACAACAACCTCCCACACCAACACAATAACGATCGCGGCATAGAAAAACGGCAGCGCCCGGGCTGCGCCGGTCAGCCACTGTCGAGACGAGGTCATGTTCGAACCGCGAGCGTTATTCTTGGCGGAAACGGTATTCACCGGCTCGGGCCTGTCTCCATGCAGGTTTTACCGCTCTTGACCTCTTGCAAAGCTTTTGTGGCGAACGAAGGATCGATCTTCGGCGTATCGTCAGGTTTCAGAATTTTCGCGTCTTTCAGGAACTTGGTGTAGGCCGTCATCGTCTCCTCCGTCGGGATTACGTTCAGGCTGTAGACGGAGATGCCCTGATCGAGCGAAAGCTGAATGATCTCCTGCTTGATGCGGATTTGCTCGCTCCAAAGCTTCGCGGCTTCCTTCGGATGACACAGAATGTAATTGACGGCCATGACGTTCGCCGTCACCAGCTCCTGGACGATGTCCTTGTGCCGCTCGAGGAATTCATTTCGCACATAGACTCCGTTGCCGACATAGTGCCCGCCCATGATCGGCATGATCTGTTCGGCCTTGGCCAGCAAACGCACCTTGCCGGACGCGAGACCCACGGAAATCGACGGATCCCAGGTGATCCCGGCGTCGACCGACTTGTTCATGACCAGGGTTGGAATGTCGGGGCCGCTGGATTTGAAGAGCTTGATATCGCTCGCGCTCAAACCGCACTTCGACAGGGCCTTCAAGAGCAGCGGATATTGCTGCGAGCCCTCGCCAGGGTAGGCGACCGCTTTGCCCTTAAGATCGCACGGCGACTTCAAAGGCGAATCTTTCGCCACCAGAATCGCGGTCTGCTCGAGGATGTTGATCGCCACCAGCTTCGCGGGCAAACGCGAGACCGCGATTGTCGCCGGCCCCATACCGGCCGACGCGACTTGCAGGGCGCCGGCGGCCATCGCCTGATTCTCCGGCGCGCCATAAGCGAATTCGCGGAAGACGATCTTGACGTTATGTTTCTTCTCGATCGGGTCAAAATAGCCGAGCGCTTTTGCGATGAAGGATGGATCGGTGTCCGGCTGCACACCGTAATTGACTTCCTGCTGCGCAACTGCGGGTCCGCTTGCAAACAGCGCGGGCAGCATTCCGCATAGATACAAGAAAGCGCCGCGCTCCAACCGAATGGCTGCCATTTTCGCGTCCTCCCATTTATCTGAATTTGGCGTTTTTGTTTTTTAGGATCATCAGCGCTTCCGTTTTTGGTGTCAATTGAATCGACATTCTTTGAGCAACAGAATTCTTTGTGAAGCTGGAGCTGATCGACCTCTGTCGCGGAACTAAACGAATAGTCGAAAATTAAATCGCGGCAATGGAGGTAAGAACGATCGTTTGCCACGGTAGGCGCTGACCGCGATAAATTCCATTGATGATTTACATTCCGCCGCCGAATGCTGCGCTGCTCTCGCCGAGTAAAAAATATTTCTTAGCTAAAATCGGCTCGAGAATTTCGTTGTGTGCGGTTGATATACGCGACCTATTTTGACTTCGACCGCGTCTGATCTTTACTCAGCGGCGCGCTCCGATAAAACCGCGCGTAAACAAGCCGGAGTCCGGCATCTATTTTGAAGAGATGTCGCAGGTGGTGTCGTGCGGGCGGACGAAACAACGTTTCAAATTTCTGCGAAATCAGACGCGCCGATGACGATCGGCGAGGCGGGCAAACGTATGCGTAACGGCTCGCTGTCGTCCGAACAATTGATAAGAGCGCAATTCTCTTGCATCGATCAGCTTCAGCCGAAGCTGAACATGTTCATTTCACAACAGAGAAATCGTGCGCTCGAAGCTGCGGCCGAGCGCGACGCTGAGTTTGCGAAAGGAAAAGATCGCGGGCCTCTGCACGGAATCCCGGTCCTCGTAAAGGATATCTATGAAGTGGAGGGCACCAAGACGACGCTCGGCTCAAAAGCCTTCGTCGACCGCCAGTCGGCAGAAGATGCCACCTCTGTCCGGAAACTGCTGGACGCGGGCGCGATCGTGCTCGGCAAGACTCACATGAACGAATTTGCCGCCGGCGTATCAGGCACCAATGCTTATTTCAGCGACTGCCATAATCCATGGGCGCTCGATCGTTCGCCTGGCGGCTCGTCGAGCGGCAACGGCGCTGCGCTTGCGGCGGGCATTGGTTTTGGCGGGGCGAGCACCGATACCGGCGGTTCAATTCGCATTCCCGCAAGCTGGTGCGGCATTGCCGGAATTCGACCGACTCCAGGGTTAGTGAGTCTGCACGGATTATTTCCCCGCAGTTACAGTCTCGATTGTGCCGGGCCGCTCGCGCGGAACGTAACCGACGTCGCGCTGATGCTCAATGGAATGGCGGGCTTCGATCCGAAGGACAAGCATTCGGCGTGGGCGCAACGCACGAAATCCTACACGCGAGGGATCGATGGCGGCGTGAAGGGAATGAAGTTCGGCCTCATCAAGAACTATACTTATCGCGACGTCGAGGCACCCGTCGCGGAAGCGATGAAGAGGGCGGCTGACAAACTCGCGAGCTTGGGGGCGAAGATCGTTGAAGTGCAGATCGAGCCGCTCGAAGGCAAGCTCGATTACAACAGGCTGTTCACGAATATTCTGCTCTACGAATTCAACCAAATTCTCGGCGACAAATATCGCAGCGCGCTAAACGCCGAAGAATTATATGGGCCCATCGTTGCGAGCAACATCGCAGAAGGCTCCAAAGTCTCGCGCGAAGATTACGAGAAGACCATGAAAGAGCGGCCCGCCATTATCGCGCAGGTCAAAAAGGTCTTCAGCGAAGTCGATGCATTGCTCACGCCGGCGCTGCCGACGACGGCTCCGCTATTGCAGACGTCGGCGCTGGACTGTTTGCGAGGGCGGCAGTTCACAATTCCATTCAGCTACGTGGCGCTGCCTTGCGTCGTCGTGCAGTGCGGTTTCGATCCGGCCGGATTGCCGATTGGCCTGCAGATCGTCGGCGATCATTTTCAGGAAGCAGCGCTTTTGCAAATCGGTTACGCCTTCGAGCAGGCGACCGACTATCACAAGAAGCACCCGTCGATCTTCTGCGATCGGGTGCCGGCGTAGGTTGCAATCGTCATTCGGGGGCGCGCGATAGCGCGAACCCGGAATCCAGATAAATATGCTTGCGTTTCTGGATTCCGGATAGCCGCTTCGCGGCTTCCGGAATGACAGGGGCCTAAAACAACACCACGCCGCGGATCGACTTGCCTTCGTGCATGAGGTCGAAGGCTTTGTTGATGTCGCTCAGCGGCATCGTGTGAGTGATCATCGGGTCGATTTCGATCTTCTTTTCCATGTACCAGTCGACAATCTTGGGCACGTCCGTGCGGCCTCTCGCGCCGCCAAAGGCGGTGCCGCGCCAGACGCGACCGGTCACGAGCTGGAAGGGGCGGGTCTTGATCTCCGCGCCCGCGGGCGCAACGCCGATGATGATGCTTTCGCCCCAGCCTTTGTGGCAGCATTCGAGCGCCGTCCGCATGAGATCGACATTGCCGACGCACTCGAAGGTGTAATCCGCACCGCCCTTGGTGAGATCGACGAGATACTTCACGAGGTCGTTGCCGGCCTCGCGCGGATTGACAAAGTGCGTCATGCCAAAGCGTTCGCCCCATTTCTTGCGGTCGGGATTGAGGTCGACGCCGACGATCATCTCGGCGCCGATCAGTTTCAGCCCCTGAATGACATTGAGGCCAATGCCGCCGAGGCCGAATACGACCGCGCGGCATCCGGCCTCGGCTTTGGCGGTATTGATGACCGCGCCGATGCCAGTGGTGACGCCACAGCCGATGTAGCAAATCTTGTCGAAGGGAGCGTCCTCGCGGACCTTGGCGACGGAGATTTCCGGCAGCACCGTGAAGTTCGCGAAGGTGGACGTTCCCATGTAGTGGTGGATCTTCTTGCCATCGAGCGAGAAGCGGGACGTGCCGTCGGGCATGACGCCCGCGCCCTGGGTCGAGCGGATCTTCTGGCAGAGGTTGGTTTTGCGCGACAGGCAGTATTCGCATTCGCGGCATTCCGGCGTGTAGAGCGGAATGACGTGATCGCCTTTCTTGAGCGACATCACGCCGGGCCCGACCTCGACCACGATGCCCGCGCCCTCGTGGCCCAGAATGGCAGGGAAGAGGCCTTCGGGGTCGGCACCCGAACGGGTGAATTCGTCGGTGTGGCAGACTCCTGTAGCCTTGATTTCAACCATCACTTCGCCGGCCTTCGGGCCTTCGAGCTTGACGGTGGCGATTTCCAGCGGCTTGCCCGCCTGAAAGGCGACGGCGGCACGTACATCCATGGGAATTCCTCGAACTTTCTGATCTAACCCGGTGTCATTGCACGGTTATCAATGCTGCCCCGCGCATTTGACGATTGCTGCCTAGCATAGGTTCGGGCACTCCAATCCGCAAATGAATCGCGATCTCGAAAAAAGCGTGGCCCGCGCCGCGCCGGGGATTTTTGTCGTGCTGTGGAGCACCGGCTTCATCGGCACGAAATACGTGCTCGAGGGTGCGGAGCCGTTGACCTATCTCGCGATCCGCATGTCGCTTGTCGCTGTGCTGATGACGGGCATTGTCGCGGTCATTCGGCCCAAATGGCTGACCCGCGCGGAGATCGGCCACAGCGTTGTCGCGGGGCTGCTCATTCACGCGATCTATCTCGCCGGAACATCGGTCGCGATGTTTCATTCGGTGCCGGCGGGTATCGCGGCGCTGATCCCCGGCATGCAGCCGATTTTGACCTCAACCTTCGCGAACCGCTGGCTTGGCGAACGGGTGACGAAGCTGCAATGGATCGGCCTCGTCTTCGGCCTTTGCGGCGTGCTCCTGGTGTTGCACGGCCGACAGATGACCGGCAACGTGAACTGGGCCTGGTTGGGCACGTGTGTCGCGCTCATCAGCATCACCATCGGAACGCTTTATCAGAAACGTTATTGCACCGAGATCGACTGGCGAGCGGGCAATCTTGTGCAGTTCATCGCTTCCGCGGCGCTGTGCTGGCTCGGCGCATTCCTGTTCGAGACGCGCGTTGTCGTCTGGTCGCAGGAATTCGTTTTAGCGCTGCTGTGGCTGGTCGTGGCGCTGTCGATCGGCTCGATCAGCGTTTTGTTCTGGCTGATCCGGCGGGGGAGTGCCACGCAAGCCGCGAGTCTGTTTTATCTCGTTCCCGCGGTCACGGCGCTGATGGCATTCGTGCTGTTCAACGAGCGGCTCGATTTGCTCGGCATTGTCGGCATGGGGCTATGCGCGGCGGGCGTTTTTCTCGTCAACAAACCGGACAAGAAGGCCGATCCGGTTTCGCCGGGGAGCTAACCGCAATAAAAAAGGGACGCACGAGGCGTCCCTTTTCTTGAGTGTGCGCCGCTTACTTCGGCTGCGGCACGATGCGGATATATGGCTTCGGCGATTTCCAACCCTGCGGATAGGTTTTCTTCGCCTCTTCCTCGGTGACCGAACCGGAGATAATGACGTCTTCGCCTCGTTTCCATTGCACGGGGGTCGAGACCTTGTGCTTCGCGGTGAGCTGCAACGAGTCGATCACACGCAACACTTCGTCGAAGTTGCGGCCCGTGGTCATCGGGTAAACAAGAATGAGTTTCACTTTCTTGTCGGGGCCGATGACGAAGACGTTACGCACCGTCTGATTGTCGGCGGGCGTGCGCTTTAATGGATCGCCGCTCGTGGAGGCAGGGAGCATGCCGTAGAGCTTCGAGACGTTGTAATCGATGTCTCCGATCATCGGATAGTTCGGCGCGAAGCCTTGCGTCTCCTTGATGTCCTTCGCCCATTCGGCGTGGCGGTCGACCGGGTCGACCGAAATGCCGATGATCTTCACGCCGCGCTTGTCGAACTCAGGCTTGATCTTCGCCATGTATCCGAGTTCGGTCGTGCAGACCGGGGTGAAGTCCTTCGGATGGGAGAACAGGACGGCCCAGCTGTCGCCGATCCAGTCGTGGAATTTGATTTTGCCTTCGGTGGTCTGCGCCTCGAAGTCGGGCGCGGTGTCGCCAATCGCAAGTGCCATGATAGCTTCTCCTCTGTGCCGGCTTGGCTGCGAGTATTGCGCGTTCCGCCGGCTTTGTTCTGCCGCGATTGATATAAAGCTTTCCACATGGATTACTAGCTTAAAAATGCAATACACAATCTCTTTATGTTGTATTGCGAAAATCATACCGTCATTAGGGCACTGGTAACCGTAGCTCACGCACAGTCGCGAAGGGACAATTCGGAAGACGGGCAAAGATCATGAGTGCGTTTTCGGGCGCGTTGCAGCCCACCTTTGCCGAGGCGGTCGCCGCCGCGGAGCTCATCCAGGAACGCAGGAAGCGGGGTAACGACCTCGAAATCAGCCGCAGCGAAGCTGAGGCGCTTCTTGCGCTTGACCGCATGCAGCCGGAACGCACTCCGGTCTGGCGCGAATTCGTCGCCGACGCGATTACCGATCATATTGCCGCCGCTGAGCCCGCCGGTATTCTCACCGGCGAGAAGGCGGCTTGGCTGATCAAAGCCGCGGCACCGCGCGGCCGTATCGAGAGCGCGGTCGCTTTTGAAACCATTGTCCGTTCACTTGAGCGCACGAATGAAGCGCCGTTCTCGCTTTCCGCTTTCGCTATCCGGCAGCTGCAAGCGGCAATCATCAGCGGCGAGGGGCCCGCGATCGGCGCACGCACGCATTTCTCGCGCACGGTCGACGCGGAGGATGCGGCCCAGCTCTATCGCATTCTTGTCGCCGCGGGCGGTGCCGAGGGGCGCCCGGTGTCGCGCGAGGAAGCCGACGCGCTGTTCGACCTGCATGACGCAACGGCGCGCTCGCAGAACGACACGGCGTTCAACGACCTCTTTTATCGGGCAATCGCGAATTACACGCTCGCCCAATCCGGCCATGCACTCGAGCCGCGGCGGGAGGCGCTCTCGCCGGAACATGTGTTGAGTGCGAAAACGCGGCCGAGCACGGAACAGGCGGCGTGGCTCTCCGGGCGCATCATGCGCGACGGCAAGCCGACGGTCCCCGAGTTCGAGCTTCTCCTTCTGATCGGCACCGAACCGCTGAAAACGGATACTTCGCTCCGGCGGCTTTTGGCGATTTAGCAAACGGCTCTAAGACACTCGTATTACGCCGCAAGCCCGTGGCACGATTGACTTTTTCTCCGCCGCGCCGCAACAAAAGCCTGTAGGTTTGGGTGGCCGTATGTTCGGTAAAATCCTGATTGCCAATCGGGGCGAGATCGCCTGCCGCGTCATCAAGACCGCGCGCAAAATGGGGATCAAGACGGTCGCCGTCTATTCCGATGCCGACGCCGACGCGCTGCATGTCGAGATGGCGGACGAGGCGGTGCATCTCGGCCCGCCGCCTGCGGCGCAATCCTATCTCCTGATCGACAAGATTGTCGCCGCCTGCAAGCAGACGGGCGCGGAAGCGGTGCATCCGGGCTACGGATTTTTGTCGGAACGGGCGGCTTTCGCCGAGGCGTTGAAGGCCGCGAAGATCACTTTTATCGGGCCGAATGTTCGCGCGATCGAGGCGATGGGCGACAAGATCGAATCCAAGAAATTTGCCGCGCAAGCGAAGGTTTCGACGGTACCGGGTTTTCTCGGCGTGATCGAGGACACAAAACACGCAGCGAAAATCGCCGACGAGATCGGCTATCCCGTGATGATCAAGGCTTCCGCGGGCGGCGGCGGAAAGGGAATGCGGATCGCAAATTCGAAAGCCGAAGTCGGGGAAGGCTTCGAGCGCGCGAAATCGGAGGCGAAATCCTCCTTCGGCGACGACCGGGTGTTCGTGGAGAAGTTCATCGTCAATCCGCGCCACATCGAAATCCAGCTCTTGGGCGACAAGCACGGCAACTGCATTTATCTCAACGAACGCGAATGCTCGATTCAGCGCCGCAATCAGAAGGTCGTGGAGGAAGCGCCGTCGCCTTTGCTCGATGAGAAGACGCGCAAGCAAATGGGCGAGCAGGCGGTCGCACTCGGCAAGGCGGTCGGTTACGACTCGGCGGGCACCGTCGAGTTCGTCGCGGGGCAGGACAAGAGTTTCTATTTCCTCGAGATGAACACGCGGCTTCAGGTCGAGCATCCGGTGACGGAGATGATCACCGGGATCGATCTCGTCGAGCAAATGATTCGCGTCGCGGCGGGAGAAAAGCTCTCAATCAAGCAGAGCGACGTAAAAGCGAACGGCTGGGCGGTGGAGAGCCGCATCTATGCGGAAGATCCGTTCCGCGGATTTTTGCCGTCGACCGGCAGGCTTGTGCGTTACCAGCCGCCGAAGGAAGGCAAGCAGGGCGACGCCGAGGTGCGGAACGACACCGGCGTCTATGAAGGCGGCGAGATTTCGCTTTTCTACGATCCGATGATCGCAAAGTTAGTGACGCATGCGCCGTCGCGGGCGAGCGCGATCGAAGCGATGAGCGAGGCATTAGATGCCTTCACCATCGAAGGCGTGCGCCACAATATTCCGTTCCTCGCGTCGCTCATGCAGCATCCGCGCTGGAAAGAAGGAAGGCTGTCCACCGGCTTCATCGCGGAAGAATATCCGGACGGCTTTCACGCCAGCCTGCCGGAAGGCGTGACGGCGAAGAAGTTGGCTGCCGTCGCGTCCGCGATGGATCACGTTCTTGGTGAGCGCAAGCGCAAGATTTCCGGCCAGATGATCGGACGCCTGGTTACGCGCGAGAAGCGCCGTCTTGTGCGGCTCGACGGCTCCGATGTCGGGCTCGATGTCATGCGGCAGGGCGACGCGGTCGCGGTGCGCTTTTTGAGCGGCTCCAAGCCTGAGCCGAAAACGCATGTTCTGCAATCGCACTGGAGACCGGGTGATCAGATTTGGGCCGGCACTTTCGACGGCAAGGAAATGGCCGTGCAGGTGCGCACGATCAAAAACGGATTTGCGCTCGCCTGGCGCGGCGCCGAGACGAAAGCGCAGGTTTATACCGAAGCGGAAGCAACGCTCGCGAAATTGATGCCGGAAAAGAAATCGGCCGACAGCGGCAAGCAGGTACTTTGTCCGATGCCGGGGCTCGTCATTTCCATCGC
>Ga0157372_10006362_pt1 | contig 12560 bp, 4 predicted proteins | sample C55metaG_FD_115307 | JGI IMG/M metagenome (GOLD analysis project Ga0157372, IMG submission 115307) | Corn rhizosphere microbial communities from Kellogg Biological Station, Michigan, USA - C5-5 metaG | ecosystem: Host-associated > Plants > Roots > Rhizosphere > Soil | place: USA: Michigan... | reverse complement strand
TAGGCCTGTTTATATTGCTGTCAGCATCTGCTCACGATCATCAGGCTGCGTCAGCGGTTCGGTCTCATTTCCTTTGGGCCATATAATCATCCCGTTAAAATTCAATGCCCGACGTATTTCTGATGCTGCTGCCTGATTGACCTGCTCCCACGATTAGATACAACGCTCACTTAGTAATGTCGGATCCTTCACTATCAGAATTACCCTTTCTCCAGGCCGCCGCAAATTCAGACGGCGTCAGATAATTCAGCGTGGAGTGTGGGTGACATTCGTTATAATCCTGATGCCATTCACTGATGGTTTTCCTGACATGACTGACGTCGCTGAACCAGTTTTCATTCAGGCATTTATCGCGAAAGCGTCCGTTAAAACTCTCAATAAATCCGTTCTGTGTCGGCTTGCCGGGCTGGATAAGTCGCAGCTCCACTCCATGCTCAAAGGCCCACTGATCGAGCGCGCGGCAGGTAAACTCCGGGCCCTGATCGGTTCTGATGGTAGCCGGATAGCCGCGAAACAGCGCAATGCTGTCCAGAATATGCGTGACCTGCACGCCCGAAATCCCGAAGGCAACAGTAACCGTCAGGCATTCCTTTATGAAGTCATCGACGCAGGCAAGGCACTTGATCCTGCGACCGGTAGCCAGCGCACCCATGACGAAATCCATCGACCAGGTCATGTTGGGCGCCGCCGGGCGGAGCGGCAGCAGACGTTCTGTTGCAAGCCCTTTACGACGACGTCTGCGTTTAACGCCCAGCCCGTTCAGATGACAAAGGCGGTACACGCGCTTGTGATTAACCATAAGCCCTTCACGGCGCAGTAACTGCCATATGTGGCGGTAGCCAAAACGCCTGCGCTCCAGTGCCAGTTCAGTCATGCGCTCTGATAAATGGGCATCAGCCGCCGGACGCTGAGCGTCATAGCAGCAGGTCGAAAGGGACAAACCTGTGAGTCTGCAGGCACGACGTTGCGACAGACCGGTCGCATCACACATCAACACCACGACTTCGCGCTTCTGGTCTGTCGTCAGTACTTTCGCCCAGGAGCCACCTGAAGCGCCTCCTTATCCAGCATGGCTTCTGCCAGCAGCTTCCTGAGTCTGGCGTTCTCTTCCTCAAGTGACTTCAGGCGCTTAACCTCAGGCACCTCCATGCCGCCATACTTCTTACGCCAAATATAAAACGTGGCGTAAGAAGTATGGCGTGCTTACGGCAGAGCTCTCGGGCAGAAACTCGGGCTTCAGCCTCGCGAAGAATACTGATGATCTGTTCATCGAAAAAACGCTTCTTCATGGGGATGTCCTCATGTGACTTATGAAAACATTACTAACACCGCAGAGTATTAATCAACGGGGAGCAGGTCAATCTTACTGAAGAGCTGACAAATGAAACCTGCAGACAGCTTTTAAGCCAAACCAGAACATAAAGGGGGATTAAGAGTAAGAATCGTCCTGGTCTCTGTGCGCTCATGAAATTTATAAGCTTTACTAATGGGGTAAGTTCCCTAAGGCCTGAAGCAATATTGCCTGGCAGGAGTATTAAGCTATGAGCGCACATCGTGGTGGTAAAGGTAATTTCGCCGAGGACTCAGTACGCGCATCTGAGGCCGGCAGAAAAGGCGGGAAGGACAGCGGCGGTAACTTCAGAAATAATCCTGACAGAGCAGTTGATGCCGGTCGTAAAGGTGGCTTAGTCAGTCGGCGTGGTAAAGCGCAGTAAACCAGTGTGTAAAACTGTCGTTTATGCATGGTAAATAAATCAATTCAGGTATGAGTAATCCCCTTGGCCGCAATATGGCCTTTTTACTTTTGACCACTATATGTTTGCAATTGTGATAGTAAATATATGGGCCCTGTGGAGTTGATGGCAGCACAATCTGAAATTACGTGAAGATGATAAACGCAACCCGTACATTTTTTTGTCAAAGCCTCACAACTGACTAATTTCAAATCACCCATCACGAAGTTTGCCGAGATAGGCGTAGTACATGTCTGCCCCCTCGCCGGTTTTTTACCTGTCGGTTTTATATTAAGTTACCGCTTACGCTTGAAGCTCACTCTTAAGTAACTAATATAGATAGTGTTGTGCCATAGGTGAGCGCTCCTACCGCTCAGTGACAGGAGGATGTCTGACGGGATTGCTAGGCGTCTTCCTCACAACATCGAAAACTATATAACAGCACAATACGCTACCTCCGCGTTTTGTACCTGCCCTCCTCCTCGGAAGGCAGGTATTTTTTTTCTTGCCATTAGAGGGGTAGCAACTTCTGCTTTTGCCTGCAGTCACCAACTAAAGTTGTATTGTGTCTTGCATACGCATTGTTGCTGCTTTATGGCACCGTCTCTTCTTCTTATCGCTGAATAATATCAACCCTGTGATTGTGTGCGTCATCCACTAAAAGAATATTGTCGTCAGGCAACTGGATGCCATCCAGTGTCACCTGATACTCATTTTCGCCACGGGAAACAGTGATGCGATACTGACTCTGCCCGTGTTGATAGGTCATGCTAAACGAAGGCCATTCATCGGGTAACAGCGCATGGATGATAAGCGTATCGCCGTGACGTTTTATTCCGAGCAACTCTTCAGTTACCAGACGATAGGCCCAGCCCGCGGAACCGGTGTACCAGCTCCACCCAGCCCGCCCGGTATGGGGGGGGACGCTGTACACATCCGCACTCATGACATAAGGTTCAGCCTTGTACGTGTTAATGCCATCAGGCTGTAGCGTGTGGTTTATTGGGTTGATCATGGACCAAAGTCGCCAGGCTCGAGCTTTATCCCCCATACGTGCAAACGCCATGACAGCCCAGATTGCACCATGCGTGTACTGCCCCCCGTTCTCCCTTACGCCCGGCAGATAACCCTTTATGTAACCCGGGTCAGGCCCGTGGCCATCAAACGGGGGTGTTAACAGTTTGATTAGGCCCGCATCTTTATCTACCAGATAACTGTCCATCGACCGCATTGCCTGAGCACTACGTGCAGGATCAGCTGCACCGGACAAGACGGACCAGCTTTGGGCAATTGCATCAATACAGCACTCCTGTGACCCTCGTGATCCCAGCGGCGCACCATCGTCAAAATAGCCGCGCAGGTACCACTCACCATCCCAGGCCGAAGATTCGAGGTTTTTTTGCAAGCGCAGCGCTTCTGAATGGCATAATGCCGCCACGTCCGCGTCCTGTCGCTGTTCAGCCAGCGCCGCAAAGCGCTGTAAAATATCGTAGAGAAAAAAGCCGAGCCAGACGCTTTCGCCTTTGCCTTCGATTCCAACCAGATTCATACCATCATTCCAGTCGCCAGCCCCCATAAGCGGCAGACCATGCTGGCCAAAGAGCAATCCCCGTTCAACGGCTTTTACGCAGTGCTGCCACAACGTCTCTTCGATGTGGCTTATAACCGGAGTATCGTAAACAGATTCTTCGCCGGGCTTGAGCGGACGGCCTTCGAGATAGGGAATGTGCTGTTCCAGCACGCTGATATCACCCGTTATATCTACATAGTGACAAACCGCGAGCGGGAGCCACAGGTAGTCATCTGAACAGCGGGTGCGCACACCATTGCCGTGCGGAGGATGCCACCAGTGCTGAACATCCCCTTCTGTAAACTGCCGTGAGGCACAGAGCACGATCTGGCTGCGCAATCGCTCCGGTGCAACGTGGCTTAGCGCCAGCGTATCCTGCAGCTGGTCACGGAAACCAAATGCACCGCCGGACTGGTAATATCCGCTGCGCGCCATAATGCGGCAGGCTATTGTCTGGTAGAGCAACCAGCCGTTCACCAGCAAGTCAACGCTGCTATCGGGTGTCTGAACCACAACTTTATCAAGAATTTTGTGCCAGAAATGATGAACCTGGTCCAGCGACTGGCGTGCGTTATCCTCATTCAGAAAATGGGCAAGCGTCTCCTGAGCCTGCACAAGGTTGCCTGCCACGCCGAGGACAAAAACAAAGGTTTTCTGATCACCATCGATAATGGTCGCTGTCGACTGTAGCGCGGCACAGGGATCAAATCCGGCCCCTGTCTGGCCCGAGAGTCTGCGCATTTTCATGGCGGCCGGCGCGTGTAGTGAGCCATTGCGCCCCACAAACTCACGACGGTTACCGGTTACCGTACTCAGAGGATCATTTACGGCGAAAAAAGCGGTGCGTTCACTGCCGTCAGAACCATAAAAGTTATTTGCCATTACTGCACTACCGCAAGGCAGGGGGTGCGAATGCGTAATGATATGCGCGGCAGAGTGTGCACGCGTTGCCCCGAGTGTCCACTCCACGTAGCCAGTGACCGCTAATTTACGCGTGCGGCCCGAATGGTTGCTGAGCTTCAGGATGGCAAGCTTAACCGGCGCCTGTTCGGCTACCAATATCGTCAGTTCACTGTCTACCCCGCTTTCACGGTGCGCGAAGACGCTATAACCAAAACCATGGCGGGTGAGATAGTCGCCTTGCCCGCGCGCGGGTAAGGTCATGGGTGACCAGTACACGCCGCTCTCTTCATCCCGCAGATAAAACGCTTCGCCGCATCGGTCACTCACTGGATCGTTTTCCCAGGGCGTTAAGCGGTATTCATGGGCATTTTCAAACCAGCTATAGCTCTGCCCGGCTTCAGAAATTACGCTGCCAAAATGTTCATTTGCCAATACGTTTGACCAGGGCACTGGCGTCGGTTCATTTTCTCTTAAGAGAATCTGATACTCCCGGCCATCCTGAGAAAATCCGCCGTATCCATTGAAATGACGTAACGGGCCCGTATCCGGTATCCAGTCTGTATGGTGATTGTTACCTGTTGTTATCTCCGGCACAAAAGGCCTGCCGATTTTCTTTGTCGCGCCAGTACGCTGGTTAAGTTGTTCTTTAATACCGTCAGCGCGATCATCCAGACTCAGGCAGGCCACGCTCATCAGCAACAGCTTATCCTCAGCGCTGAGATGTTCACCGTTACGGACAAAAATCCCTCCGGGTTTATCCAGCAGGCTGGCTTCTGAACCCGCATTGATTAAATCCATAATCTGCGTCTGTAACACCTGCTGGTAGCCACCGGCACTGTTATTCAGAATCACGAGGTCCACCTCCAGCCCTTTCATTCGCCAGTATCGATGCGCCTGGATCAGTGTGGCAACGGAGGCGATTCTTTCCTCGCTGGTGAGACAAAGCAGAACAATCGGCAAATCACCTGAAATACCCCAGCCCCACAGGCCGGACTGACCACGCCGGTTACGACTGATAGCCTGTTGGTCACTGCGTAATTCCTGACCGGGATAGATTACTGCGCTGGCGAGGCGGTTAAATAAGGTTGCGTCCTCTTCACTGGCATTCATCTGCCGCAACACGACCAGACTGTGAGACCAGGCCAGTTCAAAAACGCGATTGGCGATAGGATGGTCGCGATATTTTTCCATTAATTCGAGGCTTTGCTGACGGTTTTCGCTGACACCATACACGATATCAATGATGACAGGCTGTCCGGGCTGGAGCCTGATCGCGTGAGATATCGACAGTATCGGATCCAGCACGGCCCCGAAGGTATTACTGAGTGGCCCGCCCGTGCTGACCGCCAGGGGATCAGCCGGATGTCTTCCACGGCCAAGAAATTTGGCCCTGTCGGTTTCAAACGATGTGTTCCCGGAACTTTCGCCATGTACCACCATCATATGAAACAGGTACGGACTTTGTTCATCCGGTGAGCGTGAACGTCGGTGGCACAGAATGGCATCCCGAGCGGGATCTGTCTCAGTCTGGATAAACAGGTTGCTGAATGCAGGATGAGCCTGATCGCTGGCGTCCGGTGCCAGCACCACTTCGGCATAGGTTGTCAGTTCCAACGTCCGCGGTGTACGACCATGATGCACCAGAGTGACACGACGTAGCTCGATGTCATCTTCCGGGGAAATGACAACCTGAGTTTTAACGCTAACCGATCCGAGCACGCGTGTGAATTCAGCGCCCGCATCGGTAAAAATGATTTCATCATTGCTGATATCCGCGTTGCCACCCATGGGTTGCCAGGTATTACTCCACACCTCGTCGGTCAGTGGATCGCGGATATAGCAGAATGTTCCCCAGTTATCACGGGTGGTGTCGCTGCGCCAGCGCGTGAGTGCGATGTTTTTCCAGCGGCTGTAACCGCCACCGCCGGTTGTTATCATCAGATGGTAATGCCCGTTGGAAAGTAACTGTATTTCCGGGGTCGGGGTGACCGCCTGGGTGAAAATGCGCGGTTCATAGCGTACCGGTTTAACCCTTCCTTCATGGGACTCAAAATGACGACGCGGACTATAGAGCTCGACTGCATCGGGTACGCGCTCCTGCAACAGCAGGCTGGCCGACCTGAAAGCAGGATTCAACATAAATCGTGTGGCCATTGGCGCATCAAACAGCAGATGCCCCAGCGCCTGGAAAGCCATACCCTGATGGTGCGCCATCCAGGACTGTACGACTGAAAAAAGCTGGCCGGATGCCAGCCGCGATGGCGTATAGTCCAGCGCTTCATAAAACCCATATTCGCCGCACGCGCCGTTCTTCTCCAGGGTGAACAGATTTTCACAGGCTTTCTGCGGAGCAACTAACAACGCCAGCAGGGTGGCATAAGGGGCAACAACCATATCGTCGGCGAGTCCGCGCCGGAGCCCCAGACCAGGTACGCCAAATGCCTGATACTGATAATTGTGCTGAACATCAAACGCATGATAGCCAGACTCGGAGACACCCCATGGCACACCACGCTCTTTGCCCCAGCCTATCTGCCGTATAACCGCGGATTTGCTCATTGTATCCAGCAGACTGCCGTGCCATGACGGCATCACCAGATTCGGCATCAGATATTCAAACATTGAACCGCTCCATGACATCAGAGCAGTTTCCCGATCCAGGGTGGTAAACAGGCGGCCGAGTGCATACCAGCTTTTAAGCGGCAGCTGATTCGTCGCTATTGCAACAAAACTGGTCAGGCGGATTTCAGAGGGCATGAGATCGTAGTGGCTTTTATCCAGCGTGGTGGTGTCGCAGTTGTAACCAACGCTCAGCATACTGGTAGCCGTATTGTACAGAAACGCAAAATCCATTCGTGCATGATCAGCCAGCCGTTGTTCCAGTTCGCTGATAATATACAGTCGTAATCTGACCTGGGTTATTAAGGCGGTCGGAAGAGGCACTCCATGAATGGTTTTCTCGCCAGCCAGCTCACTTAGCGCAGGCAATGATTGTGCATTATATGTTGTGGGTAACCACCCAAGCAATGTCGACCATTCATCGCAAAGCTGTTTCAGTTGAGTGACCAGATGCGCCGTCCACCGCTCAACAATCGTGCTCTCCAGGTGACTGCGTTGAGTCAGGTCGTGGCAATGCGACTGCATTTTTCTTAGTTTTCTGAGCAGCTGTCCGGCAGGTAATGATGCTGCACTTAAACAATCTATGCGCAGCAGTCGCAGACTGGCTGGCGCTTTATATCCCCAGTATTTCTCCAGAACACTTAAAGTGTCGCTCAGCCCCTCCACGATGAGCTGAGGATTAAATACCGGCTGATGGCGCATGGCAGACAATCCTTCACGCAGTGTCAGTAAATGCCCCGCCATATTGCCGCTGTCGACACTGGAAACATAACGCGGACTAAGCGGGGACAGCGTGCGGGTGTCATACCAGTTATACAAATGTCCCCGGTAGTGCTCCATCTTATCCAGCGAGTCCAGCGTCTGTGTGATGCGCTGCAATACAGTCCCGCCAGGGATATAGCCAAAATCCCAGGCCGTGAGGTTAGCCAGAAGGGAAAGTCCGATGTTGGTAGGAGAGGTTCGATGTGCAATCTTTGGCTCCGGGATTTCCTGATAATTGTCAGGAGGAAGCCAGTTTTCATTTGCCGTTGCGAATGTCTCAAAAAAAGCCCAGATTTCCCGGCTGGTCTGACGCAAAAGTTGTTTCTGCTCCGGAGTGGGCAGGAAAGCCTTACGCGCCGGCGTGCGGCTCAACCAGCTCAGCAACAGCGGCGCCATGCACCACGACAGGCCGATGATCAATGCTATGGTCAGCCATTTCGGTGCAAAAACCAGGGTAAGTAAGATAAGTGCCACACCACAAGCCACATTCAGATACATAGCCCGATAAAAACGGAAAACAGAAAAAGTGGACTTGAAGCTATCAGGAGTGTGACGGGACCACTCGGTCAGATTTCGCTGGCTAATACCAAGGCGCCAGAGCGTCACTGTGATTGCGTACAGCGAATAGCCCGCTTCATGGGGCAGTAAAACAAAATTAAGCCCAACACGGGAAACTCGTTTCATCGCTCCGGCAGTGACGAGCATCAGTTGCTGCCTCAAAGTACGACGAAGCGGCTTATTGATAAGATCAAGTATGATACATAACGCGGCAGGCAGCAGCCAGATGAGGGTCAGTACACCTGACCAGTACCACGGATTGGGCACCCACAGCAGCGTACTGAATAGCAGCACCAGTAGAGAGGGTGCGACCAGGCTGCGGCGCAGATTATCAAATAGCTTCCACCGCGACAGCGCGGACAACGGATTTTTATCCTTTGTGCCATCCGCTTTTCTGACACGGAGCTTAAGCCAGTTAAGCAGTTGCCAGTCGCCACGGATCCAGCGCGTACGGCGTGCAACATCGGACAAATAGTTATTCGGATACTGCTCGTAGAGTAAGACCTCGCTCAGCAGTCCGGAACGGGCATAACATCCTTCAAGCAGATCGTGACTGAGAACCAGATTTTCGGGGCAGGTATTGTTGGTGGCCTGCGCAAAGATATCGACATCATAGATGCCTTTCCCAACGAAGGACCCTTCTTCAAATAGATCCTGATAGATATCTGAAGACATCATCGAATAAGGGTTATTACCCGGTACGCTGCTACGCATAGCTGCATAGCGACCCTGACCTTCACGGGGCATCTCTTCTGCCAGTCCCGGTTGTAAAATACCGTAACCTTTAACAACCCTCTGACGGACAGGATCATACTCTGGCTTGTTCAGCGGATGCGCCATCGTAGCCACCAATTTATGCGCAGTATCACGTGGCAGAAGGGTGTCACTATCCAGTGTGATGACATACTTTATAAGGCCAGGTAAACGGTTTGCGGGCATGCCTGCAACGCTGGAAAATTGTGTGTCAGGATGGCGTAACCAGCTGTTCAGCAACGCCAGCTTGCCCCGTTTGCGTTCATAACCCATCCAGATATCCTGGGAAGCGTTCCATTCAGGCGATCGGTGAAGCAGATAAAAACGCTGACGGCAACATGGGTAGCGCCGGTTGAGTGTTTGTATGTCTGACATCGCCTGGCTTAACAGCGCGCATTGTTCTTTTGTATTCTTAGTTGTTGAGTCAGCGAAATCAGTAACAAGCGCGAAGCAGAGACTATCATCCTGATTGCCAAGCCAGCACACTTCAAGACTGGTGAGGAGCTTGCCAAAACTTTCGCTGCTCGTCAGCATGCAAGGGATGGCCACCAGGGTCGCAGAAGCAACCGGGATCCCGTTGGAAAAATCCATTGCTGGCAGCGGCCGGGGAACGCGAAACCGGGTCGTCGCCTCACTCAGCATATCGCTTACCAGCTGACTCACCGCAATAATCAGGGGCAATGCCAGTAGTATCAACCACAAGGCCATTCCCTGATTCGCGGTTCTGAATAGAATTGCGGCCGTCGCCGCCGTGGTCAAAAGGCTCATGCTCCCCAGCCAGGATAGCAGGGGGAATTTGTTGAAATTGTGCCGCAAACGTTTAAGGCCAGAAGTATTTACTGAAAGGCGACGCTCCAGCTGATGTCGCCCTTCGCCCATCAGATAATAACCAATATGGAATTGTGGCAGGCCGGGTTCTGATTGATCCGACAGCGCCAGTATGCGATTTGCCACTTCCGGCTCACTGAATTGGCTCCCCCTGGCCAAAATCTCAATCACATGGCGATAATGATCGCGGGTATCAAAATGCATGGAGGGGTAAATACCTGCAGGATCTCGGCGTAAAGTCTGCTCCACGACACTAATGTTCTCGGCTAAGTCGGCCCAGTTGGTTTCATTGATCAAGCGTAAACCGGCAATACTGTTGCTGACAGAAAGTTGGCTGGCCGCAAGCTGCTGGTTAAAGCGATGTATCAGCGCCTGGGTAGTAAGGCTTTGTTCGGCAAGCCGATGTTCAATCCAGCTAAGAGGTAGCGCCAGCGCAATGCCATGTCCGTGCAACCGACGAACCATTTCAGCGACAAAGGCACTGCTCAATGGTGGGCGTGCACGCGCCATGTCGGCAATGACCATGATTAAGTCGGCTGGCGCTTTTTCCGCGCATTCGGTCATGCGTGTAATCCACATATCAGCAAGACTGCGTTCCTGCTGAGCCTGAACAACTTCGATGCTCACCCGGCGGAGGTTTTCAATAAGTGCAAGGCGCAGCATGCCGGGTAAAGCCCAGACTTCGCCCAACGTCAACGGAGTCACCTGCTGGTAGGCGTTAATGTAGCTGGTCAGGCTGGCGATATCCCAGCGCCCGTCACCATGCACAATGGCCTCCGTAGCAATATCATAGATACGCGGACAAAGTTGCGGCGAGATGAGGGAGGGAAGACCCTTACCAAAGCTGGGCGGCAAATGCTGACGGACGTTACGAATTTGCTCCTCAATCAGGTAATAATTGTCCAGCAACCACTCCCCTGCAGGCATAATCCCCGACTTTTTACCCTCGTTAAGCGTGTAACAGTTTTGGGTAATGACGGCTTCGTTATCTCCCAGCCGTTTGAGCAGGTAGTACGGCAATTTTTCCGGGGACAATTTGTGGGTATGCGCCAGTTTCTGGCCATAGCGCTCAAGCTGAGGCGTTGAGAACAAATCGGGATGCGGACTGTTTTCAAGCCTTATGTCACTGGACGTAATCGCAGCACATTCGGGTGCTTTTGCCAGGAGATGGGAGGAGCGAAACCATGCCATGGGATTTATTTTCATAGAGTTACTCTAGTGCGACGTTAACGCGCAAGAGCAGTTGAAAAATCAGTTCAGAAACGTTCTCTCAGGATGTGCATAAGGCATCAGGGATTTATCAGCTGCTGGCCCAGGTATTCACTGCAGGATATCTAAGATCGTTAGTCACCCAAGTCAGGCGCTATTGTGGTGAGACAAAAAGGGCTTTACACCCGGGACAAAGCATTGCCTGTTTCAGGCGCACTTTTGAGGCTGGCTGGTCTGAACGTAAACCACAGGCAGGACAGACGACCCTAGACGTACCACTCATGAGCTTCCTTGCGTAACTGAGAAGAGACATGGTGATTAACCCTTCAAGGAATGAGTCCCATACTAACATCAATGCTTAAATTTTAGTCGATTTGTTTTATTTTATTGTTACTGGCCTGACCGTGACCTGATAGAGAACACTGAAGTTTTCCGCTGGCTTAAGCCTGCAATTAACACCAGCTGGTGTCAGGAACGCGCTAATCGGACACAAACTGGCAAAATAGCTCAGGGATGAAAAGCAGCGTTTGCCAGGATGAATATGGCAGCATTGAGAATATTTGCATAGTAAACATCAGCAACTTTAAACGAAGCTGGTCAGACGCGATGCTTTTGCATGATGAATATATTCCTTGCACTGGCGAGGGTTAATGCGATCATTTTTAAACTTAAGCGGCATAACAAATCAGATTAAATAAATATTTAAAACTTTTTTCTAAAAGATGGTGTGGGTAAGCAGATGCCCGGCATGCGTTGAAACGTCACAATCGCCTCAGGGTTGGCGCTCCGGTCGCCAGCCTTAAAAGAAATCAGGTTTACTCTGGAGGGCCTTCTGCCCCCATCTTTCTGGCCTCTATAGTTAAAAAAAGCCGCCGCCGGGCGGCTTACTAATAGAGCTTGAGAGTATCAGCCATTCACTTAATTTTGTATGACTGTTATGTACTAATCAGTCAGGCTTTACAAATATCGACTTGCAGTGTGGGCAGAGCAAAGTTCGTTTTTTACCTATTTTTTTTATCGATTGTTGTGACTCTTTTTCGCATATCGGACAGATAGATGCAGAGGTTATTTCGGTAATTTGGTCCATGATTCGATTGAAGAAGGACATTATGTTTAGCCTTAGAAATGAATAAAACCTACTCTACCATTGCTGGTTTTTTTTGTATTACCAATAAGCGTTTATGGTCTTAATAAATATTTTAACTGGACGGATTTACAGGTTGGTAAACAGTAATATGAGAAACGTCTGCTTCTGGGACAGGGCTGCTGTTGCAGCCCTCAAAAATTAAACTTCAATAGACTCAGATATCTCCAAGGCATCATCCACTTCAATACCGAGATAACGGACTGTACTTTCGAGTTTTTTGTGACCTAACAGTAGCTGGATCACTCGAAGATTCTTCGTTTTTTTATAGATCAGATATGGCTTGGTTCTTCGCATAGAATGCGTACTGTACAGAGTCTCGTCGAGACCTAGCTTATCAATCCATCCATGAAAAATACGGTTATATTGCCTGGTTGAGATATGTCGTGAAGAACCGACGCGGGACTGGAATAGATAGTCGCTACTACGTAGATGAGCCATTTTAATCCACGCGGCTACAGCCTCTCTGGTTCCCTTAGTC
>Ga0157372_10006360_pt1 | contig 12562 bp, 11 predicted proteins | sample C55metaG_FD_115307 | JGI IMG/M metagenome (GOLD analysis project Ga0157372, IMG submission 115307) | Corn rhizosphere microbial communities from Kellogg Biological Station, Michigan, USA - C5-5 metaG | ecosystem: Host-associated > Plants > Roots > Rhizosphere > Soil | place: USA: Michigan... | reverse complement strand
TCACGCCCACGGTCAACAAGCTCACCACCGCCGACGAGTGCAGTACCGCAGGGTACGTGTCGGGTTTCTTCTATGGTCTCGATCTGCTTCCGGATCAGCGGGGCTCGAACGGCGGCGAGATCTTTTATTCACTCGCTCCCGATTCAGCCGGAACGTTCAGTTGCTCGCACTCCATCAGTCAGGTGGACCGGACGACGCCGGCCACCTTCATCCACGAGTTCCAGCACATGATCTCATGGAACCAGCACGTGATTCAGCGAAACGGCCAGGACGAGGCACTCTGGTTGAACGAGGGCATGAGTCACATCGCCGAAGAGATGGGATCGCGCTACTTCGAGCACAAGTATCCGCCGCCGCTCGAGCGCACGAACCCCGCGCAGTTGTTCCCGGATTCCGCCGAGGGATTCATCACTGGCGACCTGTCCAACGCCTATCAGTACCTGCTCACGCCGGAGCAATTTTCGATCACGCAGTTTCTGCAGGGCGGCACGACCCAGGAGCGCGGCGGCGTCTGGCTCTTTCTCCGCTGGCTGGGCGACCAGAAGGACAGCACGATCTACACGAAGCTCGAGCAGACCAGCCTCACGGGCGTTGACAATATGCAGACGCAGACCGGCGAGAGCCTGCCGCAGCTCTTCGGCGATTTCTCGGTGGCGTTGTACACGGACAGCCTCGTGGGCCTGTCGCGATCCGTTATCCCCGCGCGCTGGCGATTCCAGTCCCGGAACCTGCGCGAGATGTTCCAGGCGTTGTACAACGCCACATCGGATGATCGCGCCGATTTCCCACGGCCATTTCCCACTCCAGTGCAGACGCTGGCGCCGAGCGGCACGGAGAGCGCGAGCATGGTCCCGGGAACGGAACAGTTCTACCGGTTGCAGCTCACCAGGTCGGGGTCGAACGTGGAATTGCAGTTCACGGACCCGGGCGGCAACGCGTTCACGAACCAGCTTCTCGGTGCCCAGGTGAGTGTGTTCCGCTGTCCCTCGGCGCAGGCATGCCAGTAGGCTGGTGCGCGGCGCTGGCAGGTTGAGCCGCTCGTCGGGCCACGGCGTGCGATTCGCTGCCGCGCACGATATACTAGGGAGGACATCGCGGGGCCTTTCCATGAGACGACGTGCTGCCATCGCCGCGGTCGCGGCCAGCTTCGTTCCCCTTGTGGGTCTCAGTGCGCAGGGTGGCGGTACGCCACCCGTGGCCGTGCTGGAGCTCCCGGCGAGCACGCGTGCCCTCGCGCTGGGGAACAGCTTCGTCGCGGCGGGAACGGACGAGGCGGCCATCTTCTACAATCCGGCACAACTGGCGGTCATTCCGCATACGTCCGCGGGGCTGTCGGTGCAGCAGTGGTTCCTGTCATCCACCGTGGGTGCGCTGGCGGCGGCGACGCCGCTCGCAGGGGGCACCGTGGCTGTGGGTCTGCAGGTCATTGATTGGGGGAGTTCGGAGCGTGCGTTTGGTGATCCGTCAACCCAGGGAGATGACGGAACCGGCGCGACGGTATCTGCCGGCGACTATGCCGCGTCGGTGGCGTACGCGCACGCGCTGGGCGGATTGCGGCTCGGCGCCACGGCCAAGTACGTGAACCAGCGTCTGGTGAACGAGAGCGGCGGAACGGGCGCCGTGGATTTTGGCGCGGCGTTCGACCTGCTGGGTGTGACGTTTGCCGCCGCGCTGCAGAATGTGGGTGGCTCCATCTCCCTGGCCGGCAACCAGACGCCGCTCCCACGTACGGTGCACGTGGGCGCCGCCGTGCCCGTGCACAACGTGGGGCCGGTGGATCTGCTCGCCACCGTCGAGGTCGCGCACGTGCGCGGCGGCGACACGCAGCCCGCTGGCGGACTCGAGGTGTCGTACCAGGCCACGTCCACCATCAGCTTCGTGGGACGTGTGGGTGGGCTGGCGCGACCGGTCGGGGCAGCCATTTCGCCGGTGTCCTTTGGCGGCGGGCTGCGGGCACACCACCTCGCCATTGACTACGCGTACGAGGGCTCTGCCGTGCTGGGTGCGACGCATCGCATAGGCGTGCGCTGGTGGAAGTAGCGCGCCTGGAATGAGGCGCGCTGCGCGCATCGCGCGCTGGACTCTCCTCGCTGTCCTGCTGCTCCTCGTCGCCTTTCTCGCATTCGTTCCGGTTGGGCGCTATCTCGCGCGCGCCGCGTGGGAAGAGGGCGGGATACTGGCGCGGCGCCGGCCCATCGCGGCGCTGGCGACCTCGCCGGGCACCGACCCGCACACGCGCGCGAAGCTGCAGCTCGTGCTCGCTGCTCGCGCCTTCGCCGTGGATTCGGTGAAGCTGGATGCGAGGCAGAGCTTCACGACGTACACGGCGCTGCGCTCCGATACGCTCGTGCTGGTGGTCTCAGCGGCGTACCGCGACCGGCTCAAATTCCACACGTGGTGGTTCCCCATTGTGGGGAGTGTGCCGTACAAGGGCTACTTCAGAACGGAGGACGCGCTGGCGGAAGCACGGGATCTGCGGCAGCGCGGCTACGACACGCTGGTCCGCCCCGCTGCCGCGTTCAGCACGCTGGGGTGGTTCAATGATCCGCTGCTATCGTCCACGCTGGAACTGGATTCCGTGTCGCTCGCCAACACGGTGATCCACGAGCTTACGCACAACACGTTCTACGCGTCGGGCCAGGCGATCTTCAACGAATCGTTCGCCAACTTCGTGGGCTCGCACGGCGCAACCTGGTTTTTCCGCACGCTGGGCGACAGTGCACTGGTCCGCGAGAGCGAAGCGGACTGGGCGCGCGAACGGCTCATGGGCGCATTCTGGGCGCGCACGTACGATGCGCTGGATTCGGCCTTCACGGCGCATCCGGACAGCCGCGCGGCGCGGCTCGCGGCGCGCGACACCGTGTTCGCGCGAGCCCGCGAGCGGTTCGCGCACGACGTGGCGCCGCTGCTGCCCGGCTACCGGCCGGGCGCCACACTGGCGCTGCACCTGGACAACGCCACGCTGATGTCACGGCGCATCTACCGCACGGGGCTCGATCTGTTCGATGGTGTGCTGGCGCGCGAGGGTAACCGATTGCCGGAGGCGGTGCAGCGGATCATCGCACTGGCGAAGTCGAAGCCGGATGCGCCCTACGCCGCGCTTCGCGCCTGGCTCACGTCAGTTCCCGCCGAACCGGCCGCGCAGTAGGGCGCGCAGATCAATGGGCTCGCTGCTCACGGCAGTCGCGGCGGCGCCCGGCGAGACATCGGGTACCGCGACCATCCGTTGCGTGTACGCCCGCACCCGTTCGTCGAGGAAGCGCGAGAGCTGGTTGATGGCGTAGCCGCTGCCGCCGCGCGCGCCGTACGCGTCGAGTGGGTGCACGATGAAGAGCGCATTGCGGGCGCGTGTCAGGGCCACGTACATGAGACGGCGTTCCTCGTCCGTGTCGTCATCCGAGCGCAGCGCGCGGGCGGACGGGAACCAGCCGTCCACGGCCCAGATGACGAACACCGCATCCCACTCACGGCCCTTGGCGCTGTGCGCGGTGCTGAGAATGAGCGCGTCGCTCTCCGTGTCGGCGGCACCGGCGAGATCCTGGGTGCCCGACGGCGGATCGAGCGCCAGCTCGGAGAGAAACGCCGCCCGGGTGGGGAACTGGCCGGCGATCGCTTCGAGCTGGTCGAGATCCGCGAGGCGCGGCTCCGCGCGATCGTAGCGGTCGCGCAGGATCGCATCGTACATCGTGCGGAGCAGCGCGATCTCCTCGCTCACGCCGCGCGGCCCGCTCGCACCGGGTGCGCCGAGCCGGTCGAGCAGCGCGACGAGCGCGGCGTGTGCCGCGCGCGCCGCGCGGGGTGGCGTGAAGACGGCGAAGGCGCGCGGATCCCACGACCGTTCGGCGAGCAGCGCCACGGCCGCGCGCGCCGTGACGTCGCCAACGCCCGGCAGGAGGTGCAGCACGCGGTACCAGCTCACGTCGTCGCGCGGATTCTCAAGGATGCGCACAAACGCCAGCACGTCCTTCACGTGGGCCGCCTCGAGGAACTTGAGTCCGCCCCACTTCTCGAAGGGAATTTTCCGGTTGGTGAGCTCGATTTCGAGGTCGGCGGACATGTAGCCCGCGCGGAAGAGTACCGCCATCTCGCGCAGCGGCGTGCCCTGCTCGTGCATCTCGAGAATGCGGTCCACGACGAACAGCGTCTGTTCGTGCTCGTCGCGCGCGGCCACGAGGGCGGGTGGTTCGCCACCGCCGCGCGTGGTGAAGAGCCTCTTGCGATAGCGCTGGCGCGCGTGCTCAATGAGCGCATTGCTCACATCGAGAATGGGCTGGGTGGAGCGATAGTTCTGCTCGAGCGTGACGCGCGTGGCGCCGGCGAACTGTTCGGGGAAGTCGAGAATGTTGCGCACCGTGGCGCCGCGGAACGAGTAGATGCTCTGCGCATCGTCGCCCACCACGGTGATGTTGCGGTGTGACCGGCAGAGCCCGCGAAGAATGCGGGCCTGCAGCAGGTTCGTGTCCTGATATTCGTCCACGAGCACGTGGTCATACAGCGCGGCAATGCGCGTGCCCAGGTCGCCCGGCGCGTCCAGCATGGCGGCCCAGAAGAGCAGCAGGTCATCGTAGTCCACCAGGTTGCGCCGCTCCTTGCGTGCGGTGTAGTCCGCGAAGACCCGATTGATGTCCGCGGCGTGCTCTTCGAACTGCGGAAACTCATCGCGGAGAATGTCGCCGACGGCGATCTCCGTGTTCACGTGGCGCGAGTAGACGTGGTGCAGCGTCTCCTTGCGCGGGAAGCGCGACTTGCGCTGGCCAAAGCCGAGCTCGGCCCGCGAGATGCCCACGAGATCAATGGCGTCGCCCTGATCGAGGATCGTGAACGCCGGCGCCAGCCCGGCCTGGGCACCGTAGCTCCGGAGCAGCCGGTGGGCGGTGGCGTGGAAGGTCCCGCCGTGCACGCGCGCGCCGCGGCTGCCGGTCAGCGCCTCCACGCGACGCAACATCTCCTGCGCGGCACGGCGCGTGAAGGTGAGCAGCAGAATGCGCTGCGGGGCGACACCACGCTCAATGAGGTGCGCCACGCGATGGACGAGCGTGCGGGTCTTTCCCGTGCCGGCGCCCGCGATGATGAGCAGCGGGCCATCGCCGTGTGTGACAGCGGCCTGCTGGGCGGAGTTGAGATTGTGCGCGGCAGCGGACATGCAGCAGGGCGGGGAGACGCGTGATGCGGATTTGTCGGGACGCGAGTGAGCGTGTAAATCTACGTGCCGGGCGGCGTCGCGCATAACCGGAACGTGGAGCCAGGTCATGATTGCATTGCAGCGTGTCACTCTCGAGGGTCACGGCGTACGACTCGAGCCGCTGGTGCCGGGGCACGGCGACGCGCTGGCGGCCGCCGCGTCGGACGGGAAGCTGTGGGAACTCTGGTTCACGTCCGTGCCCACCGTGCAGGAGGTGCCCGCCTATATCTCGCTTGCACTCGCGGGCGAGCGCGAGGGAAGCATGCTGGCCTGGGCGGTGCGCGAACTGGGAACCGGCACGATTGTGGGTACCACGCGCTATCACGACGTGGCGGCCGCGCTGCACCGTGTGGAGATCGGGTACACGTGGTACGCGGCGCGCTGGCAGAAGAGCCACGTGAACAGCGCATGCAAGCTGCTGCTGCTGGCGCACGCCTTCGACGATCTGCGCTGCCGCGTGGTGGCGCTGCGTACCGACACCTTCAACTTCGCATCGCAGCGGGCCATCGAAGGCCTGGGCGCGCGCCGGGATGGCGTGATCCGGCGGCACCAGTTCCGGCGCGACGGCACGGTGCGGGACAGCGTGTTCTACAGCATTCTGGCGGAGGAATGGCCCGACGTGCGGCATCATCTCGAATTCCGCCTGGCGCGCCATCAGCATCAATCGCGGTGACTGTCGCGCCGGGTGACGCCGATGGGCACCCGGGCTAGGTTTCGCGTCCATGTCATCGCTCACCAGCATCACGCGCGATCTGCGTCGCGAAACGGCCGCGATGCGCTTCGCGCCTCCGGTGGCCTACGTGTATCGGCCGCTGGAGTATGCCTGGGCGCCCCATCGGAGCTATCTCGAACGCTATGGTGGCGCGCGGAACGCTGTGCTGCTCGTCGGCATGAATCCGGGCCCGTTCGGCATGACGCAAACCGGTGTGCCGTTCGGCGAGGTGGGCATGGTGCGCGACTGGCTCGGGATCACGGGGCGCGTCAGGCGACCGAAGCGTGAGCACCCGAAGCGCCCGGTCCAGGGTTTTGCCTGCACACGAAGCGAGGTAAGCGGCACCCGGTTCTGGGGGTGGGCTCGTGCGCGATTCGACACGCCCGAACGATTCTTTGCCCGCTTCTTCGTCTGGAACTACTGCCCGCTGGTCTTTCTCGAGGCAAGCGGGCGAAACCGGACGCCGGACAAACTCACACAGGCCGAGCGCTCGGCGCTGTTCGCCGTGTGCGACCGCGCGCTGGCGCGCGCGATCGAGGAGTTGTCGCCGCGCGTGGTCGTCGGCCTTGGCCGCTTCGCGGAGTCGCGGGTAGAGATTGTGGCGCATGGCCGCGACCGGGTCGTCGCGGGTGGGATCCTGCATCCGAGCCCGGCGAATCCAAGGGCAAACGCGCAGTGGGCGCGGGAGGCGGAGCGAGGGCTCGCGGCGCTGGGCGTGGATGTCATGGCGCTCGCGGGCGGCACAGCGGAAGACTGACACCCTGGGGCGGCGGGCAGGGTGGGCAGGGCGGGCGATTGACGGCCCGCCGCAGCAGATGCTGCGGTCGTCAATGCGTCTTCTTCCGGCGGAACTCGTCCAGCGGATGGGCCCAGCGCAAACCCGGATACCGCGCAAAGCCGCGATCCGTCGTCACCCACTGGCTACCGCTCTCCAGTGCCAGCGCCGCGAGATAGGCGTCGGGCACGTGATTGCCTCTGGCTGCTGTGCGCCGGCAGAGGTCAACGAAGATCTCCCAGTGGCGCATTCCCGGCTCGATGGACACGCATGCCGGTTGCGTACGGAGCTGCTCGACGAATTCCAGAGCCTTGGCGAGCGGTGTGGGCTGAGCGAAGACGCGCGAGTGTGTCACGACGCGGAGAAAGCCGCCGAGCACGAGGGACGTAACGCCATACGCCTGATCGCCGGCGAGGAGCTGCTCGAGCCACGCACGGTAATCCGCATGGCGCTCCGCGTCCTGGCGATGTGCGTACACCAACACATTGACGTCCAGCAGGTTCACGTGCGGTCGTCCATGTGATCGGCCAGCGCGGCGCTATCGTCGAGATCCACGCCGGGCAGCAGCCCACCGCGTCCGTAGGTTGCCAATCGCACGCGCGTGGTCGGCAGCGCTCGCTTGCGACGCGACAGGGCAGCGCGCAGCGCATCCTCGATGACCGCGGTGAGGGTCCGGCCGCTGTCGATCGCATAGCGCTTTGCTTCGCGCATCAGGGTGTCGTCGAGACGGAGAGTCGTGCGCATACAGAAAGACATATCATGGATGCAGCAATATGTCAACCGTAGGACGAGGCGCTCCCGGCGGTGGCGAGGCCATGGATGCCTGTGGCCGGCGGGCGCCTCGACCTGGAAACCCAGCCTCTGCTCGCGGCTGCTTGTCGAAAATCGTGCCGGGTATTATCGAATATCGATCGCGCGAGTTCGCCCACATGCCGGTTACGCGCCAGTCGCTCACGATTCCCCAGCAGAGGATGCGGACATGACACGCATGCTTCCTGATCCCACATTCTACCCCTCGCCGAAGCTGGCTGGTGAAGCGCCGGCGGAGACGCTGGCCTATGTCGTCCTGCTCACTCCGGAGAGCAACGGCAAGAAGGACGCGCTTGGTGTGGTGGACACGGATCCCGCGTCGCCCACCTACGGAACGCTGGTGGGCCGGCTCGATTTCCCCACTGGTGGGAATGAGCTGCACCACTTCGGCTGGAATGCCTGCAGCTCGCACCTCTGTGCCTACGCCCCCAACCCGCACGTGGAGCGGCGGTACCTGGTAGTGCCCGGCACAAAGACATCACGCATTCACATCGTGGACACCCACCCGGATCCACGCGCGCCACGACTCGCGAAGGTGATCGAAGGCGACGAGGTGATGGCCAAGACCGGGTACTCCACGCCGCATACCGTGCACTGTGGCCCCGACGGCATCTACATGAATGCGCTCGGCGCGCCAAATGGCGATGGCCCCGGCGGCATCTTCATGCTCGACCATGACACGTTCGAGGTGAAAGGCCGCTGGGAGAAAGATCGCGGCCCGCAGTATCTCGCCTACGACTTCTGGTGGCATCTCGTCCAGGGCGTCATGCTCACCAGCGAGTGGGGCACCCCCAATATGGTGAACAACGGCATCGTTCCCGAGCTCCTGCTCGGCGGCAAGTACGGGAATGCGCTGCACGTGTGGGATCTGCAGACCCGCACACACCGGCAGAAACTGGAGCTCGGCGCCGAGCAGCAGATGGTGCTGGAGTTGCGGCCTGCGCATGACCCACGCCGGCGCTATGGCTTCGTGGGCGTCGTACTCAGCCTGGCTGATCTCTCGAGCTCCATCTGGATGTGGTACCAGGACGAGAAGACGCAGCGTTGGGAGGTACGAAAGGTCATTGAGATTCCCGCCGAGCCGGCTGACCCGTCGGAACTGCCGCCGCTGTTGCAGGGATTCAAGGCGGTGCCGCCCCTCGTCACGGACATCAACCTGTCGCTCGACGACCGGTTCCTGTACGTGAGCTGCTGGGGCACTGGCGAATTGCGGCAGTACGACGTGAGTGAGCCGTCGGCGCCACGGCTCACCGGCACGGTCCGCATCGGCGGCATCGTGCGTCGCGCGCCGCATCCGTCGCACACCACGCGTCCGTTGAACGGCGGGCCGCAAATGGTGGAAGTGAGTCGCGATGGCCGGCGCGTGTATCTGACCAACGGGCTCTACTCGTCGTGGGACGCGCAGTTCTACCCCGATGGCATTTCCGGGTGGATGACGAAAATCGATGTCGCGCCCACGGGTGGCATCGCGTTCGACGAACGCTTCTTCATGGACGTGGAGCAGGGGCTTCGCCCGCATCAGGTGCGCCTCCAGGGAGGCGATGCGTCGTCGGACTCGTTCTGTTACGCGGAGTGATCGTGCAGCATTCGTCCATTCCCTGGCTCGCGCTCTTCCTCCTGGGCGCGTTGCACGGGATCAATCCGGCCATGGGATGGCTGTTCGCGGTGGGACGGGGGCTGCAGGAGCGTGACCGGCGCGCCCTCTGGGGCGCGTTTGGTCCGCTGGCCCTGGGTCATGCGCTCGCCATCGGCATGGCCGTGGTGCTGGCGATCACACTCGGGACGGTGCTCTCGCTGGGTTGGCTGCGCTGGATCGTATGCGCGGCGCTGCTCCTGGTGGGCATCCAGGGTCTCGTGCGTCACCGGCATGTCCGCCTCCGCGGCATGCGCGTCAACGCGCGTGAGCTGGCCACCTGGTCGTTCCTCATGGCGACCGTGGATGGCGCCGGTCTCATGGTACTCCCATTCATTCTCGGCGCCGCCGCGCCGGGTCCGGCGCGCGCGCTGCACCAGCATCACGCCATGTGGGCCGCCGCGGCTCAGCTCGCGCCCCTTCCTGTTGTGGGGATGAGCAACGTGGACCTGATCGGCGTGGCCGCCCCGTTGATCCACACCATCGGCTATCTCGTCGTAACGGTCCTGTTGGCCGTCGTGGTGTACGAGAAGGTGGGCCTGGGCATCCTCCGGCGCGCATGGGTCAACCTCAGCGTGATCTGGAGCGCCATGCTGATCGCGACTGCTGCGGCGGTGGTGCTAATGTGAGCGACAGCTCGGTCGTGCTGGCATGGGGCGACTGCTCGCCAAGGGTGTCGCCGGACGCAGCGCGCGGGTGCACTTAACTCCGGAAGCGCGAGAGGCTGAACGGCCGGAGATCAAAATCCGTGCGTCCGTCGAGCAGCAGCGCTGCCTGAACTTCCCCCAGTGCGCTCGCGAACTTGAATCCGTGGCCGGAGCAGGGGCTGGACAGCAGCACCTGTGAATGGTGCGGGTGAAAATCAACGAGGAAGTGCTGGTCGGGTGCGTTGGTGAAGAGACAGGTCATGCTCTCATGTATCCGGGCTTCGGCAAGGTCGGGGAGCAGGCGGCCAAGCATTGCTCGCAGCGTCGTCACGTCGCCCGGCGTAACGGCCCGCTCCACGGAGTCGGGCGCCTCGTACACACGTCCTTCATGGAACACTGAAGTCTTCACGCCTCGTTCGAGCCGTGGAAATCCATAGAACTGTCTCCCGTCCTCGAGCTCGCAGATGAAGATCGGGAAGCTGCTTTCGCTGTACCGCTCATGCGGCAGCGGAGCGTCCAGCCACACCAGCACCTGGCGTTCGACAACGAGCGGCAGCTCCAGTTCGGGCAGCATGGCTTTCGTCCATGCTCCAGCGCAGAGCACCAGCCGCGCGGCCCGGTACACGCCAGCGGGCGTCGTCACACGTACGCCGTCGCCATCGGGCTGCCAGTGCGTCACCGGCTCGTCGTAGTGGAGCACCGCTCCCAAACGCGCCGCGAGCGAGGCGTGCGCACTGGTGCACGCTTCGGGGTTCAGATAGCCAGCGCGCTCATCCCAAACGGCCACGAAGTCCTCCGGGAGATCGAACGCCGGGAAGCGCGTGTGGATCTCCCCGGGCGAGAGCACGGGTGCGGGCAGACCATGTGATGCTCCGCTCAGAAGCGCGCCGTGCACGAGCCCGCTCGATGGGCGTCCGATCATCAGCCCGCCGGTGCGATGCAGCAGCGTGGTCGCGCCTTCTTCTTCCAGCAGCGCCCAGAGCGCATAGGCGCGCTGCACGAGCGGTACGTAAAGCGGGTTCTCGAAGTACAGCTCGCGGATGATGCGGCTGTCGCCGTGCGAGGAGCCAAGGGTGTGTCGCGGCGCAAACTGCTCGAGCCCCAGCACGCGTGCCCCGCGCCGGGCCAGATGATACGTTGTCGCGCTGCCCATCGCCCCGAGTCCGACGACGATGGCGTCGTACACCTCAGACACGAACGCGCTGCTTCAGGAATGTCCGCATCACGGCTCCGTCCACCGGATGTGAAGACACTACGCTGGCCGCGCACTTCCTGCCATGGCCGGACGCGAGAACGACGCAGCCCGCGTTCCTACAGCCGCGTGCAGATGGCCGCCATCAGCGCCTTTGCCTTCTCATAGTCGGCGGACTCCAGATCCATGCCGACGAACACATCATGCCTGACGGCAATGAGCTGCGTGCCGTGCAGGAGCGAGGCGTGATCCCACGGCCCTTTGAGCGTGGTATCGGTGGTGAAACCCACCGTTTGCGGGGCACCGGCGGCCTGTGACTTGGGGGCGCCGGTGACCATCTTCATGAGCCCCGACATCATGGGGCCCATGTTGCCGCTGGGCTTCATGGTATCCATTGGCGTGCTGGCTGGCGTGCCCAGCAGCCCGCTCATCATCGCGGGGCCGTTCTTGAGCATGTTGTAGTTCTTCTGCCCGCCCTGCCACACGAACTCCACCGTGTAGTTGCGTGAGCCCTGGGCGCTGGCCACGCGATAGGTGCATCCGGTGCCTGACGAGTCGGGCACAGGTGCGCCGGAGAGGGCGCCGATGGCGCGTTCCACGTCCTCACGCGGCACAAGCAGACACGCGTTGGCGGGATGCTTCACTGGTTTGGGTGCGAGGGCGACGGCCCTCGCGCCATCATACGCGAGTGGATGGCCAATACGCGGCACGATCGTTCTCGCCACGGCGTAGGCGTCTTTCTGCAGCCCGCTCGAGCCACTCACGTCAATGATCACGCCGGTTTTTCCCTTCACCATGAACAGGGTACCGGTGGGATACCAGTTCGCCTTGTCCCACGGCCCGGCTGGCCCCTCCTCCGCGATCTTGCTGGCCGGAGCGCCCAGTCCGGTGGCCTTGCCCAACGATTGCGAGCTGGACGTCACGATATTCTGCGCGCCGGCCATGTCCTGGCCGCCGGTCCAATCCGGTTGGATGGTGAGCACGCGGCCGTCGGTGCCCCGATAGACGCAGATATCGCCGCGTGTGTTCGGCGCGGGCGGATCGTTGCTCGCGCGATAGGGTGGGGACGCGAGCGTCCCGACGTAGGTTCGGGCCTCGGCCGCCGAGAGGAGCGAGCAGGGATCCTGTGCCGCGCTGGTGGCGGCTGTGGGGAGTGCGCACACGAGCGTGGCGAGACTCGCGGTCAGCGGCATGTTCATGGCTGGACTCCGAAACAGAGGTTGGAAGGCGTTTCGGTGCCCATGATGCGGGCTGGCTGTTATCGGAGCGTTATCCGGTCGTTATCGGCACGCTGCCGGGCGCGCCCGCCTGCTAAAACAGTCCCACCTTCCCCTGCACCGACGCGATCAGCTTTGCGGGGTCGTAGCCCACGCCCTGCCTGAAGACCATTTCCACCTTGCGAATGTCGGCGATGTTGACCGCGGGGTTGCCACCGATCACCACGAGATCCGCCTGTTTGCCGCTCGCAATGGACCCGGTGCTGCCGGCCCTGCCCAGGTATGTGGCGCCGTTCAACGTGCAAATCCGGATCGCTTCGAGCGGGGTGAAGCCGCTGCCCACGAGCAGCTCCACTTCGCGCTGATCGGAGTAGCCCGGGATCACGCCGCCTGC
>Ga0157372_10006356_pt1 | contig 12566 bp, 12 predicted proteins | sample C55metaG_FD_115307 | JGI IMG/M metagenome (GOLD analysis project Ga0157372, IMG submission 115307) | Corn rhizosphere microbial communities from Kellogg Biological Station, Michigan, USA - C5-5 metaG | ecosystem: Host-associated > Plants > Roots > Rhizosphere > Soil | place: USA: Michigan... | reverse complement strand
GATATATAGCTGAGGAAAATAAGCAAACTGAAGCATCCATGAAATATGCTTTGTTTGGTTCAGCTTGTTCGGCTATTATGCTGTATGGCATGTCTTTGCTTTATGGCTTTACCGGAACAATAAGTCTTACAGATGGAAATATTATAGCTCAATTAAGTCATATAGCTGAGCCTGCAACAGCCCTTGCCATCTTATTAACTTTAGTGGGCATTGGATTTAAATTGTCCTTTTTTCCATTACATTTTTGGAGCCCGGATGTTTATCAGGGAGCGCCCACTCCTGTAACAGCCTTTCTCTCAACTGCGCCTAAAATAGCAGGTTTTGCAGTTCTTATCCGATTTCTAATACCTTTTTATGGATTCAAAGGAAGTTCGGGAATAGAAGTGTTTGATTTTGAAACTGCATTGATCGTTATTGCAATCATTACCATGATCTTCGGGAATTTTGCAGCTATCTGGCAAAATAACATAAAGCGTATGCTGGCTTATTCTTCCATAGCACATACAGGATTTGCCTTAATGGCTATTGTTGCTATTTACCAGAATGGAATAAGATCTCTGCTTTTTTATTTCCTGATTTATGCAGTGATGAATATGGCTGCTTTTATGATAGCCGACCGGATAGAGGAGCAATTAGGAGTAAGTGATGTAAGAAAGTATAAAGGGTTAGGGCGATTTTTTAAACTGGAGATAGTTTGTTTTGTAGTTGTGCTGGTTTCACTAACAGGATTACCTCCAACAGGTGGTTTTATAGCTAAACTCTTTATTTTTACCTCCGCTTTTGAAAAGTATAGTTCTTCAGGCTCGGTTTGGGTATTGGCATTATTAATAACAGGTGCAGTTACTACCGTAGTTTCTCTATTTTATTATTTCAAAATCCCGTTAAATGCCTATTTACGTGAAGCTGAAAATGACTATAAAATAGAAGTCAGGTTGAATTTTATGTCATATCTTATTTTAGTACTAACAGTATTGATAGTTGTAGTAGGGCTCTTCCCTTCAATACTTGCATAAGGATGATTTTTTCCTTTAATTGTTATAACACTTTTTAAGTTTAAAACCTTAATTTTGTATGCTCATAAGTAGTCATGAGTGAATCGATTAAACATGAGTGCGGCATCGCCCTCATTCGTCTCTTAAAACCCCTTTCTTATTATCAGCAGAAATATGGAACGTCGCTTTACGGTTTGAATAAACTGTATTTGCTGATGGAAAAACAGCATAATCGAGGTCAGGATGGTGCAGGTATTGCTACTATTAAATTCGATGTTGCTCCTGGTAACAGGTACATTAGCCGCCATAGGGCAATGGGCTCTTCAGCAGTTTCTGAGATTTTTGAATATGTGCAGAAAAAGTTTGCAGATATCCCTGCTGAATTGCTAAAAGACGCTGATTGGTTAAAAGAGAACATCAGTTTTACCGGTGAAGTGTTGATGGGACATTTGCGTTACGGAACTCACGGTAAAAACAGTATTGAAAATTGCCACCCTTTCCTTCGTCAAAATAATTGGATGAGCCGTAATCTGGTAATTGCGGGAAATTTCAATATGACCAATGTGGATGAGTTGTTGGAACAATTATATGAACTTGGTCAGCATCCAAAAGAAAAAGCAGACACTGTTACTGTTCTTGAGAAAATAGGTCACTTTTTGGATGATGAAAATCAGGAATTGTTTGATCAGTTCAAGAAGCAGGGTTACAGCAATAAAGAAATCAGCCATTTAATAGCAGATAATCTGGATGTTGCCAAAATCCTTCGCCGTTCTGCAAAAACATGGGATGGTGGTTATACCATAGAAGGAATATTCGGTCACGGAGATGCTTTTGTTATGCGTGATCCGGCTGGTATTCGTCCGGCTTATTATTATATTGATGATGAAGTTGTTGTTGTTACTTCTGAACGTCCGGCAATTCAAACTGCTTTTAATGTTCCTTTTAGTTCTGTAAAGGAAATTAAGCCAGGCCATGCTTTAATCATTAAAAAGAATGGCGCTATAACAGAAGAGCAGTTCCGTGAGCCGTTGGAGCAAAAATCATGTTCCTTTGAGAGAATTTATTTTTCGAGAGGAAGTGATGCTGCAATCTACCGTGAACGGAAGCAATTAGGCCGTTTGCTTTGTCCTCAGATTTTAAAATCGGTTAATAACGACCTTAAAAATACAGTATTCTCGTTCATCCCCAATACAGCAGAAGTTGCTTTTTATGGAATGGTTGAAGGATTGCATAAATACATTAAGCAGCTTCAAAGAGATACTTTATTAAACAGAGCAGACAAAATTTCGGACCAGGAGTTAGAGGAAATGTTAAATCTTGCTCCCCGTGTAGAAAAGATAGCTATTAAGGATGCCAAGCTACGTACTTTCATTACCCAGGATGCCGATCGCCAGGATATGGTTTCTCATGTGTATGATACAACCTACGGACTTGTCAATGCAGGGACCGATAATTTAGTTGTAATTGATGATTCTATTGTTCGTGGAACTACCTTAAAACAAAGTATTCTTAAGATACTAGATAGATTAGGTCCTAAAAAAATTGTCATTGTTTCTTCGGCTCCCCAAATTCGTTATCCTGATTGTTACGGAATTGATATGTCCAGAATGGGAGAGTTTGTTGCTTTCGAAGCTGCGATTAAGCTTTTGAAGGAATCAGGCAGAGAAAGTATTATCTGGGAAACTTATGAAAAGTGTAAGGCATCTCTTAATATGGACAAAGAAGATGTTGAAAATTACATAAAAGCTATTTACGCTCCGTTTACCAACGAAGAAATCTCAGCTAAGATTACTCAGATTATTTCTCCGAAAGGTATAAATGCAGAAGTAGAAGTAATTTATCAAACATTAGATAATTTACATACTGCTTGTCCTTCTCACTTAGGTGACTGGTATTTTTCTGGTGATTATCCAACTCCCGGAGGTAATAAGGTTGTTAACCGCGCCTTTATGAACTGGGTTGAAGGCAAGAACCAGAGAGCATACGTGTAAAGAATAAATGATGAAATGAGTGAAGGATAGAATGAGGGATTTAACACGATTCTTAATTCTTTCCTTCCTTTATTCTATCCTTCTTTCCTTCTATCATTCCTTCATTCTTTCTTCCCTTCATCCTTCTACATCACCAGGCTCCATATAAGCTTTAGTGCAAAAATCAGAATCAGGCATCCTGCAACTTTATTCAACCTGATCAGCGTTTTTTCCTTAATCCTGTATCTGAACTTATTAGCATAATATGCCTTTAGTGTATCCATACTAAATTGGGTTAAGAGGATACAACCAAAAAAAGGAATTATCTCATGGGAATCTAATTGTCCCTTAACTGATATTAAACTACTGGTAACACTAACCCAATATAACAGTAGTGAGGGATTAAAAATGCACATTAAAAAGCCTTTAAAGAAGTAGCCTGTATTGCGCTTGGTAGAGGTAGTGTTATGGTAGTTGATTTTTACTTTTTTAAATAAATAATAGCAGCCTATACCAATTAAAACAGCACTGCCCGTGATTCCAATGGGTAAACGGTACTGGCTTTCAAACTTTATGAAAGAGGAGCCATAAATGGCGAGAGAAACATAAATAACATCACTTAAAACTACTCCGGCAGCAAGCCACATCCCTGCATGAAAACCTTTCTCAATACTCGTTTTTAACAACGCAAAGAAAACAGGTCCCGTTGCAAAAGACAACACTATTCCGAGTCCAATACCGGATAAAATCGATTCAAGCATATATAACTGGCTCGTTGCAAATGTGCGAATATCCGATTTTTAATGCAATTCTCAAGTTTTTGATAGTATTGAATGTTTTAAAAAACGTCTATCGCGGCATAATAGTATATGTTTAATTCAACCAGAACCGATACCTTTTGTTGTATATTTTTATCTCAGAATATTTATATTGCTTGCTAAATATAATTTTCATTGTTATGCAAAATTCTGAGGCAGTTTCTAAAGGATCAAAGCCAATTGTAATTATCGGAGCTCTGTTTTTTATTTTCGGTTTTGTTACCTGGTTAAATGGTACTCTAATTCCTTTCTTAAAACTTGCATGTAATCTTAAAAGTGATGCACAAGCATTTTTTGTAACATTCGCTTTTTATATGGCATATTTCTTCCTTGCTGTACCATCTTCAGGGATTCTTAAAAAAACGGGTTTAAAAAATGGAATGGGGCTAGGGCTGATTATAATGGCTGTTGGCGCTATCATTTTTGTACCGGCTGCTAATACCCGAAGCTTTGCTTTATTCCTTACAGGGTTATTTGTACAGGGAGCAGGCCTATCTTTGCTTCAGACAGCATCCAATCCTTATATCAGTATTGTCGGCCCTATTGAAAGTGCTGCCCAAAGGATCAGTATTATGGGTATCTGTAATAAGGTAGCGGGAATACTTAGTCCAATAATTCTGGGAACAATTGTTCTTAAGGATGCTACGGGGCTGGAGGAAAAGATTTCTAAAGCTGTGGATGATACAACTAAAAATGAGCTTTTAAATGAGCTAGCAGGACGCGTAATTACTCCATATATTATTATGGCGGTTGTTTTGGTTCTACTTGCTGTTTGGATAAAAAATTCATCTCTTCCTGAAATTGATGCAGCAACGGCAAATGCGCATCCAGAAGGAAAATCTATGGAAGCTGGTAAGAGTTCTGTCTTTCAGTTTCCACATCTGATGCTTGGTGTACTGTGTCTTTTTCTGTATGTGGGAGTAGAGGTAATGGCCGGAGATGCAATTGGAGTTTATGGTAAAAGCTTTGGAATACCTTTAGATGAAGCTAAATATTTTACATCTATAACTTTGGGTGCTATGCTTATTGGATATGTTATTGGAATAATAGCAATTCCTAAATACATTTCTCAGGAGGCAAGCTTAAAATACTCTGCTATTCTTGGAATCGTGTTTGTACTTGGCGCTCTTTTAACTAAAGGATATATTTCTGTTGGATTTGTAGCAGCTCTTGGTCTTGCCAATGCATTGATGTGGCCCGCAATATTCCCTATGGCTATCCGGGGATTAGGAAGATTTACAGAAATGGGATCTGCTTTGCTGATAATGGGTATTGCCGGTGGCGCAATTGTGCCCCTTGGTTTTGGCTACTTTAAGGAAATATTCAATTTTCAATATGTATTTTTCTGTTTGATGGCTCCTTGCTACTTATATATATTGTATTATGCAATTGCAGGTCATAAAGTAGGCATCCGCAGAAATTAATACCTTTGTACAAAAATCTGTAGTGAATAAAAGACCTTCATTTAGTTCAATATTTATGAATCTGGCCTCCGACCTGGCTTTACGCTCTCATTGCGTAAAGGCTCAGGTTGGAGCTGTTCTTACGAAAGATACCCGCATTATTTCTATTGGTTATAATGGCCCTCCTGCAGGAACTCACAATTGCGACGAAGAATGGCCTGAAACAGGATGTCCGAGAGATGCAAGAGGAAGTTGCTCATTAGCCCTTCACGCTGAGGAAAACGCAATTTTATATGCAACAAAAAATGGAGCCGATCTTCACGGATCAACATTATATGTTACATTGTCTCCCTGTCTGCCTTGTGCACGTCTTATTTTTTCTTCCGGTATTAAAAAGGTAATCTATAAAAATTCCTATGCAGAATATAAGGGCTTACCATCAGATGAAGGTGTGGATTTTCTGAATAGATTTGGTGTAGAAGCAATTAAAGCAGAACCGCAGGAAGTCAAATCTTAACCCATTCTTTACTCATCCTATATAGTTTATCCCTCGCTATAACATCGTATGCTTGTGATCTTGCTTCTGAAATAACTTTTTTATCGAAATAAGCTCCGGTAATGTTTTCCGTTTCCGGAGATGTTGCTACATGTAAAACTACATCTGTACCTTGTTCAACCGTTGTTTCTGCCGAACAAAATGCATCAAGAACCATTTTTGTGTTCATTAGCTTTTCAGGATGTAGAGCATTAACCCTAATTTTCGTATCCTTTAACTGGCCGGCCAAAGTAAAGGTGAACATGATCAGTGCTAGCTTGCTTTGGGCATAAGCTTTTCTGTTAGTATACCTGTGCTCAAGCATTATATCTTCAAAATCTAACTCATGTTGAGCGCCCGACGATACGTTAATAATTTTTGTTACCTCTTTTTGCTGTAAAGCTGGTATAAGTAAATGGCTAAGAAGGAATGGCGCTAAATAGTTGACGGCAAATGTAAGCTCAAAGCCATCCCTGCTTAAATGTCTTACATCATCGGTAAAATATACTCCGGCGTTATTGATAAGTATGTCTATATTTTTGTACTCTTTTAAGATCTCTGCTCCTAAATCCCGTACACTCTGTAGTGAAGAAAGGTCTGAATTTAAGTAGGTTATATTTTTATTTCCTGTTGCTGAGATAATTTCATTTAAAGTTTTCTGCCCTTTTTCAGCATCCCTGCCATGTAGAATAATCTTCGAACCTTGCTGTGCAAGCTTTAAAGCCACATTTTTCCCTAATCCATCGGTAGATCCGGTTATTACTATTGTCTGATCAGCAATTGGTCTCATTCAAGTTGTTATTTCTTGGAATAACTTTTGTTTATACAGACTTGTTTTTAATAAGAATTTAACTAAACAAGACTATGAGAAATTTTGTGCCAGCGTTAGAAGAGAGTTTAATGAAATTCACACCATCAGATGTTAATCGTCCAATGCCCGAAACGAAGTACACCGCACATGGTGGATGGTTTGGCGTAGAATGCAGTAATAGTCCATCAATAAATAAAAAAGTTACTAAAAAGAGATTCATTAAAGGGGCTAGAGCCTAAATCTGCCTCTTATTATTTGAATAGAAGAAGTTGAAAGGTGATAAATCTTTCAACTTCATTTTTTTTTACGCGTTTGAACCTAATTCTTCAAGCAATATTGTTCCTACAGCTTCAATAGTTTGAGCTATTATTTCATCCGGAGTTCCTTCAAACAACAATTTTGTATTCCAGGGTTTATCCTTTATAAATCCATGTACAAACATAGTTCCTACTGGTTTATCGGGACTTTCAGAACCTCCTTCAGAAGCTAAACCTGTAACTGCAACAATAATATCGGCAGGTATAAGTTTTTTTACAGATTCTGCTAATAGTTGAGTAACTTCTGGTGATTCTGCGGTATATGTATCTATAATTTCTGCAGGAATATTCATTAAGCTTTCCTTTACACTGCGGTCATAACAAACAATACTTCCCTTAACTACTTGTCCACATTCAGGAACAGAAGTAAAATCATAAATTAAACGACCGGTACTAGCACTTTCTGCAAATGCTATGGTTAAATTTTCTGCCAATAATCTGTGACAAACTGCAATAACTGATTTAGAAGGCATATCTTTTTTATTTCATGCAAGAACGGTTAGAGCTTTCAATAGTTTTAAATAAGATCGATCAGCTTGCCGTACCCTTACGTTCCCAATGGTCTTTTATAATTTTCCCATCACGATCTTTTGCTAATCTTCTTGCATATCGGTCACCTTTTATACTGCCGTTTTCGGTGAGCTTGCCTATAAATAGTAATATAGGTAAACCTTCTTCGTTGGTTTTAAATGCTAAATCATTTCCTTTAAACTCTGAATTAATCAAGCTTAACGGCTGATATGTTTTATTAAGTAATTTTTGAAGCTCTTCACTTAGTTTCATAATTTTTTTACTTATTTGGATAGTTTAGCGTTATTTAATTTTTCTGATATATTTACTGAAAACAAAAAATCTATGTTTAAAAGCTTTTCAAGTCTGCTCATTGCTGCCTTTGTTGGTATTTCCGTGCAGGCTCAAACACCTAATACAACATCTTCTGCAAAACTTCCGCCAAACATGTTTCAGAAAAAACTAGCCAATGGTTTAGATGTGCTGGTTGTGGAAGATAACAGCGTTCCTTTAGCTACTATTGAAATAGCAGTAAAAAATGGCTCGTATACTGAAACACCAGAATATAATGGTCTAAGCCATTTATATGAACACATGTTTTTCAAAGCCAATAAAGATTATCCAAGTCAGGAAGATTTTCTTAATCGCGTAAGCGAATTAGGTATACAGTTTAATGGAACAACCAGCTATGAGCTGGTTAATTATTACTTCACTCTTCCTAAATATAATCTGGTAGAAGGATTAAAATTTATGAATTCAGCCATTCAGTTTCCAAAGTTTGATGCTGATGAAATGGCTAAAGAAAATATTGTGGTAGACGGAGAATTTCAGAGAAATGAATCAAATCCATATTTCGCGCTTAATGACGAAATGAACAGAAGGCTGTGGGGCGATCTTTACAGCAGAAAAAATACAATAGGTAACCATCAGGTTATTCGTAGTGCAACTCCGGCTAAAATGGATACTATCAAGAACAGGTATTACTGGCCGAACAATTCATTAATCACTATTGCCGGGGACGTTAAGCACGTCGATGTATTTCGAAATGTAGATTCTATTTTTAGCACATGGAAGCCATCTGGTTTTGATCCTGCAAAAAAATGGCCCGTTCCAGAATTTAAGCCTCTTCAAAAAACTGATTATTTTATAGTAGAATCAAATCTATCCCGGGTCCCTTTAATTATGATGAACTGGCACGGTCCAGACACCCGAAAAGATCTTCCGGCTACTTATGCAGCGGATGTATTTTCCTTTATCATCAATCAGAATTCATCTAAATTCAGCAAGGCGTTAGTGGATGCAGGATTGGCTCTGCAGGTTAATATTGGTTATTTAACCCTGGCTCATACTGGCCCTATTAGTGTTTTTGTTGTTCCGAATCCTAATAAAATTCAGGAATGCATTGCTGAAGTTAAAAAGCAAATAGCTCTATGGGATACTGATGCTTATATCACTGATGAGCAAATCGAAACAGCAAAGAGACAATTGGAAATAAGTCAGGTAAAAGAAGAAGAAATAACTTCAAACTTCACACACACTATTTCTTTCTGGTGGGCAGCCGCTTCTATCGATTATTTAAATTCGTACATTGATAATTTGCGTAAAGTAAATCGTGACGATTTGAAGCAGTATGTTAGGAAATATATTAAAGACAAACCTTATGCTGCGGGGATGCTAATAAGCGCAGAGGCTAAGCAACAGTTAAAGCCTGAGAATTATTTTAAGGCAAATTAACAGAAAGCACTTCACCGAAGGCCTCCGTTAATCCTTTTAATAATAATACTTAGTACTGCTAAAGAAACTATTAATCCAATGAAACCATCATCTGGCAGCGAGTAAAATCTGCAGCGCATGATAGCTTCATCACCATTAAAACAATAATTTATTCAGATGAAAAAAACGTTTGTTAACATATTTTTTCTATTCATAACAGTTAATCTCTTCGCACAAGGTGCCACTTCGTTCACCGTCGCAGGGATTAAAGTTATTTTAAAGCCAACCAACAAAGAAGTAATCGATGTAAACATGTATTACAGAGGTGGCGTGGCTAATTATCCATCTTCAAAAGCCGGACTTGAGAACCTTGCCCTTGCAGCTACAACCGAAGCCGGAACAAAAAAATATTCTGCTAATGCTTTCCGCGACAAAGCGGATACTTACGGTATTGATCTGGGAGGCTCTTCAAATTACGATTATGGTCAAATTAGCATGACCTGCATCTCTAGGTTTTTTACTCAAGGCTGGGATTTATTTGCCAATGCAGTAACCAGTCCTGTATTTGATCCCCGTGAAGTAGATATGCTAAAGGAGAAAGTAATTTCAGGAATTAAACAATCCGAATCCGACCCTGATGATAGGATTGAGCAGTTAACCATGCAAAATGCTTTCGCAGGTACAGCCTATGCAACAAATCCATCAGGCGAAGAAACTACTTTAAGTAAAATAACTGCAGCTGAATTAAAAAGCTACTATTACAATACTTTGCTCAATAAAAACCGCATGTTTATCGTAGTTGTAGGCAAAGTCACAAAAGACGAAATATCCAAAAAGATACTTGCTTCTTTTGCTGCTTTACCCGCTAAGTCTTACAAACCAGCCGTTTTACCTGGTCCTAAAGAAACAGGCAAGCTTTTGGTTGAGCAAAGAGAGTTGGCAACAAACTACATCACTGCAAGTATTGATGCCCCTAAGTTGAATAGTCCTGATTATTTGCCTTTTCGTCTTGCAATTTCTCATTTAAGTAACAGGTTGTTTCGTGAGATACGCACAAAACGAAACCTTTCTTATGCTCCTTATGCCTATGCTACAACACGATTGATGCCCTTTGCAGTAATGTATGTAAGTACAACAGAACCAAAAGCATCAGCAGAAGTTATGTTGGAACAATTGAAAGATCTGCGCGATAATGGTTTTTCTGAAGAAGAAATGCTCTCAGGGAAAAGCAATTTTATCACCAGTAATTACATGAAAGAGGAGAGTAGCAGCGCAATTGCCTCTGCATTAGGTAATGCAGAAATTTTAGGCGACTGGCGATTTGCAGATCAGGCTGCTGAGCGAATTAATAAAGTAACTCTTAAAGAAATGAACGATGTTTTAAAGAAATACATCAATACTATCCGATGGACGTTCCTGGGCGATCAGAAATTAGCTAACGAAAACGCAGCTGTTTTTAAAAGCAAAATCTAATTTTTAAAAGGTTCTCTGTTAGCTTGTTCCACAGAGAACCTTTTTCATTTTACAAAATCCGTATCCACTGTTTCAAGTAAGATAATCCTAAAATCTAACAAACAGTTAAAAACATAAACCTCAATTTACCCTTTATCATCTGGTATTACTAATATTATTCTTCCGATGAAAGTCTTAACTATTACCCTTAATCCAACTGTAGATAAAAGTACTTCAATAGATAAACTAATACCCGAAAAGAAACTACGTTGTGAACAACCAAAGTGCGAACCCGGGGGAGGGGGTATAAATGTATCAAGAGGATTAACGAGGCTCGGACTTGAATCAATTGCAATGTTTCCTTCAGGAGGTAGAACTGGTAAATTATTGGAGCAATTACTTGAAAAGGAAGGCATAAAAAGCTATCCCATTGAAGTAGCTGGCGAGACCCGGGAAAATTTTATTGTCGTTGAAACAGTATCCAATCAACAGTTCCGTTTTGGTATGCCAGGATCCGAAATAACAACAGAGGAGCAGTTAAAAATTACAACATTTTTAAAAGAAATCTCGCCATTTCCAGATTTTATAGTGATAAGTGGAAGTCTTCCACCAGGAGTTAATCCTGAATATCTAAGAGATATTGTAAAAATTGCGAAGGAAAAAGGAGCAAAGATAATAGCAGATACTTCAGGCGAAGCCTTAGCCCAAATGGTAGATGAGGGAGTATTTCTCTTGAAACCCAACCTTGGAGAGCTGGCAAATCTTACCGGACTAGAATCTCTGGATAACGATACTGCAGATGACGCCGCTCAATCATTAATTTCAAAAGGAAAAACAGAAGCAATAGTAGTGTCTCTGGGGCCTCAGGGAGCATACCTGGTAACAAAAGACACAACTCAGCTTGTGCCTGCTCCAACGGTAAAGAAATTAAGTACAGTAGGTGCGGGAGATAGTATGGTAGCCGGTATGGTATCAGTTTTAGCAAGAGGAGGAGACTTTCTTGAAATGGTAAAAATGGGAGTAGCATGCGGAAGTGCAGCCACAATGAATTCGGGCACACAACTATTTAAAAGAGAGGACGCCGAACGTTTATTTCAATTTTTGAATAGAGGCGATAAATAAGGGTTGGAAAAGCATAGATGTATACAAATCAATTTTAACAATCCATAAACTTAAAATCTAAAACATCCCTCTATATTTGCAACCATTTCTAAAAGGCATGGAATTACAACAAGTAATAAAAAATATAGTAAAGGATAAAGATCTGCACAGTCGCTGGTTAAATACATTATCCCTGATGGAGAATACAGGTGCTCGTAAAATTTCAGCTTGCGAACACAAAACCAATGTTACTCTCATTATTTTAAAGCACGCCGCAGAAGAACATCGTCATGCTTATTATTTAAAAAAGCAAATTCAAAAAATTTCCGACGGCTATCCTACTTATTCTGATGAATATTTAGTAGCCCCGTATGATAGTCGCTTTTACCTCAATAAATTAGATGTAGAAGTTTGTAAATATCTTAAAGCAGAATTAGGACTATCAGGAGAAGAACTAAAATTTGGAGCTTATCTGTTAGTAACCTATGCCATTGAAGTACGTGCAGATGAGCTTTATCCAATTTACCAGTATGCTTTGGATGAAGTAAAAAGCAAAGTAAATGTTAAGTCAATAATCCTGGAAGAGGAAGGCCATCTTGAAGAAATGCTGGCTCAGTTAAAGAACTTCAGTCCTGATTGGCAAAAATATGCAGAAAAAGCAGTTGAAATCGAATCGCAGCTTTTTCAATCCTGGATAAATGCATTAGCTAAAGAAATCAGTTTAATGACAGCATAAAATAATTAATCAAGGCTTTTAAAGCTATCCTCAGCCTGTTGTTGATTTATACTATCCATAGTCTTTTTATCAACTAACAGGCTTTCATATATTCTATTTTTTAGATAAAGTACTGCTAGATAATGGATATAGTATTATTTTGATCAGAAAGTCCTCCTTCTACTTCCATCTCCCTTACGGTCCGGCTGTCCGTTCATACTGCACCCTC
>Ga0157372_10006354_pt1 | contig 12567 bp, 11 predicted proteins | sample C55metaG_FD_115307 | JGI IMG/M metagenome (GOLD analysis project Ga0157372, IMG submission 115307) | Corn rhizosphere microbial communities from Kellogg Biological Station, Michigan, USA - C5-5 metaG | ecosystem: Host-associated > Plants > Roots > Rhizosphere > Soil | place: USA: Michigan... | reverse complement strand
GTCTACCGTCTGCAGGGCGTGGCGATCTCGGACAAGCACATCGAAGTGATTGTTCGCCAGATGCTGCGCTGGGTGCGGATCGACGAAGTAGGCGACACGAACTTCCTGCTCGAGCAGCAGGTCGACCGGTTCCGCTTCCGCGAAGAGAACGAGCGCGTGGTACGCGAGGGTGGCCGCCCGGCATTGGGCCGTCCGCTCCTCCTGGGTATCACCAAGGCTTCGCTCTCGACAGACAGCTTTATTTCGGCAGCCAGCTTCCAGGAGACGACACGCGTTCTGACGGAAGCCAGCATCAACGGGGCCATTGATAATCTCCGTGGCCTGAAGGAGAACGTGATCGTAGGCCGCCTCATCCCGGCAGGCACGGGTCTCGAGTACTACCGCAACGTTCAGCTCTCTCCGGAGCTCGAGGAAGCGGCGGCTCGCGTCCAGCAGGAAGTGCATGCGGAGAAGGAAGCCGAAGAACGCGAGCTTGAGATGATGCGCCAGGAAGGCGAAGCCGAAGAAATGGCGGCGGAGTAGCGATTTTTCTCAACCACTTAGGACCTCGCTTCGGCGGGGTCCTTTCTTTTTTACAGTTTGAATATGTTGACGATCACCAGAAAGGGATTGGATTCGGCCCCGTCATACCAATGGTTCCCCGGACCGAATCTCTTCGAAAAACGCATCCAAGCGGGGCCGGGAAAGTCTAAATCTTAGGTAGGCGGGATCCGCCAAGTTTTACTTGTAAGAGGTTTGATATGAAGCAAGGAACCATCGGCAGAATGCAGTCGCGGTGGTCAGCAGTGATGCTCCCCAAAACAGGAGTAGTACTTCTGGCTGTTGTGGTCGGGCTTGCAGCTGGATGCAAGATGAAGCAGGCGGCCGCGCCAACGGATCAGCAGATCGCAAGCGACATTCAGACGAAGATCAAAGGTGAGTCGGCGCTGGCGCAGCAGAACATCCAGGTAAGCGTGGTGAATGGAGTTGCGACGCTGAATGGGAGTGTCAGCGATGAGGCTTCGCGCGCTCTGGCTGCCAACGACAGCGGAACGATTAGCGGCGTAAAAACGGTAATCAACAACCTCACGGTGCAATCGGCAGCAGAGGTACAGGCTCCAGGAGCCGAGCAGACTGCCCAGGCGGCCGCACCAGCACCTGCTTCTGAGCCGTCACGGTCACGCGATCGAGATTCACGCGCCGATCGCAAGAGACGCCACGACTACGATAGTGCTCCCGCGAGTGCGCCGGTTACACCTGCGTATCAGCCGGGTCCTGCCCAGGCAGATAACACTCCGCCACCTCCGCCGGTCCAGGCTGCTCCATCGCCTCCACCACAGCCCGTAGTCAGGGATGTGACGATTCCGGCGGGTACGGTGGTTCCGGTGAGAATCACAGAGACTCTGGACAGCAAGACAGCACAAACTAACGATGTCTTCCATGGTGCGCTTGCGGCTGATCTTGGAACCCAGGGTGTTATCGCGCTTCGTCGCGGAGCTCCCATCGTCGGGCGCATTGTTGAAGCCCGGGAGGCCGCGCATTTCAAAGGGCAATCGCTGCTTAGTCTTGAGTTGACCGATATTCAGCGTGGCGGCCAGAAGATACCGGTCACAACTGACGCGTACGTCAAACAAGGTGCGGCACGCGGCAAAAACACAGCTACCAAAGCTGGAGGGGGCGCGGCATTTGGGGCGATCATCGGTGCGCTGGCCGGAGGTGGCAAAGGTGCGGCAATTGGCGGCCTTGCCGGTGCTGCGGCGGGTACCGGCGTAAATGCAGCTACGCGCGGAGAGCAGACAGTAATTCAGACGGAGTCGCTGGTCAACTTTCAGCTGCAATCTCCGATTACGGTCAGAGTGACAATACCGCCACCGGGGTACGACGGACCAGACGAGACTAACGACCCGCAGCTACAAAGGCACTGAGACCAGTAAGGGGCGTGGTGTGAGCATGCTTGGACGAGCGCAGCTCAACGGCGGTTCTCGAAAATGACACACCCTGGACACAGGCCCGGTGAGTTCACCGGGCCTTCTATGTGCACAGGGAAATGGATGGAACTCCGGGCCGGGATGGTGCTAGAGAGTGCCTGCGAGGCTCCCATTCATTTCGTTTGATTTGTCCGCATGGCATTGGCGGCAGAACTGTGCCCCTTGGTTGCTTGTTGAAGATGTCACTTCCACATCGTACGAAGGCGCGCGCAGGAAGTGTTTGGTCGGGTATTCTCCAGCCGGATAAAGACTGGACGCCGTGCTTGCTGTAACCGCGGTCCATGTCATCGAATGCGGATTGTGACAGGTGGTGCATGAAACGATTGAGGTATTGCCGCAATGGACGGGCTGGACAAAGAAGCCATAGTTAGCCGCGAACTTCGACGAGAGGGTGCCCTGCATGCGGATAGCTCCGAAGGATTGCTGGCAATCCCATCCCATCGCGCCGCCACATCTGAGCTGTGCGGCAGAACCAATCGGGTGATCGTCAATATTGTTGCCCCCATTGAAGTCATCCTTCTCGAGCAAAGTGGGAACGACGTGGCCGACACCGTAGCTCGCCGGAGTTGATTCGTACACTACATTGCGCATCATTGCTCGAGGTGCATAGTTCCCATCATGACAGCTCAGGCAAGAGAGTACTCCACGGCTCTCGAAGCGATCATCCGACGGAGCCTTGAACGGCCCACCGCCAGAGATGGCATACGTCGCTGTTACGTTATCACCCCACAACATGGCCGGGGCAGAACTGGCCGCCTCAATCGACAGACCTCCGTGGGAGGCGTGGCAGGCAACGCAACCGCGCCCGGAATTGACATGCGCTCCCATAGCATCATTCGGACGAGTCTTGGCCGAAGCGACCGCACCTTCTATCTGCAGGAGAAGAACGATCAGGGCTAGTCGCTCGCCGAAGGCGCACAAACTACGCTGAAATCGAGAATCGTCTATAGACCGAGTGCTCTTCATGATTCATTCGAATCCGCAATGCCTCAGAATCCGCGATCTTATTTCGCGGCGTGCAAGTCAAAACGCACGGCTCTCAAGCAGAGAAACCTCGCGTCGAGCGTTTGAATTGTTCAAACTATCCCTCAGAAACGATTCTCGCGCTGTGATTTCAGCAGGCTACGCGGACTTACTTTCCAAAACAGAACAGCCTACTCCGGTACGGGCCCCGGAAGGCAATTCGTGCTGAACCCTGGTGTGACGAAGGTAAGTGGCTGCAAGTGCCTGCGTTACAAGATTTAAGTTCTGAACATCTTTTGAATGGGCTGCTTTCGTATTCAACAGCACGCCTTATTTTTTCTGCGCGATGAACATCGTACTAATATCTAGGCATTCACGACAATTCAATATTGCGCGGTACCCGAATTGCCTAATCCATCTGTATCTGTATCTGTCTCTGAAGTTGCGGTAATTCGTCCTGCGGCGACCAAGCCGCCCATGCTGATCGAGCGGACTCAACCGGTTCTCGAAAAGCTCTCGAATCTGCTTGGCGAACCTGTTATCACCTACTGGATCTCGAGCAAAGGCTCCATCTGTCAGAGCGACGTTGCCAGTCTTTATGCATTGTTGCGCAACGTGGGCAGCATTGACCGGATCTCTTTGTTCGTGAAGTCCGACGGCGGCTCGGGCCAGGCTTCGCTGCGCATGGTGAACCTGCTGCGGCGTTATGTGAAGCACCTCACTGTGCTGGCTCCGCTGGAGTGCCAGTCGGCCGCGACGATGCTGGCCCTCGGTGCAGACAAGATCCTGATGGGGCCTCTTGCGCACCTTTCGGCAGTGGATACTTCGCTGACGCATGACCTATCGCCCATCGATCGCGACAACGATCGAGTGAGTGTGAGCAATGACGAACTGCTTCGGGTCATCCGGCTCTGGACAGAGCAGGCAAAAGACTCGACCACCAACCCCTACGAGGCTTTGTTCCCGTACGTGCATCCCCTTGTGATTGGCGCGGTGGATCGATCAAGCGCGCTCTCTACGCGTATCTGCGAGGAGATCCTGTCGTATCACATGCACGACCAGGAGCGTGCGCGGGAGATCAGCAACAATCTGAACTCGGGCTATCCGTCTCACAACTATCCCATCACTCTCCGCGAGGCGAAGCGCATTGGCCTGAACGTCGAGCCGATGGAAGATAACGTGAATGCGCTACTCTTCGAACTCAACGAGATCTACTCGGAGATGGGGCAGAGCGCCAGCACCGACTATGACGAAAAGAACTCGCACGACAACAGCATTATCAAGGTGATGGAAGCGAGCGCTACGATGGTCTATTACCAGCTCGATAAAGATTGGCATTACCGCAGCGAAGAGCGCCGCTGGGTGGCTCTGAACGAGAAGAGCCAATGGCGCAAGGCTGACCTGGCTAAGGGCAAGGTGACGATCTCTCAACTGCACGTCAGGTGATCAGGAAGGAATTACCACGGGGGAAAAACGAAGCGCCGATCCAAACGGATCGGCGCTTTCTGTTTTCGATTGGATCAGCGACTCGGTTTGAAAAGCGCTTGCTGCAACTGGCCTGGCATTTCGGTTTTGTGGCGCTTGGTGTGTTTGTTTACGTACATGGCGGCGTCCGCAGCGCTGAGCAAACCATCGGCGGTGGTGCCGTCGTCGGGATAGAACGAAATGCCAACGCTTGCACCGCCACGCAGAACGTATCCTTCAACCGCGAACGGGGCATCGAAGCAGCGCTCCAGTCGCTGGGCGACCTCCTCGAGTGCGGCACGGCTGCGAACCACCGGCACCAGCGCTGCAAACTCGTCTCCTCCAAGACGCGCGAGCATATCGCCAGTACGCAACTGGCGTTTCATCCGCATTGAGACCTCGTGCAGGTAGAGGTCCCCCACGTGGTGACCGTAGAAATCATTCACCTGCTTAAACTCGTCCAGGTCAATGTAGATCAATCCGAAAACGGTTTGTTCCGCATGGGCCTTGTCGATCTGCTCCTCGAGGTAGCGATCGAGAGAGAAGCGGTTGTAAATGTCGGTTAGCAAGTCGAACTCCGATCTGTAGACGAGGTCTTTGTAGAGCTTGCGGGTCTCGATGGCCAGGGTGGCCAAGCGCACGCCGGCTTCCAGCATTGCTGCTTCATCGGGCAGTACCGGTTCGCCGGCTTCAATTGCGGCATACAGCGTACCGAGCGATCCACCTGCGCGCGCCGGTATATCCAAATGGGTAATGCGGAAGCCCTTGCGATTTGTTGGGGCGTTACCGAGGCTTCCGCCATCGGACATCTCGCACCATGCAAACGGGCAGTTAAGACTGAATGCCACCATCTCGGTGATCGCTTCAATGAGTTCAGGCAGCGGCCGCGAGCTGTTGATATCTTCCAGGATGCGGCTCCGCTTGGCTTCGAGTTGCGCGTTATGCCGCTCCTGTTTCGCGATAGTCTCGGAATTGGCTGTTATAGCTGCGGTCTGCCGTTTGACCTTGGCGAGCAGAGTCCATCCCCATGCCGCCACGAGCAGCACGATGAGGAGCAAGATGCCGATGATGCGGGTGAGATTGCCCACATTGAACCAGGAAGGCGCGGCGATCGCGATGATATCGTCGGTTGAGCGCATGAGGATATCGAAAGGAACCTGGGTATCAAATGGATTCGCAGCACCCATCAGGCAGATGCCATTGACGCGGACCTTCGAACCGATGGCGATCGTCTTCAGGGCGGGAGGCGGAGTCGGGTGCGTGCTCCTCGGCGTTGGATGGCGGTATATCGCTGAGAACAAGTTGCCGCTGGACTCGAGGACGTATTCGTCCTGCGCTGCACTCCGGTTCTCTGCCACCACTCTTGCTTCGGTAGTGACCAGGTCGAATAGATAATGACTGGTCGCCAGCTCGCTCCAGGTCACGCGGCGAGGGTTGATGGGACTGAATATTTTTTTGTCCTGAATTTCGCCTCCAACCAGCGTGAGGAAGCCATCATGCAATCCCGGAAAGCCAATTGCGTCAGCCTGATCGCCGATCTGAAGAGGACCGCTCGCCCGCGTCATAATCCAGATGCTCTTTGAGCCGTTTTGCAGGACGACAGCCGAGCCAGGTTGGTAGTAGGTGACGGTCCCGTGCACGCGCACACGCTGTGTGGTGTTGTTTACACGGTATGTAGACAGCACCTCGTCCATCTGAGTCAACGGAAGGTTCCAGGGGTCTTTCGAGGCCGGTCTGATCACCTTTATTGCCGATGGAGAATTGACGTGCAGGAGGATGCCCGTGAGCTGCATTTTGCCGTCGAAGTGCCCGGATGCAGCGCCGGTAATCTCGACTTCGGCGTCCAGACTCTTCTTGAGAGCGGCAAGATCCGTGCCATCCACGACCGCGTCAACGCTGCCGCCATCGGTGCGCAACCGCATGGAGATGCTTGGAAGGTCAGAGGAGAGGACGAGGTCCACGCTGCGCACTACGCCCCGTATGGTGACCAGCCGGCAGTCGAAATCGGCCCGAATCAGACGATCGTACGTTGCCGGCACGGCCGAGGGAAGGGACTCATGACGAAGCACGCGCAGGCTTGTGGCGGTCACGAACGGGCGAAAACTCTCGTGCGTGGTTCCTTCCACGAGCAGCCGGTCGCCTGGAACAAGGTGCGCAGGCACGCGCGGCTGAACGTAGATGGCAGTATCACCATCTTGAACGAAAAGAGTTCTCTCGTAGTCGCGATAGTAGATGACGGTAGCCTCGAACGAGACCGGGAGCTGATGACCTGCCTGAGCGTTCGTGAGGGCGTGGATTTTTTGCAGGGATGTGAGGGGCGGTTCTCCGGACGCGAAGAGCGGCAACGACGTCCAGGCGAGCGCCAGGCCGAGGAAAATACGCGCCTTCCGGATCACGAGGCCCATCTGCCGGTTTCCTTATCTACAGCTTTCGTGTTAGTTCTTCAAATCAGGGGACTTAACGGTGCTTTCAGGACTGCAATTTCGATCAATCTTACGCTTGAATCGGCGTGCTTCCGGTACACCTTTCGGGGAATCGGGCATACACCGCTGATGCCAGTCCACAATGGGATTTGAGTCCCGTTTCGGGACAGGGACGATGGGTGGCAGGTATGATGGCTGGGGCCGGAACTCCGGAGAAGCTTCTCGATGGCGACCAACCCTGAAATCAATCCCTTACTCACTTTTTTTCCACCCAGCGGAACCCAGTCCTTACCCACTCGAAAAATCAGAGTCATCGGCGTTCCACTGGATATGGGCGCAAGCCGGCGTGGGGTGGATATGGGCCCGTCGGCGATGCGGGTTGCCGGCTTGGAAGCGCGGCTTGAGGCTCTTGGACATCACGTGGAAGATGGCGGCAATGTGGCTGTCGAAGTCGCCGAGACGCAGAATTTCGGCAGCTCTAATGCCCGCTACTTGAGGCAGATCGCCGAGACTTGTACCCGGACGGCTGAGGCTGTTGCCAGGACTCTGGAGGAGGGAATGACACCCTTTGTGCTGGGTGGCGACCATTCCATCGCTGTGGGGTCTGTCTCCGGAGTCGCGGAGTTCTACCGGCGTCAGAACCAGAAGATCGGCGTCATCTGGATCGATGCTCACTCCGACATCAACACGCCCGATACTTCGCCTACCGGAAACGTCCACGGAATGCCACTGGCAGCGCTGCTGGGAATGGGTCCGGGAGAACTAACCAACGTGCAGGGGTACTCACCGAAGATCTCCCCGGAAAACACGGTGCTGGTAGGTGTCCGGGATATTGATCCCGCGGAGCGAGCCAACATTCGCAAGGCGGGAATCGGCGAGGTCTACACGATGCGCGACATCGACGAGCGCGGCATGCGCGCGGTGATGGAGGAGGCGCTGCGGGCGGCTGGGCGGGGGACGGCGGGGTACCATGTTTCGCTTGATATGGACTGGATCGATCCCGAGGATGCCCCCGGGGTGGGAACGCCAGTACGCGGAGGAGCAACGTACCGTGAGGCGCATCTGGCGATGGAGATTCTGGCCGACCATGGCCGGATGCTCAGCTTCGAGATTGTCGAAGTGAACCCGGTGATCGACGAGCACAATCGCACCGCGGATCTGGCAGTGGAACTGGCGTGCTCGGCGTTTGGAAAGAAGATATTGTGACAGACGCGCTAGGTGAGCGCCATCGCCCGGGCTAAAGCGACTTCGAAGGCCCTTTTGAGCGTCTATATCTCCAAAGGAGTGATGATGCCGGATATTACAATTCAGAAATCTTCGCGCCGCTCATTTCTTAGCGCGGCCGCAGGCAGCCTTGTTCTTCCTTCCACCCTCGCCTTCGCCGAAGAAAAAGAAGAGAAGGAGGAAGATGTCTCCACGAATGAGGACCTGATGCGCGAGCACGGCATCCTGAAGCGAGTTCTTATCGCTTACGACGAGATCATTCGCCGCATCCGTGCCGGCCACGACTTTCCACCAGAAGCCGTCACCGATGGCGCTACTATCATTCGCAAGTTCATTGAGGAATATCACGAAAAGCTGGAGGAAGATCACCTGTTCCCACGTTTCCGCAAGGCGAACAAGCTTGTCGAACTGGTTACGGTTCTCAATGCTCAGCATCAGGCCGGACGCCGCGTGACCGAGCGGATTCTGGCCGCAGCGCGCGGTTCGCTCAAGTCGGCCGATGAACGGAATCGCCTGGCTCAAGACCTTGAGGCGTTCAATCGCATGTACTCGCCGCATGAGGCGCGCGAAGACACGGTTTTGTTCCCGGCGCTGCATAAGGTCGTTTCGCCCCATGAGTACGACGCCATGGGCGAGCAATTCGAGAAGATAGAGCGGCAGACCTTCGGTGGAGACGGGTTTGACATCTACGTCGACAAGGTATCGGCGCTCGAGAAACGCCTTGGCATTTACGACCTGGCGAAGTTTACGCCGGCATAATGCACCTTGCAGCGTTCGCGGCCGTAGCGAAGGCGATTGGCGGGTACATGCTCATACACGGGGCAGCGGTCGACTGAGCTAAGAAATCTGAGCCTTTGAAATCTAGAATAGGATGCATGGTAAAAGTCCGTGTTGGCATCTTGTTTGGAGGGCGTAGCGGCGAGCATGAGGTTTCGCTGCTCTCGGCAGCTTCGATCCTGAAGGCGATCGATCGGAAGAAGTTCGACGTGGTGCCGATAGGCATCACCAAGGAGGGCCGCTGGCTCGGCGCTGCAGACGCTCATGGACTGCTCGAAGGCGATCAGAACGTCACTGCTCGCGATCTGCGTGCCGGGGATCCCGATGCGACGCCGGGTGCGAAACTGCTTCACGAAGGCATACCCACACTGATGGCTCCGGAGCCGTCTGCTGCCGCGTCCTCTAAAGCGGAATTCAAACGGCGTGTAGCCGACAAGTCTTCCGCCATCGATGTCGTCTTCCCGGTGCTGCACGGTACATTCGGCGAGGACGGCACGATCCAGGGTCTCTTTGAACTGGCGGGAATTGCCTATGTGGGGTCGGGCGTGCTCGGCTCGTCGGCCGGCATGGATAAGGACGTGATGAAGCGGCTCTTCTCGCAGGCAGGGTTACCCATTGTGAAGCACGTAACCGTTCTGAGATCGCAGTGGGAGGGTTCGCCGCGCAAAACGATCGCGCAAATCGAGTCAGGGTTGAAGTACCCGCTGTTTGTAAAGCCGGCAAACCTCGGCTCGTCGGTGGGCATCAGCAAGGCACATGACCGCAAGGAACTGGGGCCCGCCCTGGACGAAGCAGCGAAGTATGACCGGAAACTGGTGGTGGAGCAAGGGGTCGGGAGAAAGAAGTCGCGAGCGCGGGAACTGGAAGTGGCCGTGCTCGGAAATGACGATCCGAAGGCAAGCGTGGTGGGCGAGATCATTCCGGGCAAGGAGTTCTACGACTATGAGGCGAAGTATCTTTCGGAGGGGTCAGTGCCGGTGATTCCGGCGAAGTTGACTGGCACGGAAGCGAAGAGAATCCGCGAAATGGCCGTTGCGGCGTTCCGCGCCTGCGATCTGGCCGGCCTATCGCGTGTGGACTTTTTGATGGAGCCGGATGGCAAGCGGCGAATCTACATCAACGAAGTGAATACGCTGCCTGGTTTCACACAGATCAGCATGTATCCGAAGCTGTGGGAGGCGAGCGGTATCAAATACAGCGACTTGATTACACGGCTGATTGAGTTGGCGCTGGAGCGGCAGAAGGAAAAGGAACGCAACAGGTATAGCCGGGAATAGGGCAGAGAACAGAGGCCCAGAGAACGACGGGACAGGGAACAGAAGAGCATTCGTTGGTGTCTAAGAATGCAGATATGAACTTGTAGCCTGGGCGATCAAACGAGAATGTCGGCCAAGAGTCTCGGCAGAGGCATTCACGTCTGTTACTCCCTGATCACTATTCCTACTCACTCTGGTGCACTATCCTTGAGAGCGAGGAACGTCTGCGATGACCCTGCTTGATGCACCGAAGTTCGATGAGGCGCGTGATCGGCGCAACCGCCTGATGGTCTATAGCGCTGGCGGGCTGCTTTTGGTTTTGATTGTGGGCTTCTGGCTGGCGTCAGGACATCCGGCGGACTGGCCTTGGAACTGGTATACGCACCTGCGCGGTCGCCACGCGATCAACAGCTTCATGGAGTCGGTGGAGAAGAACGACTTGAAGAAAGCGTACGGCATCTGGATGCACGATCCGAACTGGCAGCAGCATCCTGACAAGTTCGGCATGTACCCGTTCTCACGTTTTGAGCAAGACTGGGGACCGAACAGCAGCCAGAACGAATACGGCGTGATTCAGAGCCACGATATCGTTGCAGCGCGGGTGTTTAAGAACGTGCTGCTGGTAGGGATGTTCATCAACGGGCGAAAGAGCAAGGCGCTTTTTCTGACCTATTTTCCGAAGGACCACACTCTAAACTTCGCGCCGCCGGATGAGGAGCTGTACCTCGGACCGTAGCGGGCGCTGCACGACTAAGTCTTAGGTCGGAACGGCTCAGGCGGATGCTAGCTCCGCCAAGGTCTTCTCCAGGCTCGGTACGTCTTCAACGTTCATGGATCTCTGCGCCGGGTCGATCTGCTTTAGGAGGCCGCAGAGCACCTTGCCGGGGCCGACTTCTACGAAGGTTTTAGCTTCTGCGCCGATCAGCGCTCTCATGCAATCGACCCAGCGCACGGCGCCGGTGACCTGATTGACTAGCGCTTCCTTCGCACCATCGGCAGTGGTCACGATCGTGCCGCTCACGTTGGCGGCGACGGGGATCTCGGGATCGTTAAGCGTCAGGCCGGAGAGCACACGGGCCACTTCCTCCTGTGCGGGCTGCATGAGCGCGCAATGGAAGGGAGCGCTGACGGGAAGCATCACAGCCCGCCGGGCTCCGCGTTCTTTACAGAGGGCTGCAGCTTTTTCAACGGCCGCGGCAGCTCCGGAGATTACGGTCTGCCCCGGCGAATTCAGATTCGCGGCCGCGACGGTTAGCCCGGTGTCCTGAGAGGCTGCAGAGCACGCTTCGGCAACTTTCTCGGCATCGAGTTGCAGGATGGCGGCCATTGCTCCTTGTCCGGGAGGCACTGCCTGCTGCATTGCCTTTCCGCGGGCCTTTACAGATCGGGCCGCGTCGGCAAACGATATTGTGCCCGCAGCCACGTGGGCGGACCATTCGCCGAGGGAGTGCCCGGCGGCGAGAGCAGGCTTGATGCCGTGTTCGGCTAGAACACGAAGAGCGGCCACGCTGACTGTCATGATGGCGGGCTGGGTGTTTTCTGTCAATTTCAGCTCATCTTCGGGACCTTCAAAGCAAAGCTTCGAGAGCGCAAACCCGCAGGCCTCGTCCGCTTCGGCAAAGGTCTGTTTGGCAATTGGGAACCGATCGACAAGTTCGCGGCCCATTCCTACGGTTTGCGAACCCTGACCGGGAAATAGAAATGCAATCTTCTTGTTCATTCCAGAGAGGATTGTATCCCACCGTCGTTCGGCAAATTGTGCCAGCGGTCTCGCAGCATGCATTTGCCAGACATGCGATTGTGGCGCGGCATGCATCAGAGAGGAAAGCACGACGGAAGCAGCAGACCAGGAGCAGAGAAGATGGCGGATCGGAACCAGCAGCAGACCAGCGATGCACGACCCGGGCAGGCCGGCAACCTTTCACGGCAGGCGGCTACCACTCCAGACGAACTAGAAAACGAAGCCGACGTCGAGCGATTGGAGGTTCTCGCGTCCGGCGCGGCTGAGACCGACGACATCGACGAGAACGACGCAAGCGAGAGATTATCAGAACTGGCGGCAAGTACCGAGGAAGAGGTGGATGCGCTCAAAGTCAACCTGCTGCAGGACGACGAGCCGCCCAGCACACGAGACAGTTCTGGCCGCATCGTGGACGATACAGCGGAAGAGCGTCTGGCGCGATTTACAGAAGCCGATCCGATGCAAGGCGACATCGGTGTCGTGAGCGTTGAGCCGGGACGCGACGACACAAGCCGCATTCTGCGCCGACGTCATCCCAACACAGCCAACGTCCGATCAGACGCGATCGTCGAAGGGAATCTGGACGAGCCCATGGACGAGACCGTGATGGAGCGCAAAGTGGATGAAGGTACGGCCGGTTGAACTGTGAGGCGGTGGAGCGCGTCCTGCGTTCAGGTTAGGGTGCGATACGGCTTGTGTGCAAAGATGTAGGCTCTGCGGCTTTGAAACTCGATCTCAGGGTACGGGTCGCG
>Ga0157372_10006348_pt1 | contig 12576 bp, 6 predicted proteins | sample C55metaG_FD_115307 | JGI IMG/M metagenome (GOLD analysis project Ga0157372, IMG submission 115307) | Corn rhizosphere microbial communities from Kellogg Biological Station, Michigan, USA - C5-5 metaG | ecosystem: Host-associated > Plants > Roots > Rhizosphere > Soil | place: USA: Michigan... | reverse complement strand
TGCTCATCGCCGCACACTATGACTCTCAGCCCAACGCCTTCGGTGCCGGCGACGACGGTTCCGGCTGCGCCTCCATGCTCGAAACCATCCGCGCGCTAAAAGCGGGTACTCCACTGAGAAACGACGTTCTCTTTCTTTTTACCGACGGGGAAGAAGTGGGTCTGTTCGGCGCCTACGCCTTTGTCCGTGACAACCCGTTGCTAAAAGAAGTGGGAATTATGCTGAATTTCGATGCACGCGGCAGTTCCGGCCCCTCGCTGATCGCGGAAACCAACGAAAACAACGGTTGGGTCATCGACGGTTACGCCCGAAGCAAAACGCATCACAACGCCTCATCGCTGAACTATGAGATTTACAAGTTGCTGCCAAACAGTACCGATTATACGCCGTTCAAGGCCGCGGGCATCCCCGGCCTCAACAGCGCCTTCATCGACGGCTTCGTCAACTATCATAGTATAAACGACCAGTCCCGCAACCTCGACGCCAATTCCCTGCAGGAGGAAGGAGACAATATGGTCGCCGGCGCCCGATACTTTGGTAACCTCGACATCCCCGATACAAAGACCCCCGATCACACCTATTTTAATATCATCGGCGGCTGGTTTGTCCACTATCCCGCCGCCCTGAACATCTATTTCCTCCTCCTTACTAATATTCTCTTGGTCATCGGCCTCATCGTGGGGTTCTCGGCGAGACAGGTCCGCTTCCGCGGGCTACTCGTCGGGTTCCTCGCTATTCCTCTGACCCTGCTGATCCTCTACTATCTCAGCACCTGGACCATCGGCGCGATCCGCTCCGCTACGCCGCTTTACCTCGGGTATTATACCAATAACTACCACCCCTATTTTTTCTACTTCGCCCTATCCGCGCTTGCCATCGCCGTCTTTACCCTAACCTGGCGCTGGCTCCTCAGTCGGTTCAGCATGCCATCCCTGCTCGCGGGAGCGTTGATCATTCTTGTCGCAGGGCTCGATGGACTCTATCTCCTCATCCCAACGGCGATCTTCTTTCTCTGCTTCCCCTTGCTGATCCTGCTCGCCGGCGGCATCTTCTCTTTCTTCCGCCGTGCTGGCTCCTCCGCCACCCCGGTGGCCCGCCGCCTGTCGACCTCTCCCCTTACCGCCCTTGTCCTGCTGATACCCGCGCTCCTATTCCTCGCCCCAATGTGCTTCCTGTTCTTCATCGTCTTCGACCTTCAGCCCCAGGCGGCCGTCGTCCCCGCCCTCATCGCCCTGCCACTGATCTGCGCCTTGCCGTTAATGTCCATCGTCCTGCGCGAGACTCGCTGGTGGCTGCCCGCCGGTGCCTTCACGCTGTTCATCGGTTCGCTCGCCCTTGGCTTTCTATATAACAGGAACACACCGGATGAACCCGTCAAATCTAATCTCAACTACATCGTCGACGCAGACAGCAGTAAGGCTCACTGGGTCTCCCTGATACCAAAAGCCGATCCGGGGAACAAAGCCTGTTTCCCACAGGGAAGATTGGTCCCCGCCGAAACGATCGTCCCCGGTGGCGTCTATGGCGCGCCAACACTGTTGGCCAACGATGCGCCCATGGCCGGACCTCCCTCTCCCAAGATCACGATCGGTAAAGACAGTATCGCCGGCAACCAACGCTTCCTCTCCTTCCACTTCCAGGCGCGGGACGCCAACTCTGTCGAGATCCGCTTTCAAACCAGGATAAATAACATCCTCGTCACCAGTCCCACGGCATCGGACATCTCCCCCAAAACGGACTCGTTCGCCAACAGCCATGCGGACATCGGTCTGACGCCCGGACCCTACGGCTGGTTCGAATTCTATGGCCTCCCCCCCGAAGGCATTGATCTGGTCCTGCAAATGGACTCTGGCACAAAATGCCGGTGCTCCACGATCACCCACTTCATCGGCTTGCCCCATATTCAACCTTTCACTGGCTTCCCCCCCGGCGCCATTCCCGGTCCCCAGGTGTATAGCAACGCAACCTTTGTGATCAAAAGAGTGACCCTTTAATACCTATATTTGCTCCTGTATATTCTAAAACCCCGCGTCATGCGTATCCTCCTTTTGTTGATCGCCTGTCTTTCGTCCATATTCGCCCTCCCTAATCCCATCCCCGGCACCTTCGACTGCCACTCCCCCGACGGCACCGTCACCCTCCACGTAAAAGTCGGCGCCGATGTCCAGTGGTCCGCCGAGCAGGACGGTCAACCCATCCTCCTCCCATCCACCATCGCCCTGCATCTCGCTACCGGCGAGACCCTTGGCGAAAACCCAAAAGTCACTGGCGTCCAGACCCTGCCCATCGACAACTCCTTTAACCCAATCAATTATAAGGAAGCCACAATAAAAGATCAATGCACCCAGCTCACCCTCACTTGCAAGGGCGACTATGCCCTGGTCTTCCGCGTGTATAATGACGCCGTCGCCTATCGCTTCGTCACCAGACGCAAAGGCGAGCTGATCGTAACCAACGAAGACGCCAACTTCAATTTCGCCGCCGACGACAAAGCCTTTATCCCCATCCAATGGGACTACCGCCGCGGCAAGAATTTCAACTCCTCCTTCGAAGCCCTCTATCACGAGATCACCCTAAGCCAGTTCCCCAAGGATTCCCTCGCCTTCCTGCCGCTCCTCGTCGACATCGGCCAGGATAAAAAGGTAGTCATCACCGAAGCCGATCTCGACGACTACCCCGGCATGTACCTCCATCTCAATGAGACCCAAAAAGGCTTAAGCGGCGTTTATGCCCCATATCCCCTCGACGCCCAGCTCTACAGCATCAACTATATCCCCGGCAACCGTGCCGATTACATCGCAAAGACCACCGGCACCCGCAACTTCCCCTGGCGCGTTATCGCCATCAGCCGCCAGGACAAAGAACTATTGGGCCAGAACATCATTCAAAAGTTAGCCGCCCCCTCGAAGCTGGCCGACCCCTCCTGGATCAAGCCGGGCCAGGTGGCCTGGGACTGGTGGAACGACTGGAACATCACCCATGTCGATTTCAAGGCCGGCATCAATACCGCGACGTATAAATATTACATCGATTTTGCCGCCGCCAACCACCTCCAGTATATCATCATGGATGAAGGCTGGTCCAATGATCTCGATCTGCTGCAAATAAAGCCCGTCATCAAGCTGCAGGAGATCATCGACTATGGAAAGCAAAAAGGCATCGGCGTTATCCTCTGGGCCACCTGGTATGCCATCAACCGCCAGATGGATACCGTTTTTCCAAAATACGCGGCAATGGGCATCAAAGGTTTTAAGATCGACTTTATCGATCGCGACGACCAGGTCGCCATCGCCTCCACCTACGCCATCGCCGAAAAAGCGGCCAAATACAAACTCCTCGTCGACTATCACGGTACCTCCAAACCCACCGGCCTTCCCCGCACCTGGCCCAATGTCATCGGCTATGAGGGTGTGAAGGGATTGGAGAACTTTAAATGGGCCGACGAAGACCAGCCCCGCTATGTAGTCAGCATTCCCTTCATCCGCATGTTGGCAGGACCTATGGACTATACGCCCGGCGCCATGCGCAACGCCACAAAAGCCAACTACCGGCCGATCAATAACAATCCCATGGCAAAGGGCACCCGCTGTCAGCAACTCGCCGAATACATCGTCTTCGACGCTCCGCTGCAGATGCTCTCCGACAATCCCACCATCTATAAAAGGGAACAGGAGTGTACCGACTTCATCGCAAGCATCCCCACCACCTTCGACGCTACGGTACCATTGGATGGCAGGGTAGGGGAGTGGCTCGCCCTGGCGCACCGGAAAGGGAAGGATTGGTTCGTCGCCGCAATGACCGACTGGACGCCGCGCGAGGTCACCCTCGATTTCGGCTTCCTGCCCGAAGGCGCCTACGAAGCCGAGATCTTCAAGGACGGCGTAAACGCCGATCGCGACGCCACGGATTATAAAAAGGAAGTCATCCGCATTAAACGCGGCGACAAGCTCAAGATCGGGCTTGCGCCCGGCGGCGGATGGGCCGCGCATCTTAAACCCGCCAACTAAGGATACAAAAGAAAGGACCCGATCCGATCCGCCCAATCCCCCGCATCCGTAACCTTTCGGATGCCGGCTTGCTCAATCATCAACCCGGATTCAAAAAGGGCCTCCGCGCCACGCACCCCCAATAACAGATCGAGATGCCCCACACCCCGCGGATTGACATGCGTAGCGTAGGGTGCCCATTCAAACAGACCCGGATGCAATTCCCGGATCACCGCCAACAACAAACAACCCGTCTCCACCGGCCGGAATACAGCCATATCGGTCACATGCAACATCACTCCCGCGCAACCCCGACCCGCATATTTCCCCTCCGCCGGCACAAACTCCACTGCCCGCGCAGTCACGCCGCAAGCCCCTGCAGAAGCCACGCCCGCAACCACGCCGCAAACCCGGCGATTAAAAACATCCACCACCTCCCCCGCCCGCATCCACGGCGCCCCCACCACACGAAACGGCATCGCCGTCCCCCGGCCCTCACTTACATTCGTCGCCTCGAAAAGGCATAGCCCGGGATACAACAACGCTGACTCGAAGGATGGGATCGCCGGCGACAAAGGAACAAAGGATCGCTCCGGAGGAAAAAAGCCCCTGTCCCAACCCGTACAAGCCACTACCTCCAGTTCACAGCCAATGCCCCGGATCGTATTGAAAAACCCCGCCAATTCCCCCAACGTACAACTATGTCTCACCGGCAAAGCCCAGCGACCGATAAAGCTCGCACATGAAACCTCATCCAACATCGGCCCTTCGGCCAACGCTAACCGCCCGGACAAAGGATTCGGCCGGTCCGCAACAACCACCGGCCGGCCAAACCGCGCGCAAGCCTCCAGCACATGCGTCATCGTCCATAAATAGGTATAAAACCGGCTCCCTATATCCGGGATATCAAAAAGGACAAGATCCACATCCGCCAGATCCTCCGAAGCAGGCGCCAACCGGTCTCCGTAGAGCGAAATGACAGGCAACCCCGTCAACCCATCCACCGTATCCCTCATCAAATGCCCGTCAGGGCCCATCGCCGAAAGCCCATGCTCCGGCGAAAACAATTTCACAACCCGGAATCCTGCCTCCAGCAATGCTAGTCTCGAAGGGGTAAACCCAGAAGTAACAGCCGCCTGGTTAGTGACCAAAGCAATCCTCCACGAACACCAGGCCGGTGGCGAAGCAAGCAACAAATCGATGCCGGAAAGCGACTTAGAACAGTTCATCAATAAAGTTTTGCTGGTTTTTGCGTTATTTAATGCCTAAGTTATGCATGATTTATCTATATTTATGCGTGTTTATGCGTTTTTTGTAAGATGGCTGGCCATGCCCGGCGACAACTGACTGACTCATGGGAATATCACCGCTCCTGCTTTTCAGCATTGTGCTGCTCTATTTTCTGCTCCTGCTGGCCGTCTCCTGGTACACCGGCAGGAACGCCGGCAATGACTCGTTCTTCATCGGCGACCGCAACAGCAACTGGATGCTGGTAGCCTTTGGAACCCTCGGAACCTCCCTCAGCGGCGTCACCTTCGTCAGCGTCCCGGGAGGCGTCGGCGCCACCGCTTTTAATTATTTCCAGATAATGATCGGGCAGTTCCTGGGCTACATCGCCATCGCCTATGTACTGCTGCCCCTTTACTACCGGCTCCAACTCACCTCCATTTACACCTGGCTCCTCACCCGCCTCGGAAACACCTCCTATAAGACAGGCGCCTCCTTCTTTATTCTCTCCAGGACCCTGGGCGGAACGGCCCGCCTCTACCTCGTCATTGCCATTTTGCAGGACGCGATCCTCCAGGACCTCCACATCCCCTTCTGGCTCACCACCGGTGTCATCCTCGCCATGATCCTGCTCTACACCTTCAAAGGAGGCGTAAAGACCATCGTCTGGACCGACACCCTGCAAACCACCTGTATGCTGGCCGGTCTCGTTTTCTGCGTGGTCTATATTCTCAAGGCCTTGCACTGGCACCCCGCCGATGCCTGGACATCCCTGGCCCATCGCGGCATGACTTCGATCTTTGTCACCGACGTCGACAGCAAATCCTTTTTTCTCAAACAGATCCTGGCGGGAGCCGGTATCAGTATAACGATGACCGGCATGGACCAGGAAATGATGCAAAAAAGCATCTCCGTAGCCAGGCTGAAAGATTCACAACGCAATGTCCTCAGCATGGCCACTATCATGCTCGGCGTAACCCTTCTGTTCCTCTTCCTCGGCGGATTGCTCTCCCTCTATGCGGAACAGGCCGGCGTCAGTGCTACCGGGGACAAACTTTTTCCTTACATCGCGATGCACCGCATGCCGCCCCTGCTCTCGATCATCTTCGTCATCGCCCTCATCTCCGCCCTGTTCCCAAGCGCCGACGGGGCGATCACCTCGCTCACTTCCTCGTTCTGCATCGATATCCTCGACATGCAACGCCGTAAGGATCGCACAGCCGCCGAAAACCAACGGACAAGACAGGTGGTCCATCTGGCTTTCGCCGCCATCTTCCTGCTTTTCGTAATGATCTACCGGTGGATCGGTAGCGACAGCATGATCACCGTCATATTACGCGTCGCCGGCTATACCTATGGACCGCTGCTCGGTCTTTTCTCCTTTGCTTTATTGACGCGCCGCCGGCCAAACGATCGCTGGGTGCCCGTCATCGCAGTAGCATCTCCCCTGATCTGCCTCGCACTGGATACCTGTCAAAAACAACTCTTTGGCTCCTTCGGCATCGGCCTCGAACTGCTGCTGCTCAACGGCGGCCTCACGTTCCTCGGCCTCTGGCTCGCATCCACGCCGGCGCTACCGCAAACCCAAACCCAACCGCAAGCCCTATCCCAACAATAATAAATTTAAACCGATTCGGAATATGCTGACAACAGAAATGCCCTCTCACTACGACAACCTGGAGAAAATGTCCGTTCTCCAACTCCTTCAATCCATCAACAATGAAGACCTATCCGTACCAAAGGCGGTCTCCCGCTGCCTTCCCCAGCTCGAGCCCCTCGTGACAGCCATCGTCAAAAGAATGAAGAAAGGCGGCCGGCTCTTTTATATAGGCGCAGGGACCAGCGGCCGGCTGGGAGTCCTCGATGCCTCGGAATGCCCGCCCACGTTCGGCGTCCCCGAAGACTGGGTCATCGGACTCATCGCCGGCGGCGACGGCGCCATCCGCAAAGCGGTGGAATTTGCCGAAGACGACGCGAACCAGGCCATCCTCGATCTCGAAGAGTATGTCCTCGGAAAAGAAGACACCATCATCGGCGTCGCCGCATCCGGAACCACGCCCTACGTCATCGGCGGCGTAAAGGCCGCCCGAAACAATGGGCTACTCACGGGCTGCATCACCTGCAACGAAGGCACCCCCCTGGCCGCAGCCGTCGAATACCCCGTAGAAGTCGTCGTCGGTCCGGAATTCCTCACCGGCAGCACCCGCATGAAGGCCGGCACGGCCCAAAAGCTGGTGCTCAACATGCTCTCCACCTCGGTCATGGTCCAGCTGGGCCGGGTAAAAGGCAATAAGATGGTGGATATGAAACTCAGCAACAGCAAGCTCATCGCCCGCGGCGCCGGCATCGTCATGAAAGAGCTCGACATCGATCGCCAGACCGCCCAGCAATTGATAAACAAAACGCAAAGCGTTCGCGCCGCCATCGAAGCCGGCCGGGCCAGTCATCTCTAAACGCCTGTCATCGCAAATGCGTTTCACCTATAAAATAGCCATATGAGCCGCTCCGCGATCACCAAACTTGCCGCCATCTCGGGCAAACCCACCCGCCGCATCATCGGCCTGATGTCCGGCACGTCCCTCGACGGCCTCGACATCGCCTGCTGTGACATCACCGGCAGCGGCCCCGCAACCCAGGTCAAGCTGGAAAATTTCACGACCATCCCTTATCCGGACGAAGTAAAAGCCGAGATCCGCAAAGTATTCGCCCAACGCCTCGGCGACATCCAGCGCCTCTGCCTGCTTAACCCCTGGCTCGCCGATATCCATGGCCATTACATCCTCGACACATTAAAAGCGTGGAACAAGAAGCCTGCTGATATCGATCTCATCGCTTCCCACGGCCAGACCATCTTCCACGCCCCACGTTCGCTTCATAACATCGAACACGCACCCAACGCCACCCTCCAGATCGGTGACGGCGACCATCTTGCCGTCACCACCGGCATCATCACCCTCAGTGACTTCCGGCAAAAACATATCGCCGCCGGCGGTGAAGGCGCACCCCTGGCACTCTACGGCGACTATCTCGTCTTCTCGAAAAAAGACGAGCCCCGCCTCATGCTCAACATGGGCGGCATCGCCAACTTCACCTTCCTGCCGGGCACCGGCCACCCTCATGACGTTTACGTGACCGACACCGGCCCCGGCAATACGCTCATCGATGCTGCCGCCCGCCACTATTTTCAAAAGGAATATGACAAGGACGCGGAATTCGCAAAACAAGGCGCCGTCAGCAAAGCCCTTCTCAACACCCTGAAGGCGGACGAGTTCTTCCTCGCGCCGTTCCCAAAGACCACAGGTCCCGAACGGTTCAGTCTCGACTATGTCGGACGAGCGCAGGAAGCCAGCAACACGACCACCCTCTCCCCGGTCGATATAATGGCCACCCTTACCCGATTCAGCGCCGAGACCATCACCGATGCCATCCGCTCCGTCTGGCCAAATCCCAACGGAAAGATATATATGAGTGGTGGCGGCGCCCACAACCCCCTCCTCACCGCCTGGATACAGGAAGGACTAAGTTCCATACCCCTTCATCACACCGAAGAACTCGGTGTCCCCGGCGACGCCAAAGAAGCCGTCCTCTTCGCCATCCTTGCGAACGAAACCGTCGCCGGCAGCCCGATCGACTTCGGTCGATCAGGCATGCCCGCCATCACCATGGGAAAAATTTCTTTACCCTAAACATGCAAAAAAACGCACTTTTTTTGCATGTTCTTTTTTGTTTGTGCGTTTTTATGCTTAAGTTTGATAAAGCTAAAATCACCTAAACTAACGAATGTTAAAAGAAGAGCGTCAAGCCTACATCCTCCACCAGGTAAACCTCCATAACAAGGTGCTCTCCTCCCACCTCAGCGAACAAATGCAGGTGTCCGAAGACACGATCAGAAGAGACCTGCACGAACTCGCCCAGGACGGAAAAGTTACCAAAGTCTATGGCGGCGCGATATCCAACTCCTTCCACGTCGGCATCACATCCAAAGACGTTTATTCCGTGGAAGAAAAAAAGTCCATCGCCCTGAAAGCCATTCAACTCGTCCAGGACGGAATGTTCGTATTCACCACCGGCGGCACGACCATTATCGAACTGGCGAAACTGTTACCAAAAGACCTCCAGGCGACCTTCATCACCCCGAGCCTGCCCGCAGCACTCGAATATTCCAACCACCCAAACCTCGAAGTCGTTATCATCGGAGACCGGATCTCAAAGAACTCCAAATTATCCGTCGGCGGCGAAGCCATAAAGAAGATCCAGTCCATCCAGGCCGACATCTGCTTTCTCGGCGTCAACGGCATCGATATCTCCAAAGGACTCACCGATAACGATTTTGGGGTCGTGGAGATCAAACGCACCATGATCGACCATTCCAAAAAAGTAATAGCCTTATCCATATCTGAAAAGATAAATACCTCCGAACAGCTAAAAGTCTGCGCGGTTGACGAGATCGACATGTTGATCACCGAACTCCCACCCGACGCCGAGATCCTCCAGCCCTATGTTAAAAAAGGGATAAAGGTTATGTAATCATTCACGCATCCAAAACATTGACTTATGACGAAAATTCAGCTCTTCCTAAGCTGCCTGCTGCTCCTTTGCCTCGGTTCGCTCTCTGCCGGCGCCCAGACAAGGATCACCGGTACCGTTACCGACGCCACAGGCAAACCGGCGCAAGCCATCACCGTGCAGATAAAAGGCACAACCACCGGCGCCTCCACGAACAACGATGGCGTATACACGATCAATCGCAACGTCACCGCCGGCAATCACACACTCGTATTCTCCGGGGTAGGGTATAAGACCCTCGAAAAACCCGTCGTCATCGGCACTGCCGACACCTACACATTCGATGCGCAGCTCGAATCAACAGCCCGCAGCCTCGACGAAGTCATCGTCACCGGTACCAGCGCCGGTACGACCCGCCGCCAACTCGGTAGCTACATCAGCAGCGTAAAGGCCGATGAGCTCTCCAAAGCCTCCACCGGCAACGTCCTCGCCGCCCTGCAAGGCAAAACGGCCGGCGCCCAGGTCTCCCAAAACTCCGGAGACCCCGCCGGCGGCATCTCGGTCAAGCTCCGCGGTATCAGCACCATCGGCGGCTCCACTGACCCGCTCTATATCATCGATGGGGTCATCGTCGATAACTCGACCACCCGCGTCACCAACGCCGACGCAACCTACGCCGGTGGCAACTTCGTCGGCACCGTCGGCCAGAACCGGATGGTCGACATCAACCCCAATGATATCGAACGCATCGAAGTCCTCAATGGCGCCGCCGCCGCCGCCATCTACGGCTCCCGCGCCAACGCCGGCGTCGTGCAGATCTTTACAAAAAAAGGCAGCTCCGGTGCTCCCGTAGTCAGCTTCAACACTTCCTTCAATGTAAATACCCTGCGTAAAAAACTCGCAGTCAACCAGGCGAATGTGAAATTCGGCGGCTCCCCCGCAACCCAGACGCAAACGATCCTGACGCCCACCATCACCAACACCACACCGGTACAGCGCTATAACTACCAGGACTATATCTTCAACACCGCCTACGGCACGGACAACACCGTCTCCGTCAGCGGCGGTCAGAATAAAACAAAATACTACACATCGGCCTCTTACCTATACAACGGCGGGATCATAAAGAACACCGATTTCCAGAGATACAGCTTCCGTCTCAACCTCGACCAGGTACTGACCGACTGGGCCAGCTTCAACGTCACGATGAACTACATCTATGACAAGGCGAACGAAAAACCCGACGGCAACAGCTTCTTCTCGCCGACAAACTCCGTCACCATCATCGGGAACTACTACGACATCTGGAAACGCGATGCAAATGGTAACCTCCTGGCCGTCGGCGAACGCGGGCGAGTCAACCCCGTCTCCGTCCTCGAGGATTTCCGCCAGCAACAGCAGACCAACCGCATCATCTCCGGCGCCGGTATCAAACTGACGCCCATCAAAAATCTCACGTTGGACTACCACCTGGGCATCGATAACTACAACCAGGACGGGACCACCTTCATCCCGCCCTATGCGTACAACGTCAGCAGCGCCTTCTCGGTGGTCGCCGCCTCCTTCAATCCAACCCAGAACGGCTACGCCAGCACCGGCACCAACACGAGTTTCCTCATCAATCATGACGTGAACGCCACCTATAACTGGCAGATCACCGATGACATCGCGTCCGTAACCCAGGTCGGCTATTCCGAACAATACCAGAAGTCGCACTTCTCCCTCCAACAGGGCCGCGGTCTTCCGCCCTATGTACAGATTGTCAGCGGCGCCAGCACGGCCATCCCCGGCACCGACGCTCGCACCGAACTGTCCATCTATGGCGAATTTGTCCAGCAGAATTTCAAATACAAGAACCAGCTCTTTGTCACCGGCGCACTCCGCGATGACGGCTCCTCCGTATTCGGTCCCGCTCACCGGCGCCAGCAGTACGTCAAGCTCAGCGGCAGCTACGTCCTCTCCGGCACCGACTATTGGAACAAGCTCGGTGTAGACAAATGGTGGGATCTTTTCAAGCTCCGCGCCGCCTATGGCCAGTCGGGTAACCTGACAGGGCTCGGCGCCTACGATCGCTATAATACTTACGGTGCAAGCCCCTTTGTCGGCAGTTCATCCTTCCAGGGGCAATCCGTTTACACCAATCCAAACGTTCAACCCGAACGGCAAAAAGAACTGGAGTTCGGCACCGACCTCTCCTTCCTCCATAATAAGATCGGCCTGAGCTTCAACTACTATCACAAGACAGTGGACCATCTGCTCATCACCCGCCTCATCGCTCCGACAAACGGCTATTCCAGCCTCCGGGACAACATCGGCTCCCTCGAGAACAACGGGTATGAGGTCGTACTCAACCTCGAGCCGGTAAAGACCAAGGACTTTACCTGGGATATCACCGGTATCTATAACCACAACCAGAACAAAGCGCTGAACATCGGCCAGTCGCTGCTGCTGTACAGCACGACCAGCGGCGCCCCCGTCGCCATCATTGGCGGCCAGCCGATCGGCGTCTTCTACGGCTCCTTCTTCGCCACCGGTCCGAATGGGGGCGTGCTCAAAAATGCCGCCGGTATTCCCCTTACCGAAGCCGGTACCCAGAACAGCCCGCTAAGCTATACGCCCCAACGCAACCAGGCCACCGGCCTGCCCACCGGAACGGTCCTCCAGAAGATCATCGGCAATCCTAACCCGAAATACACCGCCACCGTCACCACCGATCTTACGTGGAAACGGCTGGGCCTCCACGCTCAACTCGACGCCGTCCACGGAGTCAACGTCTGGAATGCCGATTTCCGGACCCGCCAGGGCGTAGACAATGGAACGGTCGCCCAACAGGAAGATCTGGGACAACTCCCCCGCG
>Ga0157372_10006347_pt1 | contig 12577 bp, 7 predicted proteins | sample C55metaG_FD_115307 | JGI IMG/M metagenome (GOLD analysis project Ga0157372, IMG submission 115307) | Corn rhizosphere microbial communities from Kellogg Biological Station, Michigan, USA - C5-5 metaG | ecosystem: Host-associated > Plants > Roots > Rhizosphere > Soil | place: USA: Michigan... | reverse complement strand
CGCCACGCGGAACTTCACCACGGTCTTTGCCTTGATCTTGATCGCTTCACCCGTCTGGGGATTGCGGCCCATGCGCGCTTTGCGCTCTGCCTTCACCAGGCGGCCGATGCCGGGGATTACAAATACGCCATTCTTCTTGGTCTCCTTGATCGCCGTCTCCGCTAGAAGATCGAGGAAGCCTGCTGCCTGCTTGTTGGTCAGTTCGAGTTTCTCGGCCATGTGCCGGGTAAGGCCCGTCTTGGTCAATCCTGTCGCCATGTGATGTTCTCCTTCGCTGGTTGTTGCCTGGTATCCCGCCGCCCTGCCTCTCGAGGAAGCCGTGGAGCGACCGCATGGGGGAGTGCGACCTTAGGCGCTTTTGAACCTCATACGGAAGCGCCGGAGGCAACGTAGTGCACGGAACCCCTTTATTCATGCGGGTTCTCGAGAACCCTGTCGTTCGTAACAATGCGGCTTGGGATGGCTCCAAGTCAATGGAAATCTTCGGCTTTTCCACAGTTTTCTTGGGTTTTTTAGCTTTTAAGGACTAAAACGCCTGTTTTTATCGGGTTTTCTACGACTTTCGAGTGAGAAACCCTCGATAAACAGCCTATTCTGCTCCTCTAGTGCAGTCCGAAAAGGACCTTTCTTTTCGGCCCTACCGACGCCGCAATGGGCGTGTTCAAGGCGTTCACCATCGGCGCCAGCAGTGTGAAGTGCTTCACCAGCACCTTCGCAAAATCCTTCCGTTGCGCCGCTCCCGCAGGCAGAGTCGTGCTCATCCCCCACTGCTTGCACCGGATCAGATCCATCCCTGGATGCTCCGCAGGAAATCCCTTCGGCGGCCGAGTCAGCGCCTCACCTTCAAATTCGCTGAACGTCTTCCGCACCGCTGGCTTCTTCAGAATCTTGCGAAACTCCTCATGATTATCGAGAAGCCAATGCCGAATCGCCGCCAGTTGCTCCTTCTCCGGCATGTATGCGCCGGCCGCGATGATCACTCCTTTGGGACTGACCTGGAAGTAATAACCCGCACCGGACGTCTTGTCGAAACCCATGTGCGTCCACCACGCGGCAACGTGCGTTTTGTAGGGACGCTTGTCATGGCTGAACCGCGTATCCCGATAAATTCTGAACACGCTCTTCTCTGCCGGTCTTACATGATCGGGAGCGAAGTCCACCATCGCCTCCGTCACTTTGCGCACAATCGCCAGCATCGGCTCCTTCAGCAGCGCTTCGAAATCTGCCTTGCGTGGCTGAAACCAGTCGCGATCGTTGTGCTTGGCGAGATTGCGCAGAAACGCGATAGCCTCCGGCCGTAGATAAGGCGCCGGGCTCGCAGCAGCTTTCGGAGTGGATGGCATACGAATGCCAGTGTAGAAAAGCGGAAGGCACAGTGCATGCACAGCCCGCATCTTTCCTGAGGAAATCGAATTTCGCAGTGACAAACCTACCAGCAAACGATTGGGGTGAACTCAGAAACCAGAAGGTACTTCAACTCAATCGTTGAGAACTTAGAACTGGCAGCTCAGACCTGAAAACTGACAACTTATAACTGGCAACTGATCACTGCCTCATCGAATCACCTTTAGCGCTGCTCTGAACAGCCCATCGAAATCCCCAGCCAGCGCTTTCTCCTTCGCCACCGACTGCTCGATCGCCTTCTCCGCCGCAGGCCTCTGATATCCAAGATTCGTCAGCGCAGACAGCACATCGTCCACCGCCGGACCCGCAACCGCACTCGGCGTGGGAGCAACAGCGAAATCATCCAGCTTGTCTTTCAGTTCAACAACCAGCCGCTCCGCCAGTTTCTTTCCGACTCCCGGTATTCGCGTCAACTGCGCATGATCCTGCGAGCGGATCGCCTGCACTGTGCGCTCCGGCGAAAGCCCGCTCAGAATCTTGATTGCCAGCTTTGGCCCCACTCCGCTTACCGTGATCAGCCGCTCAAAGAGCCGCTTCTCCTGTGGGTCGAGGAATCCGAAAAGTGCGATCTGGTCCTCACTCACCTGCGTGTGAACGTGCAGTGAAGTCTCAGCACCCACGCTCGGCAGTGCCGTAAACGTCGGCACCGAGATTACAACGTCATAGCCCACGCCGGCGCACTCCACAATGGCCTGCCCCGGCTCCTTTTGAATCAGCTTGCCCCGCAGATGCGCGATCATAATGTCTCTTCGAACGTCAAATGTATTCACACCATCTTACAAACATCCACTGCCATCTCCCATCGCCTCTTCGAATTCAGATTTTCGCAAGCTCAAGATAGCGATTTTCACGTTATGCTAAGTCGATTCATCCTTGCCCAGCTCTGCATTTGTGTCTCGCTGATCGTCGCGGCACTTCACCAAACGTTGAAGATTGCTCTCTGCCAGACTGAAAAACAAAAGCAAGATCTGATCGTTGCTTTGATCCGACGACAACGGGAGAAATGGGTAGATGAATAACTTCCTCGGACGTGTGAAATCATTTCTCGCAGCGCTTGGGAAATGGGCCAGCTTCGCCTACTTCCTTCGCTTCGCAATCCTGCTCTGGCTGTTTGCTCCCGTCCTTTGTCTCCTCAACATCTTCAGCACCACCCTGACCAGCGGCATTCTGGTCTCCGAAGTGTGGGAACAATACCTCTGCGTCTCTTTCTTCCTCGTCTCCGCTGCATGCTCCGCACTGGTTCTTGCGCGCATCGCACTGATCTACGGCCCCGAAAGGCTAGACCTGCCGTCAGAACCTGACTCCCGGCCACCTGCCTTGAAAAGAATCTTTGTCAATGATGATGGCAAGCGAGAGTACCTTGCGCTCCTCATCTCGCAACTTCCCAATCTATTCGTCTTCGGGTACCTCATCTATTTCGGCGTAAGCCAGGGCGTCCCGCTCGTGCACATCGTCCTCGGCCTCGCCATCGGCGCTTTGCTTGCCTGCATCTTCTGGTGGAACGCGAATGCCTGGTATTACCTCACGTACAAGGCGATCAACGACACTCCCCTGAGGTTCGTGCTCGGGCAGAACGCAGCCCGAACGATCCTCTTTCCAAGAGCCTTATTTGGATTGAACCGGCCGAACGATCAATGTCCCGGCAACGTGACGATCGAACAGGCTCGCACCCTCTTCTCCCGCCCGATCTTTGCGAAGATCCACAAGTATTCGGGCCTCGGCCTGTTTATAGGGCTGCCGGGCTACGAAAAAGATCTCAATGCAGCCTCTCTCTACGAAGCCCACAACTTCGCCATCATCTCCCTTTTCATATTTGGAGGGCTGTACTTCCTTCTGTGGCCGCTAACGGCTCCCGTGGGAGCGCCTGTCGCATCGTGGATTGCCATCGCAGCCTTGGGAGCATTCATCACGTTTGTGCTTTGGGTGTTCTGGACCGCGGAACCCAGAACCGTCGGCGGCAAAGTCGTTCATCTAAGGAAAATCCAGATCTGGAACACCATCACCATCGTTGTCTTCTTTCTCACCGTGCTGTTCCTGTACCTCTTCACGCAGATCGAACGCTTCCCGATCTTCGCAACCGTTCTCATCCTCGTGATCGCCGTGAGCTGGATGCTCGGTGCTCTCGCATTCTTCTTCGATCGATACCGTGTCCCCGTCCTCACGCTGTTGCTGGTGTCTCTGGTAGTCCCGCGCATGTTTCACTTCGATCGCACCCTTTATGTCGACTCCTCAGGCGTGCATGCCGGCAATGGCCAGGAGGAGCACTATGTCTCCATCACATCCGCCACGGATGATGCAGGCTCCGAATTGCCGGACCCTTCGACGATTCTCAATGAGCGCCTCAGCGCCATCCACGATGACAAGCCGCTGATCATCGTCACCGCAACCGGCGGAGGCCTTCACGCTTCCGCATGGACCGCAGCTGTTCTCGCGCACCTCGAACGGACCCTTGGACCCGATTTCCATAAACATCTTTTGCTGGCCAGCACTGTTTCCGGTGGCAGCGTCGGACTGATGGCCTATCTTCGCGAACTCCACGATGGCACCCTCGATTCGCGCGCGCATCTGGCGACACAGCGCATGCAGAGTGCCGCGCAGTGCTCCAGCCTCGAAGCCGTGGGATGGGGACTCGTCTACTACGACCTTCCCAAGGCCTTCATCCCCGTACTGCCATGGTTCATCTCGCCATCATCCGGCGACGGCGACCTCGATACCAACGGTCCCGGCCGCACCCCGCTCGGCAAAGATCGTACGTGGTCTCTGCGAAAGTCGTTTCTGCGAAACCTCGACGACACCTACTGCAAGCACGTATGGCAGACAGACACGAGCACCCAGGCCCACTGGTCTTCTCATCAAGACAAGAACAGGGTTCACGCCAAGTCGATCGACCAGACCGCGAGCGGCCTCACGCTCCGAGACTTCCCCGCTGGATCCGGCCCCGCATTCACCATGAACACAACGGTAGTCGAAACCGGTGAGAGGTTTCTCTCCGCGAATTACAAAATACCCAACTGCCGCCTCGAAGGTGAGTCGCGCCCCGACTACCGCGCCCGCTCCTTCCTTGAGACTTTCAAAAAACGCATAGCCGACCAGAAAGACGGCGGATACGCGGATCTTCCCATCGCCAGCGCAGCCCAGCTCTCGGCGACATTTCCATATGTCTCATCGGCTGCTCGAGCGCCCATGGTTGTGGACAACGCTGTGAACAGCGTCCACTTCGCTGATGGCGGATACTACGACAACGACGGCACTGCATCGGCGCTCGAGTTCCTGCGCTATGCGCTCGGTCCAGCCAACACCAACCCTTCCTCAGGCATAACCCCGGAACCGCCGAAGGCCCCAGCCACTTGTCAGACTCTGCCCGCGCTTCAGAACAAGCCGCTGCGGATTCTGCTTATCGAAATCCGCAACAGCAATGCGATCTATGGCAGCGGTCCTGAATCTATCCCGGACCACAACGGCGGGAATGCTCCGTGGAACCTCTTCAGTCAGGTCGGCGGACCACTGCTTGGTTTCTGGCAGGCAGGCCACGAAAGCATCACTCCCAGAGATCAGTCCGCGCTGGAACTTCTGGAACATGCCTACGCAGGGAAGGTTGTCATCCAATCGCTCGTCTTCGCGGACCAGTGGTCCACTGACACCGTCGGCACCGATCCGCTGAATTGGTCGCTCACGCCCCGCCAGAGAAAAGAGGTGCACGCATCAGCGGATCGAACTGAAATGAAAACCCTCTATGACATCGCCGCGAAGTGGCTCAACGCATCTCCAACCGCATGGAGTAAGGACCCCGCGCGCGACGGAGGTCCTCAAGAGAACTCAGCCAAGTAGTCCCATGCGCTTCGCCACCCCTTCCAGCGTCTCCAGCGCGCGATCTAGCTGCGCCTTCGTGTGTTCGCTCGTCAGGATCAGCCGGATACGTGCCTTCCCCTCCGGAACCGTTGGGAACGCAATCCCCGTTCCCATCACGCCCTCTTCGAACAGCGCGCGCGAATAATCCATCGCCGCGCGTCCCTCGCCGATGATCACCGGCGTAATCGGCGTCTCCGTCGCCGGCGTATTCACACCACCAATGTTGAATCCCGCTCGCTTCAACTCGCCCTGGAAGTACCGGGTGTTTGACCACAGCCGCTCGATCCGCTCCGGCTCCTGCTCCAGAATGTCAAACGCCGCGATACACGTCGCGGCAACCGACGGTGGATGCGAAGTTGAAAACAAGAACGGCCGCGCCCGATGGTACAGATAGTCGATCAAATCCTTCGACCCGCACACATATCCGCCCAGCGCACCGATCGCCTTCGACAGCGTCCCAACCTGCACGTCCACGCGGCCGTCCATACCAAAATGATCGATCGATCCGCGTCCATTCCGCCCCAGCACCCCAGAAGCATGAGCATCATCCACCATCATGATCGCGCCATATTTCTCCGCGAGCGCCGCCAGCTTGTCCACCGGTCCGATATCCCCATCCATCGAGAACACACCATCCGTGATCACCAGCTTGTGCCCCGGCTCGTTCTCGATCTCCTTCAGCAACTCCTCGCAGTGCGCCGCATCCTTGTGCCGAAACACCTTGATCTTCGCCCGCGACAGCCTCGCCCCATCAATGATGCTGGCGTGATTCAGCTCGTCGGACAAAATGAAATCGTCTTTGCCGAGAATCGCGCTCACCGTACCCGCATTCGCCGCAAACCCGCTCTGGAAGACTACGCACGCTTCCACGTTTTTGAAGCGGGCAATCTTCTCCTCGAGCTCCATGTGGATCCGCATCGTTCCCGCGATCGTCCGCACCGCACCGGACCCCACGCCCAGCTCCCGCGTAGCCTTCAGCGACGCTTCTACCAGTTTGGGATGATTCGCCAGCCCCAGGTAGTTATTGCTCGCGAGGTTGATCACTTCTTTGCCGTCGTAGTGGCACACCGGCGCCTGCTGATCGTCCAGAACACGAAGCTTGAAGTGTGTTCCCTTGGCTTTGAGTTCATCCAGCACGCCAGTCAAATAAGCAAGCTGCGGACGCGTAGCAGTCTCAGTCATATCCCTCACCTCAACCTCAGCAGAATAACTCGCCGGGCATCCACGGCGCCCCTATCGGATGCACCTCGTCCCCTCGATTCCTTGATCCTGATCCCTGACCACTGACGACTGGTCACTGCCTTCTTGACACCCCTATCCTTCTAGGCCTAGAGTTCTATGTACCAAGAAATCTAGGGGTCTGACCAACAATGGCCAAAAACGATCTCCAGGGAACACTTGATCTCCTCGTGCTCAAAACACTCGATCAGAACGGCGCCCTCCACGGCTACGGCATCGTTCTCCATATCCAGAGCGCGTCCAACGATCTGCTCCGCGTGGAAGAGGGCTCGCTCTATCCCGCTCTTCACCGCATGGAACAGAGCGGCTGGATCTCCGCTGAGTGGTCTCTGACCGAAACCAACCGCCGCGCCAAGTACTACAAGCTCACCCCTCAGGGCCGCCGCCAGTTAGAAGCTGCACAGGAGAGCTTTGATCAGCTCGTCCGAGGCGTTCGCGCCGTCCTGCGTTACGCCTGAAAGCCAAGCACCACGGAGTCCAACTATGGCCCTCTTTCGCCGCCTGACCAATCTCTTCCGACAGCCCGCCATCGATCGCGACATCGCCGATGAGCTTCAATCCCACATCGACCTCCGTATCGAGTCCAACCTCGCGTCCGGCATGTCGCCAGAACAGGCCCGCCGTGACGCTCTTCTCCGTTTCGGCAATCCAACCAGCACCCGGGAGCGCGTCGCCGCCTTCGATGCATCCCTGGCTCTCGCCGGCCTTTGGCGTGATGTCCGCTATGCAGCCCGCCAGCTCCGCAAGTCCCCGGGCTTTACGCTGACTGTCATCGCCACGCTCGCCATCGGCATCGGCGTCAATGTCGCCATTTTCAGCAGCATGGATGCCGTAGTTCTTCGCCCGCTCGCCGTTCCCGCGCTTGACCACGTCATGGTTCTGGCCCAAGAGCAGCAGCGCGGAAAGCAGCCAGTCACCCTAGCCGACTACACCGACATCCAGCGCCAGAACCGCTCCTTCGAAGATCTTGCCGTGCTGCAAGGCGCAGACTACACACTCTCGGGCGCGGGCGATGCCGCACAGATCAACGCCGATCTCGTCTCGTCATCCTTCTTCAGAGTTCTCGGCACGCAGGCTTTCCTCGGCCGCGTCTTCGACCAGAGCGAGTGCCAGCCCGGCCGCAATGCTGTCGCCGTGCTCAACTACGGCTTCTGGAAGCGTCACTTCGGTGCAAACTCCCGCATCATCGGCCAGAAGATCCAGCTCGATCAGCACGAGTACACAATCATCGGCGTGCTTCCCCGCACCATGCAGTATCCACCCGCGGTGGACATGCTTTTGCCCTTTGCGCCTACGCCGGCTCAACTGTCCAACCGCAGCGATCACACCTATCTCGTAATCGGCCGCGTGCGTAACGGCGTGAGTTTAAAGTCCGCGCAATCTGAGATGCAGATCATCTCCGAGCGCCTCGCAAAATCCTACCCGGCAACAAACCAGGGTTGGACCGTTCACGTCGAGCCGCTGCTCAGCGAAATCAACGGAGATCTCACGCCGCTCTATTACAAGCTCATCATGGGCGCGTCGATGTTTGTGCTGCTCGTGGTCTGCGCCAACGTGGCCAATCTCCAGCTTGCGCGCGGAGTAGCGCGCCGCTCCGAAATTGCCATGCGCACCGCCCTTGGCGCAACGCGCACGCGCATCATCCGCCAACTGCTCACAGAGAACATCCTGCTCGCGCTCGTCGGAGCAAGTCTCGGCATCGCATTGGCGGCCATTTATCTGCACCTCACCCTTGTATTCATGCCTGCGCGTGTGGCCCGCTACATCCCCGGCTGGGACAACATCTCCGTCAACGGGCGCGCCCTCACATTCTCCGTCCTCCTCGCCGTATTTTCCGGAATCGTCGCCGGTCTGGCTCCCTCTGTCGAAGCCCTCCGCCTTCGCCTTGTCGATCAGCTCCGCGCCGGATCGCGCCAGGCAACAGGCCGCAGCCGCCTGCGCAGCATCTTTGCCGTCGCCCAGATATCCCTGGCAGTCGCACTCGTCATCGGCGCAGCTCTCATGGCTAAGGGCATGAGCTCCATGTTCCACCAGGCCGACATCTACTCACCCGAGAAGATCCTCACGCTTCACCCCGACCTCCCCGCAAAGCGTTACGACACTCCTGAGAAGCAGGCCGAGTGGTACAGAGCGGCGCTCGACCGGCTTCGCTCGCTGCCCGGTGCTTCCCGCGTTGAACTCGCCACAGCCCTCCCCTATACCGATTCCGGCTGGCAGCTGGACCTCTCCATCGAAAACCGGCCAACAACCCCAGGCAAACTGCAGACCGTTGTCCGTCTCGCCATCACTCCCGGCTACCTGGACGCCTTTCACATCCCCATCCTCGACGGCCGCAACTTCACGCAGAGCGACTCCATTCACTCGCTTCCGGTCGCCATCGTCAGCCGCCGTTTTGCCGATCTCTATTTCGGCGGAGCAAATCCCATTGGCCATCGCATCCGGCTCGGCGACAGCAAGAGCCACGATCCCTGGCTCACAATCGTCGGCATCTCTCAGGAGGCGAATTACTCGCTTTGGGAGAACGATCTTCCGCCCGCCGTCTACACAAGCTTCGCTCAGCAGCCTCTCGCAGGCTCCACCATCGCTGTGCTCTCAAACGGGGACCCGATGGCGCTCGCATCCTCCGCTCGCAAAGCACTCGCCTCCATCGATGCCGGAGTTCCCATTGACCCCGTCCAGACTTACCGGAACCTCATCCGCGATAACCTCGTCGGTCTCATGTACGCAGCTTCGATGCTGGCGCTTGACGCGTTCATCGCCCTGCTTCTATCCGCCATCGGCATCTTCGCCGTCATGGCAAACCTTGTCGGCGAACGCACGCGCGAAATCGGCGTCCGGCTCGCGATGGGCGCAAGCAAACAAGATGTGCTTCGCATCATCATCCGCCGCGCCTCATGGCTCACTGGAACAGGACTCGTCATCGGCCTTGCGCTTGCCTTCGCACTTGCCCGGCTCGTCGCCAATCTCCTCCGTGGAGTCCGCCCCGACGACCCCGTCACCTTCGCTGCTGTCGCCCTCATCATCGTGCTTGTAGCTCTAGCGGCAAGCTGGTTCCCCGCGCGTCAGGCCTCACGCGTCGACCCCATGCAGGCTTTGCGCTCCGAATAGTCAGAAACTCAGGAGAATCCCCATGTCCGTCCTCCGCCGTTTCGCAAACCTCTTCCGCCGCTCCGCAATTGATCGCGATATAGCCGACGAGCTCCAGTCCCACATCGAGATGCGGATCGAGTCCAATCTCGCCTCCGGCATGTCGGCAGAGGAAGCTCGCCGCGAAGCCCGCCTCCGTTTCGGCAACGCGACCATCACAAAAGAACGCGTTGCCGCGTCCGACACCACCCTGAGCCTGGCCGGAATCACCCGCGACATTCGTTACGCATCGCGCCAGATCCGTCGCTCGCCCGGTTTCGCCGTTACGGCCATTCTCACCCTGGCGCTTGGCATCGGTGCAAACGTCGTTGTCTTCGGCGTGCTCAACGCCATGATCCTGCATCCGCTGAATATCCCCCAGCCTGACCGGCTCATGGAGCTCGCCAACGAGCGCCCCGGCGATGACAACCAGTCCTACCTCGATTTCCTCGACTATCGTTCACGCAACTCCAGCTTCACCGACATGGCGGCCTACCGCATGGAAGCTGTCGGCATGAGCTCCGGCGGCGACGCGCAGAAGAGCTGGGCATTCGAAGTCTCCACCAGCTACTTCGACATGCTCGGCATCCAGCCCCAGGCTGGCCGCTTCTTTCACGCCAACGACGATCACGGCCCGAACTCTGCACCCTATATCGTTCTGAGCGATACGCTCTGGCGCAACCGCTTCAATGCAGATCCCCGCATCATCGGCACAACGGTTGACCTGAACAAGCACCCCTTCACTATCCTTGGCGTCGCTCCGAAAGAGTTCCACGGAACCGAGCTCTTCTTCTGGCCCGAATTCTGGATGCCCATGATCAACGAGGAGCAGGTTGAGGGCTACAACTTCCTCACCAAGCGTGATAGTCATGGGATCTTCGTCATCGGAATGCTCAAACCCGGCGTCACACCCCGCCAGGCGCAGGACAACCTTGTCGCCATCGCGCATCAGATGACCCGCGAAAACCCGATCGCGGACGACGAGCTGGTCGCCCGTCTGGTCAAGCCCGGCTTGGTCGGCGACACCCTCGGTGGTCCGGCGAGACTCTTCCTGACAGCGCTCATGGGACTCGCCCTGCTCGTACTCGTAGCTGCCTGCGTCAATCTCGCGGGAGTCTTTGCTGCGCGCTCTGCCGATCGCAGCCGTGAGCTGGCAATTCGCCTCTCCATCGGATCATCGCGCTGGCGGATCCTCCGTCACCTCCTCACAGAAGCCGTACTCGTCTCCCTCGCCGGCGGTCTGCTGGGAACCCTCGTCGCCACCGTGATGCTCCGCGCTCTCAGCCAGTGGCAGCCCATCTCCGAATACCCGATCCACGTGACCGTGGTCGCTGACGCAAACACTTACATCCTCGCCCTGCTGCTTTCGTTCGCTGCCGGCATCCTGCCCGGCCTTATCCCAGCGCGGCAGGTCTGGCGCACTGAAGTCACCGATGCCCTGAAAAGCGGTTCCACGTCCGCAAGAATCCTCCGCCGACTTACGCTCCGCGACCTGCTCCTCGGCATTCAAATCGCTCTCTGCGCCCTGCTTGTCACTTCCTCACTGGTTGCCGTCCGCGGCATGAACCGATCGCTTCACGCTCCGATCGGGTTTGTTCCAGAAGGGGTAATGATCGCCGAAACAGACATGCACATGGCTGGATACTCCGAGGAATCCGCCTTGCCTGTTCAGCGCCGCCTTCTTGAGGCCGCTTCGCAAATCCCCGGGGTCACCAGCGTAGGCATCATCAACGCTCTGCCACTAAGTGGAAGCGGCAGCAACTGGTCTGTCTACAAAGAAGGAACCGCCGATCCACGGCCGTCGAACAGCATCATGACTCCACACGCGTATGTTGTCTCCCCCGGCTACCTCAATGCGGCGCGCACTGCCATTGCCGCAGGCCGCGATTTTACCTGGGATGACGGGCCCAAGAAACCCCACGTCGCAGTCGTGAACAGCACCTTCGCTCGCAAGATGTTCGGTGACCAGCCCGCGGTCGGCCTTCATTTCATCGGCGGCGACAAAACGAGATACGAAGTCATCGGCGTCGTCGAAAACGGCAAGTACGAAATGCTGACCGAAGACGCGAGCCCGGCGATGTTCTTTCCGATCTCACAAATTCCGGATGCTTCCACGAACCTCATCGTTCGCTCGAATCTATCCTCCGCTGAAGTTGTCTCTTCGCTGAATCGGACGCTGGCGGCCATCGACTCCAATCTACCCTTCAACTTCCGCAGCTGGAGCGACAGGCTCTCTCTCGTTCTCTTCCCGGCCCGCATTGCCACAGCGGCTCTAGGCGTGATGGGCCTGCTCGCCGCCATGCTTGCCATCACCGGCATCTTCGGAATGGCCGCCTACACCGTCTCGCGACGGCTCCGTGAACTAGGAATCCGGATCGCCCTCGGCGCCTTGCGCGGACAACTCATCCGAGGCGCCCTGGCTCGACCGTTCCTCGTCCTTGTCTTTGGATCGCTCGCCGGCCTCGTGCTGGGCATCCTCGCCAGTCGGCTGCTTGCGGCACTGGTCTACGAAGCATCGCCCCGGGACCCACTTGTACTGCTCGGCGCCATCTCTGCCATGATCCTTATCGGCCTCATCGCTACCTGGATCCCCGCCCGTCGCGCTCTCTCCATCAACCCCGCCCAACTCCTCCGCGAAGACTAAAAACAAGGGCTCGCAGATTCACGCTCTGCGAGCCCTTCGATTCCCCAATCTCAAGTTCCTAATTCCTAGTCCCTCTCATGATGTTCATACTTCCCAATCTTCTCGCTCAGATGTTCCGGATCCACTGACATCTGCACCACATCCATCTCGCCGCCGTCCAGGTCGATCACAAACATTCCCATGCGCGACCCCTCAGGACGCATGAAGATGAGGGTCTGGTCTCCTCCATGCCGGCCGGTTTCGCGGACCACGCGCTCCCAACCTGCGCCCAGCTTTTCGGTCACGAGTCTGTTGAGTTCCTCGCCGTCCACATCG
>Ga0157372_10006345_pt1 | contig 12579 bp, 9 predicted proteins | sample C55metaG_FD_115307 | JGI IMG/M metagenome (GOLD analysis project Ga0157372, IMG submission 115307) | Corn rhizosphere microbial communities from Kellogg Biological Station, Michigan, USA - C5-5 metaG | ecosystem: Host-associated > Plants > Roots > Rhizosphere > Soil | place: USA: Michigan... | reverse complement strand
TAGCCGCTGATAACCCAAGGCGCGCCAGCGGAGCACAGGGAAGACGGCGATAATCAAGCCGCCCTCCTCTCTTACTTGTGAAGCTTACTGAAGCGAGACGCTAACGTTGCAGGTTCCATCACCATCCAGCTCTGTGGATCAGCCGTACATTTCACCATCCTCCAAGCAGCGTGAAGGAAAAATGCAGCCGCCAGGCCACCTTCCACAATTGCACAATTAGTTATGTCTGTGATCCCCACACCAGTGATACCGAGGAAGTACCCTAGATAAATAGTGGCGGGCCACCCCAAGACAAAAACTACGGCAAAAGCGATCATCGCGTAGACAGCCAGATAGGACGGAACTTGCCACCGATATTTAGTAGCAAAACTTCTCTCACCCTTACTGTTTTCAAACCCATATAGAACTCCGAAGTTTTTCTCTTTCTTCTTGGAGTTTTTGACAATCGTATACAGCGTGACGTTATCGCCTGCGTTAAGATCCTCGTAGAATTCAGTTTCCATCTGGATGTTCGGTATCTTATGTCCATCCAGACTCACAGTCGCTTTAAGTCCCTTGCTCATCCTATAGGTCACGTCGACGTAGTCGAGCTTCCCGGAGACCTTAGCGCAGTCAAATTTGATCACTATATATCCTTTGAATTCAGCCAATCGAGATGTGGCTAAGCACCCACCCAGCCTGGTCAATGAGGCTGGGAGCACCTATCCAGGCAGCTTGCGCAAGCCTGATCGCCCCACAAAGGGGACTATAAACCGTCGAATGGGGCATGGCAATCTGACTTCATGCTCTATTTGCTGGAGCGTTTTATGCTGCCCCGCCATGCACTCGCAGCTGTCATCCGCGCTCTCCGAGCGATCAAGGGTTTGAGCCAGGCGGAGTTGCCTGCAGACCGCAAGCACCTCTACAAGCTCGAAGCCGGTCTTTCTAACATCAGTCTTGAAATGCTCGTTCAACTGGCTCAATCGCTGGATGTAGCTCCGGCCACGCTTGTTGTTCTATTTCAGGCAATCAATCAGTCATCCACGCCCGATTCGATCATCGACAGAGTAAGGTCTGAGCTGGTGGATTTTGGACGCCTGGGCGGGCCTGCAGAATTGGCTCGACAGGTCGAACTGGGTGGAGAGCAATCCAGAAACGCTGCTGTAGAGGATCGAAACGCCGCGATCCAAGCGTGCAAAGCCAAGGGTCTCACTCAACGACAAACGGCTGCTGAACTGGCGCTATCGAAGTCCACCGTTGCCAGAGCGTGGTGACCCGAAGGTGGAGCTCGCTTGGAACCGCCGCAATGCAACGCGTGCAATGGGTTTATCCGTCCGGGGGTAGTCTGGTTTGGAGAGATGTTGCCTGAGCAAGCTTGGAGCGACGCCCTGGGGGCAGTAGATGAGTGCGATTTCTTTCTATCGGTCGGCACTTCAGGGATCGTTTACCCAGCAGCCGAGCTACCGCTTCGCGCCCTTGGGCACGGCGCAACGGTCGTCCATGTCAACCCGGTGCGTTTCAATGTGAGCAGTCAGGAACACTTTTTGGAGGAGCTTGCATCGCAAATGCTGCCAACCCTCCTCCACTGTGCTTTCCCTGACGCGGGCTCTAGATCCAGTCTTCTTCGCGACGGATGATGGTCATCAGATGCTTCCAGGCTGTTCAATACGTGTGTTCTAGACGGTAGCTCAGCTTTGCGTCAGTTTCAATTGGCGCGCATGCACTCGCTCACAATCCCCTAACGCTTCTCGCCCCAGTGGGTAACAATGGGATTTTGACCCCAATGCTCGTACAGATCCGATTGCGATGCTATCGATCTAGAAGCCTCAGAGCTTAAACGAACGCTAGCAGCATTCTAAAAGCTTTCTGACGCGCCCCTTTGGGGACGGTTGTCGTACACCAAGCCACTGCGTGGCTCGGCCCTTCGGGCTTCCATCCTCGCGTCTCCGACCCTCCTGGTCTGCGCGCTCCGCTTGCCGCTTAGGGGTCATGAATCAGCTCGTTTGAGGTTGCTTCCTTACCATCGGCGTCTACATCAATAGCCCCTATGCGAATCACCATCAGGTAAAATATTGCAGTCTTCCAGCCCGATTTTTGGAGCGTTCGTAGCTCATGCCCCATCTGCTTAAACTCCTGCAGAATCACGCTGGCCGCGACTTTGTCGTGGGTGACATCCACTTTAAAACCAGAGAGCTTCATAAAGGCCTGCAGGCTCTCAGCTTTGATAAGTCTGTCGACCGGCTGATAGCTGTGGGAGACCTCATCGACCGTGGGCCAGGCATGCTGGATGGCCTAAAGCTCCTGGGTGAGCCATGGTTCTTTACCGTCAAGGGCAATCATGAGCAAATGCTCATCGACGCCTATCGAGCTAACCCACGCTTGCCCTACTCCGCTCATGGCGCCTGGTGGTGGCTCACGATTGATGACGAGTCCAAGCCCATGGTCATCGACAAGCTAGATAGCTTGCCAATGGCTATTGAGGTGGAGACAGCTCAGGGAGTAGTGGGTGTAGTGCACGCCGACGTACCCGTCGGATTGGCCTGGGATGATTTCACTCAGGGCCTCGATAACACCCAGATTCAAGATGTCGCATTGTGGGGTCGCGAGCGGATCAAAAAGCATCACCGTGGCGGTGTTCCAGGTGCCTGGCGTGTCTGTGTCGGACACACCTGGATTCCGCATTCTCTGCGCCTCGGAAATGTCCTTGCCTTGGATGTCACTGGCGGCGGAGATGGCCCTTTGGCTATCTACTCACTGCAGGACGACGTCGTTTACGTAGATGGTAAAGCCTCTGGGCTCGATCAGGCAGAGCGCCTCGGTGAGCAACTGAACGAACTAGAGCAGTCGCTGACTTCACTCAAGACATTGCTGAGCGTGAACAAGCTTATCGAATCGCAGATCGCTAGTCGTGATGCCGAGGCACGTGCGCAGCAGATCACTTCTACCTGGCTTACACTGGCTGACGATATCACCGCCATACAGCAGCTGATGAATGCCCTGCACGGATTGAGCTTGCTGTCCGGAGAACACCGTGTGGCTAAGCAGGAGGAGCTGCAGACAAGGTACGCCGGCACGCCCACAGGGGATTTGCTCACTCGGCTGTTTGGCTCAGGATGCAAATAATGGAAAACGTGCCGCACAATGCCTGATGCTTACTTTGCTCTACAGATAAGCTGCCAGCTTGCAGTGTACATTAACTGACCGTAATCCATCCGAGGCCGCACCGATGAACTCAGACGAAAAAAACACGAAGAACAAGGAGGCTACCGCCGTATACGAGCAGAAGCAAAACCGAAAGCGACCTGACTTTCTCAACCAAGCCACGCTTGATCGGATTGCGCAAGAGCACTCACGTTATCTCGAAGAGGTCGGCGCAAAAAGTAAGGGTCACTGAATTGCCGAAGTGACACATCGCGGGAGGGAGCATGCAGTTTCAAAAAACCAGAGACCCTGAACGAGTTGAGGTTGAGCGCCGAGCAGCGGCCCATGCAGCAGCCGGTTACCCGCCTCCATTACATGATCCTGCGATGGACGCAGAATCGATTATCAAGGCAATCAAGCTTGCCCGTGCCGCTGAGACCGCGAGCTCAAAAACCTAAATCAGCATTAATCCAGGGAGAAGGCGTCACCGTCTGCGCTCGCAGAAATACCAGCATTGGTTGACCTCAACTCCGCTCGCAACCGGCTGTTACGTAACGGACTCGCCAGTGATGGTCATGATCGCTCTGAACGACACCCATAGGCCTCAAAACCGAGCCTGGGCCAATCTGATCTATAGTCCAGGCAGTCATGGTGGTGCCCATGCACGACCATCTTCACCCCATTGCTTGGGCGAGCTCATCGATCTTCGAAAAGCCGTATGGATGACAACTCGGCGCTTCATGACATACCAAGATGTCCGCCTTCTCCATTGCAAGCGAGAAATAGTCGTCTGGGTAGATCGCTGAAAGAGCGTGCTGTTTTTCGTCGAGACGATGTCCGCGTGCTGCGGCCTGAGGGCCAGGCGCTCGAGAAATTCCCGGTAATTCTGGATGCCGGTATCAGGGCTGCCCGGTAGCCAGACTTGCGACTCAAAGGTACCACCCAGCCCCGCTATACGATGTCTAGCAATCTCTACTACCCGACCATGCAGGCTGCGTTTAGCGAGGCCGCAGCGGTGAAGATTATACCAGTAGGCTGGACGATCGCTATCATGGTTGCCGTGAATGAACCATACCTCAGTGATGTCGAGGATCGGGCGCAGGATTATATCCAGGGGCAAACTGCATTCAAGGTCGCCCAGAAATCACTGCTTCGGGACGGTGAAGCTTCACCAGTCGGATTACATGATCAAAGCGTCCATGAACATCACCTAGAAACCAAATCACTCGTTTGCCTCACACAATCGTACCTATTGATCAACCAGCTATGCTGCCAGATCTCGAGCGATCACCCTTACCGCATTCACTTCGGCCATCGACGGGGCCTTGTTGCATAGGGGCGGGCTTCCTTGGCTTTTGGTTGTTTGGGCTTGTACTTACAGCGAGGGAAACTTGAGCACGATATGAAGTCCCCAAACTTGCCCACTCGCTGAATTAGAACACCATGCTTGCAGACCGGACATCGCTCCTCTCGAATCGGCTCTCCTTTGATGTCAGTGACAGCGACCACACCGTCAGTTACGAGCTCCGTAAGGAAGGGTGAATTGCGGGCAGTCACGGTAAACATGATCACTGAGCGTCGTGCGCGAGTGAGCGCAACGTAGAACAACCGCCGCTCCTCGGCATGCAGGTATCCATCGCCCTCGGGCATCACCAATCCAAAGACCGGATCGTCACCCTTCAGGCTTGGAAAACCCCGTACCATCATGCCCGGCAGAATCACATAATCAGCCTGGTCACCTTTCGAGGTGTGGATTGTTTTGAAGCGAATCTCCAAGCGGTCGCCGTAGCGCTGCCTCCATCCTGCTGGCACGAAGAACTCGTCGACCTTGTAACGCCCGAGGATGAATACCGACACCAGGCGACCATCTGGTGAGGGCATAGAGTCGTTTGATAGTCCTTCGTAAAGGTCATCAAGGTACTGACGAATACCGTCCTTGATCTCGTCTTTGCCTGCCACTTGGAACGCTTGAAACGCCGGGCCAATCGGCTCGGTGACAGAGATAACGGTCTTGCGGAGCTGGACAGGATTCTTGGTCACGAACCGGCTAGAAGCATCGCAGATAGCTTGTGGGCAGCGATAGGTGTTCTCAAGGTGGAATACCTGGCCATGACCGTACCAATCGATGAAACCAGTCATCACGGACACATCGGCGCCGGCAAAGCGGTTGATTGATTGCCAGTCATCACCAACCGCAAACAGATGGCTATGTGGCGTCTGTACTAAGGCCCGGCACAAGCGCGCTCGTGCACGAGAAGCATCCTGGTATTCGTCAGCCATAACCAACTTGTACGGGGACGGATAGCCGCGCTCTAGGTGGTCGGCAGCCAAGTTGATCATGTCCTCGAAATCTATTCCTCGATCAGCCTTTAGGGCTTCATCCCAACCCTCGATAACAGGCACAGCGAGCTCCAAGAACATTTTGTAGCGGTATTTGAAGACACGCTTGGGCAGCGCGTCGTAGCGCTCATAGAGCTTTTCAGCGGTAAGGCTGTTGCTCTTGTAGTGCGAAATGAACGAGCGGAGCACCTTGAGCAAATCTAGGTGCTCCAGGGGAGCGAGACCTGACTTGGGTACAGGCCGATGAGGGTCTGGATCAAGCTCCACTCCACGCGACGTCAGCTCTTGGGTCAGGTGCGCGAAAATTTCGCCGGTATTGACCTGATGCGAGGTGGACTCGATGAGCGTGGTTCCGTAAGCGGCATGGGTATCGCGCTTCCACTGCGCATCCTCCGCATAATTCTGGAAATGTTCAGGGGCCTGGCCGTCAGCGTCAAAAGCGAAATGCTCATGGTAAAGATTGATGGAGGGGTAATAGAAGTCGGGTTTGTATTGGCGTCGCTTTTCAGTGGCGGTGTCATGCTCATAAGACCGCTCGTAGGCATACTCTACGCCGTTGTAGAGAAGCCAATTCGCGATCAGTCTTTCCTGCTGACTTTCAACATGCTCGCCGTTCAGGGTAATCAGCTTCGCATCGCCATCCTGATCGAATGCCTCAGCGATATCATGCAGCACTGCGTGCGAGTGATCTCGGCCAAACACCAACCGGAACATGTCCCACTTGGTACGATACGCTTCCGAGCTGTCCTTCAGGCCATCAACGATTTCCCCGAGCTTTTGCAAGCCGAGATCGGTTCGAGTGGCCCACTTGGGCACACTGGGCTTTTTGCCGGTCGCGCCGCCTATGATGTCCAACCCCAATGAGTGGAACGTCATTGCCTGGATAGTGATTCCTGGCATCTCCAGACGATCCAAGGACTGCGCGGCTCTGACCTGTAGTTCCTCTGCCGCATCCTTGTTAAAGGCAAGCATGATAATTTCGCGGGGAGCTACCAAGGCACGGTGAACGGCATAGATAGCTTTAGCCACCATGGTGGAGGTCTTGCCCGAGCCTGCTGAGGCGATGAGCTGAACCCGATTATCAAAGCAGACCGCAGCCTGAGCTTGCTCATGATTCAGCGGGCGGGTCTCGACCTTGCTCAGTAGGTCTTCACACGCCTGCAGCTCCCGCACCAAGTGCGCTTCATTACGGGCCTTCCAATGCTCTAGCCAGTCTTGTGACCACTGGCTTAGCCGCGCCTGCACGCGCGGCTTGTTGTCACCCATTGCGGTTTGGATGACCGGCAAGTCGAACAGAGCTTTGAGTTTCGCAGGATCTATACCAAGTGCAGCCTTCTTGATAAGGAGCTCGCGCTGCATGTCGTGGGTGAGCCACCGATGCTGAACATCAGCGGCTGCCCCCACCTGCTCGACCTCTTTCAACCAATTAATGATCTGAGCGAAAAGTTTACGGAACTGGTGCCTGCTGGAGGCAGCATGTAGCTGCTGATCTAGTGCCGTATGCGCAGCATGGGGAAGACCAACCAGATTGAGCTCATAGCCCACCCACAGCTTCACGTTCGTCCAGAGCAGACGGCGATCAAACTTGAGCGTTGAGAATGCTTCTGGTTTGACGGTATGAGCTTGGCCATCGACTAAGACAATCAGTTGGTCTTTGTCTATCTTCAACTGCCAGGATCGGGACTTCCTGAAGAGCCGGGCCCATCGGGAGGGATGCCATTCCATCGTCATTGCTTGAACCAAATCGCAAAAAACGAGAGTTTAGCAAAAATAGCCATTAGCCAATCTGGGTTGGTGATAGAGGCGCAGCCACGGTTGTGGACAACGTCAATAGGGCGCTTGCCACCTTGGGCGACAATTTCGATGCCGGGCGGAAAGGCATAGTGGAATTGGTGGCCGCGAGCGTCAAGCCATAGGCGGACTCTTGTCCGAATAAGCTATGCACTACCGAGGCAGAAATGGGACGCCAAGGATCTGAAGCTGAGAGTCAGTAATGGCCTGAAACTGATCTTGAGCCAGCAGCCGTGGACGCTCGAGCTGTGCCCCTCTGACACCTTTCGCTTGTGCCAGGTGATACTTGCACCAGCTGAGCATGCTCTGATGGAGCGCCTGGCGCATACCTATGGGAAGACATGGCATACCTGGCACACCGACTAGAATAAAGCTCTATCTGTCGGTGTTCCACAGTTGATGATAGATTTCACAGCGCATAGCTAGGCTGACGCTGCGATGGTCGAGCAGTGCTACCGACGTTTGGGAGAGAATATCTTCAAGAACAAGGCCCCGCGGCCCGATATCCGAGTACCCGTGTGTGATCCCGGCGCGGATGATTGACAACATGCGACGTCATTCAAATTTCTGTGAATCCTGTGCTCAAGCGCTCCTGTCGTGACGACAGCACAGCCGCTGCTGAGGGGGTGTCAGATGGTCTCATGCCTCTGTTATATAACGTCCCCAATACTGAGAAGAAACGCACAGGATCACTGTGATAATCCTTTCGCTCACTTAGATCAGACTAGGGTAGCTCAACGTAATGCTTGGCAATCGCGCCTATGTCCATGAAATGCCCAATAACGAATGCCTCGAAAAGGTCAACAGCATGAAGGGTCAATGCTTTGTCCAGTCGAATGATTTTCAGGCAAACCTTGAGCGCCACTGCAAGCCAATACTCCGATGACTTGCCGTCACGATTGGAAGCAAACAGGCGCATACCGTGATTGAAAACATGCTCGTCATACCTACACCAAGGCGTATAACTAGGTGAAATTGTCGAAGGAGCATCGCCCCAATAGAAGGTAGCGGTGAGATGAGTAATCAAAAGTTCAAGCAGCTGCCAATGACGCACTGCATTGTCGATGATGTCTTTGCCATGATTCTGAAGAATCATGCTGAGAATGTAGCTAGACAGCGGGTTAGGATTTTGGGCCAGGCCTCGCATCTCCGTATGCGTCAGTGCTCGCGGCAACGTTCCGAACGCAAATAGCAGCAGTCCGTGACGCTTCTCCTCAAAATCAAAATCGGCGGTATCGACGATCCGGAGCAGGATGCTGTTGACGTCTGCCACCTTCCAGCCTTTCGAATGATGAAGACCCGCGAAGCTGACATCCATACAGAACCATGGCAGATCATTAGCCGAAGAGAGCTGCATCGCTAGGTAGACCGTGATGTCGATGCCATCTTTGATCGAATATAGCTCCAGTGAAGTGTCATGTATCACTGGATGCCTTACTGCGCATGTCTCCAGGATCCGTTTCATCGCCTGCAGTGTATGGCCATCTCGCGCCTGCACATCAGACGCCGTAGTCCTGACCAACCTGCCTGCGCTGTTGACACCCATCATGAGAAAATCTTCATGCGTAACATCCGCGACCCACTGCTCAAGGATCACCTTCGTTTCAGCCGGGAGTACGAAGGTGAAGCCATCGCCAATCAGCTTCTCGACCGCATTGGTCATCGCCAAGTAGGCGATTGAAAACGCGTCCAATACCACTTCACCAGGCTCGGCCACGCCATCGCTGACCAACAGGGATTTCGGGATGCTTTTGTCTCCCCAAGCGTTCAGCGCAGCCTTGATCGGGCTGTCAGAGCTGAGAGCATGCACGCGAATGAAAAGCGGTATATCCCTGTCATGCTCAATCTCTCTGTGCGCTTGGTCGAACCGCAATTTCTCTTCGAGGAAAGAGACGAATTGTTGCGGATCTTTAGGCACCCGGAGAATGGCAAACACATCGCTCCCATCGTTCTGGGTATGCCTCAGTTCGGACGCAAGCCTTATGCATGCAAGGTAAGGAGGCATCCGAGACAAGAGCTTGTAATTTACTATCCCCATCGGAGCGGTCTGGCCAGGTTCCAGTGAACCCAGTAGGTTCGCGAGCTGACTGCCATTCAACAAAACGTGCTGCCCCTTGGCTTCACCCTCTTCGACGATCAAGCGAATCTGACGCTTGCCATCTTGCTCGAACTCAACCCCTTCCAAATAGCCAGGAAGAACACTCGAAAGCTCAGCATCTGCTTGACGCCGCCACTTCCCGCCAAAATGAAAATTGACAAACATGATAGCCCTTGCTGAAGGGTCTTCCATGAACCATCGCACCAGTCGAAGCTCGGCACGTTTGAAGCTGCCAGCAGCCGCGAAGTATCGCATTGCGATCATTGATTCATGTGAGTAACCCTCCAATATCTCGTCAGGCAGAAGATCGTGGAATCGGCGCTGCTCCTCGAAGCTCCTGAAGCGATCGCGGAGCTCACATCCGCGAAGCCAACAATGCAGGTTCAGCGGAGCTGTTGCGAGCAACTGATCACTGATAGCTAAAGCACGATCCGTGTTGCCTAGCGCTTCTTCTTTCAAGGAAAGAAAGCTCAACACGGAGAGCGAGCGCTGGCTGTCTGTAATGCGTTCAACCACGTTATCAAACGACTGATACTGCTGGGTTTGGAGCAGGCATTTCAGATGGAGCAATACGAATGGCGACGGCCAAAGCTCGCCTGAAGGCAACATCGTTGTCGTTAACGCCAACGCTTTGTCAGGTATCTTTGCATCGAACAGGCTCTCCGCCAGTTCAATTACAATCCAAGGCGTCAGCTCGTTACCGATGCGTGCCTCGAATAAGCTTATAAATTCATCCACTCGCTTACCCAAGTCGTAGAGATCAGCTTTGAGATTGGTGTGTACAGCAAGCTGAGAGTGAGCGAGCAGCTTTACCAGTTCGGACTCAATGTCACCCGAGTCACGTAGAGGTTTCTTCAGCACGATCCAGCGCTCTAGCTCAGCGGTATTAGCTAGCCGAGTGAAGAACACAGCATCAAGCGCGTTGACAGCCTCACTGTCCAGCAGCGACCGACACCAGGAAGAGCGGGCCTCAGTGCTGTGTTGTGCCTCATTAACCGACCGCATGGCTGGAGACAATTCGGAACTGTCTCCTCGAGCGGCTTTGATGCGCGCTGCTATTTCAGGGTACAGCGCGCTCAACTGATCTAGATGAAGAGCACAGGCATCCACTAGCCGGGTAGGTAAGGACGTCTGGAAATACTCGAGGATTGCGCCGGCCATGTTAAAAAGCCTCGCATCATTTCCCCCCGATACGTCGATCAGATCAGCAAGCTCGCTCACGAGGTCGTCAATGGACTGCTTCGACCGTGGATCAGTCAACCAGTACGGGCGCGTTCTGAACACTGGAGTCAGCCGCAACGCTGTGGAGATGAGCAGCAGGATTCGCGAATTGTGCGAAGGATAAAGCTGGCTCAGTCGTGCAACCGCTGGCACTGAGATCTCAAGAGCCTCTAAGCGATGGGCGCCATCTACGATTCCAGCGAGCTCCGCCTCACTCAGGATTAGTTGTTTACTGGCAGCGTGCAGCACTTCCTCAGTGGCGTAATAGCGGTAGAACGCTTCACGCGAGTACTGGCCAGTCTGAGGCGTGTCATGGTAGAGCGCTTGAGCTGACGCCTCAAAGTCGGTGTTCCTCGAAAACTTGAGAAGTGCGGCGATGCAGTGGTCTCTGACAGTTTCGTCCCGAGTCAATGCGCAGACGCGGGTCACCGCGTTTAGGGCCTCGTTTGTTCCCTCAGGCTCCACCAGTTCACCAGCAAGCGCGATCACGTCCAGCAGGTCACTGACCTCCGGATTTCCACTCTTGGTCAGTTTCAATATCTCAAGCTGAGTTCTCGCTTTCGCTACATCTTTGCGACGCACGCTAGCCTGAACCGCAGCGATAGCATCCCGGAGATCGGCGGGCACCAAAGCCTGGACAACCATGTCAAGCTTTAGCCCGACGTTATCCCCTCCCCCGCTGTGACTCTGGTTGATCGTATCCGCGATACCGCCCTGAATCATCTCGCGCTGCTCCTACTTACTAATACGAAATTTTGTGACCGGCCACATTGTCACCACTGCCGCTGTGGTGCTGGTTGACGGTAGTGATCGTCGATGGAGCAACTGTGGCAACCTGTGCGTTGATCTGCTGCATCAACTGACCAAACTCTTGAGATTTGTCGATGCGGCGCTCGATGGCGATTGGGGTGTGCTCGTCAGTGACTTCAAGCTTCGCAAGCTGCTCGGCAACCTGGGCCGCCACGGCATCCTGCGAGATCCATCGGCCCAACCGCTCCTTGAGCTTGTCGGCCGTGATGAGAAAACCGTCTTTCACGATCTCGTATGCGGCGTTCGAGATAATTGCGCTTGTGATGAAATCCATAATTACGTTCCTTGCAATGTCATGGGTAGGAGCTCCAGAGGTCTGCCAGGTGGCAAGCTGTGCCTTTGGAGGCTGTACTTTTCGGGCTTATGCTTTTTGGGGCCTGTGTTCTTTTGAGGAGTGCCAGGGTCGATCCAGCGGCGGTCGCCATTGACCTTCGGGATCAATGCGACTCAAGTGGAGGCGTTACAGCGGATTGTACCGCCTCAGAGGGATGAATGGCTGAGTGCCATGATTGGCTACGTTTTATGTGGCACTGAATGGGTAGTTGAGGGTGCACCCTCGCACTACGTCCCTCCTCCGACTTGATCCTGACCTGCCCTCCTGATTGTTTGGTGAAGCCATAGATCATGGACAGACCAAGCCCGGTGCCTGCTCCGACAGGTTTTGTCGTGAAGAACGATTCAAATGCTCGAGCCAGAGTCTTATAGCTCATGCCGACACCATCGTCGATAACGCATATCGTGAAGTACATTCCGGATACCAGTTCCGGATCCAGCTCTGCTCCCTGCAGCAGCTCCTCGTTGTACGTCTTGATGGAGATGGAACCCCGCCTTCCAAGGCGTCACGAGCATTGATGCATAGGTTCAGTAGTGGGTTCTCGACTTGGGCCGGATCGGCGAGGAATGTGCTCGACATCGCACTCAGCTCCACCTTGAGTTGGATTGTTGGCCCTATAGTCCGGCTATTCAGCTCCTCCATAGGGATGCAGTCCTCTGGGCCGGCCCCTGAGCCACCGTCAGGTAACGTTCAACATCGACAATGCGCCCCTGCTTCAACCGAAGCTTGATCAGATACAGGCTTCCGGTGATGCCAGCCAGCAAATTATTGAAGTCGTGAGCAATCCCCCCGGTCAGCTGCCCTGCCGCCTCCATCTTCAAAGATTGCCGGAGTGCTGCCTGCACTGCTTCTCGCTCGGCCACGG
>Ga0157372_10006344_pt1 | contig 12580 bp, 6 predicted proteins | sample C55metaG_FD_115307 | JGI IMG/M metagenome (GOLD analysis project Ga0157372, IMG submission 115307) | Corn rhizosphere microbial communities from Kellogg Biological Station, Michigan, USA - C5-5 metaG | ecosystem: Host-associated > Plants > Roots > Rhizosphere > Soil | place: USA: Michigan... | reverse complement strand
GGGAGATGCGCCGGCCCAACCGCTCCTGGCGGGTGGATGAAACTTATTTGCGCGTGGCCGGTAAATGGACGTACTTGTATCGCGCCATCGATTCGGCCGGGGACACAATCGATTTCATGCTGTCGCCGAATCGGGATCTGACGGCGGCAAAAGGCTTTCTCCGCCTGGCATTGAGTGCCGGGCCAGTTCGACCGCGGGTGATCAATGTCGATGGCCACCCCGCCTATGCTTCTGCGATCGGCGAACTGAAGCAGGAGGGCGAACTGGGCCGCAAGTGTCGATGCCGCCCATCACCTTACCTCAACAACGTCATTGAACAGGACCATCGGTACGTGAAGAAGAGGATCACGGCAAGCCAGTGGTTCCGTTCGATCCACGGAGCACTGAATACCATCGCGGGATACGAGGCCATGAACATCATTCGCAAGGGTCAGATCCGCTGGTTGCCGAAAGGCGACGTTGTCGGACAGAAGAATTTCGTGGATCGGATCTTCGCCGCAGCCGCATGAAGTAAGAGCAACTACATCTCAGCACAACGGCTCAATTCTCAAACGGTTTGCGACACAGCCCGTCAGTAAGGCCGAAATAGCCCGCCGGTTGAATATCGGCCGGACGTCCGTTCGCCGCATTCTGAGTTAACTATTTTTCGGATCGCAGCAACCCGATGCAATCTTAAGATGGAGTTTGGCAGCAGGTCGCCAATACGCGCAACGACAGGTTCGCCGGTTTGTACCGGGAGCGAGGTGGTCAGCGTTGCTTTTGGTACTGACCACATTGGCAGTTGCCGGCATCTACGGCACCAAGCCTTTGATTCCGGTTAGTCGTCAGATCCGCAGCCTCGTCCTCCTGGTCTGGTTTTGGAATATTTGTGTTTTTGCAGTCTACGGTGGAATGATTCTATGGGCATGGCTGGTCGATCGATACGGTGATCAGCCTCCACAAAATCGTTAGGGCAACCCCGGCGCGCCGAATTCAACCTCATCGGCGGCCTACTCGCGCTCGCTTACGCACCGTTACCGAAAACTCACAATCCACAGATAAAACCATTGCAGTTGCTGGCGGGCCTTGCTTTTGGTCGTGCGCGAATACCTTCCAGTCTCAACTCCAAAATCGATAAGGCCGCGGCCCAGCTGTGTAGACCGGGCCTCGGCGGCCAAATACCCTGTCTCAAAAGAGGAACTTCAGGCCGAACTGGATCTGCCGCATGGGCGAAGCAAGGCTGGTAATCTGCCCCGGCCCCTGGCTAACGATCTGGCTGGGGAAAGCAGCGCCCGGAGAAGAAGGAAGGAACGCGGGCGAGGCATTCAGCGAATTGTTCGGCGTACTAAAGTTGGGCGTGTTGAAAATGTTGAAGAACTCGGCCCGGAACTGTATTTTCATGCTTTCGCGAATAGGAAAGTTCTTGAAGAGCGAGAAATCCAGATTGTGGAAGGCCGGTCCGGTCAGGATGCCGTTGCCCGCACTGCCGTAATGGCAGAGATTGGGTAGCGCGCTGACCTGACAGGAGACCACCTGGAACGCGTTTGGGTCGAACCATAGATTGACGGTCGGATTGGCTACGGCGCCATTGGCGAGCCGGTCCGGACGGGCGGGGCTGGTAAACGTGTTCAGCGTGTTGCCCTGACTGACCTGGAACGGAAACCCGGTATGGATGGTCCAGATCCCATTCGCCTGCCAGCCGCCGAAAAGCTGGCTTGCAACACCGCGGTTGAGAGCTCGAGGAGCCGGGATCTGATACACCCAACTCATGACCACGTTATGGGTCACATCAAAGGGATAACGAGCCTTATCCGCGGCGCGGTTGCGAGGATTCTGATACGAGCCGCCATTCACCGCGCCAAAGCTTTCGTTGCGGCCATAGCCCTCGCCTTCGGATTTACTCCAGGTGTACGCCACATTGGCCATGAGCCCGCGAGTCACGCGTTTCTGCCAGTTGATCTGGAGGCCGTGATACCAGGAGTTTGCTCCCGAATCCAGCCATCGAATTCGCGAAAGCGGCCGCACCGGTCCACCAATTCCGTCCGTGACGAATTGATAAGGGCGGCGCTGCTGCGGCGTGGTTGGAAGGGAACTGAGGCCCGGATCCGGATTGTTCAACTCCACCGTGTTATCGACATGCGTTCCCTTGCTGCCGACATAGCTTACATCGAGCACCGATTGCCACAGCAACTGCCGCTGGATGCCAAAGCTCCATTGATAGATTCGCGGCTCGAAATTGTTCGGATTCAAGCTGTTCGCATTAATCGGGCTAGTAGGGCTGAGGACCCCGAATGGATTCACCAGCGTGATCGGATTCGAAGTGGTGATCACGCCGTTCGAAGCCGTATTGGTGAAAGGCACGCTGCCCGAAAGAGGCGGGTTCAGATTCAGAATCGTGTAGTTATTGAGCTGCTGCACGTTGTAGTAGATACCGGCGCCGGAGCGGATCACGGTCTTATCGCTCAGTCGGTACGCCAATCCCAGGCGGGGCTCGAAATCCTTCTTATCGGGATCGTAAAAGGAGTACGGAGTGCGAATATTGGGAACCAGCGACGGGTAGCCGTTCTGCATTACAGCAAAGCTCAGGCTACGCCAGAGACCCTTCACGTCGGTAGCTGTAGTGTTGTACTCGTAGCGGAGTCCAGCGTTGATGGTCAGGCGCCGGGTAGCCTTCCAGTCATCCTGGAAGTAGGCTGCGTAGCGGTTCTGCCGCGGGTATGTGAGCGGTATGCCTTCGGGCGTGTCGGTGCTGGTGGGATAACCCAGTAAGAACGCCGCGAATCCGCTGTGCGCAAGGTCGTCCGTGAAGTTTTCATCGCCGCGCGGTACGTTCGCCGCGCCGCGGTCCAGCACGACACGCGTCGCGGCAAAACCCATTTTGAAGTTGTGCGCGCCGCGGGAAAGATTCAGGTTGTCCCCGATCTCGTACTGATTGTTGTAGTCGAAGCCGTTGCCACCGTCGTGTTCCGCCAGTGACGCGAAGCCTGAAATCGAGAATGTGGGCAGGCCGGCCTCGCGCGGTGTAAAGGGACGGTTATTGTCATTCAGGACTCGGAAACCGGTCAAGCCGAGCGAATCGAGGTTAAAGTTGGTGTTGCTGCGAGGATTGAGCGTATTGTCCACCGAGCGCATGTAGCCCAGCCGAAATTCATTGATGATCGTCGGCGTGAAAATGTGCACCCACTGAAACGCGGCGCTCTGATTACGGCCCGCGACGAAATAGGGGAAGTTGGGATTGGCGCCGTATGACTGCGCGTACGAGATGTCTTCGAACACGTAATGGCCGAACAGCCGGTCGTTCTGATTGATCAGGTGATCGATACGTACGAAGCGCTGGTCATCGTCAATTTTGGTGTTACCGACGCCGATGTAGTTGTAGCCGCTGATCGGGTCGCTCGTGGCGAACTGCGCGGCGGGGAAGAACGGCAGAATGTTCTTCGCGACCGGGGAGATGCGAGAAACAGGAATCTGATCGTTGGAGAACGGCGTGCCGGTAATGGGATCGATGACCTGGACCGCGGGCAGAGCACTCCCTGTCGGTCCTACGCGATGCAGCAGTGCGCTGAGATCTCCATTTTCAAAGGCGTCTGTAGGTACGTTGGCCGTGGCGATCTGATTGGGCTGGCGCAAAGTTCGGCCTTCATAGTCAAACATAAAGAAGGTACGATCCTTGCCGTTATAAATCTTCGGAATAGTGACAGGTCCGCTGAGAACTCCTCCGAACTGGTTCTGGCGCAGCAGATTCTTCGGCTTTAGCGGAGAACCAGGCGGGGTGAAGTAATTCTGGAAGTAATCCGTTGCATCGAATTTGTCATTTCGGAGAAAGTCGAATGCGGCGCCATGAAACTGGTTGCCTCCGGATCGCAACTCCATTACGAGTTGGCCGCCGGCATGGGTTCCGTACTCAGCCGAGTAAGTCCCGGCCAGCACACGGAATTCCGAAATAGCTTCGGGTGAAGGGATAAAAGGCATCGTATTCACCCGCGCTTCGGTCACTTGAACTCCATCGAGCGTTGCGTGAAAATCGACGTCACGCTGGCCGTTGGCGCTGATGGTGATGGAATCGCCAGGGATGGGAATGCCGCCGCCGGTGCCCGCATTGACATTCGATATGCCCATCCGGCCTCCGTTCTGTACGCCCGGCTGCAGGGACGCTAACGCGCCGATATTCCGGCCATTGAGCGGCAATTCCACGACCTTCTGTTGGTTGATGACCTGACCGAGAGTGGCCTCGTCCGTGCTCAGCAAAGCTCCTTGGGCAGTAACTTCGACGGTCTGGCCGGGCGAGCCGATCTCCAGGTTGAAGTCTACGCGGGCCTTCTGATCCAGCTCGACCTGCACTCCACTGCGGGTCGCAACCTTGAAACCAGACGCCGAAACGGTGATGGAGTAAAGACCCGGATTGACTAGAGGAAAATTGTAGTCACCGGTATCGGTAGTGCGATCGTTTCGCTTGATACCGGTCTCGGTATGCAGCAGAGTTACGTTGGCGCCCGAGATGACAGCGCCACTCGGGTCACTGACGGTGCCAACAACGGCGGTAGACGAAGTTTGTGCGCTCAACGTAAAAGTTATGTAAAACGCGATCAAAACGGCTAAGCACAGACGCATAATCACCCCCCTGAGTTGGTTGTGTGGCGCGAGTCAGTGTAATCCCGCGGTTCAATCCCTTCGTTCAAAACTTATCGAGGGACTCATCTTTCGAGTACGGACGATCCCGAGTACCGGATATTCTGCTCAGATGTTGAGCGCCGTTGCAAGGGGCACCCTCGAATTAGGGTTCAGCGGCTCGCGTCCCAGGACGGGCTCTGCGGACCGTATTTCCCCAGCTTGCGCCAGTCCTCACGAGTCAGTCCGTCCAGATCGTACACGACGCGTCCGGCGCGCACCGTTAGTTCGCACCGCAACCTCTGGCTGCCGGACAGACGAGCCCCATAAGAATCTACGAACCCGAAGTCACCCTTCTCTATGCCGAGCACCGCGATATCCGCAGTTGCGCCCGGCGAGAGATTACCCAGTTCCTCGCGATGAATCTCACGCGCGGGGTTCCAGGTCGACCGGAGGATCACCTGATCCAGCGGCATTCCCATATTCAGGAATTTGGACATCACGTTGAGCATGTCCTTCATGCCCGCGTTCATGCTGCCGGAATGCAGATCGGTCGAAATGGAATCCGGCAGAAATCCCTGGCGTATGGCGGGAACTGCCAGGCGGAACAGCAAACTGGCCTGTCCGTGCCCGACGTCAAAAATGATGCCGCGCTTTTTCGCTTCAAACAGGTACGGCAGCACGCGGCTATTGTCGTCGAGCATCGGCACACGGCCAAGAAAGGTGTGGGTGTAGATGTCTCCGGGGCGCAATTTCTTAAGCACCAGCTCTTGAAACGGACGCTCGGGGCGGAATGTGCCGAAGTCGACCATCACCGGAATCTTCGCGATCGTTCCGGCCCGCACGCCGTGCTCCACTGGAGTCCATTCAGGGCCGTTATAGTGGGCTACCTTAATGCCCACAATGATGGCTTTGTATCTTTCGCAGGTTTGCGCCGCCTTTGCCGGATCCATGTCGTTGAGATCCTGCTCGAACGTCTCCTCACCTCTCATGCCATACCCGACAATGTTGAGAAAGGCGAGTACTCGCGTCTTCGCCCGATCAATCACCAGAGTCTTGAATTGCTCGAAGTTCCGATAACCCGAACTGCCCGCGTCAACGACGGTGGTTACGCCTGCGCGAAAGGTGAAGCCGTCGGGAAACTCACTTTCGTCGCCGCCTCCGAGGACGTGACCCGTGCCTGCTCCGGTGAAGACATGGGCGTGAATATCCACCAGGCCAGGCGTCACGTACAGGCCGTGTACATCCACCGTCTTTCGCGCCGTGGACGCGGGAATGTCAGCAGCGATCGCCGCGACCTTACCGCTTGCGATCGCCACATCGCGAATCGCGCTGATATTGTTCTTCGCATCGATGACATGGCCGCCCTTCAGCAAGAGGTCGTAAGACTGCTGAGAGAACGCCGGCGAAGTGAGCCCCGATATCAGAAACAGCGCCGCGCAGAGAGTAGCAAGTGCTTTCATGGGCTTTACCGGGCTCCGGCAGCGGAAGCTTCACCCAAGAGTTTCCTGTAACCGTCGCGCCACGGTTTTGTGTTCATTGCCGCGCATCATCCATACGGAAACGCGCAGGCTGCCCGCTCCCATACGGGACACAGCGATTGGCGGATCGCCACGGAGCAGGGCATCCGTAACATCTTGTGAAGTCCGCTTGCGAACAGCCTCGTCCCAGTCGATCGTCACGTGAGGCACATGGTTTTCGATTTCCGGTATATACAGGCTGGCCTTCACGTGCTTCACGTTCGCGAGAGCATGAATGATGTACTGAACCCGGGCTTCCATCTCGCGCTGTTCGGCAGCGTGGTCGACTTTCAAATACCGCTCGACCGCCGCCAGCAAGCCGATGATTTCCTCTTTGCCAACTTTCATGCCGCGGCCGATACCCGCGTGAGGGCTAATGGCGTTCCGCGCCGCCTCCACAAGATCCTTGCTGCCCAATAGCAGCCCGGAACACTGCGGGCCAAGCAGCGCTTTGCCGCCGGAAATTCCCACCAGATCGAAACCCAGACGTACGTACTCAGAGAGATGCGACGCCGGGGGCACATCGGACGCCGCGTCATTGAAGGTGTACACGTTGCGTTCTTTGCCGACGCGAATCCACTCCTCGCGGCGAATGGGACCATCGGGATCGCGCGTATTCAGGAAAAACAGCATGGCGGTCCGTTCGTTGATTGCCCGGTCCAGCTCCTGCCGGTTCTCGACGTACACGATCTTCGCGCCCACCAGCCGAATCTGCGCCTCGTATTCGTTGGGATGCGCCCTTAATTGGATGACTTCGTTTTTGAGGCCGGTAGTATCTGGGAGTTGCGAAAGTCTGGATATATCACCGGCAACCATACAAGCGGCCGTGGCTACAGTAATCGCCGATGCGCAGCCGGCTGTGACCAGCGCGGCGGGAATGCCGAGCAATTCCGCAAGCCTTTCTCCAGCCTTCGTCTGTAAGTCTTCGAGTGGGACGAAGCATCGCGAGGCTTCTTCCATCGCGCGGACGACTTCGGGGGGCATGATCGAGCCACCCAGTCGCGTGACGACGCCAACGCCATTGATGACCGGCCGAACACCGAGCCTGCGGTAAACCTCGGGTTCCGCCGGTATCGAATCGCCTTCGCTGCCGGGGAGCGCCGTGGCGGGCCTGCCCGCGGTCGCAGCAGCGAAAGCAGTCGCTTGCAGAAACCCCCTTCGCGTTCGCATTCTCATATCTCCCTTCCAGGCGAAGTGTAACGGCGGTTTTTCTGTTTGTCTATAGATTTTTGTAGTAAATTACGAGCGCTCCTCACCGGGCCGCCCGCGTCAGCATTCGATTCCGGAATTCACTGGATAATGGCGTGTTCCGGGATTACGCCGAAGTGGCCCGACTCGGTCACGTCACGCGCGCCCGAATGACTCAGATCACGAAATTGCTTTACCTTCCGCCCGACATTCAGGAGCAGATTCTGTTCTTGCCGCCGGTAAAAGGGATCAACGAGAGGAACCTGCGGAAGGTCGTGGACACCATTGAATGGCAGGAACAGCGGAAGCTCTTTCAGACCCTGACCGAGCGGCTGCCGAAAAAGGGCACACGTGCCGCACGAATCAATGGCATCCATGGCTGAGGCGTTCGGCTTCTTTGCAGTGAATGTGGTCACGCCATCCTCCCCCTGTAATGCACACGAAGCCGCAATCTGCGGCCGCGAATTTGCGCTCGCGTCCGCCACATGAATGAACCACTCGGCGAAATCAGAACTTCGGGGGCAGGCCCGAATGAGAGATGATCGTCCGGCATGGGATTGATGAACTGTTCCACGCGTGCTCTTTCGCGTCCCCTCTCCTGAATCAGCAGAGCGATGTGGTTGTTCGCCATCGCCACATGACTTCAGCAGTTCGTACCATGGTTCCGTACCCTCTGAATGCCTGAACTCAAATCCCTGTCACCCGCAATTTTTCTTCACATCGCACAAATCCTGAACGTGCCGATGAAGGGCCTGACCGCAACTGCTGAACTCCTCGACGAAGGCGGCACTGTGCCCTTTATCGCACGCTATCGCAAAGAAGTAACCGGAAATCTGGATGAGGTCCGGATCCGGGCCATTGAAGAGAAGCTGGCTTACTTTCGCGAACTCGAAAATCGCCGGGAAACTGTGCTCCGAACAATCCAGGAACAGGGCAAGCTGACGGACGAACTGCGCGAACGCATCGTCGCCACCGTCGACAAGAACGAACTCGAGGATTTATACCTGCCCTATAAACCGAAACGGCGCACTAAAGCGACGATTGCTCGCGAGAAGGGGCTGGAAGCACTGGCGTTGTATCTGTGGACGCAGGAAGCTGGCGACACTGTACTCGCCGAATTCGCCGCAACCTTTATCGCCGCCGAAAAGGGCGTCGCTACAGTCGAGGACGCGCTCGAAGGAGCCCGTCACATCGTCGCGGAAACAATCAGTGAGAATGCCGACTTTCGCAGGGCGCTCCGCCAGATGATGTTCGACCAGGCTGTAATCGTCTCCGAAAAAAGGGACGACGTGATCGACGAGCATGAGAAGTTCAAAATGTACTATGAGTACCGCGAGCCGGTCGCGAAAATCCCGTCGCACCGCATGCTTGCGATACGCCGCGGCGAGAGCGAAAACATTCTGTACTTCACTATCGAGCTGAATGCGGACCTCCCGATCGCGTACCTGAAAAGCAAGGTTCTGAAACAACCTGGCGACTGGACTCCGCATCTCGAACTGGCCGTTCTGGACTCCTGGAAGCGCCTGCTCAATGTTTCCATTCAGTCTGAAGTTCGCCTTGAATTGAAGCAGAAGGCCGATCTCGAAGCGATCCGCGTCTTTCGCGAGAACCTGGAAAACCTGCTGCTGTCGCCGCCCGCCGGCCAGATCGCGGTCCTCGGAATCGACCCGGGAATTCGCACAGGCTGCAAGATCGCTGTGGTGGATGAAACGGGCAAATTTCTCAATCACACCGTGATCTATCCCCACCAGCCGAAGAGCGATTTCTCGGGTTCTGCGCGCATCCTGAAAGAGCTGATGGCTAAGTACAAAGTGAAAGCCGTTGCCATCGGCAATGGCACGGCCTCCCGTGAGACGGAAGCGTTTGTTCGCGACTTCTTCCGTCAGGAAGGACGTTCCGACGTATTCAGCGTGACCGTTAACGAATCGGGCGCATCGGTCTATTCGGCTTCGGATATCGCGCGTCAGGAGTTTCCCGAGCTCGACGTTACGATTCGGGGCGCCATCTCCATCGCGCGCAGGCTGCGGGACCCTCTGGCGGAACTCGTGAAAATCGACCCGAAATCCATCGGCGTCGGGCTGTATCAGCATGATGTCGGTCAGGCTCTGTTGCAGAACTCTCTCGAAGCCGTTATCGAGAGCTGCGTGAACCGCGTGGGGGTCGATTTGAACACCGCCTCCTGGGCGTTGCTCCGTTATGTGGCAGGCATCAGCGAACGCACGGCGCAGAAGATTGTCGAGTACCGGAATGATCATGGGAAGTTTCGCTCGCGGGTGGAACTCACCGTAGTTTCGGGCATAGGGCCGAGGACATTCGAGCAGGCGGCGGGGTTCCTGCGAATTCGCGGCGGCGAGAACGCTCTGGACGCTACGGCCGTGCATCCGGAGTCGTACCCAGTAGTGGAGCAGATTGCGAGAGCTCAGAGTATTTCCATTGCTGAGCTGATCAGCAAGCCGGAGCTTCTGAGCCGGGTGAAGAAGGAAGACCTGAGCGTGGGTGTGTATACGCTGAACGACATTCTGGAGGAACTGAAGAAGCCCGGCCGCGATCCGCGCGACAAATTCGTCGCTCCCAAGTTCAATGACGATGTGAATGAGCTTGCCGATCTGAAGGCGGGAATGACTCTTGAAGGCGTGGTAACCAATGTGACGAAGTTCGGCGCGTTTGTGGATGTCGGCGTGCACCAGGATGGGTTGGTGCATATCAGCGAGCTTGCCAACAGGTACATCAAAGATCCGTCGGAGGCTGTAAAGGTGGGGCAGATTGTTAAGGTGCAGGTGCTGAACGTGGATGTGAAGAATAAACGTATTGCGCTTTCAATGAAGTCTCTGCTGCCGCCGGCGCAAAAGCCGATACACAGGCCCGCGGGACCCGTGCAAAAAGCGCCGGCTCGCCTGGACGACAAAATTTCGGTCTTAGCGGATAAGTGGAAGCGCCGATGAGGCTCCAATGAACGACCTGGCGCCTTGGATTTCATATGGCGCGGCATGCAATCGCGCGAGGTCATCAGCGTCGGATAGTTTCAGCCTCCGGTTTGGGCATGATCCGGATTGGCAGACTCGATGCCGACTTCCCGGTCCTGATCTTTCCGATACACGCGTAACCCAGCAGAGTGGATTGCATCTCCGCGTTCCAATTGGTGTTGTCGCAGGCCAACAACGCGTTCGGAGCACGGCAGTTTTCGGGCAGAGCAAGTTCTCGTCGAACCTTTTTTCGATGGTTTTTTTCGAGGCTAGCCCGGCCGTAGCCGAGGAGTGCCAACCAAGGCCGGGACTCCAGTATTGGCGCTCTCTATCTCCTATCCCACGAGCAATTGCCCCACTATCATTCGGCACTCGACATCATCGCGATCGAGATGAAATGCTGAGGACTCTACTACGCTGCTGTGCTCGGCGATGACATACAACTCTGGCGACTCGGAGATGGAGCGAAAAAGGGATTCTATGCGGCCACTGATGCACAGAACTCAGAATCGGGAATACATTGCATGCAATTACGGTCGCCCGGCTTGCGGCACCGCAGTGAACCTGGGCTGGGCAGGGTATTACCGCTTCTCCTTCGAAATCCCGGGTTAGCCTCGTCCGCGTCCTCGTCACCTTTTGGGCGCCGAATTCATCCAATCGGAATGGAAGGCCGTCTTCTCGCCCCGCTGATGATTGTAGGTCTGCTCCTTGCGGGTTCCTGTGGACCGCGTGAGTCGGACACGCAGCGGCATCAGGACGCGAACACCCCGGCCGGCAAAGTGGGCCAAGCAGCGCACCGCGCAGCCGTTGAGGCGGACAAAGCCGCCGCGGCCGTCGGCCGCAAGCTCGATAAGGCGGCGCACGATGCTCACGAGGGATGGAAAGAAGACGCGCGAAAGGCTCGCGACAAGCGATAGTGCGTGGCCGCACTCACAGCAGCCGACCGTCCGGCGACACAACCGGGAATGCGTTCAGCCATGCACTCAGAGAACTGCCAGTCGAGCTCACGAACGTGCGGATCGGCGACAATGTCAGCCTAAATAATCTTTCCGGCGCTGATCGTCAAGCGCAGCACTATTGACTTCCTATGCAGCGCAAACAGACTTGCGAGCGAGCCGTCAACCAATGTAGTTTTGGCGAACTGGGCCATTTGCGGGAACGCGATCGCGCCTGCGGGCAGTTCGCACACTGCGGATCGCAGTCGAATGCTGCGCACTCAGTCGCGAATCGGCAACCCAGAAAAGCTCCACGAATCACAGTTTCGGAAGCAGATCCGCTCGACGAGACCATCACAGGCCCGTTCGAAGCGAGAAGTCGCCAGCATCCGCGCAGGCCACTACGAGACGGGGGTAGCTTCCGATAGGTGGTGAAGTGAATGATCATGTCGATCAGGTGAGGAATCGTAACCGCCGGATTCGAGAGGTCATGTGGTGTTTTCGTCATGTCATGGATACCTTGAAGCCAGCGATTGGTGAAGTTGAAGGGTTTAGAGATCGATCGCGGACGTTCGAAGGATCAGCGTCGCCCCGTAGGAGGCACTTTTTATGTCGCGACAAAAGCGCTCCAACGGCGCATCATCATCGTTGAACGCATCGAGTTGTGGCACCTCTCACACACAGCAGGTTTCCCCCTGTCCTTTCCTCAGGCCGGAACCCCAGGGAAACTTAGGGGTTATCATGAATGGGTCGGCGCTGAAAGAACAGCGATAGCCTGCCGTTTTCAGGGATTCCGGATTTTCCATGGCCTGGTCCTCCTCGAACTGCGTCTCGATGTCTGTGTCGGCACTTGCAGGTCCCAAAAACCGCCAAGCATGCTCCCGATCATCGTTCTTTCTTCACGGGAAAGCATAGAACCATGGCGGAAAATGTCCCTGAGAGCCCCGCGCAGGAGGAACTGATCCGCGAGGTATGCCGGGGCCAAACCGAACTGTTCTACGAGCTCATCAGGCCATTTGAACGGACCGTCTTCGCCGCTGCATATTCAATACTGAACGATGTGGCCGAGGCGGAAGACGTGGCACAAGAGGCTTTCCTGAAGGCGTTGAAGGGCCTGCCGAGCTTTCGGGGAGAATCGAAATTCAGAACCTGGTTGATCCAAATCACCGTAAATGAGGCGCGCCAGCGATTCCGGCGGCGCCGTGCTCATCTGCATGAGTCATTAGACGAAGGCAGCGGGAGCGAAGACGGCGGCGACTGTATCCCCAGAGACCTCGCCGACTGGCGTGAAATCCCGAGCGAGGCATTGGCCCGCAAGGAATTGGGAAAGAGAATCGAGCAGACATTGCTTTCTCTCAAGCCGATCTATCGCGAGGTTTTGATCCTC
>Ga0157372_10006343_pt1 | contig 12582 bp, 10 predicted proteins | sample C55metaG_FD_115307 | JGI IMG/M metagenome (GOLD analysis project Ga0157372, IMG submission 115307) | Corn rhizosphere microbial communities from Kellogg Biological Station, Michigan, USA - C5-5 metaG | ecosystem: Host-associated > Plants > Roots > Rhizosphere > Soil | place: USA: Michigan... | reverse complement strand
CAGCGCGCGCTGATCGTGAAGCCGCTGATCGACGACCGCTACGACGTCGGCCATGTCGTGTCGCACGCGGGGGCGAAGATGCGCGCGGTCACCGCCGCGTCGGGCGACGAGGTGCGGCGCCTCGCAGCCGGGTACGACGCGATCGGCATCGACGAGGTGCAGTTCTTCGACGACGGCGTGGTCGATGCGATCGACGCGCTCGTCTCGGACGGAGCGCGCGTCGTCGCGGCCGGGCTCGCGCAGGATTTCCGCGGCCTGCCGTTCGGCTCGATGCCGACGCTGCTCTGCGTGGCGGAGTTCGTCGACAAGCTCGAAGCCGTCTGCCACCGCTGCGGCGGCCCGGCGACGATGACGCAGCGCCTCGTGGACGGCCGCCCGGCGCCGTTCGGCGGCGAGACGATCCAGGTCGGCGCGCTCGATTCGTACGAGGCTCGCTGCCGCGCGTGCTTCGAGCCCGGCGCGGACGCGCTGTCAGGGGCGGATCAGCTCGCGCTGACAGGCTGACCCGCGGCGGACGAAGATCGGCTCCGGCAGGCCGCCGCAGCGACTGCCACCACGCCCGGCTCGCCCGGGCGAACCCATCCAAGCCGCTTCCCCGTTGTGGCCTCGACCCCCCGAACAAGGAGAGACGAATGGCCACGCCCGTGAGAGCCCGGGCCGAAGGCGCCGCGCGCAGCGCCGAGCAGGATGCGCGCGCCCACGCCGAACGCGGTAGCGGCTGGTACGCCGTGCTCGCACGCAGCGGCCTGGTCGCGAAGGGCGCGTCGTACGGCCTGGTCGGCGCGCTTGCGATCAAGCTCGCGCTCGGTACCGGCGGGAAGGCGACGAGCCGGCAGGGTGCGCTGCAAGCGTTGGCACAGCACACGTTCGGACAGGTCGTGCTTGCGCTGCTTGCCTTCGGGCTCGCGGGATACGCCTCGTGGCGTTTCGTCGAAGCTGCCGTGGAGCGCGACGAGGACGGTGACGAGAAAGGGAAGCTGAAGGCGTGGGGCAAGCGGGCCGGCTACGTCGGCCGCGGGCTCATCTACGCGGGTCTCACCTTCTCCGCGGTGAAGATCCTGTTCGGCGGAGCAGGCAGCCAGTCGCAGAGCGCGAAGGCGCACCAGACCACCGCGACGCTGTTCGGGTGGCCCGGCGGCCGCTGGCTCGTCGGCGCGGCGGGCATCGTGATCGTCGGGGTCGGGCTGTGGAACGTCTACCGCGGTCTCAGCCAGAAGTTCGAGGACAAATGGCGGACCGGTGCTATGAGCACCGGCGCCCGCACGTGGGGCGGGCGCGTCGCCGTCGTCGGGCATCTCGCGCGCGGCGTGGTCTTCGGCCTGAGCGGCATCTTCGTCACCAAGGCGGCGATCGACTACAACCCGAAGGACGCGATCGGCCTGGACGGCGCGCTGCGCAAGCTCGCCGACGCGACGTACGGCCCGTACCTGCTCGGCGTCACCGCCGCCGGCCTCGTCTGTTACGGCCTCTACTGCCTCGTCGATGCCCGCTACCGCGACGTCTCGACCGCCGGCTGATGTCCGACCGCGACGCGGCTGAATCGAGCCGCGGCTATCTGATCGTCAACCCGCGCTCCGGGGATGACAGCCCCTCGGCGGAGGAGCTGGTCGAAGCGGCCGAGAAACAGGGAGTGCAGTGTCACGTCCTTAGGGACGGAGACGACTGCGAGGCGCTGGCACGTGGCGCGGCGGCCGATGCCCTCGGGATGGCCGGCGGGGACGGCTCGCTGGCGACGGTCGCGCAGGTCGCGCTCGAACGCGATCTCCCGTTCGTCTGCATCCCGTTCGGGACCCGGAACCACTTCGCGCGCGACCTCGGGCTCGACCGCGACGACCCGCTGGGCTCGCTCGCCGCCTTCGGCGGCGTCGAGCAGCGCATCGACGTCGCGCGGGTCAACGATCGGTTGTTCCTCAACAACCTGTCACTCGGGCTGTATGCGGATCTCGTCCACCGTCGTGAGCACCATCGTCGTCGCGGCGACGTTCTCGGAGGGGTGCGCGCGCTGACGCGCCTCTCGCGTGAGCACCACCGGCTGCGTGTGCGCCTCGACGGGGATGTCCTGAGGACCCGAATGCTGCTGGTCTCCAACAACGGCTACGACCTCAGCCTGTTCGACATCGGCGAGCGCTCGTCGCTGACGGAAGGCCGCCTTCATCTCTACACCACCGGCGGCTGGCTCCCGACGAAGTGGACGGAGCGGCAAGGAACGCGGTTCCTGCTCACGCTCGAGGAGCCGAAGATCATCGTCGCCACCGACGGTGAGCCGATCGAGCTCGAGTCGCCACTCGAGGTCGAATGCCTTCCGCGGGCGCTTCGCGTCCTGGTACCGCCCACGACTACGATCGAGGAATGAACCGTGCCCTGCCGCTCCTCGCCAGCAGCGACACCCGGGCGACGCTCGAGTTCTACGAGCGGCTCGGCTTCTCGAGCCGTGGCGCGCCCCCGGAGGAGTGGGACTACCTGATCATCGAGGCCGACGGTTGCGAGCTGCACTTCGCCGGCCACACGCTCGGCGAGCGGACGCCGGGCAGCGCGTTCGTCTACGCGGAAGCGATCGAAGAGCTCCACGAACGATGGAGCGAAGCGGGTGCGAGCGTGACACCGCTGACCCACACGAACTTCGGCATGCGGCTGTTCACGCTGCACGACCCAGACGGGAACGAGATCCGCGTCGGCTGGCCGCCGCGCTGACATCACTGCGAAAGGTGATCGACGGCCGCCCGCGTCGCGCCGATGATCCGGCCCATGCGGCTCCTCTTTTCCATGGCTCCGATCGTCCTGACGGTCGGGCTCACCGCGGCCTTCGTGCAAGCGGTCTTCCTCGGCCACTAGCCTCGCCCGCAGCGGTAGCCATTTAGGCTGCGGCTACCGACGGACGACGGAGGCCGAGAATGGACGACACCCAGAACTGGCAGATCGCGCGCCTCGACGACATCGAGAAGCGCGGCCGGAGCATCCCCTTGCGCGAGCACCTGGGGATCCAGGCGTTCGGCGCCAACGTGTTCACGCCGAACGACGAGGGTCTCGTGATCAACGAGCACGACGAGGCCGGGTCTCGCCAGGAAGAGCTCTACGTCGTGCTCGACGGCGAGGCGACGTTCGAGATCGACGGCGAAACGGTCGACGCGCCGGCAGGGACGTTCCTGTACGTCGCAGCGGAGGCGCGACGGAAGGCGACCGGGACGGGGACCGTCCTCGTCCTCGGGGCAACACCCGGCGAGGCATACCAGGCCTTCAACTGGGGCCCGGCCTGGAAGTTCCACAGCGACTCGCTCGCCGCCTACGGTGACCAGCGTTACGACGACGCGCTCGCCTCGGTCCGTGCGGGCCTCGAGCAGTCACCGGATCACCCGGGGCTCCACTTCAACTACGCCTGCTTCGCAACACTCGCAGGCGACACGAGCGACGAGACGTTCGCGCACCTCAAGCGGTCCGTCGCGCTCTTCGCTCCGTTCCGCGAGCAGGCGCGGACCGACTCGGACTTCGCCACCGTCCGCGACGACCCGCGCTTCGAGGAGGCCCTTCGCTGAAGTGCGCGACGGTGCAGCCGGCGAACGCATCGCGCTCGCCGGCTGCCGTCGTCCGTCAGCTCAGCAGCTCAACCCGAAGCACTGGTCGGGGTTGTTGTGTGCGACGACGGTGTGCGTGAGCGTCGGTGACAACCCGTCCGAGTAGATCCCGGCACCCAGTATCGGGATAGTCGCGCTCGCGAAGAGGCTGTTCCCCGTCACAACCGTTCCGTCGAGAATGAGCGCCGACGGGTCGGAGCCGAAGAGCGATCCGTTCCACACACCCGCGCCCTGGGCGAAGCCGCCGTCCCCGTTTGCCCGCCCGCTGTTGCCGCTGATCACGACGTTGTGCAAGGTGAGCGCGCCGCTGTTCGCGATCCCGCCACCTTGCACAGACGCAGACCCGGTGATGCTCGTCGCCGACATCGTGTTGTCGCGGATGACACTGTTGCTGATCGTCGCCGGCCGGCTCGGATCGAAGGCGAAGTTCAGCACCGCACCCTGAGCTCCCGCGATGCCACCCTTCGTCGTGACGGTGGCGGTGTTGCCGGCGATGATCGTGTCGGTGACCGTGGCGGTGTCGTCAAGCTCGAGCGCCGTGCCGTCGGGCCCCGAGTCGGTCGTGTCGGCGACGTTCGCGATTGCCTGATTGCCGCTGACACTGCTGTTCTGCAGGATCAACGCGCCGCCCGAGCTGCCGCAGCCCATGCCGGAGTCGAACGCTCCGGGCTGGCCGTTCGGGTCCGACGCCGTCGCGACGTTCCCGTCGATCCGCGAGTTGGTGATCGTTGCCGAGCGGTCGCAGCCGATACCGGCAGCGTTCGCGAAGAACGGCCCGTCGACCGAGCTCTTCGTGCTCGCGAGCTCCGAACGGTTTCGCGTGATGACGCTGTTGCGGACGACGAAGTCTCCTGTCTCGGACAGGATCCCGGCGCCTGTGGCCTGGACGCCGTTCGGATCGGCGACCGAGGCGCGGTTGTCGCTGACCGTGCTGTTCTCCACTGTGAGGCTGCTTCCCTGGGACGTGCTGAGAATCCCACCACCGATCGCCTTGCTGGCCGTCGGGCCACCGGACGTATTGTGGTCGACGCTCGTGTTCCGCAGCCTGAGGTGACCGGAGTTGTAGATCCCGCCGCCGGCCGCCAGCGCGAACGGATCACACGGCTGCGTGCAGCCGAGCGTGACGGTCGGCGTCGCTTCGTTGCCGGTGATCGCGCTGTTCGAGATGGAGACGCCGGCGCCGCCGGAGAAGTCGGAGTTCGGTGGGATGTCGATCCCGCCGCCGTAGGCGAAGACGCCGTCTTCCTCGACGAAGTCACGCGACTCTGCGCTCGTCGTCGTGTGACCGCCGGTGACGGTGACGCCGTCGATCGAGATCGTGGGCTCCGTTGACGCTCTGTAGACGCCCAACGTCAGCACAGGCCCGCCTCCGCTGATGATCGTCTTCCCGGCCCCCGCACCTTGCAGCGTGATGCTGTGGACGATCGCGACCCCTCCGGCATACGTGCCCGGATTGACGCGGACCGTGTCGCCGTCATTCGAGGCTGCGAGTGCTGCAGCAAGCGTCGGGTAGCAGCCCGGGCCGCCGACGCAGAGCGGCTTCGCCTTCGAGGCGGATGTCGCTGCGCCTGTCAGCGTCAGCGCTGACAGTGCGAGGATCAGGATTGCGATGCGCTTCACTTTGCCCTCCCCCAATCCGGTGACCAGACACTGATGCCGTGGGTGAGCTGGCGGGCTCCGGTTCCGTCGAGCCGCATCACCCACAGATCGGACGACTTGGCGAACGTGACCCACCGGCCGTCGGGCGAGAACGAGCCCGCCGAGACGACGAGGTTCGGGAAGCGAGTCAGTGCCTTCAGCCCACTACCGTCGGGCGAAACCGTGTACAGGTTGCCGCGATCCGTCTTCGCGGGTGCGCGAAAGAGGATCTTCGTGCCGTCCGGCGACCAGTCGAGCCTCCCGCCCGCATTCATCGACCACGGCGTGAGCTGCTGCAGCCCCGTGCCGTCCGCGTTGACCACGAACACCGCGTGTGCGTGCGCCGGCTCGACTGATCCCGAGTTCACGAGCTCGAAGGCGAGTTGCGCTCCGTCGGGGGACCACGTCGGATGGCCGGCGTCCCCAGAGTACGGCCGGTCGGCGGAGACGTTGATCACCATCACGGTGCCGCCGCCGCTCGCGTTCATCGTGTAGATGCCCGAGTTCTTGATCTCGCCGTTCTGGAACCCGCCCCACGACCGGACGTAGGCGATCCGCCGTCCGTCGGGTGACCACGCCGGGAAGATGCGATCGTCACCGGCAGGACCAAGCCGCTTCAGGCCGGTGCCGTCGGCGCGGAAGCTGAAGATCGTGCCGTGGCCGGGACCAAGCGGCCATCGCTCGAACGCGATCACGGATCCGTTCGGGGACCACACCGGGTCGTCGTCAGCGACCTGACTCGTCCGCGGCAACAGCCGGAGCCCACTACCGTCCGGACGCACGCTCGCGAGGAGCGCCGGATGCCCAAGTGCCTTCTTGAACACGATCCGCCCATTCGGGCCGGACGCCGTCGCGTGCGCAAGCACGGCGAGCGTCATCATCGCCCCGAGCATCAGCGCAAGGCACGCGGCACTCCTCTTCACAGTGAACCTCCTCTGCTCGACAGGAACACGGTTTCGATCACCCGTTCGCACGGAAGCCCGGCGCGCTCGCAGACGCGCTTGACGGCGACCCGGGAGGACGACTCGAAGACGCAGAGCACGAGCTCATCGCCTGGCAGGTGCAACGCACCTCGGCAACGAGCCTCGCCGCCGGCGTCGGCTGCCTCGATCGCGGCCCGCAGGTCGTCCTCGACGACTCCGGGCCAGTAGCACTTCGCGGTGAACAGCACATCGGCGAGCCTCCGCGCCGCGTGTCCCAGGCTTGTCCCAAGCTCCGCTCAGGCGCTGGTAATGCCGCGGAGGGCGGAGGACAATCGCGTCCGATGGGAGGTCGCCTCGAGTTCCGCGTGTTGGGGCCGCTCACGGTTCTCGTCGACGGCGAGGTCGTGCCTGCCGGCGGGCCGAAGCAGCGTGCGCTCCTCGCGCTGCTCCTGCTGAGCGCGAACCGCGTCGTCTCCCGCGACCGGCTCGTGGCCGAGCTCTTTCCCGAACAGAGCGTCAACTCGGCGGACCACGCGCTCCGCAACCACGTCTCTCGGTTGCGAAAGATCCTGAGTCTTGCCGACGAGCCACGCCTCGTCGCACGCGCGCCCGGCTACCTGCTCCGCGTCGAGCCGGGCGAGCTCGATCTCGAGCGGTTCGAGGTGCTGGCCGAGGATGGGCGTGACCAGCTCGCGAACCACAACGCGACCGCCGCCGCGCACTCGCTTCGCGCGGCCGAGTCGATGTGGCACGGACGGCCCCTCGCCGATCTGGAGTTCGAGCCATTCGCGCAGTTCGAGGTCGAACGGCTCGAGGAGGCCCGGCTCGCCGTCGTCGAGACCCGCGTCGATGCCGAGCTCGCGCTCGGACGACATGCCGTGCTCGTCCCCGAGCTCGAGTCGCTCGTGGCAGAGCACCCCCTGCGCGAGCGCTTTCGCGCGCAGCAGATGCTGGCGCTCTACCGGTCGGGACGGCAGGCGGAGAGCCTCGACGTCTACCAGCGAACGCGGCGCCTGCTGGACGAGGAGCTCGGCCTCGTCCCGGGGCCTGAGCTCCAGAGCCTCGAGCGGGCGATCCTCGTCCACGACTCCGCGCTCGGCGACACGTCCCTCGCCACGACGCGCCGGATCGTGCGCACGCCGGAGGCGCCTCCGTTCAAAGGGCTGTCCCCGTACGAGGAAGCCGACGCCGAGCTCTTCTTCGGTCGCGAGCGACTCGTCGACGAGCTCGTCGCCCGTCTCGCCGAGACACCGTTCCTCGCCGTCGTCGGAGCATCGGGAAGCGGCAAGTCGTCGCTGCTCCGAGCCGGCCTGCTGCCCGCCATGGCCCGTGCGGGTTGGGAGCACGTGGTCGTCCGCCCGGGACCACGCGCGCACGAGCTCCTCGCCGAGGATCGGCCGCACCGCCGGGTCGCGGTCGTGATCGACCAGTTCGAGGAGACGTTCGCGACGAGCGTCGGGGAACAAGAGCGCCGCACGTTCCTCGACCGAGTCGTCGACGCCGCCTGGGATGCGGACCGTCGCTCGGTGATCGTCCTGGCGCTCCGTGCCGACTTCGTCGCGCATGTGGCCGCCTATGTCGAGCTGGCCGATCTCGTCGCCGCGAATCAGCTGCTGCTGGGCCCGATGAGCTCCGGCGATCTGCGCCGTGTGATCGAGCGGCCCTCCGAGCACGCCGGCCTCACAGTCGAGCCCGCGCTCGTCGACGAGCTCGTCGGTGAGATCGCCGGCGAGCAGGGAGCCTTGCCGCTGCTCTCGACGTCCATGCTCGATCTCTGGCGTGCTCGTACCGACGACACACTGACCTTGGACGCGTACGAGCAGATGGGGGGAGTGCGCGGCGCCGTGGCGCGATTTGCCGAAGCCGCGTACACGGCGCTCGATCCACCGAGCCGGCGCGTTGCACGCAGCGTCCTCGTTCAACTTGCAGCAGGCGACGACGGAGACGCGCTCACGCGCAAGCGTGTGACCCCGGCGGAGCTCGGAGACGAGGCGAACCCCGTGGTGAGCGAGCTCGTCGAGCGACGGCTCCTGGTCGCGCACGAAGGAACCATCGAGCTCGTGCACGACGCGCTCCTCGAGCATTGGCCGAGACTCAAGGCCTGGCTCGCCGATGACGCCGAGAACCGGCGCGTACGCGACCGGTTGACACAGGCGGCAGCGAACTGGGACGCGGGCGGGCGCGACTCCCAAGAGCTCTATCGCGGTGTGCGCCTTACGGCGGCTCTCGAGTGGGCGGACGGCCCGAAGCTGAGCCCCCTTGCCCGTGACTTCCTCGAGCAGAGCCGCATCGCGACGACGCAGGAGATCGACCGCAGGCGGCGCGCCAACCGCCGGCTTCGTCTCGCACTCGCAGCCATGCTGGTCGCGCTCGCGGCCGCAGTCATTGCCGGATCGGTTGCGATCGCACAACGGGAGCACGCGCGAGAGCGGGCTCGAGCCGCCGACGCGCAGCGGGTCGGCCTGCAGGCGCTGCTCGACCAGTCACTCGATCGCTCGCTCCTGCTCGCACGAGAGGCGGTCTCGCTCGACGACTCACAGACCACGCGTAGCGATCTGCTGACGACGCTGCTCCGGAGCAATGCGGCTCTCCGGGTTGCGCACGCTTCTGGCATGCGTGTGCTCGACGAGACGCTTTCTCCCGACGGAAAGCGTCTCGCGGTCCGCAGCGAGGACGGCACGATCACGTTCTTCGACACGAGAACGCTCCGCCCCGACGGCTCGCCGCTGAGCTCGAGCGATCAGATCGGGTTGATGGGAGCGATCGTCGGCCCGCTTCGCGCTCTCGCATTCGCACCCGACGACCAGATGATCGCGATCGGCAGCACAACAGGCACGAACACGGCCGTCTACCTCGTCCAGCCCTCCACCCGCAAGACCCGCTGGTACGAGACCGATGGAGACGAGCACGTCGCAGATCTGTATTTCTCGCCGAACGGCAGGTTCGTCGCGACCGCAGAGCCGGTCGACGGCCGGCTCCGCGCGCCGCCGGCCCAGATCCGCGTCCGCGACACACGCACCGGGAAGACCCTTGCCACGTCGCCGCCGAAGCGGGGGGTGCGACTCAGGGGCTACACGAGTGACGGCCGCCTGTTGCTCGTCACGCTCGGCCCGTCCCGCTCGACGCTCCTCGACTCGCACACCCTGAAGCAAGTGCGAACGCTGCCCGTCGGCGGAACTGCGGCGCTCTCGCCCACAGGTGGGACTGCGGCGTTCGGCGGCGAGGACGGCACCGTGTCGATCGTCGAGCTGAAGACCGGCAGGCGTCGGCTCCTGTCCGGCCGTGCCGCCGGCGAGATCGCCACGATCTCCTACAGCGGCGACGGGCGGGAGCTGGCAACCGGCGACGTGCAGGGCGACGTCGAGGTGTGGGACCCGCATACCGGCCTCGTCGATACGTTCACCGGTCATACGTCCGACGTGCGCGGAGTCGTCTTCAGCCCGGACGGACGAACGATCTACTCGGCGGGGAGCGACGGTGCAGTCATCGCTTGGGACGCGACGGGCGCGCGCCGCCTGGGCCGCACGTTCACGTTCGCCGCTCCTGGGCCCGAGGTTGCGTTCGCCTCTGCGCTCACCCCGGATGGCAGCCTCGTTGCCACCTCGCCTGCAGACGGGCGCGTCGACCTGCGGTCGACGGGGACCTACGAGCTGCGGCGGGAGCTGGTGGCACCGATCGGTGCGATTCACGGCGTGGCCGTAAGCGGCGACGGCCGGCTGATCCTGGCGGGCGGCGAGACCGGCGCCGCGCTCTGGGACGCGCGGTCGGGAGCACTCGGTCGTATCTTCGACCGGTCGATCCGGGAAGGCGCGGTGGCGATCTCGCCCGACGGGAACGCGATCGCCACGGCGCCCGCTCAGAAGCGAGTCGTGATCTACGACGCGCGTTCCGGACAGGTGATCGCGAGACTGCGCATCCGCCACACCGACTCGCTGGCCTTCGACGCCGACGGGGGCCTCCTGGCGGCGGGCAAGCTCGACGGCACTGCGACGGTCTGGGACACGCGCACGAGAAAACCGCTGGCCGAGCTCCCGTCGGGCGCAAGCGCCGTGTACTCGGTGGAGTTCTCCCCCGACCGCTCCCTCCTCGCGGTAGGCGACAGCTCCGGCGGGGTCACCCTCTTCGACATGCCGAGCGGCCGCAAGGAGCAGCCCGCGCTGTCCGGAAACGGCGGCGGAGCAGGCGGGCTCAGCTTCTCGCCGGACGGAAAGACGCTCCTCGTGGCCGGCGCCGACGGCGCGCTCCGGCTGTGGGATGTCCAGACGAAGACGCTGGTCCACACGCTTCCCTCCGCGACGAGCAGCGGCACGACGGCGTTCTTCCCGGACGGCAAGCGCGTCCTCGGCGTCTTCGGCACAGGGATCGGCGTCGTGTGGAACCTCGACCCGAACGCCTGGGAGGCACAAGCCTGCCGGATCGCCAACCGCGACTTGACGCGCGCGGAATGGGCCGAACTACTGCCGGGACGAGAGTACCGCCCCGTCTGTCCGGGTTAGCATCGTCGCGTGGCGGCGACGGACCAGACACTCCCGTTCGCGTGGTACTCGGACGAGGAGCAGCTTCGCCGCGAGCGGGCGCGCATCTTCGCACGCTCGTGGCAGTACGTCGGCCGCGCGGAGCAGGTGGCCGCACCCGGCTCGTTCCTCACGGCCGACGTAGGCGGTATCCCGGTGCTCGCGACGCGCGACACCGCGGGCGAGCTACACGCATTCATCAACGTATGTCGCCACCGCGGCGCCGTGCTCACCGAAGGCTGCGGAACGAGGACCACGATCCAGTGCCATTACCACGCCTGGACGTACGACCTCGACGGCTCACTGCGCGCGGCGCCGCGCTCCGAGCGCGAGGACGGCTTCGACCCCACCGACTGGTCGCTGCTGCCCGCGAGCGTCGGCACCTGGGGGCCGTTCCTGTTCGTGAACCCCGACCCGGACGCGCCGTCGCTCGAGGAGCACCTCGGCGACCTGCCCGCGATCCTCGCGCGCGAGATCGACCTCGACGCGATCACGTTCCACTCGCGCGTCGACTTCGGATCGAGCGCGAACTGGAAGATCGTGGTCGAGAACTTCCTCGAGTGCTACCACTGCCCGACCGCCCACCCGGGCTTCAGCGCCGAGGTCGACGTGCATCCCGACCGCTATCTGCTCGAAGCCCACCCGACGTTCGCGGCGCAGTTCTGCAGCGCCAAGCAGACCGGCGAGCGCGGCCAGTTCCACCTCCTCTACCCGAACACCGGCATCAACGTCTTCCCCGGCCCCGCGAACCTGTCGATCGGGCCCATCGCGCCGAACGGAAGCGGCAGGACCGACCGGTACCTCGACTACTTCTTCGCGCCCGACGTCGACCCCGCCTGGCGCGACGAGTTCTTCGCCTTCGACGACCAGGTCGGGCGCGAGGACAGAGTGCTCGTCGAGTCGGTGCACCGCGGGATGGCCTCGGGGGTACTCGACCACGGCCGCCTGCTGGTGAAGGCCGAGCCGCTGCTCGCCGCGTTCCAGTCCTGGGTCACCGAGTCGATACGCTGAACCTCCCCCACCCCCTTCGAGAGAAAGAGCCATGAAGAAGAAGATCCTCCTGCTCGCGAGCCTCGTCACGGCGCTGGCCGCCGTCGGTGCGCTTGCCACCTCGCAACACGCCGCGGCGCGGATCGACGCCTCGTGCCCGACCGTCCACGACGGGCAGCTGACGATCGGCACCGACAACCCGGCCTACCCGCCGTGGTATGCCGGCGGCACGAAGAGCTCCAAGTGGAAGATCAACGACCCGTCGACGGGCAAGGGCTACGAGTCCGCCGTCGCCTATGCGATCGCCGGGAAGCTCGGATACACCAGAGCGAAGGTGTCGTGGACGTACGTTCCGTTCAACAAGTCGTTCGCGCCCGGCAAGAAGTCGTTCGACTTCGACATCAACCAGATCTCGTACACGCCCGCGCGCGCGAAGGTCGTCGCGTTCAGCAAGTCGTACTACGACGTGAACCAGGCGATCGTCGTCAAGAAGGGCACGAAGATCGCCTCGGTGCACAGCATCGCCGGCCTACGCTCGTTCAAGCTCGGCGCCCAACTCGGCACGACGAGCTACCAGTTCATCAAGAGCCGGATCAAGCCCTCGCAGACCCCGTCCGTCCCGAGCTCGAACGCGGCGGCCGTGGCCCTGCTCAAGAACAAGCAGATCGACGGCCTCGTGGTCGACCTGCCGACCGCGTTCTACGTCACCGCGGTGCAGGTGCCGAACAGCAAGATCCTCGGCCAGTTCGAGAACACCGCCGGGCAGGCGACCGACCACTTCGGCGTCGTGCTCCAGAAGGGCAACCCGCTCACCGCGTGCGTCAACAAGGCGATCACGACGCTGCGGGCGGGCGGCACGCTGAAGAAGCTCCAGCAGACGTGGCTGGCGAAGGCGACCGGCGCGCCGATCTTGAAGTAGACCGCCGCTCGCGGGTGGTCAATAGCTTT
>Ga0157372_10006342_pt1 | contig 12582 bp, 10 predicted proteins | sample C55metaG_FD_115307 | JGI IMG/M metagenome (GOLD analysis project Ga0157372, IMG submission 115307) | Corn rhizosphere microbial communities from Kellogg Biological Station, Michigan, USA - C5-5 metaG | ecosystem: Host-associated > Plants > Roots > Rhizosphere > Soil | place: USA: Michigan... | reverse complement strand
TGGGAATCGCATCGGCGGATAAACCCGAAGGCTCCTACAAAGATCACGGACCAATTGTTTGCCAGGAAGTCGGTTCAATTGATGCCTTCCCCATGCGTGATGAAAACGGCAAGCTTTTTTTGATCTGGAAAGAAGATGCAAACAGTGTCGGCAAACCAACTGCCATCTGGATACAGGAACTAAGCGAAGACCGTACAAAGCTGCTCGGCCAAAAGAAAGAGCTGTTCCAAAACAACGAGTCATGGGAACGCAACCTGGTGGAAGGTGTTTCCATGCTGAAACACGGCGAGTATTATTACGCTTTTTACGCGGCCGCGGGTTGCTGCGGTGCCGGTTGCACCTATCAGACAGGTGTGGCACGTTCAAAGAGCTTAATGGGCCCGTGGGAGAAATATGAGAAGAATCCTGTGATTAGCAATGAAGGCGAATGGAAATGCCCCGGTCACGGCACGCCGATAGAAAAGGACGGACGTTTTTATTTTATGTACCATGCCTACGATACAAGCGGCAACATATACAACGGCAGGCAGGGACTGTTAAAAGAATTCCGCTTCACGCAGGACAACTGGATTGAATTTATTAATGAGCCAAAAGAAGCAAAAGGCCTTCATAAGAAAAGTGAAGACGAGTTTTCCAGAAAGAAGCTATCTGCTGAATGGCAGTGGAGTGTTTTTCAGAATGTGCAGAAAAAAATAACTGGCGGCAATCTTGAATTATTTGCGATGCCATCAGGCGCTTTTCTTGCACAAAAAACCTATACGCCAGCCTATTCAGCTTTGGTGGAAGTGGATCGGAAAAAATCGACGGCTTCTGCAGGCCTTGCACTTATCGGCGATGAAAAAAACATGATCGCTGCGTTTGTGAAGGCCAACACGGTGCAACTTGTGCAAGTAAAGGATGGAAAAGAAACAGTTTTGTCGTCGCACCCGATCAAATCAGAAAAGTTGGGTCATATTCAAATGGAGGTGCGCAATGGAAAAGACATTACATTTTCTTACGGTCATCGAGAGAATAAACTAACAGTGCTGAATCAGCAGCCAATCGACGGCGCTTACTTGCCGCCATGGGACAGAGCCTTGCGGGTAGGTGTTGTGGCAAAGGGAAAACCAACGCAGAAAGCAGTTTTTGAAGAATTCGAAATGCACAACCAGCTGGATTGATTTTGGATCATCCTATTGTGTAACCGAAGCGATGAAATGCTTTGTTGCCCAGGTGCTCAGTTGCCCTCCCGGACCGTTTAAAGTATAATCAAACGCATGCGTTGCCCAGGGCAAATACAGTTCGTAATACTTTACATTGAGCGGTTTGAGTTTCCTGCTTAGCCTTACGCCATGGCCATCTGAAACCAAAGGATCATTCTGTCCAAAGATTAATAGGAGAGGCGGAGTTTCATTGTTCACCATTTCGGTGGCTGAACTCTGCACATATTGCTCCCTCACGTCGCTGAGTGAACCACCTAAATAATCCTCCATGATTTTCCTGCTGTCAAGTACCAGCGGATTGGTTGGATTTTGGTAGCCCCAAATCATGTCGGCTGGGCCATAAAAACAAACGACTCCTTTGATCATTTTCTTAGTTAAAAGATAACCGGCCGTCAATGCAATCTGGCCGCCGGCACTTCTTCCTACCAAAACAAAGTTGCTTGTGTCGATGTTCAGTGTTGATGACTGGCCTTTTAAATATGCAATCGCTGCCGACACATCTTCTATTGGTGCAGGATATTTATTTGCCGGCGCCAACCGGTAGTTGATGCTGGCAACATGATAACCCCATTTCGCCATTTCACTATTTAGTTCTGGAAGTTGCTTGCTATCGCCGGCTGCCCACGATCCCCCGTGAATGACAACAATACAAGGCCTTTTGCCTTCAACCTGGCTGCCATAAAAATCAAGTGTCAATGATTTTGCTGAATCGTATGTCAGCGTTGTATATGGGACCTTCTTTGCACCGATACCTGTGATCATTTGGAACGGGTTGAACGGCGCTTCATCTTCCATTTTAGTTGGAAAAGCATCAGGCAGATTTTTCTTTACGTCCGCTGCTACACGGTAAGCCTGTATGATCGGTAGCAGGTAAATAACGATGGAAACGATGCCAATGAGATTGGCTGGCAGGTAAAATCTGGCGGCGCCAAACCTGATGAATAACAAAAAGGCAATCAATACAATGAACACCCAGCAGAATTCTGTTACCAGAATGGAAACATACCATGACAAATTTGTTGGCGCACGAAAAATGATCAGAAGTGAAAGCAAAAACAAAATCGACAATAAGATCAATCGGGTCATCCAAGCCGGTTTAAAAATTCCAACGCGAAGTAACGCATCTTTCAGAATTTGAAAACATAAGAGAAGATAGGTAATTCAGAACGAGTTCTTGCCATCTTACTAAACAACCGCTTCTCAACTCATCAACAGCACGTAAGTTTGCAACAAGCCAATTGCTTCTTTATGCAAAAAAAAATTCTGCCGTTTTTCGCTTTGCTTTTTTGTTTTGCTTCCCAGGCACAAACTTCTCCGTCTTCAGTTAATTCACAACCAAAAGCAGAACGTGAATTCCGTGCGGCGTGGGTTGCCACTGTGGCGAATATTAACTGGCCAAGCAAACCAGGTTTGCCGGTTGACAGCCAGCAAAAAGAAGCCATTGCGTTGCTTGACTTTTTAAAAGAACACAATTTCAACGCAGTCATTTTCCAAGTTCGTCCGCAGGCAGATGCGCTATACAAAAGCGAGCTTGAACCCTGGTCGTATTTTTTAACCGGCGTGCAAGGCAAAGCTCCCGAACCGTTTTACGATCCCTTGCAGTTTTGGGTAGAAGCGGCCCATGACCGTGGACTGGAACTGCACGTCTGGCTGAATCCTTACAGGGCGCATCACCCCTCCGGCGGACCAATCTCGGATCAATCGGTTGTCAAAACAAAGCCTTCTACTGTCGTGCAATTAAAGGGTGGTTATTGGTGGTTCGATCCTTCGTTGAAAGAAACGAAAGAACATGCAACAGCCGTGGTAATGGATATTGTTAAGCGGTACGATATTGATGGTGTTCACTTCGACGATTATTTTTATCCTTACCGCGAATACAACAAGGGAGAAGATTTTCCGGATAGTGCCAGCTATGCGGCTTACCAGGCGAAAGGCGGCAAACTATCGAGGGGCGATTGGCGCCGTGATGCCGTTAACACCTTTGTCGCAAACCTTTATAACAAGATCAAAAAAGAAAAAAAAGGAGTGAAGCTTGGCATCAGTCCTTTTGGTATCTGGCGTCCTGGTTATCCGGAAGGAATTTGCTGTTTCGATCAATACGATGTTTTGTATGCAGATGCAAAACTTTGGTTGAACAAAGGCTGGGTCGATTATTTCTCGCCACAACTCTACTGGCCCATTACACGCATGAACACAAGCTACCCGCTTTTGCTTGGCTGGTGGCGCGATGAGAATACAAAGAACAGGCATTTGTGGCCGGGCATCAGTGTAGGAAACGACACCAGCGCTAAAAACATCAACGAGATCTTAAGCCAGATAATGGTTGACCGTGGCATGCTGCCAAAAAGCAAAGGTGTGATTCATTGGAGTATCGGACAGGTTTACAAAAATCCACCGATGGCAAAAGCGCTACTTGCTGCGCCGTATAAAAATGCGGCGTTGGTGCCTGCAAGCCCCTGGCTAGATAATACAGCACCTTCTGCTCCTTCTGTGAGTCCGTTAAGTCGAGAAGGAAACGATATCCGTATTTCATGGACGCATGCAAAGCAGTCGGACGTGTTCCGTTGGGTGGTGTATTACAAATACGAGGGAGGTCAGTGGTCCTATCAAATTGCAGATAGGAAAAGCAGTCAGTTTCTTGTACCAGCAAAGATGTCAGCAGCTAACGGCGCAGAGAAAAAACTGGAAAAGATTGCCGTAACTGCGGTTGACAGAACAGGAAACGAAAGCCGCAAAAATGAAATCCTTGTTTCTGGTTTCTGATAAACGGTGCGGAGTGTAATCAGTGATTGCATCGGCAACGCGATAGAAATTTGAATGGAAGGGAACGTCGCTTCGTAATAAAGCTTGTATGGCCTGTGGAATAAGGATGATTGGCTTTCGCAATCAGGATTCGTTTCTATCTTAGTTCTATATTCTTCTGCCATGAAAAAGCTGCAACTACTTTTTTGTTTATTAGTAATGAGCTACTTCGCAACATCGCAGGTTTATAATCAAGAGAATTCCCTGGCGCATACTTTTTCCATTGTTTGCCGCGATGAAGCCACCGGCGAAATCGGCGTGGCTGTGCAAAGCCATTGGTTCTCGGTTGGTACAGCGGTAAGCTGGGCAGAAGCCGGGGTAGGAGCTGTTGCCACTCAGTCGTTCACCAATAAATCTTTTGGCATACGCGGATTGGCATTTTTGAAAAGTGGCTTAACGGCACAGCAGGCGTTGGACAGCTTATTAAAAGATGACGAAGGCCGAGAAGTGCGGCAGGTTGCGATCATTGACGTCAACGGCAATGTGGCTGTCCATACCGGAAAAAGTTGTATTGATTATGCCGGTCACATCAAAGGCCAAAACTATTCGGTTCAGTCGAACATGATGCTGACAGACAAAGTGCCTGGTGCCATGTCAGCAGCTTTCCAAAACTGCAAAGGCAAACCGCTTGCAGAACGTATGTTGCTCTCATTGGAAGCAGCCCAAAAAGCCGGAGGTGATATTCGTGGCCGGCAGTCGGCGGCAATGATTGTTGTGTCCGGAAAATCGAGTGGCAAACCCTGGGATGAGCGGACGCTTGATTTGCGGGTCGATGATCATCCAACTCCGATAAACGAACTGCGTCGCCTGTACAATGTTCACCTGGCCTATCAACACATGAATAACGGTGATCTGGCAGTGGAGAAGAACGACATGACGACGGCTATGAATGAGTACAACGCCGCGATGAAAATGTTTCCACAGAACCTAGAAATGCAATACTGGACAGCCATCACTCTCGCAAACAACAAACAAGTGGACAAAGCGCTGCCCTTGCTAAAGAAAGTGTTTGGCAAAGAACCGAACTGGAAAGAACTCACCCGACGCTTGCCGAAAGTAAAGTTGCTGACGGTTACGGATGCTGAACTGAAAAAGATTTTAGCTCTTTAAAAGTGTCGCCAGCTACTTCAGAAACTATACGACCGTTGCCAAAAATTTGGTGTTATTCATTCATCTACTGTAGAATATGCTTCGAAAGGAACGGTGTTTGCTTGACGAATAAAAAAGAGAAAATGAATAAACCATTAAGCCCAACATCACATAGCGTTATTGATTATGTTTTTTCCGGCGTGCAATTGGCTGGCCCTTCGCTTTTAAAATTGAATACCTCGGCCGCCAGAACGTACCAAGCTTTGGGAGCCGGCTTTACAATTGTCAATGCACTGACGGATACACCTGCAGGCATCAAGCATCTAATTCCATTCAAAGGTCATCAAAAGGCAGACCTTGGCTTTCTGGCGGGAACGTCTTTATTAACCCTTGCAAGTTTTATTCGCAAAGACAAAAAGGCGCTGGCATTTCATTTAAGTTTTCTGGCGCTAGCGGCAGCAAACTATCTGCTTACCGATTACAAAAGCGGATCATAGTTTAATGCGACCATTTTAGAGGCAGGGAAGATTTCTGCCATTACTCATCTGCTATTGTTTAATTTAGTGCCTTACGAAACACCCTTAACGATCAACAATGGCATACGGAACATCCGCTAAAACTGTTTCTGCAAGAAACAACGTCAACGTATTTGGCAAAGGTTCGCAGCCAATGCTCTTTGCCCATGGTTTTGGCTGCGATCAAAATATGTGGCGATATGTTACACCCGCATTTGAAGAAGATTACAAAATTATTTTGTTCGATTATGTTGGTTCGGGCAAATCAGATACTTCTGCCTACAATCCTGAACGATACAGTTCTTTGCAAGGTTATGCAAAAGATGTGTTGGAAATCTGCGAAGAGCTGGAGCTGAGAGATGTGATTTTTGTCGGTCACTCGGTTAGTTCCATGATTGGCTTGCTGGCGGCGGTTGAGCAACCGCACTATTTTTCGCGGTTAATTATGGTTGGCCCTTCTCCAAGCTATATTAACGAAGGCGATTACAAAGGCGGCTTCGACCGGAAGGATATTGAAGGCTTGCTTGACACGATGGAAAAGAATTACATCGGGTGGGCTAATTTCCTAGCACCAAATATCATGGGCAATCAGGACCGGCCCGAATTGGGACAAGAATTGACCGAAAGCTTTTGCTCAACTGACCCAGTTATTGCGCGGCAGTTCGCAGAGGCTACGTTTTTCTCCGATAACCGCAATGATCTGAAAAAGGTTACCATCCCTTCGTTGGTTTTGCAATGCTCTGAAGACATTATTGCACCCCGGGAAGTAGGCGAATATTTAGCGAAGAATTTGCCCAACAGTACGTTGCGGGTAATGAGGGCCACCGGCCATTGTCCGCACATGAGCGAACCAGCAGAAACCATCGATTTAATGAAAGCCTACCTGTCAACTGCGGCCTGATGGAGGACGTTTTTAACCAGGTACCGTGTTTGATTTTTTCCGTCTCGGAAGAAGGAACGCTTCTTTCGATAAATGAAACTGCCTGCAATTATCTTGGTTATGTAAAGGAAGACCTGGAGGGGAAAAAAGCCGAAACAATTTTCACGCTGCCGACACGCATTTTCCAGGAAACACACCTTTTCCCGTTACTGAAAATGCAGGGCAAGGCCGAAGAAATTTATATCACGCTTCTCACCCAAGACGGCGATTATTTGCCGGTACTTGTGAACGCTGCGCAGAAAAAGAGCAACAACCACACGGTTACATTCTATGCAGGAATTGTTGTTTACAACCGGAAGAAATTCGAAGATGAATTGGTGGCAGCAAAAAAGGCGGCTGAAAAAGCGTTAAATGAAAACACATTGCTTCTGAAAACCAAGCAGCAGTTGCAGGAGCATACGGAGCAGTTGGATCAACAAATCTCCCTCGTTAATCAACAGAACAATGAGCTTCGGCAGTTCAGCAGGGTAGTGACGCATGATTTGCAGGAACCGCTACGGAAAATCCTTGTGTTCACCAATATGGTGTTAGAGAATGAAGATGAGGAAACACAGGCGAAAGCTGTTGATAGGTTAAAGAATGTAACAGAAAGAATGCGTTTGATTCTTTCCGGACTTCAACAGTTTGTTTGGTTAACGGAAGCAGAAATCAAACGGGAAAAAATAAGCTTGAATAAGCTGCTGTTATTCGTGCGGCAGCGTCTTGAAAAAGAAATGTCGGACGTTAGCCTTGACTTGCAACTGGAAGATGGCGTTGAACTGGAAGGAGACAGGGAGCAACTCATTTACCTTGTGCAGGAACTGTTTTCCAATGCCATTCGCTTCAGCCAAAACGAGAAAGCAGTACGGATTCATTTTTCAGCCAGCAAGCTTACGCTGAACAAATTTAAAAATGTGTCCGGTAAGTATGCGTACACCGATTTTGTTCGACTACAGATTCGTGATGAAGGCGCAGGGTTTGATAACGCTTACAACGAGCAGGTATTTGAGTTGTTCAAAAAATTGCATCCAAAAGCCGGGAGTGGAGTAGGCCTTTCGTTGTGCAAAAAAATTGTCGAGAACCACCGGGGATCCATTGCTATTGAAAGCAAACTGAATGCAGGAACAACTGTGACCATTCTTCTTCCTTTATCAGAGACTGAACCAACTGCTGTTAGAAATGATTTTGAAAACGACCCTAAACTAGCAGAGACAAATGGAAGCGAAGAAAAAAATTATCTTGTACGTTGATGACGATCCGGACGACCGCGAATTCTTGATTGATGCGATCCAAAAAGCGAATCCTGAAGTGTCGGTCATTGAAGCCGAAAACGGGTTGAAAGCGCTGGAGTATCTCTATCACCAAAAGCAAAAGAGCGATCGTTTACCTTGCCTGATTGTATTGGACCTGAACATGCCTTTTCTCGGCGGAAAAGAAACCTTTGAGCTCATAAAAGAAGACAAGGAACTGGGAGCCGTGCCGGTGATTGTTTTTTCTTCCAGCGAGAAGCCACAGGATAAGGATCTCTTTCACAACAGGGGTGTTGCATTTTTTACAAAGCCCACCAATATTACTTACTTCAACTCAATAGCAAATTACATGGTAAGCGTTTGCTGTTGAACAGTTTGCGCACTACACATCAGAAATCACGAAGGACTACCATTGCATTAATTCCCAGGCGCTGATGTATGCTTCGTGCTGCTGCGCATACGCAATAAAATCAGCATAAAATGAAAATTGCGAAAGGGTTGCGCTATCGCCAATCACAACCAGCTTCTTTTTTGCTCTCGTCATAGCAACATTCATCCGTCGGACTTCGGCAAGAAAGCCAATGACATTGTCTGCATTACTTCTCGTGAGGCTAATGAAAATAACATCGCGTTCCTGACCCTGGAAACTGTCAACAGTATTGACAGATATTGCCTTCGCTACTTCTGAAAATGCCTCGTTTGATGCAATGGATTCTTTTAGTAATTCGACCTGGTGGCGGTAAGGCGCAATAACGCCGATAGTGGGGAAGGAATCAATTTTATAATGCTTGTGTAGAAGTTTGAAATAAGATTCCAGTTGTTGCGCAAGGAAATTCGCTTCTTCCGGATTGCTGATTTTTGTTCCCTCCAACACTTCCTCGTAGCCACATCCTGCTGTATCAATAAAAAGCAAGGGCTTGTCTTCTGCAAACAGCAGATGGTTGGCAACTGAACCGTGCGGCTTCAATTTGCCTTCATAAAATTCTCCCGATGAAAAGCCCGAAATCTGCTTGTTCATTCGGTATTGCTCTTCCAGTAAAACAACTGCTTCCGGATGAAGGGCAACAGCTTTTTCCATTAGGGTTGTACCAAGTTCCTTGGCCTCTGTTGATTTGATTGTGGGAGGAAGCTGGCAATGATCGCCTGCCATCACCAGCTTTTTGCCTTTTAAAACCGGGATCCAGCAAGCGGGTTCCAGTGCTTGCCCTGCTTCGTCAATCACCACCGTTTGGTATTTCAGATGCCGGATGGAATAATGATTGGCGCCAACCAGCGTTGCCGTAATCACCTGTGCTTTTGCCAGCACATCGTTGACAAGGTATTGCTCAGTTTTTTCAATTTCCTGCCGGATATTTCTTGCCTCAGCGAAAAGCGCTTTTCGCTGTTCTCTTTCTGCCGGTCCAAAGCTGCGTTTGTATTTCTGCGCCATGTCGCGGTACTCGGCTGCCTGTTTGTGAAGGCGCTTGATTTCCTTTGCCCTGCTATGAGTAGAAATCTTATGGTCCAATGTGAGTGTTAACTGTTTTTCATTTACTCTCGCTGGGTTTCCCACCCGAACAACATTCAGTCCCGCGTCCAATAGTTTTTCGCTTAACAGGTCAACCGCAGCATTGCTTGGTGCAACGACTAATACCGTTTGGTGATGAATGTTCCAAAGTGCTTTAATGGCTTGCACAAGCGTGGTTGTTTTGCCGGTTCCCGGAGGACCATGAACAATCGCCAGTTCATTTGCTGAAACAATTTTTTTTACAGCTTCCTGCTGTTTTTCATTTAAGTGGGAGATAAGCAGGTTCTTGTCAAGATTTTGATCGTAATAAAAAGAAGGCTTCTTGTTGCCAAGCAGCACGTTAGTCAAATGACCTTCTTCCGTCTTTTCAGCTAAACCATTTGCCTGCTTTAATGCCGCTTCCATTTCCTGGTAGCTGTTCTCGTCAAATACGGCATCAATCCCCAACTTACCTTGGCGGCTCCAGTCAGGCAACTCATCGGTGCGCAAAGCAAGTTTTAAGCGGTTGCCGCTGATGTGTGAGATCGTACCTTCAACACGATCTGCTTTTGCATCGTGTTGCGAAAAAAGAGCGGCCGTCATGCCAAAGCGTAACTGATGAACGATATCCTGGTGTGAAGTTCTTTCTATCTCTACTGTCAGGTAATCACCTCTACCGATTTCGGTGTCTCTGATAGCAATGGGGTACCAGCTAAGGCCTGCTTCGCGTCGCTCTGCTACGGGCAGGTTTGACGTTAGTTTTTCATAGGTGCGCCGGTCTTCGTCTTTTTCATTTTTCAACAGGTCGGTCAGCCGCTTAAAATAATCCATGGCGGCAAAGGTAATTGACGGAGAATTTTTGATAGGAACAGGAAACATCCGGTAGAACAGGCTGCCCGGATCGAAAGGTTTCAGAAGGAAGGGATGGCTAAATGAAAATTAAATTTTATGTATTCGGCCGATTCTTCTTTTAAAAACCAACAAGGCGGCTATTTTTGAGCAGAATTGAACCAAAGCAGGATTACAGTAGTTAAATGGTGCTTTGGAACATGAATCCGTAAATGTGCAAACGAGTATTAAAGCTAGTTAACCATGGATAAAACATTGGCTGAAGAAGTTTACCTGGACGAGAGTGAAATCTCGGCTGCGCCTGAAAAAAAACGGGTGGGAATTTCTTTGGCTGTCTTTGCTATTCTTGCAGCCTGTGTGGGTTGCGGTATTCTATTTTACAAAGGACCGAAGGCGATAGAAGTGCAGGCCTTTTGCTTTTTTCTAAATGGTTTGCTGTTTTCTTTTCTTGCTCATGGCAAACTCGCGGGAACTTCACGGGTCAGACGATCGTTCCTTGTGTTACCCGCGGCAATTGTGGCATCGCTGGTTTTTGCAGCCTTTAGTTATGTGTATTTGAGGCTGCCGTTGCTATCTGTGGTAAGTGCCGCAACAGTTTTTTTGATTCCTGTTTTTGTACACCTGAGCTGGTATTTTTTTAATTCAATTCCAACAGTGCTTCCGGAACTTTGGTATTATCGTCCTGACTTACCAGCAGCACCGAAACTGGTTTTCTTTGAAAATATACCGCTTAAAATAAAGCTGACTGATGCCAATGGTAGTCTGGTGAAATTAACAAACACTCTTCCTGCACAAACACAGCTTGGTTTAGCCTTTTATCACCTGGTCACTGAAAAAAATAATAGTGGAAGAACAAAAATTGATTGGGTAGATGAAAGTGGTGCCCCGATAGGATGGGCATTTTATAAAAAGACATTTGTTTTCTTTAAAACGCCTTTGCATCCCGAGGCAACAGTGTATGAGAATGAACTGCGTCCGAAGACAGTTGTGATTGTGGAAGGACACCGCCCCGTTGCAAATTTGAAATAAAACGTATGGATATGGTTACTGGTTCTACTGCGGCACGTACAAAAGCCCGTTTACAGTTTTTTGCGCTTTACCTGTTTAGCGCACTATTGATTTTTGTTGCTGTAGCCACCGTCTTGAAAAACAGATCGAGTGCGCCGGTAGTGCAAACAGCTGATGAAAATATGCAGCCGCAAAACCAGGCAGTCAACGCAAATGTGATTGCAGAAATTGAACAATACAAAGAAGCAATCAATGTGCGCAACCATGTGATTGATTCACTAAATGCTCAAATAAGCACGCAGTCCACCAATCAGACAACACCAGTGCAGCAGCCACAAGTCGTTTCTAACGATGGTGAATGGAAACAAAAGTATGCGGCGTTAAAAAGCTCGTTCGACAAGGCAATTGAAAGAGAGAACACTCTGAAATCTTCTTATAAAACAGTTGTGGACGATAACAAGCGTCTCCTGCAGCAAATTCAAAACCTGAAAAAAGATTAAACTTTTTCGCCCTGCTTGTTTTTTAATGATGATTCGCGGATGACCAGAGAGGTTTCTAATGTTTTCATCTCAAACGTGGTAACGGGGCGTTTGCTTTCAATAATCTGAATCAGCAGTTCAATTGCATTTTGCCCGATCTCAAACGCCGGCTGGCGAACAACCGTTAGCGATGGCGAAAACAAGTCGCCCACCTGCGTATTGCTAAACCCGGTAAATCCCAATTCCTTTTTCTGTTTCATTCGTTTCAAAATGCCATAACACACAATGGTAAGACGGTCGCCGGCTGTAAAAATGGCGTCAGGTTTTAATTTACCCTTGTGTAGTTCGGCCAACGCCACTTCAATTTCATCGGCTATCATACCGCCATGATTGCAATACTTCACCAACGACTCGTTGAAAGGAAGATTGTGTTTTTCCAGTGCGGCTTTGAAGCCTTCCAGTCGCTCTTTGGTGATAGATAAAAAAGGAGAGGAGGTAATATGTGCAATCTTCTTATAGCCTTCGTATATCAAATGTTCCGTTGCGTGGAAAGCACCCAGGTAGTTGTTGGCAATGACTTTGTGCGTTTCAATTTCATCGGTAATGCGGTCAAAAAAAACAATCGGCATTCCCTTTTCATGAAGCTCTTTGAGGTAATCCAGGTCAGTGGTCTCAGAAGAAAGAGAAACCAGCAACCCGTCCACTCCTCTCGCTGCCATGTGTTCCACATTTACTTTTTCCCGTTCAGCCGATTCGTGGCTTTGCGTGATGATAACGTGGTAGCCACGATTATAGGCAATGGATTCAATTCCGTTGATGGCCTGTGAAAAGAAATTGTTGGCGATCTCGCTTACCACAATCCCGATGGCTCGTGTTCTTCGTTCTTTTAAACTGAGCGCAATGGGGTTTGGACGATAATTAATTTTTTCTGCATACTCCAACACGGCTTTTTTCGTTTCTGCACTGATCTCATAACTTCCTCG
>Ga0157372_10006332_pt1 | contig 12594 bp, 13 predicted proteins | sample C55metaG_FD_115307 | JGI IMG/M metagenome (GOLD analysis project Ga0157372, IMG submission 115307) | Corn rhizosphere microbial communities from Kellogg Biological Station, Michigan, USA - C5-5 metaG | ecosystem: Host-associated > Plants > Roots > Rhizosphere > Soil | place: USA: Michigan... | reverse complement strand
GAAGGTAGAAGTCGGGCGAGAACGCCTCGGTGACGCGCCCCTGCTCGTCGCGCTCGAGGACGAAGGTCGTCGGCTCGTACAGCCACGGGATCCCGTACCAGTCGAGGATCTTCGCGTACTCGAGCTCCGCCGGGTTGGCGAAACGCGGCGGCTCCGAGCCGCAATATGCCTGGAAATCAGGCGTTTCCGGCACCACTCTGGCCAGGGTAGCAACCGTCCCGGATGGCCTATGCTCTGCGTCTTGGCCTCGACGATCGCTCATCTCTCCGATCTCCATTGCGGCGACCCGCATTTCGTCCCGGATCTGATGGAGCGCGCGATTGCCGAGATCAACGAGCTGAAACCGGACATCGTGGTCTGTTCAGGCGACCTCACGACCTTTGGCTTCAAGGAGGAGTTCGCCCAGGCGAAGCGCTACCTGGACACCGTCGAGTGTGACGCATTGGTAGTCGTTCCCGGGAACCACGACTCGAGAAACGTCGGGTACGTGCATTTCGAGCAGCTGATCGGCGAGCGCAGCTCCGTCGTGCGCAGGGACGGGATCTCCGTCGTCGCGGTCGACTCCACCGAGCCCGACCTCGATCACGGGCAGATCGGGCGAGGCCGGTACGGCTGGATCGAGCAGCAGTTCGAGGAGCCGGCGCGGCTGAAGGTGTTCGTGCTGCACCACCATCTGCTGCCGATCCCGGGAACCGGCCGAGAGCGGAACGTCGTCTACGACGCCGGCGATGCAATCGAGTGCCTGCAGCGGGCGGGCGTCCATCTCGTCCTCTCGGGTCACAAGCACGTCCCGTATGCGTGGAAGCTCGAGAACCTGTTCGTCGTCAACACCGGCACGGTGTCGACGTTGCGGCTCAGAGGTAACACACGCCCCTGTTACAACGTGATCGAGATCGAGGGCTCTCATGTGACGGTGTGGCGGCGTTATCCGTTCCACGGGCAGGAGCGGATCATCCAGTTCGACGTCTCGACCGGCGAGTACGAGAAGTACACGGGCCGGATCGAGAGCGAGGTGACGGCGAGGCGGTGACGCGCGCGGTGGCGCTCATCGACGGTGAGCACTATCCGCCGGTAGTGCGCGACGCGCTCGCAGCGCTCCCGTACGAGTGGGAGGGAGCGATCCTCGTCGGCGGGACGGAGAAGCTTCGCGCAGGCGAAGCCGGCGACTACGGCGTTCCGCTCGTCGACGGATTCGGCTCGGCGGAGGTGGTCGTCGATCTCTCCGACGAGCCGGTGCTCGGACCGGTGGAGCGGTTCGAGTGGGCTTCGCGGGCGCTCGCCGCCGGGCTCTCGTACGTGGGTGCCGACTTTCGCTTCGACCCGCCGCAGCTGGAGCCTTTCGAGCTGCCGTCGATCTCGGTGATCGGAACCGGGAAGCGCGTCGGGAAGACGGCCGTCACAGTGCACCTCGCGCGCCTGTTCGCACGCGACCGCAGCGTGGTCGTCGTCGCGATGGGGCGCGGCGGCCCGCCCGAACCGGAGCTCGTCGAGACGCGGCCCACCGTCGAGGATCTGATCGCGCGATCGGACGCCGGACGGCACGCGGCGTCCGACCATCTCGAGATCGCTGCGCTCACGGGAGTGCCGACGATCGGCTGCTGCCGCGCCGGCGGCGGCCTCGCCGGCGGTGTCGCCGTATCGAACGTCGCCGAAGGGGCGCGTCTTGCGGCCGAGCTGCGTCCCGACCTCGTGCTCTTCGACGGCAGTGGAGCGTCGATCCCGCCGATCGCGACCGCGCGGCGTGTGCTCGTCACCGGCTACGCCGAGCGCGACCCATATCTCGATACGTATCGCCGGCTCGTCTCGGACGTCGTCGTGGAGCGTCCCACGCTTCGGCTGCGACCGGCCGAGCCGCTCGAAGGGCGCGTCGCAGTGTTCACGGCGGGCGCCACGGACGTTTCGCACCTCGACGCCGAGGTCGTCCACGTCTCGGCGAACTTGTCGAATCGCGCACGTCTGCGCGACGATCTCGTCGATGCAGACACCTACCTCGTCGAAGTGAAGGCGGCGGGCATCGACGTCGTCGCAACGCACGCGCTCGCGCGCGGCATCCGCGTCGTGCTCGCGGGGAACGACGTGATCGGCGTCGACGACGACGTGCTGCTTGCCCTCGCGCCGATCGAGGTGGCGTGATGTCGCAGCCGCGCCGCTCCGAGCCGCTCCCGCTCGGCAACGAGGAGCTGCCGTACTCGAAAGGCCTGATGGCGCGTGCTTTGATCGCGACGGGCGTTCCGGCCGACCAGGCGTACGGGCTCGCGCGGCGCATCGAGCTCGACCTGGCGGAAGCCGGCGAGCCGGCCGCGACGCTCGAGCGGCTGGACGTGCTCGCCCGCGAGGTGCTGGGGGAAACCAAGGGCGAACGGGCGGTCGACCGGCTGCGCCGGTTGTCCGATCTCCAGCAGCTCGACGTGCCGGTGATCGTGATGATCGGCGGGTCGACCGGCACCGGCAAGTCGACAGTCGCGGTCGAGGTCGCACACCGGCTCGGGATCAACCGCGTCGCATCGACGGACTTCATCCGGCAGACGATGCGTGCGTTCTTCTCGCCCGAGTTCATGCCGACGATCCACTACTCGAGCTTCGAGGCGGGCCAGGCACTCGACGAGGAGGTGACCGGCGACCCCACGGTGGTCGGCTTCGTGGAGCAGTGCCGGCACGTTTGTGTCGGCGTCGACGCCGCGCTCCAGCGCTCCCTGACCGAAGGCTGGTCGATGGTCCTCGAAGGGGTTCACCTCGTGCCGGGGCTCGTTCCCCGCACGCTCGAGGGGGCGCTCGTCGTCCATGTCGTGCTCGAGATCGCCGACGAGGACGTGCACCGGCTGCATTTCCACGTCCGGGACGGCGCGACCGGCGGGAACCGCGCGATGGACAAGTACCTCGAGCGGATCGAGGACATCCGCCGGATCCAGACGTACGTCTCGGGGCGCGCTCGACGCGAGGGGGTCCCTGTGGTTGAGAATGCGAACGTGGACCGTGCGATCGACGGCGTGATGGGGCTCGTGATGGACGCCGCGGAGCGCTTCCAGGAGACGCGGTGACCCAGGTCGAAGAGACGGCGAGCCAGCCCGCGCCCGCCGCGGACGACCGGCCGCCGTGCCAGTGCGAGACGTTCTCTCGGGTGACCGAGCGCGCGGCCCTCGCGGGCGCGCGGTGGCTGGGTCGGGCCGACAAGGAAGCCGCCGAGGAGGCGTCGTTCACCGCCGCGCGGCAGGCGCTCGAGCGCATGTCGATCAGCGGCACGATCGTGATCGGCGCGCACGAGGGCGCCGAGCAGCTCGCCGCGGGCTCGGTCATCGGGGCGGGCGGTGAGGAGTTCGACCTCGCGCTCGACCCGCTCGAGGGCCGCGCCGTGGTCGCGCGCGGCGGGACGAATGCGGTGTCGATGATCGCGGCCGCGCCGCGCGGCTCGATGCCGTCGCTGCCGGACATGTACATGCGGAAGATGGCCGTCGGCCCGAGGGCGCGCGGTCAGATCGATCTGACGCGGCCGGTCGGCGACAACATTCGCGCGATCGCCGACAGCTTCGACCGGATGGTCAACGACGTCACCGCGATCGTCCTCGATCGGCCGCGGCACCACGATCTGATCGAGGAGATCCGGGCCGCCGGGGCACGCATCAAGCTGATCCAGGACGGCGACGTCACCGCCTCGATCAGCGCGGCGGTGCGCGGGACGAACGACCACCTCGCGATCGGGATCGGCGGCACGCGGCAGGCGGTGCTCGCAGCCACGGCGCTGCGCTGCCTCGGCGGCGAGCTGCAGGCGCAGCTGTGGCCGACGCGCCGCGCCGAGATCGAGGAAGCCCGTGCGCACGGCATCTCCGATCCGGACCGCGTGTTCACGATCGACGACCTGGCGCCCCAGGAGGTGATCGTCGTCGCGACCGGCGTGTCGAACGGCGACCTGCTGCGCGGCGTGCGCTTCCTGGCGGACTCCGCCCGGACGCACTCGCTCGTCATGTGCACGCGCTGCAACTGGGTGAGGTTCGTCGACAGCATCCATTTCTTCGCGAGGGAACGCCGCGAAGAGATCCGGCTCAGCTAACCTCGCCGCATGCCTACGCATGCTGATGTCGTCGAGGCCCTGCGCGAGGTGGAGGACCCGGAGCTCGGGATGGACATCGTCGAGCTCGGCCTCTTCTACAGCGCCGAGGTCGACGGCCCGAAGGTCAAGGTGCAGTACACCCTGACCTCGATGGGCTGCCCGGCCGGCGCGATGATCCAGGAGGACATCGAGCGCGTGGTCCGGCAGATCCCCGGGGTCGAGGACGTGGAGAGCGAGCTGACGTTCGACCCGCCGTGGACGCCCGACCGGATGTCCGACGACGCGAAGTTCATCCTTGGCTTTGGCTAACGGCTTCCGGTTGCCTTCAGTCCTTGCCGAGCCCGCTCCAGCCTTGGCGCAGGAGTTCACCGCCTCCATAGAGGCTGAAGTGCTTCGTCGGCTTGAGCCGGCGTCTCACTAGCTTGGCTAACGCATCGGCCTGAGCATGGCCGGGTGTGTCCTCGCCGAAGTGGAGTTCGAGGTCGGCGAGCGGGTCGCATTTCTGTGAGTCCGGATTCCGGTCAACGATCTCCGTCGTGTACCCGAGTTCATCGAGCTCCGACCGAAGCGCCACGTAGATCTCGGCGTCGAGTTGCCACTCGGAACCGGTTGGAAGAAGAATGAGCTTCACGGGCGTCTCGATGTAGGCGGCTTGTATTCGGTAGACCATGCCGCCGGGTAAGCGCGACGTAAGACGGCTCAGGCGTCGCGATTGCATGACCGCGATCACATTTGGAATCTCGGCCCGTTGCCGGGGACGTATAGTCGATGTCCCAAACGGAAACGAGGCTGTAGATGGCTGTCGGCATTCGCATGAAGCTCCTGGGGATCACCGAGGAGCAGTTCGACAAGGGCCACGATCAGATCAATCCTGATCGAACACCGCCGAAAGGACTCCTGTTCCATGCATCCGGGCCCGTAGAGGGCGGTTGGGGAATCATGGACTTTTGGGAGTCGCGTGCCGACTTCGACGCCTTCGCGGCGCGCATACCCGACGCGTTCGCGGCGGCGGGCATCCAGCCGCAGGCGCCGCCCGACATCCACGAGTTCCCCGTTCACGAGACGATCTCGGCCTAACAACCGTGCGTGTCCGCCTCCACGGTCGCACGGTACGCCGCGCCGTGGAGGCGGACTGTCGAGCAACTGACTCTGAGGGGTAACGGCACCCGACCAGGCCAACGTTGCTTTTGTTCAGAGGTGTGATCTAGGGTCGCGTGCAGGTGGCGCACGATCGGCAGCAGATTGAACAACTCGCGCGGGACTACACCGAGGCGTGGTGCAGTCGCGAGCCGACGCGCGTTGCTGCGCATTACGCCACGGGCGGAACGATCGCCATCAACGGCGGCGAACCGGCGCCGATTCGAGGCGTTGCGGAGTCGTTCGTCGCCGCCTTCCCGGATATTCAGGTCTTCATGGAAGATCTCGTCGTGACGGACGACCTCGTCGAGTACCGCTGGACATTCACGGGCACGAGCGCCGAGACGGGCAAGTCTGTGCGAATACCCGGCACCGAGCAATGGACAATTGGAGCTAACGGCCTCATCGAAGAGTCACGGGGTAGATACGACCAAGCCGAATACGATCGACAGCTCCGCGAAGGTGGCCCAACCGCCGGTTAGCCCTCGGGGCGAGCGGCCGCACGCAAGAGCGGACGTCGAACCGCCATTCGCTGCCGAGTTGCTCCCCGCCGGATTAGCGCTCGCGGCTCTGCACGTTGGTGATTGAGGTTCCGGTGAGGCTAGGCTCGCGGCCTGCCTCACCGGACCTGACTATCTAGCCGTGGCAGGTATCGGGTGTGCTCGGAGGCCCGAGCGCGCCGATCAGCACGCCGATGTATTCGTTGTCGATGTGGACGATGCCGTGTCCGTTGTCGGGCAGAACCTTATTCGTCCGCGTCGTGAACACCGTCGGATAGCCAGCCGCCTCGATCGCGGCCTCAGCCGTCGCCAGTCCGGAGCCCCCCCAACAAGCACCGACGATATCGGCGGTCGTCACTACCGCCCAGTTGTTCGACGATGCATGCGTAGCGCCCTGAACTGACCGGTTGACGATCACGCAATCGAACGCGGCCGCCGAGGCGGCCCAGACCGTCAAGCTGCCGACGATCACTGCCCCAACGACGGCAAGGCGCCGCCGAACTCCCATACCTCTCATCATCTCCCCTTCCGAGTGGAGTGCCGCAGAGATTGCAGGCAAGGCGAAGCAAACCAAAGATTTCGGGTTGGTGCGACGGCCTATCGGAGAACGACATCTCTCGGAGGCCCCCGCGCCGAAAGCAAGTCAGGAACGGTCGAGAACCGCCATTCGGGTGCCCAGTCGCCAGGAAGAGCCCGTTCTGGTCACCTGTCACCGGATGGGCTGGAAATGAGTCCGCCGTGTCCGAGTACGACCGGCGCACCACAAGCACGGCTAGGGTCGAAGAGAGCGCGGCGCGGGCTGACCGCGAGCCGCAAGTTCGACGAGTCGAGAACCAGTCTGCGGCGACCGGTTCTACTCGTCTCGCGCATCTACCCGCGCCGCTCGACCACTATCGCGCACGAGGCCCGCGTCGGGTCACTCCGCACGATCAGTCTCGAACTGAACGTTGGTGCTGTTCAGGTTCCCGAACGGTTGCCGGCCCGAGTGGGTGCGTCGCATGGTTGAGCCATAATCACCCGGATGACGCCGATGCACGCCTCGATTCGACGGTGATCCACCGCCACGAGGTCGGCGCGCCGCTCGTCGCGCTCTCGTTCGACGACGGCCCGTCGCAGTGGACGGAGCAGATCCTCGACATCCTGGCCGCGAGCGGCTCCCGGGCGACGTTCTTCGTGTGCGGGGTCGCGATCGAAGGTCGCGAGCACACCCTGCGCCGATGCGTAGCCGAAGGACACGAGGTGGCGAATCACACGCACACCCATCCCGTGCTTCGCGAGCTCGACCGCGACGCGATCCGCGCTGAGCTCGAGGCGGCGAGCTCGGCGATCGAGTCGGTGATCGGCACGCGGCCGGTGCGTTTCCGCCCGCCGTACTTCGAGTCGAGCCCGGACGTCGAGGCGGTCTCGCGGGAGCTCGGCCTCGGCGAGCCCGTCGGTGCGGACGTGTGGACGACCGACTGGGATCAGCAGCCGGCCGAGCAGATGCTCGCGGCGATCACGTCGAAGCTCCAGCCGGGGTCGATCATCGACCTGCACGACGCGGTGCCGCCGCAGGATCGCGCGCCCACGCCGGCCACGCGCGACGAGACCGTTCGGACGGTAGGCCTACTCGTGCCCTGGCTGGCGCAGCGCGGCCTCGCTGGAGTGACCGTCTCCGAGCTGCTCTCCTCCTGAGCGCTGAAGCCGCCTGGATCACGCGGTCGCCGATCAGCAGCGCGGCGAGCGTCCCACCGACGGCAGCGATCAGCCAGTGCGGGATATAGGGCTCGAGCAGGAGCTCGATCATCCGATCGACAGGACGATCTTGCCGAGCTGCTCGCCGGCCTCGAGCCGCTCGTGCGCCGCGCGCGCATCGGCGAGCGGGAACACGCTGTCGACGACCGGCCGGATACGGCCGGCGGCGATCAGGTCGTACACGCCCTGAAAGTCGTCGGGCGTTCCCATCGTCGAGCCGAGGATCGAGAGCTGCTTCCACCAGATCCGGTGGAGCGCAGCAGGTGGATTCGGTCCCGTGGTCGCCCCGCACACGACGACGCGTCCTTCGGGCCGCGCCGCATCGAGCGTGCGCTTCCAGGTCGCGTCGCCGACGTCGTCGACGACGACGTGCGCTCCGCCGCCCGTGGTCTCCTTCACGAGGGCGACGACGTCCCCCGACTCGTGGTTGACCACGGCGTCGGCGCCGAGCCCGCGCGCCTGTTCGAGCTTCGCATCGCTGGACGACGTCACGACCGTCTTCGCGCCGAGGGCGTTCGCGATCGCGAGCGCGGCGGTCGCAACTCCGCCGCCGATGCCCCAGATCAGCACCCACTCACCCTCCTGGACGCGCGCACGCGTCACCAGCATTCGATACGCGGTCTCGAAGACGAGCGGGAACGCGGCGGCTTCCTCGAACGACAGATCGCCGGGGATCGGGTGCACGTAGTCGCGCGGCACGGCGATCAGCTCCGCGTGCGTCCCGTCGCGCGTCTCGCCGATGATGTGGGTCGTTCCGTTCTCGATGATCCCGGGATTGATCACGACCCGCTCGTCCGTGCCGGCGATCACGCCTGCACCGTCGGCGCCGAGGATGCGCGGCTTCGGCACAGATGGAAGCCCCTTGCGGATCCAGACGTCGAGGTGGTTCATGGACGCGGCGCGGAGCTCGACGAGGACCTGGTCGTCGGCCGGCACCGGATCGTCGACGTCCTCGTAGCGAAGGACCTCCGGTCCGCCGTCCTCGTGGATGCGAATCGCTTTCACGCGGGCAGAATCCTCGCATGCGCACGGAGGACATCCGCCGCCTAGGTGCAGAGCTGGGTCTCGACGCGGTGGGGGTGGCCCGCGCGGAGGCGTATCTGGAGACCGAGCGGCATATCCGCGAGCGGCGCGCCCGAGGGCTCTTCGCCGACATGCGCTTCACGATGTCGCGGCCCGAGGAGTCGTGTCACCCCGAGACCCTCCTGCCCGGTGCCCGCAGCGTCGTGTCGGCGGCGCTCTGCTACTGGCGCCCGGAGGCGCCGCTCGCCGCGGGTGAAGGCCGGCTGCCGCGGTACACCTGGGAGGACGCGTACGCGGAGCTGCGCGAGAAGCTCGACGAGCTCGGAAGGCGGCTCGGCGGCGAGTACCGCGTCCTCGTCGATGCGAACCAGCACGTCGACCGTGAGGCGGCAGCGCGAAGCGGCGTCGGCTTCTACGGGAAGAACACGATGCTGATCACGCGTCGGCACGGCTCGTGGGTCGTGCTCGGGACACTGATCAACGACCAGGAGCTGGCGCCGACGCCGCCGCTCGACGCAGACTGCGGCTCGTGCACGCTCTGTATCGAGGCGTGCCCGACCCACGCTCTCGACGAGCCCGGCACGCTCGACGCGACGCGGTGCCTCTCCTACTGGACGCAGGCGCCGGCCCCGATCCCGGAGGACTACCGGGTCGAGCTCGGCGCGCAGGTGTACGGCTGCGACATCTGCCAGGACGTCTGCCCCTGGAATCGCGGCGTCGAGAAGCGCCGCGCGGGACTCACGCCCGGCGACGGGCACGTCGATCTGGTCGCGTGGCTCGAAGAGGACGGTCGCGCGCTGGTGGAGGCGTTCGACCGCCTGTACGTGCCACGCAACGACCCGCGGTGGCTGCGGCGGAACGCCGTGGTCGCGCTCGGGAACGTCGGCACTTCCGCGCACGCGTCTGCTCTGGAGGACGTGGCGGCCGGCGCGGACGAGCTGCTGGCCGAGCACGCCCGCTGGGCGCTCGGGCGCATCGCTAGCCGCGGCTGACGCGGGTCCCGCCGACCCAGCGGTCGATGCCGAGCAGCTCGACGCGGTTCGCCTTGCCGTCCAGCACGCGCTCGCCCGCCTTCGTCACGCGCAGCTCGAGCCGCATGAACGATTGGCCGTCGCTCAACGGCGGCGGCGGTGGCAGTGGTGCGCCGTCGCCCTCGACGAGCCGGTTCTCTCCCTGCCCGAGCGCGGAAAGCGTCCGGAAGAACCACGTGTCGCCGAGGAACGGCGCCTCTTCGCGGCGCTGCGTCGCGACGAACGCCGCCGGAGGGGTGCGCGCGTCGGCCGAGATCGACTCGAGCGCGAATCGCTCCGTTCGCGACAGCCCGTCTGCAGGCGCGGGGAGCTCGTCCAGCAGCCGCTGCAACGCGGCAGCGAGGAATGGGAGGTGCGGGCTCTCGCGGAGCGCGAGCTCGGAGAGTGCCGTCGGCTCCGGCTCGCACAGCGCCGACCACGCGTCCGCCGCCGCGTCGAGCATCGCGGGAGTCGCGCGCACCCGCGACGGCCAGAGCGTCTCGAGCTCGTTCGCCGTCAGCTCGCCGAGCCCGGCGAACGACGGCCTGCCGGGGAACGAGCCGACGACGATCAACTCGGGTGCGGCCGGACGCTGCGCGCGAGCGTGAGCGCGTCGATCAGCTGCAGCTGGTCGTAGAGGTCGTGCTCGAACCAGAGGACGACTTCAGCGCCTCTTCGTAGTGCGTCGAGGAACTGCGCGTCGCGCCGCTCGAGCGACGAGCGGAGCGCGGCTTCGCTGCCCCAGCCGCACGCGGCGAGGAAGCGGGCACGCGTGTGGAGCAGCTCCCGCCGCGGCAGCGCGGGCACGGGCCCTTCGTGCAGCACGTCCTGCCACGAGAGAACGGCGCCGCCGAGCGTTGTCTGTCGCAGGGTGTTGCCGGCGCTCTCGCCGTTCGTGACGTGGAGAAGCGACGGCATGGTGGACGGGTCGGCTCCTCGGCGCGCGAGGTACGCCGCGCCGCAGGTGCAATGGTCGAGCGAGGTGCATGCACAGCCCACGACACGGGCGAGCTCGTCGCGCATACGCCGGAGCGCGCCGATGCGCCCGTCGATCTCATCGATCTTCGCGGCCGCCCGGATGCGCAGCGCCTGCGACGGCGAGCCGGAGCGCCGTGCAGCGCGAAGGTACTCGGCGATCTCGGCGAGCGTGAACCCGACGGCCTGCGCCTCCTTGATCGCCCGCAGGAGCCGCACCGTCTCCTCGTCGTAGCGGCGGTGCCCGCTCGGCGTCCGATCGGGAGCCGGGAGGAGGCCACGGCGCTCGTAGTACCGCAGCGTCTCGACGTTGACCCCGGCCCGCTCCGCCACCTCGCCGACTCTCACGCAGCGAGTGTAGACCCGTACCTTGGTACGGATTTCAAGCTCGGACCGTGCTCCTCGGGAACTACGCCTTGGCGCGGCTGGGCCGGAGCTCGTGCGCGAGCTCACGGGCCCGGTGGGCGACCAGAGCGCGCAGCTCGAGCGGCTCGAGCACGACCGCCTCGCCGCGATACGACACGACTTCGCCGACGAGCCAGTCGGCGCTGCCGACCGACTTGTCCGCGATCGCCGCGCCGTCGACGAGCGGGCGGGCACCCTTCTCGATCTCCCAGCGCGCGACATCCGGCGAATACCAGATGCGCGCGGTGGTGGCCGAGTGCAACTCGGCGGGATCGAACCCTTCGCGCGGCTTGAAGGTCTTCCGCGAGACCGTCGCCTTGCGCATGCGGTCGAGACGGTACGAGCGTGCTTGGTCGCGCTCGATGTCCCACGTGTGCACGTACCAGTGGGGGAGACGCCGCTCGATCGCGTACGGCTCGACGGTCCGTGTGACCACTTCCTGCTCCTCCGGCTTCAGGTACTCGATCGCGACCAGCCGGTGCCCGTCGATCGCCTGCGTCAGCTTCTCGACGAGGCCTTCCTCCTCCCCGACGTGGGGGGCGGGTGTCTGGGTGAGCTCGAACGCCCCGAAGGTCTCCTCGAGCTTCGCGCGCACGCGGTCGAGCGGTGAGTGCGCGCCCGCGGCGACCATCGGGCCGACGAACTCGAGCGCGAGCCTGATCGCCCGAGCCTCGAGCGGTGTCAGCCGCGGCGGCCTGCGGAACGTGTCCCCGAAGAGCTCCTTGTCGACGTGCACCTCGTCGCCGTGCAGCTCGGCGTAGACCGCGTAGCAGCCTCCGCCGAAGTTGACGAGGTTCAGCAGCGAGAGGTGCTCCTCGAGTTGCTCCTCCGCGATCGAGAACCGCTCCACCAGCTCGTGTGCCGGGATGGTCGCCTCGCGTTCGTCGCCGCACGCGGCGAGCAGGTAGGCGAGCAGCGACTGCAGCACGCCGAAGCGCTCCGGAGCGACCGGTCCAGTGGGGCGCTCGGTCGACGGGTCGGCCTCGCCCTGGACGACCTCGGCCGCGGGTGTCGGCGGCGCGCCTTCGTGGGCGGCCCGCGCGGCCCGCGCGCCCTCGACCACGAGCCGGCGGAGCTCCGACGGCTCGAGCGGGACTGCCCGGCCGTCCTGGCGCAGGATCCAGCGCGCGAGCAAGAGCGAGGACGCGTACTCCGTGACGAACACGTCGCCTTCCACGCGATTGCGCTCGCCGCCGAACGCCCGCTTGACCCACCAGGCGGTATCGGGAGCGACCTCGATGCTCGCGTGCCCGACGATGTCGCCGAACTGCCATTCCGCCCGGCCGCGGTAGTGCTCGACGTCGAACTCGGGCGGGAGCCGGAAGTCCCGCTCGCGGCGCGTCGCGAAGCGAATGTCGGAGCGGATGCGCGAGACGCGGAACGTGCGGATGTCGTCGCGGTCGAGGTCGTGGCCGATCACGTACCACGCGCCGTTCTCGGGCAGGAGGGCGTACGGGTTCAGCGTGCGCTCCTCTTCGTGGTCGCGGTAGATCGACCAGTACCGGAACTTCACCGTGCGCTGCTTCGAGATCGCGCCCTCGAGCTTGCCGAGCCTGCCCTGCAGCTCAGGCGAGTAGTCGGGATCGCGAACCTCGACGCGCACCGCAGTGTCCGTCGGAGCCGCGGCGAGTGCGCCCGCCGAGCGGCCGAGCGCCAGGTTCTGCAGCGCGAGGCGGAGCGGCTCCGCGTAGGCGAAGCGCCCTTCCAGGAGGTAGAAGCAGGTCTGGAGGGCGGCGAGCTCCTCGTCGTCGAGCTCGAGCTCCGG
>Ga0157372_10006331_pt1 | contig 12594 bp, 16 predicted proteins | sample C55metaG_FD_115307 | JGI IMG/M metagenome (GOLD analysis project Ga0157372, IMG submission 115307) | Corn rhizosphere microbial communities from Kellogg Biological Station, Michigan, USA - C5-5 metaG | ecosystem: Host-associated > Plants > Roots > Rhizosphere > Soil | place: USA: Michigan... | reverse complement strand
TGCCGGGTCGCCTCGACGAGCTCGTCAAGCTGCCCGGTGTCGGTCGCAAGACCGCCAACGTCGTGCTCGGCAACGCGTTCGGAGTCCCCGGCATCACCGTGGACACCCACTTCGGCCGGCTGTCGCGCCGGTTCGGGTGGACCCGTGAAGAGGACCTAGTCAAGGTCGAGCTCGAGGTCGGGGCGCTGTTCCCCAAGACGGAGTGGACGCTCCTGTCGCACCGGCTCATCTGGCACGGCCGGCGCACCTGCCACGCGCGTAAACCGGCCTGCGGTGCGTGCGTGGTGTCGCGCTGGTGCCCGTCGTACGGCATCGGACCCACCGACCCCGTCCTCGCGGCCAAGCTGCTGAAGTCGCCGAGCCAGATGCAAGAGACGCTGTGAGCGCTGCTCGGGCTTGCGCGCTCGTCGCGTTGATGGCGGCGCTGATCGGTTGCAGTGGCTCGTCCGGACGGGTGACCCCGGCGCCGTCGTTCTCGCCCAATCCGAAACACAACCAGCTGGTCAAGGCGGCAAAGCTCGACCCGTGCCCGCCCTCGGAGCCGACGTCAGTGCCCGGTGGACTGCCGGATCTCACGCTGCGCTGTCTCGGCAGCGGTCCCGACGTGCATCTCGCCGGTCTGGTCGGCAAGCCGCTCGTGCTCAACATCTGGGGCACCTGGTGCGGGCCGTGCCAGGCGGAGACACGCTATTTGTCGACGGTGTACGACGAGCTGAGGGGCAGGGTGCGTTTCCTCGGCGTCGACACCGAGGAGTCCAACCCCGACAGCGCGCTCGCGTTTGCACCGCACGTGCGGCCGCCGATGCGCTACCCCTCGGTGATCGACAACGACAAGGCGGTGCTGCTCGGGTTGCACGGACCTATCGGGGTGCCGAGCACGGTCTTCGTCGACTCGTCCGGCAAGGTGGTCCGGCAGGTCAGCGCGCCCTACCGCAGCGCCGCCGCGCTGCGCGCGGACATCAGCCGCTATCTCGGTGTGACGGGGTGAGCACGCCGGACTGGCTCGCGCCACTTCTCGACTCGGTCGACGAGTTCGCCGTCTGGGGCCGGATGGTCGGGGAGGCTCCCGCGGGCGTACGCCGGTCCGCCGTGCTCGTGCTTTTCGGTGAGGGCCCGGAAGGTCCGGACCTGCTGCTCATCCAGCGCAGCGCGCACTTGCGCAGCCACGCCGGTCAGCCCGCGTTCCCCGGCGGTGGCATCGACCATCCCGGCGAGACGGTGGTCGACGCCGCCCTGCGCGAGGCGCAGGAGGAGACCGGCCTCGACCCGGCGGGTGTCGACGTCCTTGCCGTGCTGACCGAACTCTGGGTGCCGCCGAGTGGCAACGTCGTCACTCCCGTCATCGGGTGGTGGCGGGAGCCGAGTGAGGTGAGGCCGGCAGACGTCCGCGAGGTTGCGTCGGTCGCGCGTGTGCCGATCGCCGCGCTTGCTGACCCGGCCAACCGGTTGCAAGTGCGCGCGCCGAGCGGGCGAGAAGGCGTCGCCTTCGAAGTCGCCGACATGCTCGTGTGGGGTTTCACCGCTGCGGTGCTGGACCGGTTGCTCGAGCTCGGGGGTTGGGCAAAACCCTGGGACACCAGTCGTGTCGTGGACCTGCCGGAGGAGACACTTCGTCTGGCAATGCGGCAGCGAAGGGCGGGGCCGACATCGGAGTCGGCGGGAGGGGACGGGTCCTGATGGATCTCCTCGATCTGCTGCTGCTCGTCGTGTGCATCGGTTTCGCGTTCAGTGGCTATCGCCAGGGCTTCCTCATCGGCGTGCTGTCGTTCCTGGGATTTCTGGGCGGCGGTGTCCTCGGCGCCAAGTACGCACCGGATCTGCACAGTTCGTTCGGTGGCCACGGCAACTCTGCTGTCTTCGGGCTGCTCGCTGTGTTCATCGCGGCGACACTGGGTCAGCTGATCGCGACCGCGATCGGTATCGCCGTGCGTCGTCGGATCACCTGGCATCCGGCACGCGTCGTCGACTCAGTCGGTGGCGCCGCCGTGAGTGTGATCTCCGTCCTGCTCGTCGCCTGGCTCGTCGGCACCGCACTGGCGCACAGCGCGCTGTCTGGCGTCTCGCGACAGGTGCGGCACTCCACTGTGCTCAGTCACATCGACGACGTCATGCCGGACTCGGCGCGCACATGGTTCTCGTCGTTCCGTCGGTTGCTCGACCAGAACGGCTTCCCGCAGGTGTTCGGTGCGATCAGCCCCGAGCACATCGTCAAGGTTCCGCCGCCCGACCCAAAGGTCGCCAACAGCAAGGCCGTTCGCCTGGCACGCCCCTCCATCGTGAAGATCACCGGCATCGCATCCTCGTGCCGACGACAGCTCGAAGGCAGCGGCTTCGTCTACGCCTCCGAACACGTGCTGACCAACGCACACGTCGTCGCGGGAGTGCACGACCCGACAGTTGCCACGGTCGACGGCCACACCTACCCGGCCCGCGTCGTTCTCTACGACCCCAACCGCGATGTGGCCGTGCTCGACGTGCCCGGTCTGACCGCGCCGCCGCTGTCCTTCAGCGGGCCGGCATCACGTGGCGAGGGAGCCGTCGTCGCCGGCTATCCGCAGAACGGGCCGTTCCGCCCGGTGGCGGCCCGTGTTCGTGGCGTCGAGCAAGCGCGTGGCCCGGACATCTATCAGTCCCATCAGGTGACCCGCGAGATCTATTCCGTCTATGCCGTTGTGCGTCCCGGCAACTCTGGCGGGCCGTTGCTCGACGCGACGTTGGTCGCAGGCAAGCCTGTGGTGTTCGGAGTGGTGTTCGCCGCCGCCGTTGATGACTCGCACACCGGCTACGCGCTGACCGCACGCGAGGTGGCCTCCGACGCGCAAAGCGCCGCCCAGGCCACCGCACCAGTAAGCACTCAGGGCTGCGACTGAGTTTCTGGCGCCTGCGGCGCTTGTCGCGGGGCCCCAACCCCGCTCCGCTGGTGACATCCCTCACACCGGGGCGGCTCGACCTTCGCCGTGGGGTGTGCTTACTCTTGCAAGCAGGGTCAGAATGCCAAGGGAGGCAACGAAAATGGCGCGGATCGAGGTCGTACGGCATGTCGCCGCCGACCCAGCGAGCCTCGCCCTGCTGCTGTCCGGACCCACCGGTCGTGACCTGTGGGGAGACGACTCGGTGGTGCTCAGCGCACCCACGCGCTCGGGACTCGGGTTCCGCGTCGACGTCGCGGCCAGCACCCCCGCCAAGGCCCGAGGTCGCGTCCTGATCGCTGCTGGCACCGACGGGCCGATCTCGAGTGAGGTGACTCTCACGTTCAGCGTCGTGGGAGATGTTCCGGCGATGCGCCGGGCGGTCGTGAACTTCCTCGATGGGTTGACGGCCGCGGCTCAAGCGCGTTCGTCGGCCGCCTGATCGGCGAGGCGCGGCATCGTCCGCTGGGTCGCTACGTCATCGGCCGCGGCTCGCGCCCAGTCTCGAATGTCCTTGACTGGTACGTCGTAAGGACGACCTTCGACGGGCTCCAGAGTGTCAGCGGCGCGCAGCAGTAGCGCATGTGCGCCGACGTCGTTGCCACGCGCTCGGTGCGTCAGGCCAACGGCGAGCTGTGCGAGTCCGCGCCACAGCGCGCGTTCCGCACCTGACGTCGACTTCCACACTGCTTCGAGCACCTCGTGCGCAGCGAACGGTTGTCCGGCATCAAGCAGGCGTTGCGCTTCGTTCAAAGCTTCTTCTGGCCCCAGTGCAGGAGAGTCCGGCGTCGCAGCGTCGAAACCGCTTCGCGCCAGCGGACGCCCGAGGTCGTCGCGCGGTCGGGCGTTGCGCGGTCGACCGGATGCGTCTCGGTCACGTGTCATTCCTTGGCCCACCGGACAATTTCGCCGGTGACGAGCTCGGGGCACTCCTCCGGCGGGAAGTGCCCGACGCCGTCGATCAGGCGCCACTCGTAGGGCGCCGACACATACTTGCCCGAACCTTGCGCAGTTGCCGGAAGCACGCAGGGATCGGCAGCACCGTGCAGTTGCAGCGTCGGTGTCTCCAGTTGTCGGCGCAGTGCATGTCGGAACCGTCGACCGTCGTTACGCGGCACGCTTCGAACCGCCCATCGGTAGTACTCCAGTGCACAGTGCGGCGTGTTGAGCACGAGCATCGCGTCGCGGTAACGCCGTTCGTTCTCGCCGAAGGCGTAGTGCGGCCCCGTCCAGCGCCGCAGCAGCAGCGCGACGTTGGCTGCGTCGTCCGCCACGAGCCACCGCTCGGGATGCCAAGGCAGTTGGAAACGCCATGCGTGACGACTGGCGCGCCGTTGCGCCGGATCGGTGGCGAGCGCCGGCAGCCAGCGCAGCGGGTGCGGATCCGAGACGGCGACGAGACGGCGTACGACGCCGGGATGCAGTGCGGCCATGGTCCATCCGATGTGCGCACCCCAGTCGTGACCGGCGACCACTGCATCTGTCTCGCCGAGAGCGCGGATGAGGCCGGCGATGTCCGCGGCCGCTGTCATCGCGTCGTAGCCGCGCGGCGGTTTCTCGGTGGCGCCCTGGCCGCGTAGGTAAAACGCAACCGCGCGATACCCGGCCTCGGCGAGACCGGTCAGCTGGTGACGCCACGACCACCAGAAGCCGGGAAAGCCATGGAGGAGGAGGACGAGAGGGCCGGTGCCGAGCTCCACCGTGTGCATGCGAATGCCGTTGGCACTGACATCGCGATGGGTCCACGGCCCGTCGATGAGGACGACGGACTCCTCGAGGTGACGACGGGCACGTGCCATAGGGGGTCAGACTCGATGCGTTGCGCGTAGCTCCTCGAGCTCCGGCTCGGGCGCGACCGTCGGATGCTTGGCCCAGGCGATGTCGTCCTTGACGGTGCGGATGGTTCGCTGTGGCGGCTTGACGCGCACCAGGCTGCCGACGCCGAGCAACGCGACGAGGCCGGCCGCGCCGGCGAACGCACCGCCGACGCAGAGGAAGCCGGCCCAGGTCGGGATGTCGGCGCCGACGGCGAGGCCGAGCGCCGCGGCGACACAGAGAAGCAGCAGCGCGAAGTAGCCGATGAACCCTGCGCCGCCCAGCAGGCCGGCGCCGATCCCCGCCTTCTTGAGTTCGGCGGTGATCTCGGCCTTGGCCAGCTCGACCTCCTTGTGCACGAGCAAGGACAGGTCGCGGGTGGCGGTGGCGACGAGGTCGCCTAGTGACTGGTCGTCGCTGCTGCTCATCAGTGGGGTCCCCTCACGTGAACGATCATCGGCAAGTGTCGCCTACCCGTGCCGGAGCCGCACATGCGAACGGCGCCCCTCGAGGGGACGCCGTCCACTGGCACGGCCACCGGGTGACCATGCGCCGGCTCATCTTGCCGGCCGGGGGCAAGCCCCGGACTCGGCTGCCTCAGCGGCTGACGCCCGCGTGGGTGCCCGGTCTTCGTGCGCGGCCCGATTGGAGGAGGGACTTGGCCACCCGCACCGCCCGGTCCGTACCTTCTTTCTAGCCCTGCAGGGGCCCCTTGCCTAGCCCCGAATTGTCCGGCTCCTCACCGCATCGGCACCGGCCGTCCGGCTCGTCCGGCCTGACTTCTTCCTTCGCCCTCGTCTGGGGCGGAAATTTACTGGGGGCTAGGTTTGCTGAACTGAGCGCCGGGGAATTCCCCGGGCTGCCCCGCGACCGCATTTCGCGATCGTGTCCCTGAACGGGTCCGGCTCGTCCCCCCCGGAGTCGGATCTCGCGACGGCCCCCGCTACCCCCCCGGCGGGGGCCGTCTCATGTCCCGGTCATCCACACCGGCGACCGCTCGATGCGCCGGTCCACAGCATCCGGCGGGGCACTCGCCGAGACCCGTCGAGACCGGAGAACCTCCTCACGACTTCGAGGAGGAGACGTGCCGGCCGAACACGTCGCGGTGGTGAGTCGTGATGCCGGGCTGGTCGCCGAGGTGCGCCGGCTGGCGGCATTGGTGGGTCACACCGTGCTGGTCGCAGGGCAGCCCGCCGACTCTGCGCAGGTCTGCCGCAATGCCGCGCTCGTCGTTGTCGACGCCAAGGCGTTCGAGCTTGTCGACGAGAGCACGCCCATGAGTGAGGTCGTCGTCGTCGCCGACGATCCAGACCGGATCGCGCTCTGGGAGTCGGCGCTCCGGATCGGTGCGCGTCGAGTCCTGACGCTGCCCGCGGGCACTGCGGAGCTGCTCGACTTGCTTGCCCTGGTCGGTGAACGGCCGGGCCCGCCCGGCCCGCTTTTCGCCGTCGTCGGCGGCACCGGCGGTGCCGGCGCCTCGGTGCTGTCAGTCGCGCTGGGTTGGGCGTTCGGGCAGCTGCGTCGGCCCACGACAGTCGTCGACCTCGACGTCCACGGCGGCGGTCTCGACGTCCTCGCCGGCCTCGAGCGCGTCGATGGGCTTCGCTGGGACGAGCTCTCGGGCGCGCGCGGCGTCGTTGCCTCTGCGTCATTGCGCGAGCAGCTGCCGTCGGTTGACGGGGTGACGGTTCTGTCCACCAGCGCCGCTCGCGACACTGCGGACGTCGACGCGCCCGCCCTCCCGGATCGCGTCGCGATGGCGTCCGTTCTCGCGGCGGCACGTCGCGGCGGCGATGTCGTGGTTGCCGACGCCCCGCGGCAATGCCACGACGACGTGAGCGCCGTGCTCGCCGGTTGCGACGCGGCGCTCCTCGTCGTCCCTGCGCATGTGCGTGCGGTTTCGGCGGCGGCCGGCACCGCTCGTCGATTGCGGTCACTCTGCGCTGACATTCGACTCGTCGTTCGCGCCGATGGCCGGGCGCGTCTGCACGACGATGACGTCGCACGGGCACTTGCGTTGCCACACATCGCAACGGTCGCCACAGATTCGCACATCACTGCCTCAGTCGACCGCGGCCAGCTGCTGCAGTCGTTTCGTCGTTCAAGTGTCGGACGCACCGCGCGCGTCATCGCCGAGCGGTTGCTCAGCGACGACGTGGAGCAGGCATCATGAGCCGCGTCGACGAGGGCTTGCTGTCTGACGTTCGACGCACGGTCGGCCGGTCCGCCGATCCCATCGCTGTCGCCCGCGAGATACGGCGTCACTCGCCGGCGGCGAGCACCATGCAGATGCTGGAGTCGATCGGCGCAGTTATCGACGAGGTCGTCGGCGCCGGTGTGCTGCAACAGTTTCTTTACGACGAAGACGTGTCCGACGTTCTGGTCAACGGACCGGGCCCGGTCTGGGTCGACCGTGGCGGCGGACCGGTTGCCACGGACGTCGAACTCACCGATGAACAATCGGTACGGCGCCTGGCCCAACGCCTTGTCGCTGCCTGCGGGCGGCGACTCGATGACGCAGTGCCCTTCGCCGATGCGCGTCTCGCTGACGGCACCAGGCTGCATGCCATCCTTCCGCCACTGTCGCCGGGCGGCACCTTGTTGTCGTTGCGGTTGCCGCCCCGGCGCACGTTCTCGCTTGCCGATCTCGTGCACGCGGGATCACTGCCGACCGCCGCGGCTGACCTGCTGCGAGACGTTGTGCATCAACGTCTCGCGTTCGTCATCAGTGGTGGAACAGGCACGGGCAAGACGACGGTCTTGTCGACGTTGCTGTCGTTGGCCGATGCGCGCGAACGGATTGTTCTTGTCGAAGACGCGATCGAGCTCAGGCCGCATCATCCGCACGTGGTGCGTCTGGAGTCGCGACTCCCTAACGCCGAGGGTGCAGGTGGTGTCGACCTGTCCCTTCTCGTACGTCAAGCCCTGCGGATGCGGCCTGATCGTCTCGTGGTCGGTGAAGTGCGCGGTCGTGAAGTCGTCGACCTTCTTGCCGCACTCAACACTGGGCATGAGGGCGGGGCCAGCACGCTGCACGCCAATCGCGCCGAGCACGTGCCGGCACGGTTCGAGGCGTTGGGCGTCGCCGCCGGACTTTCCCGTGAAGCGGTACACAGCCAGCTCGCGGCTGCGGTCGAGATTGTTCTGCAGGTGCGACGTGACAGCAACGGCCGGCGCCGGATCGCCGGTGTTGCTGTCGTCCAACCGAACAGCAGTGGTTTGGTTCACGTCGTACCCGCCGTCGGATTCGGATGCGACGGCGTGGTGGACGGTCCGGCTGCTCCGCAGTTCTACCGACGACTGGGCGCGGCGTGACAGCCGCAGTGGTCGCGGCGCTTGCAGTGACCGTGGCTGCCTTGCTCTTGCGACCTCGGTCGTCCCGTGACCGCTTGCGAACTGTGCTGCCCATCGGCACGTCGAGCGATGAGCCGATGACGAATGAAGCGTTTGGCCGGTGGCGAAGCAGGCGTGACGCCAAGCGTCGCGAGACCGAAGTTGTCGAGGTCGTCTTTGCCCTCGCGGCGGAGCTGCGCGCCGGCCGGCCACCGGGGCGAGCCCTTGCACTCGTGTCCGCGTCGTCATCGTTGTTACGCGCACCGCTGGCGGAGGCTGCCGCTGCAGTCGATGCCGGCGCGCGTCCGGGTGAAGAGCTCGCCCGCGTCGCGACAGTTCCGGGCTGTGCCGGGCTGCAGGCTGTCGCGGCGGCGTGGACGGTGACCGAGTCTGCGGGCGGCGCAGTTGCCGATGTCGTCGACCGGCTGGGTGAGGTGCTGGAGACCGAACGTCAGGCGAGTGATGCGCTGGACGCGGCGCTCGCGGGGCCGCGCGCCACGATGCTCCTCCTGGCGGTGCTGCCCGTGCTCGGCCTCGTCCTCGGGGAGTCGTTGGGTGCGCATCCCGTGGGCATGCTCGTTCATCGACCGCTCGGCTGGGCGTTGCTGTTCCTGGGTGGCGTCCTCGACGGTCTGGGCGTCCTCTGGACCCGCTTGCTCGTACGCCGCGCGTTGCGATGACGCTCGCCGCTCTGGCCGTCGTTGTCGCCGCGTTGTGCTGGCCGACCAAGCCGCGTGCAGTTGCACGGTTGCCATCAGCGCACCAGCAACACGTGCAGGTTGCGGCGCCCACGGCCGTCCGCCGCCCGCTTGTTGCTGCCGCGGTTGTGGCGATCCTGGCGTCAGCCGCGGTTGGCATGCCGTGGTGGCTGGTAGCCGCGCTTGCGGTGTTCGCCGTTGCCGGTGGCAGAGCTCGGACGGTCGAGTCTGTCTCGGCAGACGAGCTGCCGGTGACCGCCGACCTCATGGCCGCATGCCTGTCCGCCGGGGCTGGCGTCGGGGACGCGCTCGCCGCGTCCCTCGTGGCTGCCGGACCGTGGTTGCAGTCGCGCGGTGAGCCGGTCGTGGTGGCCCTGTGTTCCGGTGAGCAACCCGATGCGGCGTGGCAGTCCTGGTTGAGCGACCCCAGGTTGGCGCCGATCGCGCGGACGTGCATGCGCACCGCAGGTTCCGGTGCCGCTGCGGCGAGCGAGCTGGCCAGGGTTGCTGCGCGGCTGCGGGCGGGACAGCGCACGTCTCGGCAGCAGCGAGTGGCCAAGGCGTCGATCTGGATCGTGTTGCCACTCGGGACGTGCTTCCTGCCGGCGTTCGTCGCCGTAGGCGTCGTACCGCTCGTTGTCAGTCTCGTTGCTCGGCTGCACTGAACTACCGCAGCTCTGGTCGGCCCACAGGCCGCGCGTCAATCGCCTGTGTCCACATCTGCGCTTGCGTGTCCTTCTGCCGGACGTTGCGCGCCTGATCGTGTCCATGTCGGAGGAACTCCGGCGCCGTGCCGGCCGGCTGCCGGCAGGAGAGGAGTCGGCATGCGTCGCGCGATTCGGGTCTTTCAGGTGCGTGGGGACGACGGCATGACGGTGGCGGAATACGCCGTCGGCACGGTCGCAGCGTGTGGCTTCGGTGGCGTTCTCTACAAGATTCTGACGAGCACGCCGGTGATCAGCTTGGTCACCGACGTCATCAGCAAAGCGCTGCACATCGGATTGTTCTAGGTCGTTGATGCGGACCCGGCTCGACCGGAGCGCGGTTGCCGACCCGGTCGAGCCGCGGTCCCGGTCACAACGCGACGACCGCGGCATGGTGACTGCCGAGCTTGTCGTCGTCCTGCCCGCGATCGTGCTCGCGGTGCTGTTCGGTCTCGCCGCCGTCGCGGCGATGACGATGCGCATGCGGTGTGCCGATGCCGCTGAAGTCGGCGCCAGGCTGGCAGCGCGAGGTGAAAGTGCGTCGACGGTGATTGCGGCGGCACGCAGGGCGGCACCGGCAGGCGCCGTGGTGCGGCTGGAGACGACGTCGGGGACGGTGCAAGTCACGGTGCGCACGAGAGCACCGCTGCTGCCGGCCGGTACCTGGCTGCCCGCGGTCGAGGTGAGCGGACGATTCGTCCAGGACCGCGAACCCGGCCCGCCGCCGTGAGGCGGAGTGACTTCGGCTCGGCGACCGTGTGGGCGCTGATCGTCGTTCTCGTGATCTGGTCGGCGGCCGCAATGGCGGCGCTCGAAGTCGCTGCGGTGCAGACTCGGCACCAGGCAGGGGCAGCGGCCGACGCTGCGGCCTTGGCCGCCGCCGCCGAAGGCGGTCTCGACCCGACGATCGCCTGCACGGCGGCGCGCCTCGCCGCCGGCCGCGTCGGCGCGCAGGTGCAGTCCTGCATCGTGACCGGCCCCTACGCGGCGGTGACGGTGACGATGGTGCCGCCCGCGCCGTTGTCGTGGGCAGGCGCGGTTGCCGCCCGCGCCCGCGCCGGTCCAGCGGACACCGGCAGACCCGGACAAAGCCTCATAACCCGGGCGGCGTCGTAACCTGACGTGGTCCACGTCGTTGCTCCGAGTGACGAAAGATCGGCGCGGACGAGCAGGAGGGGTAGTGGTGCAGGACTCCGGGACGGGTAGCGGCGTCGCCGCGTCGTTCCTGCCGCAGCCCAGCGCCCCCCGCAGTCTGCGTGCTCTGGCCGGCCTCAGCCTCAAGCGCAATGGCGGGCGGCGCGCGGCGGAGCTCGTCGCGGCGATCCTGGCCCTCTCCGGCGTCGCGATGTTCGCTTTCCCCGCGGTGACCGACGTGTTCAACCGTTACCAGCAGCGCCAAGTCAAGCTCGAGCTCGGCAGCCCGAGCTTCCAACAGCTCTACCAAGAGCACCGGATCCCGGTCGGCAAAGGTCTGACGAGGCTCGTCATCGACAACAGCCGGGTCAAGGTCAACACCGTCGTCGTCGAGGGCACGACGCTCGCCGCGCTCGAAGCCGGGGCCGGCCACTACGTCGACACGCCCTTCCCCTGCGAACAGGGCAACGTGGGCATCGCCGGTCACCGCACGACCTACGGCCGGCCGTTCAACAAGATCGACCAGATGCACCCCGGCGACACCGTCGACCTGATCACCCCGTTCGCCCGCTGCACCTACCAGGTCGTGCGGCCGTTCGGCGGGCACTCAAACCCGTTCGTCGTTCTGCCGAACGACTACTCAGTCGTCGGACAGAGTGGCGCCCTGGGCTCGGGCCAATGGCTCACCCTCACCAGCTGCCACCCCTTGGGCAGTGACAGTCATCGCATCGTTCTCCGGCTGAAGCTGGTCAAGGAGACGTTCACCAACAGGTCGAAGGCGGGCTCGGCATGAAAAGGCGTTCCATCGCGCGGGCCGTCGTACCCGTTGGCATCGCCGGTGCGGTCGTCTGCCTGGCGGCCGGCCCTGCGCTCGCCGCGACCGATGTCGCTGTCAGCGCCGGCGGCGCCAACCTCTCGGACGGCTCGACGCTCGATCACAACGCATCCGTGACGATCAAGGGCACGACCGATGCCACGGCGAGCTCCCGACAGCTGAAGCTGACCGTCAACCCTCCCGGGCGCTCGGCCTACACGCTCAAGACCGGCACCGCCTCGGCACTGCAGAGCGGGCAGCTGTCGGCCAGCGTCGACACGGCCTGCCCCGACTGGAGCTCCAGCCCCTGCGTCGAGGCGGTCAACGGGTCCTACACGTTCACGTTCACCGCAGGTTCGGCGACATCGTCGACGAGCGTGCAACTCCGCGTTCCGCCGGCCGCGCCGACCGGCTTCCAGGCACAGAACAACGGCACGGTCGTCAACTTCGCGTGGAACCCCAACAGCGAGCCCGACATGATGGGTTACGACATCGTCGACGGTTCCGGCGACGACGTGACTCCCGGTGGCATGGACGCCGACTCCGTGTGTGGCTCCAGCAACTGCAGCGTCAGCGTCGACTTCGGCTCGAGCGCACAGGGCACCAGCCGCTCGTTCAGCCTGATCGCGCTGCGCCACACCTCGCCCGGCTCCGGCGGATCGGTGAGCTCCCCGAGCTCGGACCCGCAGACGATCACCTTCCCCGCACCCCCGTCCCCGCCGGCATCCGGCGACAGCGGTGGTGCCAGCGGCACCGGTGGCTCAGGCGGAGGCGACTCGACAGCCACAGGTGGTGGCGGAAACTCCGGCGGCGGCTCCGGCCACCCGACACGGACGGTTTCGGGCAAGCACGCGGCCGCGGATCTTCGTACGTCGCTGCCGACGGTCACAGCCGCGGGCGCGCCGGACCTCCCGTCGGTCCTTACAGAGGTCAAGCCGCTGCCGCAGGGCAGCTACAAGCCGGTCCTGCCCTACGGCGACCAGGTCGTCAAGGACAAGAAGCCGCAGCTCGCGCAGGACAAGCAGGCGCAGCAGGTGATGCAGGACATCCGCAAGGTCCTCGACATCGGCGCGCTCTGGCGCTCACTGGCGGGTGCCGTCGTGCTGATGCTCGCGGCAGCGCACCTTCGAGCGTTCGTCGAGCGCATCGAGCCGGAGTAACCGAGTCGAGCTCAGGTGACGCTGCGG
>Ga0157372_10006328_pt1 | contig 12597 bp, 10 predicted proteins | sample C55metaG_FD_115307 | JGI IMG/M metagenome (GOLD analysis project Ga0157372, IMG submission 115307) | Corn rhizosphere microbial communities from Kellogg Biological Station, Michigan, USA - C5-5 metaG | ecosystem: Host-associated > Plants > Roots > Rhizosphere > Soil | place: USA: Michigan... | reverse complement strand
TTTATCCATATGCCGCTGTTCAATTCAGAATTTAAGCTGAAACTTAACGGAGATAGCCTTAACGGCAACTGGGTAAGGCACCTGGCGGATAATGATCTCCTTGTTCCGTTCAGCGCCAGGCCTAATACTTCATGGCGCTTTTTTAAGAATACTGAACAACCGGCGTTTAATATCGGAGGCCGCTGGTCGGCAGTGTTTGGTGAGGGCGAGGGCCGCGATACCACCGTTGGCGAGTTTAAGCAGGACGGTAATAAACTTACAGGTACTTTCTTAACCACCACCGGTGATTACCGTTATTTAGAAGGCTCGGTAAGTGGTAATAAACTTTACCTCTCTACTTTCGACGGCGGTCATGCCTATACTTTTACTGCTACTATCGGCAATGATAAAGCCATTACCGACGGTAAATTTTACGCCGGATATTCGGCAGTTCAATCCTGGACCGCTGTAAAGGATGAAAACGCCAAACTTCCAGATGCATATTCACTCACTTCATTAAAACCGGGGTATAAAAAAATAGCTTTCAGCTTTAAGGACCTTGATGGCAAAACTGTTTCGCTTGAGGATGCCAGGTTCAGAAACAAAGTGGTAATTGTGCAGATATTGGGCTCATGGTGCCCAAACTGCATGGACGAAACTGCTTATATGGTCAACTACTATAACAAATATCACGATAAAGGTGTTGAGGTAATTGGCCTGGCTTATGAACGCACCACCGATTTTGAAAAATCAAAGAAAGCGCTGCAGCAAGTAAAAGACAGGTTTAAAGTACCTTACTCATTGTTGGTGACCGGCTATACCAGCGATAAAAAACAAACCGCTCAAAGCCTGCCTATGTTATCCAAAGTGGTTGGTTTCCCTACCACCATTATTATCGATAAAAACGGCGACGTACAAAAAATCCATACTGGTTTTAGTGGTCCGGGAACGGGGGAGCATTATACAGAGTTTATCAACGAGTTTGAGAAGCTGACTGATGATCTAATACAAGCTCCTCCAGCCCCCTAAAGGAAGTGCTTGTATGCACGCACGCTTTTCAAAAGAAGATTTTAAACAAAAAAAGCATTGCTGTCGGCAATGCTTTTTTTGTTTATGCTTAAAAAGGGGCTTGAAGGTAGTCACCCTTTTAATGGGCAGGAGGGGCGACCTCAACGCCAAAGTACGCTTCCAACTCATTTAACGTTGATGAGCTGGTTGCAATATCTTTAATGATCACGCCTTTTTCCATCAGCAGAATCCGGTCGCATACATCGGTAATGTGGTTAAGATCATGGCTGGATACTATGGTAGTTACACCTTTATTCCTGTTCAGATCTTTCAGCAGATTTTTAAGCCTAAACTGGGTGCTTGGGTCGATATTGGCAAAGGGCTCGTCCAGCATCAGCAATTGAGGTTCCTGCAACAGGCAGGCCGCTACACCAACTTTGCATTGGTTACCTTTTGACAGGTCGCGGATGTACTTCCCTTTCTTCAGGATCTCGCCATTAAAAAAATCGGTCAGGCCAACCAACACCTCGTCAACATATGTGCGGTTATGACTATGTAGCCCTCCTATAAAATAAAAATACTCTTCAGGTGTAAGGTAATCTATCAGGAAACCTTCGTCGAGATAAGCAGCGGTGTAATCTTTCCACTTCTCATGACCAGCTACAGTTTCATCGTTGGATAAAATCTCGCCGCTTTCGGCGCGAATGAGGTCGAGCACCATCCGGAATAGTGTGGTTTTACCTGCGCCGTTATTACCTACAAGGCCAACGCTTTCGCCTTTGTTAATTTGCAGGGCGGGTACATCCACAACGGTAATCCCGTTATAAACCTTTTTTAAATTTCTTACTTCAATCATAGAATTATTTATTTCTGAAGCCTTCGGCAACGGTGTAACGTTTTTGTATAAAATCCTCTTCCAGTTTTTTAACCCAAAAATCGCGGGTTAAGATGAATATGATCCCGGTACCAGCCAGCATGGCCAGGCCGACGTCGGCGTGTTTGAACAGTGAGAAGGGAAGATAAATGATATACGGCGTTATCATCAAGGGAAACGAAATAAGCATTTGCGTTGCCCCCATCCCTTCCCAATTAAACGACGCGCCTTTTGACAGATCTATCCGTTTGGCATTGCGGTTAGCAAAAAACAGCACAATGGTTGTGTTGACGCCGATGTTCCACAGGTACATTACAAAATGTACCAAAACAATGCGCCAGCCAAAATAAGCATAAGGCGTAGTCAATATAAAAGCCACGGTTGATACCATAGTAAATAGCAGGTATTTTGCCTTTAAAAAATCGCGGAAATTGATCTTGCTTACCAACAGGCCATCAAAATGAGCGCCTTGCCAGCTATACATGAACTGCCCATAACTGATAATAAAAATACCCGTCATAAACATGCCCACAAAAATGTGCCAGGTTTGTCCGTAATGGCTGTTGGTATAAAATATGAGCCCGTAAAACATAAAGAACAACCCCATAACCAATGCCGATCGTGGCCGCTTATTACGGAAGATCAGTTTCAGCTCGTTTGCGGCAAGGTCGCCAACCTTACCAAACCTGTTTAACAGCGGAAACTCCGTACTGCTTTTATAAGCCGATGCCTTGCGCGAACTCAGCTCTTCGAGGTACAGGTTTTGTTTTAAGTAGGCAAAATTGATGTAATACATGGTTGCAGCAAGCACAACAGGCAATAATACCAATACCGGTTTACTGAGCAAATGGCCGAAATACAGATAGGAAATATTACGCACCGAATACAGATGAAACCTGAAATCGCCGGTAATAATAAGGATGAGAGCCGCTGCGAAAACCAGGAAGACCCAGCCATTAAGATTGGCCTTACGTTTAATAAACAAGGCCATGTAATTATTGAAAAGCATGAAGCCGATAATAGCCAATATAAAAACGAGCGCAGGCAAAGCACCCGAATCGGTAAGGATCACTTTTAAAATAAAAGGTACAAAAAGTATAATGGGCCACAGGTTAAAAACCGAAAGCATGGCCGTAAAGGCCAGATAGCCGACCACCGTATTCCTTTTTATAGGTAAATGAAGATATGGTTGCACTCTTAACGTAGGCAGTTCCTGCAATTGCATGCGCATCATGAGGTCAAACAAAAAATAAAGCAGGATGATACCGCAAAAAGAAACCACTATGTCATCATGCGGAAAAACCTGCCCCAAAATTTCATTCAAAAACAAACCGGCAAGCAAGATACATCCAAAAAGATAAAGGATAAGTAAGGCCATTACCACACGGATAGCAATACTTTTACCTGTATTTTTTGACCGCCAGAAAGCTTTAAGTTCGTGCCCGAGAAAGGTAGTGATCATAAGTATAGACAGTTAAGAGTTAAGGTATAGGTTTTATATAAAAGCAAAATGCATAAAGCCTAAAGCTATAAATTAATTAATATTGGTCAAATCATTATATGATATTAATTAACAGGCTCTATAACGCGAAACTTAAGTTAGTATTTATACCTGTCGCCCCAAAGTTTTCTTAACTTTTCTTTTGATTCGTTTTCGCGCGCATTGTTACCGGGGTCGTAAATTTTTGTTCCGCGGATAGCATCCGGCAGAAAATCAAGATCGGTAAAATTACCTTCGTAGCTATGGGCATATTTGTAATCCTTGCCGTAGCCAATGTTTTTCATGAATTTGGTTGGGGCGTTACGTAAGTGCAGCGGCACCGGTAAATCGCCGGTTTGACGCACCAATGCTATGGCCGCACCAATAGCCGTAGTGGCCGAATTACTTTTGGGCGATGTTGCCAGGTAAATAGCCGTCTGCGATAATATCAGTTGCGATTCGGGCATGCCTATTTTATTTACAGCCTCAAAGCAACTTTGCGCAAGTAGTAATGCGTTTGGGTTGGCGTTGCCAATATCTTCGGACGCCAGGATCAGCATGCGCCGGGCTATGAAAAGCGGGTCTTCGCCGCCAACTATCATGCGCGCCAGCCAGTAAACAGCACCGTTAGGATCAGAGCCCCGCATGGATTTGATAAAGGCCGAAATGATATCATAGTGCTGCTCGCCGGTTTTATCATATAGTGCCATGTTTTGCTGTACGTGCTCCAGCACAACTTCATCGGTCAGTACTATCTCAGGCGTGTCAAAAGCGTTTACCAGCAGCTCGAAAATATTGAGCAGCTTCCGGGCATCGCCTCCCGAAAGGCGCAGCAAAGCCTCATGATCTTTGATGGTGATGTTTTTACCCTGCAAAACCACATCCTCTTTCATCGCCTTGTTCAGGAGGTCGATGAGATCAGTCTCAGACAGCGGCTGTAAAATATAAACCTGGCAACGCGACAGCAAAGCCGAGATCACTTCGAAAGATGGGTTTTCGGTAGTAGCGCCTATTAACGTAACAATGCCCCGCTCTACAGCGCCTAACAATGAATCCTGTTGCGATTTGGAAAAACGATGAATTTCATCAATAAATAATATCGGCAGTACCTCGCCCTGTTTTTTTAACAGTGATGCCTTTTCTATCACCTCCCTTACATCTTTCACGCCCGAATTAATAGCACTCAAAGCGAAAAACGGACGAAACAATGATTGCGAAATAATATAAGCCAAAGTAGTTTTACCCACACCCGGCGGCCCCCAAAATATCATCGACGGCAATGAACCCGACTCGATAGCTTTACGCAGCACTGCTCCCGGCCCAACAAGATGTTTTTGCCCAACATAATCATCAAGCGATTTGGGACGCATACGTTCGGCTAATGGCGGGAGGTTGTTCATAAAAGTAAAATTCAGAAAAGAAAACGCTAAATCCTAAAAAAATTAGTAAAATAGTGTTTGTGCTTACGCAGGGTTTTCAACATCCCCTCTTGAGAGGGGGCGGGGAAGAAGGAGCGGTGGCAGGGGTGTGTTTCTGCGGTAGACTTATCAAAAGCAGAAACACACCCCTCCCCCCTCTCGAGAGGGGAATCGCACGACCCTCCCGCTTTTTGACGACTATTCTCAAACAGGAGCCAAATGTAATTATCTCAATCCTGTGTAATGGGTTCATGATGTGCGTGGCAGGCTTCTGCGCAATCAATACAGGCTTTGGCACATTCCTGGCAATGATCGTGCTGATGTTTACTGCACTCCGCAGCGCAAAGACGGCAGATCTCCTCGCATAAAACCAGGTATTGGTGGGCAATAACTGAATCTCTTTGCAATAGGCGGGCTCCCTGGACACATATGTCAGCACAGTCCCGGTCAAGACTAATGCAGTTGGCCATCATTTTAACATCCTCTTCGTGCAGGCATGCAGTAGCACAATGTTCGCAAGCTAAAGCGCAATCCAATAGTTTTTGAATAATGGCGCGGTGATCATGATTTTGCATAATGGTAGATTTTAAGTTTTACTCAATATACTACCCATTACAGTTAAAAAAAGTTTGTATTAATTTGAAATGCATACTTAATATAACCAAAAAAAGCTGCCTCCATTACGGAGGCAGCTTTTAATATATATATATTGAATTTTTATTAATTACTGTTGGTTAGGGTTTTGATCGCTGTCGTTATTTTCAGGATCATCAGATGGAGTGCCTACAATTTTGTAAGCTTTATTGCCGTCATCCTGAGTTTCCTGGTAGTAATAACCATCAGGAGATACAAACAGCTTTTCACCATTGATCTTGATCTTGCGGCAATCCGGTGGCAATTGAGTTACAACGTCACCAATTTGCGGGCCCTGGTCAACACTGCTGCCATCGCCGTTGCCCTGATCGGTAGTTAATTGGCCATCTTTACCTGCAATCACGTAAACAGTTGAGCCGTCATCTTTGGTGTATGGCTGGTAGTAAACACCATTTAACTCGTAGTACTGTTCGCCATTGATCATGATAGATTCAGCACCTGAAGGCAGGGTTTTAATCTCGGCCCCTATTGGCGGTTCAACAACGGTATACTGGTCATTGTATTGACGATAGTACAAACCATCGCTGTAAAAATATTGGTAATCGCCCCACCAGAAAGGATAGTAACCATATGGTAAGAAACCTATGCTAAAACCTAACCGCGGATAATAGAATGAATTATAGTAGTTACGGTATGGATAATAGTAGTGATTGCCAAAATACCCCCCGCGGCCACCGTAATGGTAAGTACCAGGATAAACCCTGCGACCACCGTATGCGTATGAACCGCCTCTGTAATAAGTACCGCGACCGCCGTTATAAACGCGCCTGTCTACAGTAGTATAGCTGCGGTTACCATTGTATACGGTACGACCGGCGCTACCATAGCTACGCTGGGGTGCTACAGATGTGCCATTTGGCCTTACTGCGTAATCACGACCACCATAACTGCGTTGTTGAGGAGTGCCATAGCTGCTGCGCGAATCGGTGCCGTAGCTACGCTGCGGCGCTGCTATTGAGGTACGTGTGCTACCATTAAATGAAGTTGAGGGGCGGGAAAAACTACCACCAGAAGGACGGGAAAAACTACCGCCTCCGCCACCACCGCCTGACGGTCTTGAACCACCGCCTCCTCCGCCACCGCCGCCGCGAGAACCGCCGCCACGTTGTGCATCAGCATTGAATGCCAGGGATAAGCTCAATAAGCCCCCTAATGCAATTGTTAATAGATTTTTATATGTCCTTTTCATGATGAAAGATTTTTTAACAGATCAGCATGGTATTTTTTGCTGATATAAATATATAGACTATTAAATGTTTAAACGGTTTAACGCGTTTTTAATTATTTTTCACTCAAAAAGCGAACCAATACCATCCATACGTACCGGTTATTGTTTTCGCTACGCTATATCCTCGGCAATAAACAAAAAAGGTTGCTCAAACTGCAGGGTAAAAAAACCATCATGGGTGGTTTTATACCTGTTATTGCCTGTAGTTTCAAGCCCGCTTATTTGTAAGCCCGACGGATGCGAAAGTACTTCAATGAACTCACCTGCGGGTTTCCACTTACTGAAGCCCGAATTAACCGGGTAGATCTTTTGCCGCTCCCTAAAAATCACCAGGTTTATTTTATCGGCATAAAACAAAAAATCTTTCAGGTCCAGCACATCGGTAATTACATTGACCGCCGGGTAATTATGCGTTACCAGGTATTTTAAAGCTGCGCCTGCCGCATTGTCGCCTCCCGAAGGCATCACCTTCACGTCCGACTGTAAATCACCCGAATCACCATCACTTATTATCCAGTCGATTTTAATCCCTGATGCATCCAGCTTTTCGGCGGTACCGGTAGAGCAGATCACGGTCGGGCTCCACTCCAGCAACTGCCCCAGCATTTCCTCATCAAAAGTATCCATGCTTAAAACCAGTAAAGCAGGCTCCTGTTTTTCGCGAACAATATGATGTGATGACATTGCTAATGTAGATGGAACAGATGAATATTAAATGAAAATATAAAGATGAGGTTTTTATTGATTGCTGAAACCAAATCAATATTTTATGACGGTAGAATAATATAAAAAGGTCACCTTTTTATTTGCAGGGTATTAATGATAAATAAACCTTATCATGAAAACAAAAATTTTATTGTCAGTGCCTTTATTATTTACAGGCTGCATCATGGATTATTACGACCGGCGTTTATCTGTTATTAATAAATCGTCGGTTCACGTTGCTGTGGAGATAATTAACGATACAACTGTGCGAACAAAAAATGGCATCCCATATTATCAATCGCATGTGATAGCGCCTAATGAAACCTCTTTTATAACAAAGTCGGGAAAAAATGCCTGGCTTGAGTATATTAATAAAGGGAAAACCAAAACTCTGTACGTTTATTTTTTTGACATCGATAGCTTAAATAAATATCAAAAGGGAGGTGCCGATATGAGTTATTTGCTTGGAAATAAAAAGTATTTAAAAAGACTCGATTATACGCTTGATGAATTAAAAAGGGTCGATTGGCAGATCAAATACCGATAGGATCTGAATCAATACATCTTTCTGTAAAACTCCTTAACCCTTTCAGCAGGATCAGCAATAAGGTCCATGGCTGATGATATCGCAATACCATAGATTCCCGTTTGAAGCAAGGGCTCAACATCATCCGGTTGGATGCCGCCTGCTGCTATCACCGGGATATTGATGCCCAGTTTCTCCAGTTCACGATACCCATTAAAACCAAGCACCTTATGTAGGCTGGACACATCATTTAATGCGGATGCAAAAGGCCCGTAAGTGCAATAATCAACCACTCCGGTGTCTTGTAATTTCAATAATTCATCAGCACCACCGGCTGATACGCCAAGAGTTTTATCCGGGCCGATAATCTTGCGGATACTGGCCGGATCGGCATCACTATTATCTATATGCACACCCTGCGCATCAACCCGTTCAATCAGGTTATAATGGTTGGCAATGATGAGGGTTGCGCCCCAGTCGTCACAAATTTCGGCTATCTCGTTTATTTCATCAATCAGCTCATCTTCGGGCTTGGTAAGGCAACGGTATTGTATCCAGTTTGCACCCGCGCCGCAAGCCATCTGCACTTGTTGTACGTGGCTAAAACCAGGCAGGTCATGCGTAAGATAATGAAATTTAGAAATGTATTTTTTCATTTTATTAAGTCCGAATTCGGTCAAGCCCTAAAGTCGGAAAGTTTTTAATTATTAACCGAAAAGTCCGAAAGTTTTGTGTTGTAAACTTTCGGACTTTTTCCGACTTTCCTGACTCCAGACTTAGTTTTTCAGTGCTTCGCTGATAGTTTTACCCACACAGCCATCAGGAGCCTGGATATGCAGTAGCGATGCTACAGTAGCCGAAATATCTGTCATATGTGTTTGGCGGGTCAAACTGCCATGCTTAATGCCCCAGCCCATAAATACCAATGGGATATGCGAATCGTAAGGGTTCCAGGTGCCGTGTGTAGTACCTGTGGGCCCGCGATCGTTTGTGCCATGACCGGTATACCATGCCGGTTTCAGAATGATCTGGATAGCACCGCTATGCTCGGCATTATAACCGTTAATGATCATGCTGCGCAAATCATCAGGAATATTAGCTTCCTGTATTTTTTGCAGGTCAATTGCATAGGCAATGCCTGGCTGTTTCTTCAGGTATTCGATACAGTCTAACTTTATAGCCTCTTGGCTAACACCGGCTTTTACGAGGGCTGCATTGTTGAAATTAACCTGGTAATTGTCCATACTGATGATCAGGTTATCCACTTTGTATTTATCATTGATCATCGTGTTCATTTCTTTTGCAGCTTTTCCCTCATCCCAAACACCTGCCGGGATGTTATGGTCTTTCAGGAAGTTAGGGTTGTGGGCGGCGCCATGGTCGGCACTCAGGAAAACCGAATAATTGCCTTTACCTACAGTTGCATCTAAATAATTAAAAAACGCGGCCAGGTCCTGATCAAGCCTTAAATAAGTGTCTTCAACCTCAACCGAGTTAGGGCCAAACTGATGACCAACATAATCTGTTGATGAAAGGCTCACGGCTAAAAAGTCGGGTACGGTATTTTTGCCCAATTTTTCGCCCTCAATAGCTGCTTTAGCCAGGTCGAGCGTCATGGTGTTGCCGAACGGAGTAGAACGGATCATGCCGATACGGCCTTTATAAAGTTCGGATGTTTTAACCGGTAAGGTAGGTGTAGCGGCACCGGCAAATTTACCTTCATAACGATCGCTGTTATCGGGTGCACTTTGTACATATGTATCGATTGGGTATAACGGATTCCAGTCCTGCTTTAGGTATTTTTCAGCAATCTTTTGATTGTTAAAAGTTTTAACCCAGGCAGGCAGGTCATTCATATAATAAGTACTGGTAATCCAGTTACCACTGGCATCATCAAACCAGTAGGCAGCGTTGGCTGAGTGCCCCGCAGGCAGGATGCCGCCGCGGTCTTTTAATGCTATACCGATAACTTTTGAGCGAAAATTGGTTGCCAGCCTCAATTCGTCAGTAACTGTGCTAACCAGCAAGTTGCGGGGCGACATTTGCCCTGCTTTTGAAGTGCTGCCAACAGCTACAACCGTGCTATCGTCCGTACAATACATGGATTTGCCTGTGGCCTGGATAATAAAATCGTTACCCACTATGCCATGTATGGCGGGGATAGATCCGGTGTATATGCAGGTATGGCCTGCAGCGGTTACTGTTGGAATATAGTCGATATTGGTGTTTTCGCAGGTGAAGCCTTCATTAAGCATGCGCTTAAAACCACCGGTTTGGTAACGGTCATAATAGCGGTACAGGTAATCCCAGCGCATTTGGTCAACCACCAAACCCACAACTAATTTTGGCCGTGGAATTGATGCAGATGCCGGGGCAGCCGTTGTAGTTTTCTTTTTTTGGGCCGATACCGAAACGGTAGCGAAGGACAGGGAAATAAGCAGCAGATGTTTAAACTTCATCGCGAAAAAAGATTTTTGATTTCGCCAAATATCAGCAAAGCGTTTAAAATGCAATGTGATGCTTTTGTTAAATATAGAGGATTGTTACAGAAACCCCCTCTAAATCTCCCCCGGAAGGGGAGACTTTAAAGCCCTCTCTTCCGGGGAGGGTTTGGGTGGGGCCGTGTTTACAAAATGCCCAAATCTTTGTAAGTTTAGCAAACCAATCATTAAACCTATAATCAATGAAACGCATCCTTTTATTGCCGCTTTTGCTGCTGGCTTGCTCTGTCGTCGCTCAAAATAAAAACCCTGATGTTGTTACTACTGATGCAGGTAAAGTATCAGGCTTAACCAATCAGGCGGGCGATGTGCATATTTATAAAGGTATTCCCTTTGCTGCACCGCCTGTTGGAGATTTGCGCTGGAAGGAACCACAGCCGGTAAAACCATGGGAGGGCGTTAAAAAGTGTAACGAATTTGCAGCCAGCCCTATGCAGGGCAAACCAGACCCTTTTGGTGTTTACACGCGCGAATTCCTGATCCCCTATGAGCCCATCAGCGAAGATTGCCTGTACCTTAACATATGGACAGCGGCTAAAACATCGGCAGAAAAACGTCCTGTAATGGTTTATATGTATGGCGGTGGATTTGTAAGTGGCGGAGCAGGCGTACCAATTTATGATGGCGAGGCGATGGCTAAAAAGGGGATCATATTTGTGGTTATTAATTACCGCGTCGGGATTTTTGGTTTCTTCGCCCATCCCGAATTAACCAGGGAATCGCCGCATAATGCATCAGGAAATTATGGTTTGATGGATCAGCTGGCTGCATTAACATGGGTAAAGAAGAATATCGCGGCTTTCGGTGGAGACCCGGATAAGGTTACCATAGCGGGGCAGTCGGCAGGTTCCATGAGTGTAAATTGTTTGGTGGCATCGCCATTAGGTAAAGGGCTGTTCAGTGGTGCAATTGCCGAGAGTGGGGCCAGTTTTATCAGTCAGCAAGGATCAGGCGGGTTGCGGGAAGCAGAGGCAGCCGGTGTAAAAACAGCGACAGCCCTGGGTGCAAACACCATTGCCGAACTACGGATTAAACCCGCTGCAGAACTGGTTGGCAAAGGCCAAAGCCGCCCGGTTATCGACGGCTATGTTTTACCCGCAACCATCGCTGATATTTTTAATGAGCATAAACAAAACGATGTACCTGTACTTACCGGCTGGAACGAAGACGACGCTTTTGTCGGTCCGCCAAAAACTGCTGAAGAGTATAAAAAGATGATAAAAAGCCAATATGGTGCCGATGCTGATGCATTTTTAAAACTATATCCGGCGGGTTCGGACCAGGAAGCCGCGACCTCCCAAACGCGGATAAACCGCGATCAGATCTTCGGGATACAGAATTATACCTGGGCCAATATTCAGAGCGAAAAAGCGAAGTCGAAAATCTATGTTTACAGCTTTATCCGCCGCCTGCCTGCCACTGCCGATTTTGTTAAATACGGCGCTTTCCATACCGGCGAGGTTGCTTATGCCTATGACAACCTCAAATTCCTGAACCGCCCATGGGAACCTGTCGATCAGCAACTGGCCAATACCATGAGCACTTACTGGGCTAATTTTGTTAAAACCGGTAACCCGAACGGGAAAGGCGTACCTGCATGGCCGGCTTATACAACAATTGATCATAAAATAATGATATTGGGTGAGAAGCCGGGCGCAAAACCTTTGCCGGATAAAGCCGCTTTGGATTTTATGGTGAAGAAGGCCAACGGAAAGTAATACATAGGTAAAGACCCAGATAATAAACGCTGCCAGATACATTTAGGTAGGGAAGTCTTAAACACCACCGACAACCCACTTAAGAAACTGATGAGACAGCCCGGTTTGAAACATTACCATAAAAACAAAAGGATATGAAACCCGTAATAATGTAACAAAAAATTCCCTTCTTAAAAATTTGGATAATAAAACTTAAATCACTTATCTTCGTTAATTACCAAAACGCAAGACTATGTAAGCAGAGGGCTTACATAGTCTTGTTTGCTTTTATAAGCATTGCGTCCTTTCTTAAAACAGGGAAGGGCGGTTTTTTTTGGTTGATTAACAGTAATAATATTAATTAATTTTTGCGTTATGGCAGAGGTATCATACTATACCAAAGATGGTTTAGAGAAATTAAAAGAAGAACTACAGAGATTAAAAACAACCGGCCGTGCCGATATATCAAAAGCTATTGCTGAGGCACGTGACAAAGGCGATCTGTCGGAAAATGCCGAATACGATGC
>Ga0157372_10006327_pt1 | contig 12597 bp, 11 predicted proteins | sample C55metaG_FD_115307 | JGI IMG/M metagenome (GOLD analysis project Ga0157372, IMG submission 115307) | Corn rhizosphere microbial communities from Kellogg Biological Station, Michigan, USA - C5-5 metaG | ecosystem: Host-associated > Plants > Roots > Rhizosphere > Soil | place: USA: Michigan... | reverse complement strand
CGCATGGCATGGTTCGACAAGCTCGTGTTCGACGCGTTGATCGCACCCGCGCTGCAGGCGCGCTCGAGCACGCCGGTGGACGCGCCCCAATTGCAGGATGCCGATGCCAAGCGCGCGCTGGCCGGTCGCGCCAGTGCGGTGTGGCGCGCGGGCGAAACTCCCGGCAGCGTGGTACTGAGCGTGGCGGTGCCGCTGGACACCCACGGCGAAACGCGGGGCGCGCTGGTGCTGGATCAATCCAGCCGCGCGCTGCCCTTGCTGACCAACCGCGCGTTGCTCGGGTTGATGCTCGCCAGCGTCGCCGGCCTGCTGATCGCGGGCGCGCTGCTGTTCGCGTTCGCGACCTGGCTGTCGCTGCGCATCGGCCGCCTGCGCGACGCCGCCGAACGTGCGCAGCGGCGCGAAGGCGCGCCGGTCGCGGCATTGCCGCTGGTGGAGGACAGCGACGAACTCGGCGATCTCGCGCGCAGTTTCTCGCGGCTGCTGGATGCGATCGGTACCTATACCGATTACCTGCGCACGCTCGCCTCGAAACTATCGCACGAATTGAATACGCCGCTGGCGATCGTGAAGTCCTCGCTGGACAATCTGGAGCACGCCGACCTTCCGCCCGATGCGCAGCCCTATGTCGCGCGCGCACGCGACGGCGCCACGCGGCTGGGCACGATCGTGCGCGCGATGTCGGAAGCCAGCCGCATGGAGCGCGCGATCGCCTCGGCCGAGGGCGAGGACTTCGACCTTGCGCAGGTCGTGCGCGGCTGCGCGGAAGCCTATCGTGCGCTGGCCGCGCCGCGCCGGCTGGAATGCGTGCTGGATGCCGCGCACTTTCCGCTGCACGGTGCACCGGAGCTGATTGCACAGGCGCTGGACAAGCTGTTCGACAACGCGCTGTCGTTCACGCAGGCGGAAGGCTGGATCCGCATCGAGCTGCGCGAACTGGACGAAGACGAAGGCGCGCAACTGATCGTCGCCAACAGTGGCCCGCCGTTGCCGGAAGCGATGTCCGGAAGATTGTTCGACTCGCTGGTCAGCGTCCGCGGCAGTGGTGCGCGCGTGGGCGTGCCGCATCTGGGCCTGGGCTTGTACGTGGTGCGCCTCGTTGCGGAACTGCACCAGGGCAAGGTCGAGGCGCACAACCTTGCGGACGGCGTGGCCTTCACCCTGCGATTGCGCGGGATGGCGCGGCGCAGGTTGGTGGAATAGGTATCCGTCATTTCTCAACGCGCGGATGCGCTGCTATCGTCGCGCGCTCACGCAAGCGAGAGACTGTACCGTGATCACGCAGGCAGAATTCGAGGCGCTGGCAGCGGCGGGCCACACCCGCATTCCGCTGGTGCGCGAAGTATTGTCGGATCTCGACACGCCGCTGTCGGTGTACCTGAAACTGGCCGACGGCCCGTACACCTTCCTGTTCGAATCGGTCGCGGGCGGCGAGAACTGGGGCCGCTACTCGATCATCGGCCTGCCGGCTGCGCGGGTGTTCCGCTTCCGCGAGCGCACGCTGGAAGTCGAAGAGCACGGCGAGGTGATCGAGCGCCGTGAGCTGGCCGATCCGTTCGCCGAAATCGAAACGCTGCGCGCGCAATACACCGTACCGCGCCTGCCGCAATTGCCGGCGTTCACCGGCGGCCTGGTCGGTTACTTCGGATTCGAGTGCGTCGGCTGGATCGAGGACAAGCTGCGCAGCGCCAAGCGCGACGAGCTCGGGCTGGACGACGCACTGCTGATGCTGGCCGAAGAAGTTGCCGTCTTCGACAATCTGCAAGGGCGCTTGTACCTGATCGTGCACGTGGATCCGTCGCAGCGGCAGGCTTACGCCCGCGGCGTGCGCCGGCTGGACCAACTGGTGCATCGCCTGCGCCGCTCGGGTTCCACGTACCCGGAAACGCCCGACCCGAAACCGCTGGACGAAACCGATTTCAAGTCCAGTTTCACGCGCGAGGAATACGAGGACGTGGCGCGCCGCGCGCAGGAATACATCCGCGCCGGCGACATCTTCCAGGTCGTGCGCGCGCAGCGCCTGAGCGCGCCGTTCCGCGCGCGGCCGATTGACGTCTATCGCGCGCTGCGTGCGCTGAATCCGTCGCCGTACATGTATTTCATCGACTTGGGGGCCGCGCAGATCGTCGGTTCCTCGCCGGAGATCCTGGTGCGGCTGCAGGAAGGCCGCGTGGTGCTGCGGCCGATCGCCGGGACGCGCAAGCGCGGCGCCACGCGCGAGGAAGATCTGGCGCTGGAAAAAGAATTGCTCGCCGACCCCAAGGAGCGTGCCGAGCACCTGATGCTGATTGACCTCGGCCGCAACGACGTCGGCCGCGTCGTGCAGACCGGCAGCGTGCAGCTCACCGAGTCGTTCGCGATCGAGCGCTACTCGCACGTGATGCACATCGTCTCGCAGGTGGAAGGCAACCTGCGCGAATCCTTGAGTTACATGGACGTGCTGCGCGCGGCGTTTCCCGCCGGCACCGTTTCCGGCGCGCCGAAAATCCGCGCGATCGAAATCATCCAGCAGCTCGAACCCATCAAGCGCAACGTCTATGCGGGCGCAGTCGGCTGGATCGGCTGGTGGGGCGACGCCGACACCGCCATCGCCATTCGCACCGCGGTGATCGCCGACGGCCGCCTGCACGTGCAGGCCGGCGGCGGCATCGTCCACGACTCCGACCCCGGCGCCGAATGGGAAGAAACCATGAACAAGGGCCGCGCCCTGTTCCGCGCCGTGGCGCAGGCGGCGCGGGGGTTGTGAGTGATTGCGTGCTCCGGGCGGAACGGTGCTCGTTCGGAAGTTTGCTCAGCTGCGTGCTTTCGAACCCCTCCCCCTTGATGGGGGAGGGGCAGGGGAGAGGGTGACGGGATGCCGAAGCGGTCCGTGTTTGCACGTACGTTGCGCGTGAGGATGACCGATGCCGAGCGTGCGCTCTGGTTTCAACTACGAGCGAAACGACTTCAGGACTGGAAGTTCCGGCGCCAGCAGCCGATCGGCAAGTACATCGTGGATTTCGTGTGCTTCGAAGCGAAGCTGGTCGTCGAGCTCGACGGTGGTCAGCACGCGGAGCAAGCGGATGCGGATGCGCGCCGCACCGCGTGGCTGGAATCGCAGGACTTTCGAGTGCTGCGGTTCTGGGACGATGCGGTTCTGAAAGAGACCGACGCGGTACTCGGGGAGATCCTGCGCAATCTACCCCTCTCCCCAACCCCTCTCCCACAAGGGGAGAGGGGCTCAACAACTTGAATCTGAGTTCTCCCTGCGAGTGACCAATCCGATCCGCGGCGTTGTGCGGGTTTAAAGCTGCTTCGTCGCGCTCGCAAGAAACACCCCGCGCTCTTTTGCCGGCTCCTTCCCGATCTTGCGCACCGCTGCATAGAACCGGCTCCAGTCGCGATCACAGCGTTTGAACAGCGCGGCGAAGGCGGGTACGGCGCGGTCGTAGAGGCCGAACGGCACGAGCTTCGCGTTGTTGATCGGCGTGTCGAACCAGCGGTCGTATTCGCGGTTGCCGTGCCATTGCGTGTCGCGCAGGTGGTGGTAGTCGGCGCGCAGTTGTTCGAAAATTGCCTGCTTGCGTTGCAGCTTGATCGCGTCGGGCAGATCGCCGGCATATAACGCATTCAAACGTTCGCGCGTGTCCAGCATCAGATCGGTGAACTGCCGCCGGCGCTGTGCGGAAGCGGGATCGGGCGGCGGCAGGTGGTTGGCCGCGTGCCATTGCCGCAAGCCTTCGCGCTGCACGAAGGTGGCGAAGGATTCGTTGAAGGCGGTGTCACCCTTGACGTACACCTGCTGGTGCGCGAGTTCATGGAAGATCGTGCCGATCATCTCGTCGTCGTTCCAGTCGTCCATCGTCGAGAGCAGCGGATCGGCGAAGTGGCCGAGCGTGGAATATTCGGGCACGCCGCCGATCCAGACGTCGTCGCCCCGTGTTCGCAGCTTGTCCGCCAGCGCCTGCGCGCGACCATGGTCGAAGAATCCTTGGTAGGCCACGCAGCCGGCGAACGCGAAGCAGTGCTCGATCGGCTGCACGGAGAGCGCGGGCGTGGCGAACACGTTCCAGGTCACGAACGGGCGATGGATGTCGGCGTAGGTCGTGAAGCTGCGATTGCGCGGCAGCTTCAGTATGTCGGACGCGAACGCCCGCGCACGTTGCGCCAGTTCCAGCTTCGTGCGCAGTGCCGGCGTGGTCTGCGGATCGGTGATCACCCGGCTGATCGGCTTGCGCGCGTGCAGCACGCGCATTTCGCCCGCGGCCACGTGCGCGTAGTAGCCCAGCGTCGAACAGCCGGCCAAAACTGCGAGCGACAGTACGGCGCAGCCGCGCAATGCCGTGTGGTATATGCCGGTCAGGCATGTCGTCTTGTGTCGTCCCGGCCTAGCCTTCACACTTCGCGTTCTCCGCTCCCGTGCACCGCGCCATGCTGCTGCTGATTGACAACTATGACAGCTTCACCTTCAACCTCGCGCAATACCTGGGCGAGCTTGGCGAGGAAGTGAAGGTGCTGCGCAACGACGCGCTGGATGTTGCCGGCATCCGCTCGCTGGCGCCCGCGCGCATCGTGATTTCGCCGGGGCCCGGCACCCCGGATGATGCCGGTGTGTCATTGGCATTGCTGCAGGCGACCCAAGGCGAGGTGCCGATCCTCGGCGTGTGTCTCGGCCATCAGGCGATCGGGCAGGCGTTCGGCGGGCGCGTGGTGCGCGCGAAGCAAATCATGCACGGCAAGACGTCGCCGATCCATCATCGCAACGAGGGCGTGTTCGCGGGTCTTTCCAATCCGTTCGAGGCCACGCGCTACCACTCGCTGGTGGTCGAGCGCTCGTCATTGCCGGACTGCCTTGAAATCACCGCGTGGACGCGAACCGAAGACGGTGAGCTGGACGAGATCATGGGCCTGCGCCACAAGAGCCTGCCGATCGAAGGCGTGCAGTTCCACCCGGAATCCATCCTGACCCGGCACGGTCACGACCTGTTGCGCAATTTCCTCCATTCGCCCCTGCCGAAGGCCGCATGAACGCCAGCATCACCCCGCGCGAGGCGCTGCAGCGCACGATCGAGCATCGCGAGATCTTCCACGACGAGATGATCGCATTGATGCGGCAGATCATGCGCGGCGAGGTTTCGCCGGTGATGACCGCCGCGATCCTCACCGGCCTGCGCGTGAAGAAGGAAACCGTCGGCGAGATCGCCGGCGCCGCGACGGTGATGCGCGAGCTGGCGATCCGCGTGCCGGTTTCCGGCGACACTTCGCATCTGCTGGACATCGTCGGCACCGGCGGCGATGGCGCGTACAGCTTCAATATTTCCACTGCGGCGATGTTCGTCGCGGCTGCGGCCGGCGCGCGTATTGCCAAACACGGCAACCGCAGCGTGTCGTCCTCCAGCGGCAGCGCGGACGTGCTGGAAGCGCTGGGCGCGTCAATCGAGCTGGAACCGGAGCAGGTCGCGCGCTGCATCGAGCGGGCCGGCATCGGGTTCATGTTCGCGCCGAAGCATCATCCGGCGATGAAGGCCGTGGCGGCGGTGCGCCGCGAAATGGGCGTGCGCACGCTGTTCAACATCCTCGGGCCGCTGACCAATCCGGCCGGCGCGCCGAACATATTGATGGGCGTGTTCCATCCGGACCTGGTCGGCATCCAGGTGCGGGTGCTGCAGCGGCTGGGCGCGAAGCGCGCGCTGGTGGTGCACGGGCGCGACGGGCTGGACGAGATTTCACTGGGCGGCGCGACCCTGATCGGCGAATTGCGCGATGGCCGCGTACGCGAATACGAGATCGAACCGGAGCAGTACGGTTTTGCGATGGCCTCCAGCCGCAACCTGCGCGTGGCCGATGCCGCGCAATCGAAAGCGATGCGGCGGGAAGCGCTGGACAACAAACCGGGCGTGGCGCGCGACATCGTCGTCTTCAACGCCGGCGCTGCGCTGTATGCGGCGAATGCGTGCGACTCGATTGACGACGGCATCGAGCGCGCGCGCGCAGCCATTGAGAGCGGCGCCGCGCGCGCAAAGCTGGATGACTTCGTGGCGGCGACACGGGCACAGGCATGAGCGGCGGCGGCACCTTCGCAAAGCTTCCGGAGCCGCCGTACTACGCGGTGATCTTCAGCTCGCGCCGACGCGCACGCGAGGAAGACGGCTATGACGCGATGGCCGGACACCTGTTCGCCCTGGTCCAGGGACAACCGGGATTCCTGGGCGCGGAGAGCGTCCGGGGCGAAGGCGGATTCGGCATCACCGTGGCCTATTTCGAGAGCGAAGAGGCCATTGCCGCATGGAGGCGCCATGCCGAGCATGCGCCGGCGCGCGAGCGGGGCCGTACCGAATGGTATGAAGGATACGAGATCCGGGTCGCGCGCGTGGAACGCGCCTACGGCTGGCGCCGCGACCCATGAGCGACATCCTGCAGCGCATCCTCGCGCGCAAGGCGCAGGAAGTCGAAGCGCGCAGCGCTGCATTGCCGCTGCGCGAATTGTCGGCCCGCTGCGCTGATCTGCCGGCTACGCGCGGCTTCGCCGCGGCGCTGGAAGCAAGGATCGAAGCCGGCGAAGCGGCGGTGATCGCCGAGATCAAGAAGGCATCCCCCAGCGCCGGCGTGATCCGCGCCGATTTCGATCCCGCCGGGATTGCGCGCAGCTACGAAGCCGGTGGCGCGGCCTGTCTTTCGGTGCTGACCGATGTGGACTTTTTCCAGGGTTCGGATGCCTGCCTCGAGCAGGCGCACGCGGCGTGTGCGTTGCCGGTGCTGCGCAAGGATTTCACGATAGACGCCTACCAGGTGTACGAGGCGCGCGCGATCGGCGCAGACGCGATCCTGCTGATCGTGGCCGCGCTCGGCGATGCCGCTCTGCTGGAGTTGTCATTGCTCGCGGCCGAACTCGATCTGGATGTGCTGGTGGAGGTGCACGACGAGGCCGAGCTGGAGCGGGCGCTGGAGATTCCCGCGCCGCTGGTCGGTATCAACAATCGCGACCTGCGCACGTTTGAAACGCATATCGAGACGACGCTGCGCCTCCGCGACCGCGTGCCGGATGAGCGTGTGCTGGTGACCGAATCGGGCATCCGCACGCGCGAGGATGTCACGCGGCTGCGCGCGGGCGGTGTGCACGCCTTCCTGGTCGGCGAGGCATTCATGCGTGTCGCCGAACCGGGCAGGGAACTTGCACGCTTGTTCGGCGGGCGGATCGATCCGTGACGGAGGCGTGCGCATGAGCGCGGCGCTGCAACCCGAATCCTTGCCACATGAGCCGGGCGAGCGGCGCGTGGTCCTGTTCGACTTCGACGGCACGCTGGTGCACGGCGACGCGTACACGATGTTCATCCGCACGCGCTATCGGCGCGGGTGGTGGCGCGTATTGCCGGCATTGTTGATTTCACCCGCGCTGCTGCCGATGACGCTGCTGCGACGCGGACGGCTCGCGATCGCGCGCGTGCTGGTGCGGATCGCGCTGTTCGGCGTTTCCGAATCACGCCATCGCGCGCTGGTCGAAACCTTCGGCCGGCAACTGGCGCGTGAGGCGCGGCTGTTTTCGCGGATGGGCGTCACGGCCCTGCGCCAGCACGTGCATCGCGGCGACCGCGTGCTGATCGTCACCGCCTGCGAGGAAACCCTCGCCGCCGCGATCCTGGACGAACTGGGTCTCGGCGCAATCGAACTGATCGGTTCCAGACTCGCGCCCGGTCCACTCGGCTTGCGTGTGCAGGTGCACAACATCGGGGCGGAGAAGTTGCGCCAGCTTGCACTGCGCGGAATCCATCCACCATGGGATATCGCGATCAGCGATTCGCTGGTGGATTTGCCGATCCTCACCAAGGCCGGCGAACCGATCCTGGTGAACCCGGATCGGCGCATGTTGAAACGCGCATCCGTGCTGGGGAGAAGGCCGGGAATCGCGGAATGGGATTAGCAGCACTTCAAAAGCTGCTGCGCTCGGCATCTTGCGCGCCGGCGGTGCTCGGAATCCTCATGTACTGACGTGTACACTGCGGTTCCTGCGCTCCGGCGACACGCAATCTGCCTTCGCTCGCGACGCTTTTGAAGCGCTGCTATGCAATCTACGCGTCAGCGGGTCCCCTTCACCACGATCGTCTTGCCGCTGACGCTGATGGTGCCTTCGTCCTCCAGCTGCTTCAGCACGCGGCCGGCCATCTCGCGCGAGCAGCCGACGATGCGCGAAAGTTCCTGGCGCGAAATGCGGATCTGGGTGCCGTCCGGATGGGTCATCGCGTCCGGTTCCTGGCAGAGATCCAGCAATGTGCGCGCGATGCGGTTGGTGACATCCATGAAGGCCATGCGGCTGACCTGGCGCGAGGTGCGCAGCAGCCGGTTGGTGAGTTGCAGGCCGACCGCAAAAAGCACGCGCGCGCAATCCTCGCGCAGCGGACCGGAAAACAGATGGAACAAGCGTTCGTAGCTGATCTCCGCCAACTCGCACGGCGTGCGGGTGCGGATCAGCACTTCGCGCTGCGCCTGTTCGACGAACAGGCCCATCTCGCCGATGAACTCGCCGCGATTGATGTAGGCGAGGATCAGCTCGCGGCCCTCGTCGTCTTCGGTGTTGACCGTGACGGAACCGTCAATGATGTAGTAAAGCGTGTTGGCCGGGTCGCCCGGCCGCATGATCACCGTCTTGCTTGGATAGCGGCGGCGGTGGCACTGGTCCAGCAGCCGCTGCATGGTTTCCGGAGTGGGTGCCAGCATTGCCGGAGCATGCGAGCGTTCGTAGACCTGCTGCAGCAGGTAGCGCAATTCGGCCATCGCGTTTCTCTCTGCACGGACGTCCCACGTTTGAGTGTAGCATTCTGGCGCGCGAGCGCGAGCCTGCGCCGCGGATCGCGCGTGTTCTTGCGGGCGGTTATACTTCCGGCCCTTCCTTTTCCCCGCGATACGGCTTTCCGCCGGCGCGCTCTTGTCTCCCGATCGAGGATGCAGCCGTGGTCAAACCGCTGCCCCGCCTGAAGTTGCAGGGTTTCAACAACCTCACCAAGGCGCTCAGCTTCAACATCTACGACATCTGCTACGCGGTGTCGGAAACCCAGCGCGACCGCTACATCGATTACATCGATGAAGCGTACGATGCCGATCGCCTGACACAAATTCTCACGGATGTCGCCGACATCATCGGCGCCAACATCTTGAATATCGCGCGTCAGGACTACGATCCGCAGGGCGCGAGCGTGACGATCCTGATTTCCGAGCATCCGGTTGTGGAGAAGCTCGGCCGCGACATGATTTCCGATGCGGTGGTCGCGCACATGGACAAGTCGCACATCACCGTGCATACGTATCCGGAGACGCATCCGCACAACGGCATCGCGACTTTCCGTGCCGACATCGACGTGGCGACTTGCGGGGTGATCTCGCCGCTGCGCGCGTTGAATTACCTGATCGACAGCTTCGAGTCCGACATCGTCACGATGGACTACCGCGTGCGCGGCTTCACCCGTGACGTGAAAGGCAAGAAGCACTACATAGACCACAAGATCAATTCGATCCAGGACTATCTCGCCAAGCACATCCGGCAGAAATACGAGATGTTCGACGTCAACGTGTACCAGGAGAACATCTTCCACACCAAGATGCACGTGAAGGATTTCGATCTCGACACGTACCTGTTCGAGGCGCACGCGGAAGACCTGTCGTTCAAGGATCGCCAGCGCATCGAACTGCTGCTGAAGCGGGAGATCGAAGAGCTGTTCCATGGCCGGAACCTGATGTGATGAGCGGTTGCAAAGCTGCTGCGCTCGGCACCTTGCGCGCCGGCGGTGCTCGAAATCCTCATGTACTGACGTGCACATTCCGGTTCCTGCGCTCCGGCGACGCGCAACCACGGAGCCTTTTGCCATGGATGGCAGCTTCGCTCGCGACGCTTTGCAATCCGCTCACTAGAATTTCGCAAAACCCAAGGAAGGAGCCGCGGTGCACGGAAGCAAAAGCGGGCGGATGACTCTGGCGGCAGCCATTGCGCTACTCGCATTCGGCGCGCACGCGCAGCAATCTGGGATTGACGCGCAAAGCCAGGCGCAGAAAAAAACCCTGCAGACGATCGTGGTCACCGGCACGCCGGTGGCGCAGCCGGCGTTCGACGTGCCGGCTTCCGTCAGCGCGGTGCAATTGAACCGCGACGGCGCCGACCAGCCGAACGTCAATGCCTCGGAAGGCTTGCGCACCGTGCCGGGCGTGCTGGCGCGCGACCGCCAGAACTACGCGCAGGACGAACAGATCTCCATCCGCGGCTTCGGCGCGCGCAGCACCTTCGGCGTGCGCGGCGTGCGGCTTTATGCCGACGGCATTCCGGCGACCATGCCCGACGGGCAGGGACAGGTTTCGCATTTCGGCCTGGGTTCGGCCGATCGCATCGAAGTGCTGCGCGGGCCGTTCTCGGCGTTGTACGGCAATTCCTCCGGCGGCGTGATCCAGTTGTTCACCGCCGACGGCAGTGATCCGCCGCAGCAGCGCATCGACGCGCAGGCCAGCCGTTACGATACCTTTCATCTGGACGCTGACGCGCGCGGCCTGATCGGCGCCTTCGGTTACAACGTGGACGTCTCGCATTTCAGTACCGGCGGTTATCGCGAGCACAGCCGCGCGCGGCGCGACAACGGCAACGCCAAGCTCACGGTGGACACGCATGGCGGCGGCAAGCTCACGCTGCTTGCGAACACGGTGCGGCTGCCGGAAGCGCAGGATCCGCAGGGCCTGACGTATGCGCAATATCTGGCCGATCCGCGCCAGGCCGCGCCTTCTTCGCTGGCGTTCGATACGCGCAAGAGCGTGCGCCAGAACCAGGGCGGGGTGGTCTACGAGCAGCCGATCGGCGATCGCCAACAATTGCGCGTGATGGCGTACTACGGTCAGCGCGACATCACGCAATTTCTTTCGGTGCCGGTGTTCGCACAGGCCAATCCGCTGAGTTCCGGGGGCGTGATCGACCTCGGCACGAACTACGGCGGCATGGATGCGCGCTGGATGTGGAGCGGCGAACTCGCCGGGCGTACGTTGCAATTCACCGCCGGCGTGAGTTGGGATCGCGAAGACCAGCATCGTCTCGGTTACGAGAATTTCGTCGGTGATGAGCTGGGAGTGGTCGGCGCCCTGCGCCGCGACGAGCAGGACGACGTCTGGGATCTGGATGAATACGCGCAAGCGGTGTGGCAGTTCGCGCCGCGCTGGTCATTGACCGCCGGCGCCCGCCACAGCGACGTGCATTTCAGCACCGATGACGCCTACATCACCGCGACCAATCCGGACGACAGCGGACGCGTCGCTTATGGCGCCACCGATCCGGCCGCCGGCCTGTTGTTCGACGCGGCGCCGGTCTGGCATCTCTACGCTTCGTTCGGCCGGGGCTTCGAGACGCCGACGTTCAACGAGCTGGGCTACCGTGCCGATGGCGGCGCGGGGCTGGCGTTCAATCTGCGTCCGGCGCGTTCGGACAATGCGGAGATCGGTTCGAAGTGGCGTTGGAGCAACGCGGGCAAACTGGATGTCGCGCTGTTCCAGTCCGAAACGCGCAACGAGCTGGCGGTGTTCAGCAGCAGTGGCGGCCGGACCACGTACCAGAACATCGGGCGCGCGCGCCGGCGCGGCGCGGAAGTGGATCTCGACCTGCCGCTCGCCGGCCTCTGGCGCATGCAGATGGCCTACACGTATCTCGATGCGCGGTTCACCCAGGCTTCCGGTTGCGATCCGCTCAACGGTTGCGCGGTCGAAGCGGGCGCGCGCATTCCCGGGGTGCCGCGCAACCTTTTCGACGGCGGCCTGCGCTGGGGCGGCGACAGGGGCTGGCACGCCGGCATGAACGTGTTCGCGGTCGGCGCGGTGGCAGTGTACGATTCCAATAGCGCGCGCGCACCGGGCTACGCGTTGCTCGGCGCGGACCTCGGCTACATCGCGCATCGTGGCAGCGCCACGATTGCGCCGTTCCTGCGCCTGGACAACCTGTTCGACCGCCGCTACATCGGCTCGGTGATCGTCAACGATGCCAACGGCCGTTATTTCGAGCCGGGGCCGGGAAGGAGCGTGATGCTTGGGCTGAGCGTGACGTTTGGAGGAGCGTAGGGCGCGGTCTCGACCCGCCACGCGAATAGGCGGGTCATGGCCCGCTCTCTACACCCGATACGCCACCGCCTTCATCACGGCCGAAGCCAAGCGCATCATCGAAGGAATCGGCTGCGGCAACTCCACGCCGCCGCGTGCGCGGGCGTTGGCCGCGTGGCGCGCTTCCTCGGCCTGCATCCGGGTGAGGATCGCACGCGAACGCGCATCGCTTTCCGGCAGGCGTTGCAGATGTTCGTGCAGATGCGCTTCCACCTGGCGTTCGGTTTCCATCACGAAGCCGAGACTCCAGCGATCGCCCAGCGCCGCGGCCGCCGCGCCGATCGCAAAGCTGCCGGCGTACCACAGGGGATTCAGCAGGCTGGGACGATCGTCCAGCTCGTGCAGGCGTTGCGCGCACCAGGCCAGGTGATCGGTTTCCTCGGCGGCGGCTGCGTGCAGATGCGCGCGCGTGGACTCATCGCGGGCCAGTGCAGCCTGGCCGTCGTACAGCGCCTGCGCGCAGACCTCGCCGGTGTGGTTGACGCGCATCAGCCCGGCCGCGTGCTT
>Ga0157372_10006325_pt1 | contig 12599 bp, 8 predicted proteins | sample C55metaG_FD_115307 | JGI IMG/M metagenome (GOLD analysis project Ga0157372, IMG submission 115307) | Corn rhizosphere microbial communities from Kellogg Biological Station, Michigan, USA - C5-5 metaG | ecosystem: Host-associated > Plants > Roots > Rhizosphere > Soil | place: USA: Michigan... | reverse complement strand
GCTGCTTCGCGACGGGCGACTGGAAGCGGGACCATGGTATGTGCTCGCCGACGAACTGATTCCGGGCGGCGAAGCGCTCGTGCGCAACCTGCTCGCTGGCCGCACCTCGGTGCGACGTCTTCGTGGCGAGCCGCCGCCGGTGCTGTACTGTCCGGACTCGTTCGGACATCCGGCGATTCTTCCCGAGCTGGCCATCGAATTTGGCTGTGCGCTGATCCTTCTCTGGCGCGGCTACGGGAGCGAGCGCCATCCGCCTGGCGACGTGGCATTGTGGCGAGGGCCGTCGGGCGTGACAGTGGCATTGCACGCCCTTCCGCCGGACGGCTACGAGTTCGGCAGCTCGCTTCCGACGGACGAAGACGCGGCGCACCGTCGTTGGCAGCGCATTCGTGACACACTCGAGCCGCGCGCAACCGCTGGCGTCGCCGTCCTCCTCAACGGCGCCGATCACCACGCCCGCCAGCGCGGCCAGCGCGACGCCGTCCGAGCGCTGGCGGCCAGCGCCGCACCGACGCGCGTGATCGCGAGCAGCCTGCGCGCTGGCGCTGCTGCGATCACCACCGCCGCTGAGCGAGTGAAGCCACCGATCGTGCGCGGCGAGCTGCGCGATTCCTATGGCCACGCATGGACGCTCCAGGGCACGCTCGGCGTGCGCGCCTCACAGAAGCGACGCAACGCACAGGCCGAGCGACGCCTCGTGCGCGACGTCGAACCGTGGATCGCGCTGCTGCCTGAAGGCGGCGATGCCGGCACGCGCGCGCTGTTGCGTGCTTGTTGGCGGACCCTCCTCCGATCCCATCCGCACGACACGCTGTGCGGCACGTCCATCGATGAAGTCGCGTCGGCGATGGATGCGCGCCTTTCGTCGGTCGAGGCGCAATCGCGCGGACTGCGAGAGGATGCGCTCCTGGCGCTGATCGGCCACGACCGCGAAGCCGCGCGCGAGGTGCTGCAGGAGGGCAGACCGGTGGTTGTGCTGCGCAACCCGGCGCCGCGTCCTCGCAGCGGCGTGGTCGAGCTCACGCTTTCGGCGACTCTCGCCGGCGTCGCCGTCGGGCCCGGATCGGCGGAGAGGCAGGGCACGACGCGACGGGTTCCTGCGTGGGGCGTGGATGGCATGCCCCTGCAGCTGCTCTCGCGCCGAGAGCGGGTTGCGCTCACCGAAGCTCCTCGCGCCTATCCTCGCGCCGACCGGATCGTGGAGGTGCGCGCACTGGGTTGGGTGGACGAGATGCGTGGATATGACGCCGAGACGCGAGCCCAGCGACGACGCGGTGCAGCCAGGGTTCCCGATCCCGTACGCGTCGAAGGCCTCGCGCTGGATAACGGGCATCTTCGCGTCATCGTCGCCCCCGATGGTGAGGTGACGCTCGACGACACCGTGTCCGGCCGGCGCGTGAGCGGACTGCTCGCCTTCGAGCAGCGCGTCGAGGTCGGCGATCTGTACACGCCCGCGACGCGCGACCATCTCGCGCCGCCCCGGCTCCGGCGCGTCCGCACGACGCTGCACGGTCCGCTGCGTGGAGAGGTATCGCTCGACTTCCGTTTGGGAGACACATCGCGCGGTCGTGGACGATGCACCGTGCGGCTCCAGCTCGATGCGGGTCTCGCCGCGCTGCGCATCGTACTCGACGGAGAGAATCACGATGGCGATCATCGCCTGCGCGTGCTGCTGGCCACCGACCTGGCGCGCGCGGCTACCATCGCTGACGCTGCGTTCTTTCCCGTTCCACGCGAAGCACTGGTGGTTCCGGATCACGATCAGCGACACGAGCGAGTCGTCCGAACCGCGCCGATGCACCGCTGGGTCACCCGCTTCGGCTCCGAAGCAGGGGTCACAGTCTTCTCGGACGGGCTGACGGAATACGAAAGCCTCGACGACGGGGCTATCGCGCTCACGATCTTCCGCGCGGTGTCCGAACTTTCTCGCGCCGATCTCCCGGAGCGGCCGGGGCATGCCGGCTGGCCGGCCCCGACTCCGGGCGCGCAAGCGATCGGCCGGTACAGCGCGAGACTGGCCGTGGCCCTTCATGGCGCTGATGACCCGCGCACCCGCGACACGATCGAGCAACTCGCCGACGACGTGCTGCTGCCGATGGTCGGCGAGACGCTACGCTACAACCTCCTCGATCCTCACGCCGCCGGCGGCCTCGAGCTCCGCGGCGAGGGGCTCGCGTTCAGCGCTGCCCTTCCCGCTCAGCAGGGAGGCTGGGCGGTGTTGCGCTGCGTGAACCGACGTGATGAAGTCGCGCACGGTGAATGGCGCATCGGACGGCACATCACGGAAGCGACGCGCGCGCAGCTGGATGAGACGCCAACGATTGCCCTTCACGTCGAGGGCGACAGAGTCGCCTTCGACGCCGCACCGCGCGAGATCGTGACGATTCTCGTGCGCTGAATTGCGCCCCACCCGATCGGGAGGATGCTCGTGAGACGAAGCCGCTGACTCAGCGGGTGACGCGCTCGCCCGCCAGGCGATCGCGCCAGGCATCGCCGAGCAAGCTGGCGGCGAGCACGGTCAGCACGAGCGCGATTCCCGGTACCAGTGCCACCCACGGCGCCACCACGAGAAGATCGCGCCCACCCGAGATCATGTTTCCCCAGCTCGGTGATGGTGGCTGGATGCCGAGGCCGAGGAAAGACAACCCGCTCTCGAGCAGGATCGCGTTGCCGACGCCGAGCGTCGTCGCCACCACTGCAGGTCCGAGAGCATTCGGCAGAACATGTCGAAAGAGCAGGCGGCCTGGCGCCGCACCGAGTGCGCGAGCCGCTGGCACGTACGGCCGCGCGCGCACGGCAATCACTTCGGCGCGCACGAGACGCGCGATTCCCATCCAGCCCGTGCCGATGAGGACGACGAGCACGGTTTGGAGTCCAGGCGCCCAGAGCGCCACGCCTACCAGCAGCAGGACGAGTCTTGGAAGCGCGAGCAGGACGTCGGCGAGCGCCATGAGGAGTCGGTCGAGCGCGCCGCCGGCCCAGCCGGCAATCGCGCCGATCAGGGTGCCGAGCGCGCCGGCGAGTCCGGCACCGACCACGCCGACCAGCAGCGACAGCCGCCCGGCGAGCATCATGCGCACGAACAGATCGCGCCCGAACCGATCGGTGCCGAGGAGATGAAATTCCCCCCGCAGGTCGTGCGCGAGCGGTGGTACCAGTCGACGTGCCAGCACGTCCTCGATGCGCAGCGGATCGCGCGCCGCCAGGGCAGGCACGAGCACGACGCCGATCGCGAGAACGCCAAGCACGATCGCAGGCGCGAGCCACGATGCGTCGGCCGTTCGGCCGCGTTGCCATTCGATCCTCACTCCCGCACCCGCGGGTCGGCCCACGGCAGGAGCAGCTCCGCGGCAAGGTTTGCCAGCAGCACCAGCAGCCCATACGCGGCCGCGCAGCCCAGCGCGACCGGATAGTCGCGCGCCACGATCGAGGTGACCATCAGGCGGCCCATTCCCGGCCAGCCGAAGATCGTCTCGACGAACACCGAGCCGGCGACGGTCCCCGGCAGGGCGAGCGCGAACAAGGTGAGCAGTGGCGCGCGCAGGTTCGCGGCGAGGTGATGCGCCAGCACGCGGCGCTCCCCCGCACCCTTTGCACGCGCAGTGCGCAGCCAGTCGGCGCGCATGACGTCGAGCGCGCTGCTGCGCACGTAGCGGGCAACCCCCGCCGCGCCGATCGCGGCGAGCAATGAGACCGGCAGCACGGAATGACGAATGAGATCAGCGAGGTGCGCGGCGCCATGCAGCTCCACGCCAGGCGTCGTCATGCCCACCGCGGGCAGGCGCATCCAGAGCGGCAGATCGAGCGTGGAGGCGAGATAGGTGAAGCAGGCGATCCCCGCGAGGCCAAGCCAATAGGCCGGGGAAGAGGCGAGCACGACGCTCACCGTCGTGATCGCGAGGTCCGCCGCGCGTCCGTGGCGTGCGGCCTGGAACACACCCGTGATGGCACCCACGAGGAACGAGAGCAGCAGCGATGCGCCGCCCACCCCGAGCCACACCGGCAACGCGTCGCCCATCACGGCCATGACCGTCCGCCGATCCACGAAACTGCGGCCGAGGTCCGCATGAAGCGTGCGCTCCGCCCAGCGTGCATATTGCACCGCAACCGGACGGTCCAACTCGAGCTCTGCGCGCAGTCGTGCAGCGTCCGCTGCCGTGGCGCCGGGCGGCAGGAGAAAGGTCGCGGGGTCGCCGGGCGCCAGCCGGAGGAGCACGAAGGTGAGCGACAGCACGCACCAGTACAGCAGCGCCGTGCGCGCGGCCACGCGGACGAGGGCAGGGGATCGCACGCGGTGATATCGCATTCGTGCGGGGTGACGTCAACGGCGCGGCGCTTCGTGCGTCGGGCGACGCTCGCGCTGGTCGCGCTGCTGATCGTCGGCTGCGTGGCACCGCAACGGCCGTCCGACGTGCTTGTCCTCGCGTCGGGCGCCGACCTCGAGTCGCCGAACCCGCTCGTCACCACCCATCCGCTGTCGCGCCAGGTGCAGCGATATGCATTGCTCGTCACTCTGCTGCGCTACGATTCCACGTTGACACCGCAGCCGTACTATGCCCGCCGCTGGCGCTGGTCCGCCGGCAGCCGTGAGCTGGTGCTGACGCTGGCGCCGGATCTTCGCTGGCATGATGGCGCTCCGACGACTGCCCATGACGCCGCGTTCACCTTCCTTGCGGCGCGTGATCCTGCCACCGGCTTTCCCCGTGCGTCCGAGCTTGCCTCGCTCGACACGGCCATCGCACTGGATGACACGACCCTCCTCCTCCGCTATCGCTCGGCGCAGTCCACCGTGTCGCCGCTGTTGAGCGAGCTCCCGATCCTGCCGGAGCACCTGCTCTCCGGCGTCCCGCGTGACGCGATGCGCGAGGCCGCGTTCGAGCGTACACCGGTCGGCAATGGTCCCTTCCGTTTCGAGCGCCGGCGTCGCGGCGCGAGCTGGACCTTCTCGCGCAACGGGGCATTCCCGCGATCGCTTGGTGGTCCGCCCGATCTCCGCGGATTCGTCGTCGCCGTCGTCGATGAAGCGACGACGAAGTACGCGGGGCTCGTGAGTGGCGAGCTGGATCTCGCCGGAATCTCGCCTACCATGGCTCCCCTCGCCGAGCGCGACAAGCTGCTCCGCGTGGTGACTTACCCTGTGCTCTTCAGCACGGGGCTCTTCTTCAATACCACGCGCCCTCCCTTCGACGACGCCCGGGTCCGGCGCGCGGTCGCACGCTCCATCGATCGTGCGCGCATCGTACAGGTCGCGCTGGCCGGTTTCGGCGAGCCGACCTCGAGCCCCGTCCCTCCCGACAGTCCGCTCGCGTGGAGGAACGCGCCGGAGCGCGACACCAGTGCCGCCGACCAGTTGCTCGACGCCGCAGGCTGGCGCCGCGGCTCCGATGGCATCCGCCGCCGGAGCGGGCGTCCGTTCGAGGTCGAGCTGCTCACCGTCGGGAGTGGCGACAACGTGGCCGAACAGCTCATCCAGGCCGACCTCGCGCTACGCGGCATCGTGCTCCACATCCGCCAGACCGAGCTCGGGACATTCCTGACGACGGCGCGTGCGCCCGACAGGCGGTTCGATGTACTGCTCGCTGGGATCCCGGGCGATCTGGCCCTGTCGCAGATCAACGCCCTCTTCGCCAGCTCGCAGCGCGGTGGGTCGCTGGATTACACCGGATTCCACTCTGCCCCTCTCGACGCCGCTCTCGCCGGAGCTGCCGCCGCGCCGAACGATGCCGCGCGCCGCGACGCGTGGCTGCATGTCCAGGTACTGCTCGACTCCCTCGCGCCGGCGACCTGGCTGTATCACTCGCGCGGGGTGCAGGGTGTGACCCGTCGGCTTCAGGGCGCCCGCATGGATCTCCGTGGAGAGCTCGTCACTCTACACGACTGGTCGCTCGCGCCCCGTGGAGCAGATCGATGACCCTCCTCGTCACGCAGGACCAGCTCTTCACGCGCCGCGCCGTGGCGCGCGGACCGTTGGCCGCCCTTGCCGACGGGCTGCGGCGAGAGCTGGACCCGGTCGTCACGGGCGTGCCCGAGATACCCGAACGCAAGGCACTCCTGTCTCGCGCCGGTGGGCGGTGTGAGCACGACGGAACGCTGCTCGACTACGATCCATTTTCACCGCATCATCGCTGCGCGCGCTGCGGACGGACGTACGAGGGCGAGCTGCATGATCGCTTCCGACTCTACTGGCATCATCTCTGGCTGGCCGAACGCGCCGTGCATGCCGCTCTGCTCGGCGTACTGCTCGACGACGAACCGGCTCGCCGACTTGCCGGCCATGTATTGTCGCGGTACGCGGACCTCTACCTCGGCTATCCGAACGCCGACAACGTGCTGGGTCCGTCGCGTCCCTTCTTCAGCACGTACCTCGAGTCCATCTGGCTCCTTCAGCTTTGCGTCGCGCTCGACCTGCTGGAGCTCGGAGCGCCGTCGGAGCACGTCGCGGCCCTTGGCTCACGCGTTCGCGATCGGTTGATCCAGCCAAGCGTCGCGCTCATCTCGTCGTACGACGAAGGGCTCTCCAACCGTCAGGTCTGGAACAACGCCGCCATGATGGCCGCCGGCTGGATGCTCGGCGATGCGTCGCTCGTCGAGAGGGCGAGCGCCGGTCCCTCGGGGCTCGGCGTTCATCTCGCCGAAGGTCTGCTCGCCGACGGTAGCTGGTACGAAGGAGAGAACTACCACCTCTTTGCCCATCGCGGTGTCTGGTACGGCGTGCGCATGGCCGAGACGAACGGCCGCGAGCTCGCTCCGCCCTATGCCAGCCGCTTCCGCGAAGGTTTCGCCGCACCGTTCCGTACGTTGCTTCCCGACCTCACCTTTCCGTCGCGGCGCGATTCACAGTACGCCATCAGCGCGCGTCAGCCACGATTCGCCGAGTCGTGCGAGCTCGGCCTCGCCCGCAGCCTCGACGACCGCCTCCTCTCCATGCTCTCGCGCCTGTACGACGCGAGCATCGCGCGCGGCGACACCGGCCGCCGCGCCACCTCGGCCGATGTGGAACGGAACCTCGCGCCTACGGGACTCTCGCGCGCCGATCTTTCCTGGCGCAGTCTGCTCGTCGCGCGTCCGGAGTTGCCGCCGCTCGTCGCGACGCCGTTCACGTCGGACCTGCTCCCTGCACAGGGACTCGCCATCCTCCGGCGTGACGAAGGGTGCACGTACGTCGCGTTGGACTATGGCCACTCCGGCGGCGGACACGGGCACCCCGACCGTCTGAATCTCCTCGTCATCGACGGCCATGTCCGCTGGTTCGACGATCCGGGCACTGGATCGTACGTCGATGAATCACTGCACTGGTATCGCAGTACGCTCGCGCATACCGCCCCGCTGGTGGATGGCCACTCCCAGCCGCAGGTGCACGGCTCCCTCGTCGCATTCGACGACGACGGCCGCATGGGCTGGGCAAGCGGCGCGGTGCAGCTGCTCCCCGATCTCGTGGTGCGCCGCAGCGTCGTGCTGATGGACGATTATCTCATCGACCTCCTGGAGTGGGAGTCGGACAGTCCACACGAAGTCGCGCTTCCCCTGCACGGCGTGGACGCGGTGGACGATCTCGAGCTCCCGCTCCCTCGCACCGCCACCCGGATACGTGGCGGCGACGACAAGGAGGACGGGTTCAGCTTCCTCCACGACGGGCAGCGTGTGAGCGTTCGCGCGAATGAGCCGGCACGGCTGCGCGGCACGCGTGACGGCATCGGGAACGCGATTCTCGATGGCTGGGCCGCCACCCCAGCGGGCACGATCTGGGAGCGAGCGCTGTCCCCCGACGTGCCGTCGCGCTCCGGATTCGCCCCGATGCTACTGCTTCGCAGCGCTGCGGTTGCCGGGCGAATGACGACGGTGTGGAGCTGGCGCGCCCAGGTCAGCGACGTGGAGTTCACGGATGACGGAGTCGTCGTGCATCGCGGCGACGAGCTACGCGACGAACACCGCGTGACCACGGAAGGCTGGCGCATCGAGCGCCAAGGCGGCGATCGCCGCGACGTCGTCGTGCTTGCCGGTTTCGCCACCAGGCGCACGCCGGTGATGGCCGGCTCCATCGTGCCGCCGTCGGGCTCGGCCGGCGTGGCGCCAAACGCGTTACCGGAACGATTCCATCTGGAAGAGCTGCACTACCGTCGCTCGGAGCAGAGCTGGAGCGAAGCCGGTCGACCGCGCGCCGACGTGGAGATCACGAGTCCTGGACCGGACGAGATCATGGTTCGCGTTCAAGTCTCGCCTTCGCAGCGCCTGTTCGTCCCCATGGCCACGGTGAATCCGCTCGACAACGAGCCCGCCGCCATCAACGGTGACGGCGTGCAGCTCTACGTGATTGCCGGGGCGCAGAAAGGCGGCTGGTTGCTCGTGCCGCGCACAGACTCGAGGGATGTCGAGCAGCGTCCGATCGAGGGATGGAACGCCGGACTGTCGGTACGTGCCGCCTGGCAGGCGACGCCGGACGGCTGGGACCTCATTGCGACCGTCAAGCTTGCCGCCGGCACTCCCGAGGTGGCCCTCGACGTGATCGTCAACGAAACGGTGCCGGGACGCGCGCGCCGACGCGGTCAGCTCGTGCTCTCCGGTGCGCAGGGAGAATTCGTCTATCTTCGGGGTGACCGCCACGATCCGGCGCGACTCCTTCGCTTCATACTACCCGATGGCTGAATCACGTCTCGCCCGCATATCCGTCGTCCTGTACGAGCCTCAGGACCCGGTGAACATCGCCGCAACCGTGCGTGCGATGAAGAACATGGGTGTCGCCTCGCTGCGCCTCGTGCGGCCGGTCAGGTACGACCCCGTACGGCTCGAAGGGATTGCCCACTCCACCTGGGACGTCATCGACGCCATCGAGCACTACGACGACTTCGATGCCGCCGTCGCCGACTGCGTGCGACTGGTCGGCTTCACGGCGCGGCGCCGCGCGGCAAAGTGGCAGCTGCTCGACCCGAAGGGAGCCGCCGCCGATGCGCTGGACCACGTGGCCGACGGCCGCGTCGGCATCGTGTTCGGCCGCGAGGACACCGGCCTTCCGAACGACGTGCTCGATCGCATCCACGCTGCCGTGACGATTCCAACCACCGAGCACGCATCGCTCAACCTCGCGCAGGCCGTTCTCATCGCGCTCTACGAGCTGCATCTCGCCGCAGGCGACGCAACCCGCACCCTCCGCGGTCCACGTAAGGAAGCACCGCCGCCGACGACCGAACTGTTCGAGCGCTATTTCGGCGAGCTGCATCGCTCGCTCGACGCGATTCAATTCTTCAAGACTCGTTATCCCGAGCACATCATGCGGTCCTTGCGTGCGCTCACCTTTCGCGCCGCGCCGGACGATCGCGAGCTCTCGCTGCTGCGGGCGATGGCTCTCGAGGTCGTCCGGTTCCTCGAGCGCACCGATCGCATCGAGCGAACGCTGCCGGACGACGTGTCGCCACGACCACCGCGGCACGTCACCGGGCGCGACACGAGCGATCGTGCCGAGGATTGACGGGAGCGCCGCATGCCGCTCTCATTGAGCCATGGCTCTGAACCGTTTCTTCGGCAAGAAGAAGGAGAGCGCGGCGGACCCGGCCGCTGCGCCAGATCCCGGCCTCGTCGACGACGAGGGGACGGAGGACGATGCGGCATTTCTCGAGGAGGGGCCACCCGAGGATGTCGTCGAGCGCCGATGGCGGGATCGCGCCGACGCGCTGATGCCCACGGGCGCCTCCACCGGGAGCAAGCGCCCGCTCGCCCTGTACGGCGACGACGCAGCCGACGCGCCGGCGCATTTCGTTTCCGCGAGCGGGTGCCGCATCATGGACGTCGAGGGCGGTCGGTTCATCGATTGTACCATGGCGCTGGGCTCCGTCGCCCTTGGCTACGCCGAACCGAGCGTCGTGCAGGCGGTGATCACCGCGGCGTCGGAGGGCAACGTGAGCGCGCTCTCCAGCTGGCGGGAAGTGGAGCTTGCCGAGCGGCTGCACGCACTCATCCCCTGCGCCGAGCGCGTGCAGTTCCTCAAGACCGGCGCCGAGGCGACGGCCGCGGCGATTCGCCTCGCGCGGACCTACACCGGTCGTGCGCACGTGGTGGGATGCGGCTACTTCGGCTGGCACGACTGGAGCAGTGACGCGGCCGGCGTTCCGCAGGACACGCGGCAGCTCTACACGCGCGTGCCGTTCGACGACATGTCCGCGCTCGATCGCGCCGTCGAGGCAGCGGGTAGCGACCTCGCCGCCATCGTGCTCGAACCGGTGGTCGAGCGCGAGCCGTCGGAAATGTGGCTCCTGCGCGCGCGCGAGCTGTGCGACGCGCGCGGCGCGGCGCTCATCTTCGATGAGGTGAAGACCGGCTTCCGCGTGGCGCCCGGCGGCTGGCAGGAGGTGAGTGGCGTGACCCCCGATCTCGCGTCGTTCGGCAAGGCGATGGCGAACGGTTATCCGGTGTCGGCGGTCGTCGGACGCGCGCCGCTGATGGCAGCAGCGCGCGACACCTGGATCTCCTCCACGCTCGCCAGCGAGAGCACCGCGCTGGCCGCCGCACTGGCCGTACTCGACTGGCACGAGAAGGCTGACATCTGCGCCGCCCTGGCCGAGACGGGACGCGACATGCGCGCCGCCGTCGACCGCGCCATCATGGCGAGCGGCGTCGGGGGAGTCACCACCTGGGGCATCGATCAGATGTGGCTGATGCGCTGGGACGATCCAGCGATGGAATCGCGCTTCCTCCTGCGGGCGCTGGACGAAGGAGTGCTCTTCAAGCGTGGCGCGTACAACTTCGCCGCCGTTGCGCACGACGAGGAGGCGCTGCAGGAGATCGAGGCGGCTGCCAGCGCTGCCTTCGTTGCGCTCGTCGAGGAGAACGCGGAGTGAGTTTCGCCGCTCCGCTCGGCGGCGATGCGCCGCTGGTGGATGCGCACGCGCACTTCCTGCACGCCGGCGCCGGCCGCGCCGACTGGCAGCGGGTGAACGATGCGCGGTTCCGGGCCGGCGAGGCCATCGGCGTCAGCTACCACGTCGCGAGCGTGCTCGGCAGCTACGGGCACAGCTCACCGACGTATTTCCCGTCGCCGGAAGACGTCAGCCGCGGCAACGATGCGATGGCGGGGATTGCCGCCGCCGAGTCGGAACGGGTGCGGTGGTACGCCACGCTCAACCCGAATCACACAGGGCATGCGGTGGCAGAGCTCGAGCGCTGTAGGCAGCGGGGAGCGATCGGCATCAAGCTGCTCGCGAGTCGTCGCGCCGACGATCCGTTGCTCGATCCGATCTGCGAGATGGCGGCGGAACACGGCCTTCCCATCCTGCACCACGTCTGGCAGCACCGCACCCGCGAGTGGCCCAATCAGGAGATCTCCGACGGTCGCGATCTCGGCAACCTCGCGGCGCGGCATCCCGCGGTGTCATTCATCCTCGCACACATCGGCGGCGGCGGCGATTGGGCACACACCCTCGCCGCCGTGCGCGACATCCCCAACGTCTATCCCGACCTCTCGGGCAGCGGCGTGGATCGCGGCATGCTCGACGCAGCCGTCGGCGCCCTCGGCACGCGTCGGTTGCTCTGGGCATGCGACCTCACCATGGAAACCGGTCTCGCCAAGCTGCGCGCACTCGAGGTGATCGGCCTCTCCGCCGACGAACTCGCCGACATCCGTTGGCGCAACGCGTCGAGACTTTTCGGCGCCGCCGCCTTCCCGCGCTGCGCGGCACGGGCGGCCAACCGGGTCGCGTGAACCACTCATGATCGACTGCGCGACGTACATCGGGCCGTTTCCGTTTCGCGAGCTGCCGCATCCGGAGCCGTCGGTGCTCGTGCGTGTCCTCGAGCGCGAAGCGCTGAGCGGGGCCTGGGTCGGCTACTTGCCCGCGCCATGGCAGCGCGATCCCGCGCCGGCCAACGACGCACTGCTCGCTGCGCTCGCGCCGCATGCGGCTCTGCACGCCGCGCCGGTGGTGCGCCCGGACTGGCCACATTGGGAGCGCAGCCTGCGTGCGCTGGTGGAGCAGGGCGCAGCTGCCGTACGCGCGTACCCGATGCACTGGGGCATGGGGCCGCAAGACGATCGGATGCGCGCTCTCGCGCTCGCCTGCGGCGAGATCGGCGTGCCGCTCGTGCTCACCGTGCGGTTCGAGGATCTGCGTCAACGCTCTCCTCTCGATGTCGCGGGCGATCTGACCGCCGCGCACATCCGCGCGTTGGCGCGCGCTGGCGATCGGGTGCGTCTCGTCGTCACGGGTGCCGGCCGCGAACTGCTCGAGGAAGTGCACTGGGGGCTCACGCCGGACGAACAGCGCCGTATGCACTGGGACTTCGCCTGGATCTGGGGGCCGCCGGAGGACCAGCTTGCGCACCTGTTTCGTACGATCGGCGCCGAGCGATTCGTGTACGGCACGCACTGGCCACTGCGCCTGACGCAGAATCCGCGAGCGAACCTCGACCTGCTGCCGTCCGATCTGCGTAGCGACGGCATTACCGATGCATCGACGATCGCGCTCGTCAGGAAAACACCGACTTGAACTTTCTCCGGGGACGCGGAAGGTTGCGCGGGTTGGTGCGTGAATTCGCGTGCTGCTCGCCTTGCGGCAGCGAATGTCCTCGCGCAAACTTGCTGGCTGGTCGGGGCATTGTGAATCGTATCACAT
>Ga0157372_10006324_pt1 | contig 12600 bp, 12 predicted proteins | sample C55metaG_FD_115307 | JGI IMG/M metagenome (GOLD analysis project Ga0157372, IMG submission 115307) | Corn rhizosphere microbial communities from Kellogg Biological Station, Michigan, USA - C5-5 metaG | ecosystem: Host-associated > Plants > Roots > Rhizosphere > Soil | place: USA: Michigan... | reverse complement strand
GGCGTCCATAACTCGGCTTGGTTCGGCCAGTTGAAATCGGCTGACATGACGCCAATTACCTCAAACATCTGCCCATTCAGGTCAAGCTTGCGGCCAATGATGTCCGGGTTCCCTCCGAAGCGTGTTTGCCAGGTCTTGCTCGACAGCACAATGACGTTATTCGCGCTGGGCAAATCATCTTCCGGCCGGAAAGCGCGGCCAAGAATAGGTCGAGTTTGAAATACGTCAAACCACTCGGAGGTCACACGCGCTCCCACTAGCCGCTCTGGGCGCGCATTCTCCGCGGTATAGTTGAAGCTGCCCGGCTGCATCGCCGCGGCCGATTGAAATACCTTCCGGCTTTCGAGCGAATCCTCAAAATCGGGCGCTGAAACCGAGATGTTCTGCAGGTCGGCCATAGCCGTGTACTTCGCGCGTAACGCCACCAAACCATCCGGATGCGGAATGCCCGTCGGATTCAACAGCACGGCATTCATCACACTGAACACCGCAACATTCGCGCCGATTCCCAGCGCCAGCGTGATCACCGCCGCAATCGTGAATCCCGGCGACTTCACCAGTTGTCGAAGTGCAAAACGCAGCTCCTGCATGGATCCCCCCAACTCTGAAGATAATAAAGTTGACACTGTATCTGTGATTGCTCGCTTTAAAACAGCCACTTTCCGAAAGCGAACATCCGGGCGCCGCACTACTTGCAACTACACGCCCAACAACCGCAGACAATGCACCCTTCGTCATATGGCCCGGAGTACACAGGAGCTAGAATCTCTCGGCATTCGCCATGACGTTTTTTGTCACTCCTCACACCTTCATCCTGGACTCAAACAAACTGGGCGGAAGCTGGCAACCGGCGTTGGCCAGTCGCTGAGCAAACTGTGGGCGAATGCCGGTACCGCGAAATAGTCCCCGCACTCGTCCACTTTCATCGATGCCTTGTTGTTCGAAAACGAAAATGTCTTGCATGGAAATCACGTCACTTTCTATGCCCATTACCTCGGAGATCGTCATAATTCTGCGGTCCCATCGGAAAGGCGGGACACTTGTACTACCGCGTGTATTGCAGATGCAATCTGTCGTCGGATGGCCCGCTCCGGGATGCTTAGATTAGCCATGGACACCATGTTCTCGATACGCGAGAGCGCATCGCGTTGAGAGTTGGCATGAACCGTCGTCAGCGAGCCTTCGTGGCCGGTATTCATGGCCTGCAACATGTCGAAGGCTTCCTCCCCCGCACCTCGCCCACCACGATACGGTCGGGTCGCATTCGGAGGCTGTTTATTACCAGGTCTCGTTGGCGAATAGCACCTTTGCCTTCTATGTTCGGAGGCCGGGTTTCCAATCGTAGTACGTGGTTCCTCTTCAGTTGCAACTCGGCCGCGTCTTCAATGGTGATCACACGCTCAGTGTTCGGAATATAACCCGAAAGAACGTTGAGCAGCGTCGTCTTCCCAGCGCCGGTTCCGCCGGAGATCAGAATGTTCAATCGGCCCTGCACGGTGGCTGAGAGCAGCTCAAGCATGGGCGCCATCATCGTCTGGTTCTCGATCATGCTGCGTGCCGTGACGGGTTCTTGGCCGAAACGCCGAATGGAAAGGTAGGGGCCGTCGACCGCCACGGGCGGGATGATTGCGTGAACGCGCGATCCATCGGGCAGGCGAGCGTCGACCATGGGCGAGGATTCGTCCACGCGCCGGCCCAGCGGCGACACAATGCGGTCGATGATCTGCATCAGGTGCTGGTTGTCCTTGAACGCTAAGTCCGGAACAAATTCAAGTTTGCCGGCGCGTTCAATGTAAATTCGGTTGAAGCCGTTTACCAAAATATCGGAGATCCTTGGATCTTTCAGTAGCTGTTCCAACGGTCCCAAACCGAATATTTCATCGAGAATCTCGCGCGCCAACCGATCCCTTTCGGGTGTGCTGAGGGGCGTCACCTCGTCAGAGATCAAATTACGAATGAAGTTCAGTACCTGTTCTTGTGCTGCGGCGTTTCGCGTTTGCCCGAGCTTCGCCAAGTCCAGGCGATCGAGAACCTTGCGGTGAAGCCTCTGCTTCAAGAGCTTGAAATCGTCTCGCTCATCCATGGCAAACCCTACCGGTTACTGTCTCTCATCTCTTGCGGCGCATCGCATCTGCGCGAAAACTTGCCGCTAAGACGATCAGCAATATGCCCGCTAAACTCCCGATAATCAAGACATGGGCAGGCCACCGCGACGCGCCATACAACAACACAGAGAACGCTAGTGCCACACCGTAAGGAACTTTCAGCGACTCGGGATTATCCAGCGACACGCGATGGCCGGGCAACTGGAATCTGAGGAGCGAGACCAGGATGTGGCCGATGTTGCGCATCGTCTCGCGCATTCTGCCGGTACGGATGATTAGTATGATGGCCATCGCTCCTGCGACAAAAACAGACAGGAGAAGGAGATCAATCAGCAATCCGGGGCCGGTTAAAGCGCCCAGCGCGCCTGCGAGTTTCCAATCACCCGTTCCCAAGCTGCGGATAAGAATGAACGGCAGCAATAGACCCAGGCCGACAAGGGCTCCCAATAGCGATGCCGTAAATCCATCCCAGCGATAAAAAAAAGTATTCGAAACAAGTCCCATCCCCAAAGAAGGAAACGTTACCCAATTCGGGATTCGGCGACTGCGAAGATCCATCCAGCCTCCGATCAGTGCCGCTGCCAGGACGCCCTCCGCAATAGCGGGATTCACTTGAGCCTCGATCTTACGTTCCCATCATCCGTACACATTGTCGGCTTCGTCGTCTCGGATCCGTTTTGCGAAAAGTCTACTTGTGGATGTGCAATAACAATCCAGCTATGCGCACCGCTGTATCGGCCATCAGTGCGAGTGTCATACCTAGAGCGAACCGGGCGTCACTGCGCAGTCGTTCAGATGTCACGCTGGAACGCTTGCAAACAACGGTATGCGCCCACTCGTCTCCCCAACGCTGCTTTTTTACGCTCTCTTTCATGATGAAATAGCCGGGAATGCCGGGAACGATGTTATCCAAAATAAAGCCGAGTTCGCGCTTAATCGCTGACCGGACCCGACAGGGAGTACCGTCCTCCTGAATTACGACAATGGACAGCAGATGCTTGCCCATTGTGCTACCGGATACACTCACGTTGACCCAGTGATAAGCGAGAACACCAAATAAGGAGATGACATATGCCTCGCCGAAGCTGAGACGTTTGAGCGTTATCAGCATCCCAGAAGGTATATGCCCTCCGAAAGTTGCTGCTAGCAAAGCGATGAGGAACACAGTCGCCTGACCCGAGATCAAGGTGTGAACAACCACATCAATCAGCCGCGCCCCCGCGCGAGGCCAGAAACTCACATATGTCAAACCAGCAAGCCTTGAAGGATCGCCGCCAAGAAATAGACAGGGGGAGTTTTCTTCAGGGACATGTGGCCCCGGTGGATTCCACATCGCGTCATGGAGGGGGACGCCCGACGACCTTCGCCATCTGGAGTGCCGTAACCCCAGATACAACGCGAAACCTAACCCTAGCGCCAGGCCAAAAGCAAGTCCGAACCCGCTGAAAACGTACGGGTTTGGGAAATCAGGATTCTCGGGCGGCCGAGTGTTGGGCAGCTTGTAGTAATACCAATCCAGAACAAGGTAAGTGAAATATCCCAAGAACGTGCAACCGAGCGCACAAGTCAGAATCAACTGACATAAGAGCTTCTTGAAGGTTACTTTAGCCCACATCCCTGGCCTCCTACCGAACAGTTCATCCAGACGCGCAGCAGTCGGAGCCACTGTCAAGTTTGAGCATTTTGGTTTTCAGACGGCGATTCCTACCGCGTCTACACCCGTTTTGGGATTGTGCTTATCACTGCCGAAATGTCTGTGGCTCCTTTTCTCTTGCTCGGAACCCTCTCGCCCTTGTGGGCGTTGTGGGCGGTTGTCGGTGGCACGATGCTCCAGATTTGAAACGCTTTCCGCCGACAGTGTAGCCGCGAGGCCCCGATACGAGCGGCTGATCTCAGACCCCTCCTGCAGAACTACGGGACTTCCTCGGTCAATGGAGCCGGCGATGGCTGAAAGCATTGGGTACCTTCCAGAAAACCTCGCAATTCGTGACGCGCTCGATGCACTTGACGCCGCCCACGCCCAGGGGATCATCCACCGCGACATCAAGCCTGCGAACATCTTCGTAACCAAGCGCGATCGTGCAAAAATCTCGACTTTGGACTGGCGAAGGTCACGGCTCCGGCTTCTACTTCCAGCCAGATCGCTTCCGCTAAGACGCAGACCATCGATGAGGAGCAGCTGACTAGCCCCGGCTCCACACTCGGAACCCTTGCGTATATGTCACCGGAGCAGGCGAAAGGGAAGGAATTGGATTCACGCACCGACCTGTTTTCCTTCGGAGCGGTGCTGTACGAAATGGCGACTGGAGCGTTGCCATTCCACGGCGAAACCTCTGCGCTAATCTTCGACGCGATATTGCACTCTGAACCACCATCCGCAATTCGCTTCAATCGTGAGATTCCGCCCAAGTTGGAGGACATCATCAGTAAGGCGTTGGAGAAAGATCGCAATCTCCGCTATCAGCATGCCTCGGAGATGCGAACCGATCTGCAACGGCTGAAGCGGGGCACTGAGACGGGACCCGTGCGAGAGGCTAGCTCGGGAAGTGTCGCTGCCGTACAGGAAAGCGGAAGCCATCCTGCGGGTGCGGTACCACGTCCGCATCAGTCACTAGCAGTGCGGCTGGATACACGTTCATCGTCCAGCGGCGCGAAAACCGACGAGGTTCGAGTAGCCCAGAGAGGTAAGTTCTGGAAGGTCGCGGTTCCCGCCTTCGTGGTGATCGCATTGATCGCTGGTTTCTACTACGGTTCACAACGATCCAAACCACTCACCGATAAGGACTCCATTGTTCTGGGCGACTTCGATAACAGCACGGGCGACCCGGTATTCGATGACACGCTAAAAACCGCGCTCAACGTTTCTCTCAGCCAGTCGCCATTCCTAAACGTGCTCTCCTATAGCAATATCGCCAAGACTCTGAAGCTGATGGAGAGGCCGCCGGATACCAAGCTCACCCCCGCCGTGGCACGCGAGCTTTGCCAGCGTGCGGGCAGCAAGGCGTACATTGCCGGGTCGATTGCCAGTCTGGGCAGACAGTACGTGCTGGGATTGATAGTGGTGAATTGCCAGAGCGGAGACGTGCTGGCCCAAACACAGGCTACTGCCACAGCGAAAGAGAACGTGCTGGATACGCTGGGCGAGGCAGCCTCAAAGCTGCGGGGCGAGTTGGGCGAGTCGCTGGCGACGGTGCAGAAGCAGGACACTCCGCTTGAGGAAGCCACCACAACTTCGCTTGAAGCTCTGAAGGCGTTAAGTCTTGGCGAAAAGGCTTACGCGGAGAGAGGCCCAGCCGCCGCCCTGCCTTTCTATCAGCACGCCATCGCACTAGACCCCGACTTTGCGCTGGCATATTCGGCGGTTGGAGGAGTCTACGTACCCACGGGCGAGCTAACCAGCGCTAGCGAGTATTTCAGTAAGGCATTTCAATTGCGAGACCATGCCAGTGAGCGCGAGCGGCTGGCGATCACGGGAATGTATTACGACCTTGTAGCTGGAGAACTGGAGAAAGCGGCTCAAATTTATGAGGAGGTCATTGCAAACTACCCACGAGACGCTGACGCCCACATCTATCTCGGCAATGCGTATTTCAAAATGGGACTCTTCGAAAGGGCGGCGACGGAATATCGGGAAACCCTTCGTCTTGGTCGAGATGACTACTCTGCTTACTGGGTTCTTTCCAACTCGCTTCTGGCTTTGCAGCGTTTCGATGAAACCCGGCAGGTAATCCAAGAAGCACAGAACCGAAAAGTGGACAATTTAGGACTTCGAAGTGCACTCTATGCTCTTGCTTTTCTTCGTGGCGACTCTTTAGCTATGGCGGAACAAGAGCAGTGGTTTGTGAGCAAACCTGAAGAGAACATCAGGCTTTCTTTGGCGTCCGAAACAGAGACATATTCGGGTCATCTGGCAAAGGCGCGGGAACTCAGCAAGCGGTTTGTGGATTTTGCAATTCGCAGCGACTCCAAGGAAACGGCAGCGACCCGGCTAGAAAACTTCGCATTGAGCGAAGCCGCGTTCGGCAATAGAAACCAAGCGAAGCAATCTGCGGCTGAGGGCCTCAAACTCAACGCCAGTCAGAGTGTTGCGGTCGAAGCTGCCCTCGCATTTGCCATGGCAAGCGATACAGCAGGAGCCGAATCAATGGCAGGAGACCTGAACAAGCGTTACCCGGTGGATACGCAGATGCAAGCGCTCTGGCTGCCTGCGATTCACGCACAGGTGGCGCTAAATCGTAAGGACGCTACCGCCGCGATCAACCACTTACTGCCCGCTGCACCGCCTATCGAGTTCGGGTTAGTCCAGTCCGCCGTCAGCATTTCATGTCTTTACCCAACCTACATTCGTGGTGAAGCATACGTCGCTGCTGGACAGGGCATCGCTGCCGCCGCCGAGTTCCAGAAAATCCTCGATCACAGCGGTACTGTCTGGAACTGCTGGACAGGAGCCTTGGCGCATCTGGGCCTGGCTCGTGCCAATGCTTTGCAGTCGAGAACCTCGCAGGGTGCCGATGCCGACGCCGCCCGCGTCCGGGCGCTCGCCGCCTACAAAGACTTCCTCACCCTCTGGAAAGACGCCGACCCCGACATCCCCATCCTTAAGCAAGCCAAAGCCGAGTACGCGAAGCTGCAATAACTCTGCGGTAATCGGCACTTGACCTTCCATTGCGCCGGCAAAAGTAGACCAAAAGTAGACTTGAAGATTACCTTGGCGGAAATGGGACGCTATCTGACAAGCCCGATCACTCGAAGCGCTACAGCAAGATTTTTACTGTCCCGAATGGTGTCCTCTAACTGACGAATGAGGTAACACCAGGTGATCTTTTGTGGTTCAGCACGACTGTAAGTGGTTGGGATTGCTCGGCACGGTGGCGGAGTCGAGAATTGCTAAACCGTTGTACGAGGCTAACACCTGTATCACTGGAAGCAAACCCTGACATGACGAGGACTCAGGCGCGTATGCGTACTCGAGCCCGTGTTTATCTTCCTGAGGATCGGATGAGTGACAAGGTGCAAGATAGTCGCCAAAGCTGCTCAGTCCGCCGTTTCGAGGCTGTTGAAGCCTAAGCTCGATAGCAAAACTATGCGAGACTGTTTGTTAGCAGATGTTGTTATCCGGGAACGGCTTGGTTCCTGCCAACCCTAGCAGGTGGAGTGCACGAGACTAAAAGGGCGCGCTGCCTATGGGAGGCTAAGCACGCCAGACCGGCGATGTGGAATTGTGAGGTTTTTCCAGAGGTGCGTCTTCATTACGTTCATACTATTGCTCCTGCCCGCGCACAAGAATTCAGATGTCAACACATCACAAAATTTGTGGCTGCATGCTGCACTGTTGATTTTGTTTCGAGGAATGAACATGAAAGCTGTACAAAGACTCGCGAAGCATTCTGCCGCGTGCAGGGACTCACTCCAATAAACGGAAGATTTCACAATTCAAGATATGGAACTCTGTACGTAGGAACGGGGGTAGACGAGGCGTGGTTTTGAAGGAATGGGTGGTACTTCCGTTTTGCGATACCCTCGACAAGAAGCCGGAAAAGATCCGGGCCCTCGTACTCCACGCCACAAGGGCTTCGGGCAGGCTAGACCGAAAGCGCTGCCTCAAATCGGGCCCAAAATGGTACAGCAGTTCTATTGCGAGCACTGAAAAGGCTAAAGCTATGCCCCACCGGAGATAACGCCAAACGGCAATCAGGGCTGGATCGAGATCAAATCTGCCTGTTAACCACGTGCCAAGGTGCGTCCCCTCGACCATCAATGCGACGGCCACCAGAGTAAGAGAGATCCGGCGAAACAACGTTAGTCCCAGCGCAATGGGTCGAGTCTTCCACACCGGGCGGCTTTCGGGGACCCCATAAACAGGGTCAAGGCCGTCTATCATTGCAGCAAATCCGCTGGAAGCTGTGCAGCACTGATCCCTTTCGCTCGCGCGTCGGACGATTATGCTCTTTCTTTCCCCTAATCATGACCAGCGGAAAGCTCACTCCGCTTTCTGAATCCTGCAAACAAAGCTCGAACCGTCACCTTAACCGACGATCATTACCAGTTGGTCGGCTAAGTTCTTCGGCGTTTCTTTGGTGTTCTTTCGTTACGCCGCTTGCCCAATATTGCTACTTTGACCATGGCAGGTGATCCCCGTAGCGACGAGTGAAAACTCGCTCGGGTTGACCTTGATCAGCAATTTGCCCTAGAGAAGCAGCAAGGTGTGTCGGCATAAGGGCTGGTCCCGGTCGAAGGAGGACCTCAGATGAAGAGATCACATTCCGCACCGGTGAAGTCGTTCCTTGTGTTTAGACGGAAGCGAAACCGGCTAACTGTCGAAGTCGCCGAAGCTCCGTGTCTTCTTGAGAAAGCTTTGGCCAAAGTACATCTGAACGGTGAGCCCGAGTTGCCAAAACATTACCGCCACATTCGCAGTGCAATCGGGGCCTTGTTGATACTAGGGCGTGACTGCGAATTCTGAGAATGCCCGTGGAACATGCACGAATGAGAAGTCGCGGTCTCGGGAGGCAAAGTGCGATCGAGGCCAGTCTTGCAACTTTAAGTGCAGTGTGGGGACACAGCAATGACAAGGATTTTACAAGCAGTGGATATTCATCTTCATCCAATGTGTAAATATCCAAGGGTGCGTGATTGAGATCCGCAAGAAAATCGCATTTTGCGCTGGCACCACTTCCAGGTCTACGCAACTGGCGCTTCGAGTGCACAGTCAATGACAACGCATCCTTGGGAATTTGACGTGTCAGGTTATGTCTACGATTTCGGCGACCATCAGTTCGACGCCAATAGCGTTCACTGCTGGGACAGGAAATAACAGGATGTCGAGCATTCCCAGACCGACGCGGTATTCGTCTCTGTCCCTCAAAGACGTTGTTTGTCTCTGTGCCGGACCTTGTGACGAGGCAGCGTGGGAGGAGTTTGTTTCGCGTGTCGGAAAGCCTATCAGCCTCACGATTATGCGCACGGCCCGTCTATGGGGCCAAGCTTTCCAATCGGTGGTGGAGGATCTGGTCCAAGTAACCTACGTCAAACTTTGGGAAGATGGCTGCCGCCTCCTGCGGGACTTTGCCATCCAGCATCCCGAGGCTATTCTGGGATACTTAAAGAAAACTGCCGCCAACGTCACACACGACTATTTCAAGCACGGCCATACTCAATCGTCGGGTGGCGATAAGTTTCATGTCTCCACCAGCGATGTTGACCCGGAGGCGGGGAAGGAAATTGATGGTAGTGAGGAGAGAATCGCTTTCAGAATCTTTTTGAACGAGATAGATGAACACCTGAAGCATAGTTTGACCGGTCCCGACCGGGAGCGCGACCGTATGATTTTCTGGCTCTATTTCCGGCAAGGAATGAGCACGAAAGAAATTGCCTCTGTGCCGACCATTGGGCTGGGTACCAAGGGGGTTGGAAGCGTCATCGAGCGGCTCAAGCGTGGTATTCGGGGACAGATCGTCGGGGCCGGATCGGATCCGAAGGGCGATGAGGATAATGTCAAAAGCAAATTCCCTCGAGAACTCGTAATGGGTTTGTATGGGGCTCCAGACTATGGGACGTCCGTTCGATAGACATATCGATGTCCAAGAGCTTGACGCTCTCGTGCCTTTGTTTTCGAAGGCTGGGGAGGAGTTGAGCAGGCTTTCCGAGGACGCCGTTCACGAGGCCGAGCGTCACCTCGACGTCTGCGAGGCGTGCACCAGAAAGGTGTCGGAGTACCGGAAGGTGATGGAGCGGCTTTCGAATGGAGTGGTATCGCAAGCCGCCCCCCGGGGGCCGGACTGCCCCCAAGACGAAGACGTCGACTGGTATGAAGTAGCGGCAGGACTGTGGCCCGAGTCGAAGGCAAATCAACTGATTCTGCATGCCGCGCTCTGCAACCACTGCGGCCCCCTGCTTCGCGCGGCTACGTCGTTGGATGACGAAGCGACTCCCGAGGAAGAAAAACTGCTTGCGGTACTGAAGGCCCCGTCCCAGCCCGCGATGAAGGTCGGGCGAAAACTAATCCCGTCCGATCCCTTGCGTCCACCCGTTTGGCGGTGGTTCCTGCAGTGGAAGGTGTTTGCACCAGCGTTAGCCCTGATGATCATGGTCGCAGTGTTAGGCACGAGGTCGCCGTCCAATCCGCGACGACTCACTGGGTTGCAGTTTGCTGAGTTCGCCGTTCGCGCTCACCAGCAGCGCGCCCTAAAACATCTGGCGCTCGACGTTCGGACAGATTCGCAGCAGGCGCTCAATGAATGGTTTAAAACGAAAGCGCAGTTTTCCCTGGTTCTGCCGGCGTCCCCTGCGGTGCCCGGAGAGGAGCAGCCGAACCGTCTGGAGGGGGCGCGCTTGGTACAAGTAGGAGGCAAGACCGCTGCCTTCATCGCGTACCAGATGTCAATGGCCGAGATGCCGAAGGCCGCTGTCAGCCTGGTGGTGGCACCTGATTCGGTGGCCGTCGCTTCGGGAGGAGTCGTAGCTGATTTTAAGAAAGTAAGTTTCCACTATGCCACGCTCGAGGACTACAAGGTGGTCACCTGGTCAGTGCACGGGCTGACTTACGCCCTGGTTTCGAAGGAAGGAAATAGCACGCAACGATCCTGCATGGTTTGCCACTCCGCAATGCACGACCGCGACTTGACTCACACGCCGACTCCACTGCCCGAGCAAGAAAGTTTTCAGTCCCACGTCTGGCAATAGCTCTCTCGATCAAGCAAGCCCGGGAGAGTCTTTCTTGAACAAAAAAGCAAACGTCACTCGGGCCTCGTTATGTCGAGTGAGGCCTTTTACGCCTTAGCCGGAGCATGTGGCCGTGCCATCTCAACCCGTGAGGAATAAAGCAATGCGCCTTCGAAGACTCAACCCAATCTCGACCTTCGTGTCGTTCGCCGCCATTTTCGGACTCGTTTCATCAACCCTTTGCCCTGCTCAGACTCAGGAAGCGGTCAACGCAAATGCTGCGGCTACGGCACAATCGAGATTACCGCACGGACGAGTTATGACGCCCGCATCCAGTATCGCCCGTGCGAGCGATAAGGGTGTTCGCGCCCACACGCATTTACAGATCTTTGTGCCCGAGGAGGCGGTGACGCCCTTCGCCGGACCTCCATTCGCGGGCTTTGGTTTTGAGACGCCGGCATCGCTCGCCTGCGTGTACAGCCTCGTGCCCAAAGCATCGGCGTGTAATCCAAACCTGTTCACGACGAATCCCGCAGGAGGTTTTGGCGCGATCGCTGTCGTTGATGCTTTCCATTATTCGACCGCATTGGCGGATCTGAAAACCTTTTCCACCCAGTTCGGACTGAAGGCTCCAAACCTGAGCGTGGTATTCGCCAGTGGCACCAGGCCGGCTCAGGATCCCACTGGCGGGTGGGAACTGGAAGCAGCCCTCGACCTGCAGTGGGCCCACGCTATGGCGCCTGATGCCAAGCTCATTTTGGTAGAGGCGGCATCGGACAGCTTGAACAACCTACTAGCCGCCGAGGCGGTCGCGAGCCAGCGCGTGGTGGCTGCCGGGGGCGGGGAAGTTTCCAATAGCTGGGGCGGCGATGAGTTCGCCGGGGAGACTACCTTCGACTCGGCGTTTACGACTCCGGGAGTGGTTTATTTCTTTTCTTCTGGGGATCAACCGGGAGTTCAGTATCCGGCGGCCTCTCCGAACGTGGTGGCCGCGGGGGGCACCACCACTGCCCGCAATCCTACTAGCGCAAACTTCTTGACTGAACGTCCCTGGGATCTTGCTGGCGGAGGTCTGAGCGCCTTTGAAGCGCGCCCTACTTTTCAAGACGGAATTCAAACCCTCGTTGGAAATTCGAGAGGAGTTCCCGACATATCTTTCGATTCGAATCCGGTAACCGGTGCTTGGGTTTTTGACAGCACGCCGGTTCAGGGTGCGGGCAGTGGATGGTTCATCGTCGGCGGAACCAGTTTGGCTGCACCCTCACTGGCCGGCATTGTGAACGCGGCAGGAAGCAAACTCGCATCCAGCCAGTCGGAACTTAGTCTGATGTACAGCAACATGGCGGTTACCACGGATTTCAATGACATCAAGACGGACTTCTGCGGTCCCACAGCGGGCTTCATAGGCAAATTGGGTTGGGATCCATGCACCGGAATCGGAAGCGTTAAGGGCAAACTCGGAAAGTGATCTGAAGGCGCACTCCGTGCTTCCTATAGAACGAGCAGAAGTGAACTTTTTGGTGGTCAAACCGTGGCTGAAGGCATAATCAACTAGTCCAACGCTCACAGCACGTTACACCTCACCCGGCCTCGCAAGAGGCCGGGCTTTCTTGCCAGAAAGCTTGCGGCGGCTCCATGCACAAAGCCTCACTTTGTCCTTGAGCGGAGGCCGGACTCAGGCAATATGTGCTATTGCATGGCGTGCTTGCGCTGAAAAAGAAAGACTCCGGAAACCGTCCATGAATCCTCGAAAAGCAAATTCCTTCAGGATCTCGTTTTATCTCATGAGGCCGGTTACGGCTCTCCCAATCAATCGCTGAACGAACAGGGACTG
>Ga0157372_10006322_pt1 | contig 12603 bp, 9 predicted proteins | sample C55metaG_FD_115307 | JGI IMG/M metagenome (GOLD analysis project Ga0157372, IMG submission 115307) | Corn rhizosphere microbial communities from Kellogg Biological Station, Michigan, USA - C5-5 metaG | ecosystem: Host-associated > Plants > Roots > Rhizosphere > Soil | place: USA: Michigan... | reverse complement strand
ATCGATTCTCCGAGTTCGGTGGTATTCGAACAGGCGGAGAACCGCATGCACGTGCAAAAAGCGATATTAATGATGTTGATCGGCGGCAAAGGCCGCCAGCCGTTAAGGAGCGCTCATGCCTGAAAAAGTTGTACTCGCATATTCTGGAGGCCTAGATACGTCGATCATCATTCCTTGGCTTAAGGAGAACTATTCATACGATGTGATCGCCATGGTCGCCGATGTAGGGCAGGGGGACGACATTGAAGCTGTCGTCGAGAAGGCCTACAAAACCGGCGCCAGCAAAGTTGTGGTCGAAGATCTGCGTGAGGAATTTCTTACCGGTTACGTTTTTCCGGCGCTGAAGGCGGGTGCGGTTTATGAGCATAAGTATCTGCTGGGAACTTCGATGGCGCGGCCGGTGATCGCCAAGCATCAGGTGGAAGTGGCTTTGCGCGAAGAAGCAACTGCTGTCGCGCACGGATGCACCGGCAAGGGGAATGACCAGGTTCGCTTCGAGTTGACCTATCAGGCGCTCGCACCGGAGCTGAAGGTCATCGCTCCCTGGCGGGAGTGGAACTTGAAGTCGCGCGAGGATTGCCTGGATTATGCCGAAGCGCATGGCATACAGGTTTCAGCCAGCCGCGAAAAGATTCACAGCCGCGACCGTAATTTGTGGCACATCAGCCATGAGGGTGGCGAACTGGAAGACGCTGCTAACGCGCCATTCGAGAGCACCTGGCAGATTTCGAAATCTCCGCAGGAAGCGCCCGACCGAGAGGAAAAAGTCGAGATCGAATTTGAAAAAGGCGTGCCGGTCGGGGTCAATGGGATGCGTCTCGATCCCGTGTCTCTGGTCGAATTGCTGAACGAAATAGGCGGGAGGAATGCGATTGGACGCGTGGATATTGTGGAGAACCGATTTGTCGGGATCAAGTCGCGCGGCTGCTACGAAACTCCGGGAGGGACTCTTTTGATAACGGCTCATCGCGAACTCGAAGCGCTCTGTTGCGAACGCGATGTCATGCATTTCAAGCAACACATCGCGCTCAAATATGCCGAGCTGGTTTATTACGGGCTGTGGTTCACGCCGCTTCGCGAAGCGCTGGATGCGTTTGTCGAGAGCACTCAGCAGGAAGTCACGGGAACAGTCACGCTGTCTCTTTATAAAGGGAATGTTTCGGTACTGAGCCGGAAGTCTGAGTACTCTCTGTATCGCACCGATCTTTCTTCGTTCACCATGGGCGAGAGCTACGATCAGAAAGATGCGGCTGGATTCATTCGCATCCTCGGATTGCCATCGCGGTCGCGGGCGTTGAGCCGCGGAGAAAAGGAAAAGCCTTTAACCGCAGAGAACGCAGAGGATTCGCAGAGAACGCAGAGAAAACAGGAAAAAGCTGAGGTTTTGCGATGAAGATGTGGTCGGGGCGGTTTCGGGCGCCGCTTGATCCGGCGTTTGAGCAATGGCAACGGTCATTTGAGTTTGACTGCCGGTTGCTCGAATGCGAGTTGGAGGCGAGTGCGGCGCATGCTCGCGCTCTCAAGCAGGCGGATGTGCTCTCGGCTGCGGAGTTGGAATCCATACTGAGTGGATTGGACCAGATTGGAGAGCGGGCGGCTGATTCGGCGGACTTCCTGAACGATCCGGAGGCGGAAGATGTGCATCATTTCGTCGAGAAGCGGCTTGTCGAACTGATCGGCGATGCAGGATACAAACTTCACAGCGGGCGCAGCCGTAACGAGCAGATTGCGACTGATCTGCGGATTTATGTGCGCGCCGGCTGCGACGAAATCAGCGAAGCGCTTGCAAAATTAATTTCGACGTTCCTCGATCGTGCGGAACAGGCCGGCCAGGCTTTCATGCCTGCGTACACTCATATGCAGCGGGCAGAGCCTGTCCTGGTGGCGCACTGGCTGCTGGCTTATGCCGAGATGCTTTTTCGTGATCGCGATCGTCTTTCTGATTGCCGCAAGCGTGCCAACGTCTGCCCACTCGGATCGGCAGCAGTGACGGGATCTACATTGCCGCTGGATCGCGAGTTAATGTCCAGTGAACTCGGATTCGATTGTCCGACCGCAAACAGCATCGATGCCACCAGCGATCGTGATTTTGTTCTTGAATTCGTAAACGGGCTGTCGCAATTAGCGTTGCATCTGAGCCGCTGGGCCGAGGAGATGCTTCTGTTCGCGTCGCAGGAGTATGGCTTTCTGCATTTGCCCGAGGCATATTCAACGGGCAGCAGTGCCATGCCGCAAAAAATGAATGGCGACTTGCTGGAGCTCGCTCGTGCCAAGGCCGGTCGGGTCATCGGAGATGCCACAGGTTTGATGATCACCACCAAAGGCTTGCCCCTGGCCTACAACAAGGACCTGCAGGAAACGCAGGAGCCGCTTTTCCACGCGACCGAAACTATAGCGCTCTTACTACCACTGGTTACGGGATGGATGAGCGCAGTCGAATTCAATTTCGAACGCATGCAAAGCGCCGCTTCAAATGGTCATATGAACGCGTTTGCCGCAGCAACATACCTCACACGCAAAGGTGTACCTTTTCGAATCGCGCATGAGCAGATCGGGAAAGCGGTTCGCCTTGCGCTAGACAGACAATGCGAGTTACAAGACCTGCCGCTTGAGCAACTGCGAAACATAGATTCGCACTTCGAGACAGACTTTCTTGAGTTTGTGAAATTGGAGAATGTCCTGGCAATTCACAATGTGGCGGGAGGCACAGCGCCCGAACGCGTTCGGGTGGCCCTAAACATTGCACGCAAGAAACTCGGTTCGGTTAACGAGGAGGCCCATGCACACGCGTGACGCCGTGCTGCCCGATGCTGAACGCATTCACGACCTGATCGGGTCGTACTCAACCGACGGCACGCTTTTGCCGCGGACTCTGGCCGAAATCTGTGAGAACGTTCGCGACTTCATCGTGCTAGAAGAGGCCGGACAGATAATCGGTTGTGGGGCCTTGCACCTTTACGGCACCCATCTTGCAGAGATTCGTTCAATCACTGTCGCTAAGAATTTTCAGAAGCGCGGCGGCGGCGAGTTGCTGGTGCAATCGCTGATGTCAGAAGCGCGCAAGCACCAAGTCAGTTGCATTTGTCTTTTCACCCGCAGCCCGCAATTCTTTGCCAAACTCGGTTTTGATGCCGCCCAACGCGAAGACCTCCCGGACAAGATCAACAAAGATTGTTGTGTCTGTCCTCGATACCATTGCTGCGATGAAGTTGCCATGGTCAAAGGCGAACTGCCCAGGTTCGCCATTCTGCCTGAACCCGCAAACTTCCTGGTTAAGCTGCAGGTATGATTCCGTCCGGCCCGGTCTTTCTTCCAAAGGGGTTCAAGTTTTCCGCAGTGAAGGCAGGGATCAAAGCCAGCGGAAAGCCTGATCTGGCGCTGATATTGGCAGAGGCTAAAACAGCCGCCGCCGCCCTCTTTACCCGGAATCTGGTCGCTGCCGCACCTGTGGAACTGGGACGCAGTAATATTTCCAGAAGCAAAGGCCGTGTGCGAGCGGTCATCGTAAATTCTGGAAATGCGAATTGCGCAACTGGACAGGAGGGCCTGCGCAGCTGCCGCCAGGTCTGCTCAGAAACCGCAAAAACACTCGGTCTGAAAACAGCCGAAGTTTTTCCATCATCGACCGGAATCATCGGGGTGCAACTTCCGTTGGGTAAGATCACAACGCAACTCAAGCCATTGATTTCCAGCGCCGGCTCCTCGCTGGAACATCTCCACCAATTTTCAGAGGCCATCCTGACCACTGATTCGAAACCTAAACTCGCCAGTGTTCCGCTTCGCTCCGGGCGGGGAGCCATCACCGGAGTAGCCAAGGGCGCGGGGATGATTCACCCGCAGATGGCAACCATGCTGGTTTATCTACTGACTGACGTCTCCGCAAATCCAGCCGAGCTGAAAGCCGCGCTACGCAAGGCTTGCGACGATAGCTTCAACGCGATCTCGATCGACGGCGATACTTCGACTAATGACACGGTTCTACTGCTGGCCTCGGGAGCGAGCGGAATTCTATACAAATCAGTCCGAAAAGAATTCGACCGCGCCCTGCAGAAGGTATGCCGCTCACTTGCTGAGCAGATTGTGGCCGACGGCGAAGGGGTTCAGCATGTGGTCCGATTGAGGATCGAACAGGCAAAGAGTCGTACTGAAGCATTGCAGATAGCACGGGCGATATCACATTCGCTGCTAGTTAAAACGGCGTGGGCGGGAGCCGATCCCAATTGGGGCAGAATTCTCGCAGCAGTGGGACGAAGCGGCGTTCCGGTCAATCCTCAAAGGATCTCCATTTCGATTGGGAAACAAACGGTTTGCCGATCCGGTGCAGCGTGCGAATTCGATGAAACAGTTGCGCACCAGGAGTTGGTCAAGGCGGAAAGCGAAGTTGGGCTGCGACTGGGGAGAGGTAAAGCTTCTCTGCTATTTCTTACCACAGATCTCACGCAAGAGTACGTGAAGATCAATGCTGATTATTCAACATAGAATGGCGTGGCCCGGACTGACATCGTTCGGCTTCATCCGGGCCCATGCGAGGAAACGATAAAAACCCGCGCCGCCATTTATGTAACGCGGCAATTAAGATGCGGCTAATCGGGTAGGCGCAGCCGGAGTTCCCGCAAAAAGCAGGTAAGCGCTGCCGTCTAAGCTGCCGATTTTTGTTGAAGCATTCTTCGTTTTTGATCGAGTGAGGCGATCAGGTTGTCGTACGATTTCTCGAATTTCTCCACGCCCTCTTCGGTCAGTTCCATACCAACTGAGCGCATGTTGACCTCCAAAGCTTGCAGCCTGCCGATTACTTCTTCCGCCTCGCGCTCGTCTCCCGGCAACGCAATCTTGGCGCGTCCGTGGTCGCGGAAGGCCTGCAACGTCTCCGGAGGAACTGAGTTGATGGTGTCTTTGCCAATCAGACTTTCAATGTAGAGCACGTCCGAGTAGGCTTTGTTTTTTGTGCTTGTACTCGCCCACAGTGGCCGCTGCAGCCGGACTTTCTTGCCGTCCAATTTCTTACTCTCATCGCCGGGAAACACTTCACGGCATCTGAAATAAGCGAGCCGGGCATTCGCTATCCCCGCTTTGCCGCGCAGGGCGAGCGCTTCAGAAGTTCCCAATTCCTCGAGTGCCTTGTCTACAGCCGTATCGACACGGCTGACAAAGAATGAAGCGACAGAACGAACCTCTTCAGGATCGCGGGTCCGGGCAATTCCACTGAGGTACGCTTGAGCAACATCGTTGTATTGGCTCACTGAAAACATCAGCGTGATGTTTACGTTGATGCCGTCGGCGATGAGTTGCTCAATTGCTGGAAGTCCTTCAACGGTCGCGGGAATTTTCACCATGACATTGGGACGATCCACCTCGCTCCATAATCGTTGCGCTTCGGCCACGCTGCCCGCGGCGTTGTAGGCCAGATGCGGATTGACCTCAATGCTGACGAAACCATCGGCTCCGTTAGTCCGATCGTAAGTTGGTCGCAGCACATCGCAGGCCATGCGAATGTCTTCGACTTCGAGTTGCTCAAACAGAGTTGCGGAATCTATCTCCGGCGTGGTGCTCAGAATCTTCTGAATTGCGGAATCGTAATCGCTGCCGGCGGAAATCGCCTTTTCAAATATCGTCGGATTGCTGGTTATCCCGCTGATTCCGTCTTCGTCGATCATTTGCTGAAGTTTTCCGGTGGTTATCAGATCGCGCCGCATGTAATCGAGCCAGATGGACTGGCCCAAGGCCTCGACTTCTCGCAATGGATTCATAAATGATTTCTCCGTTCCTACTCAATCGGATGGATGCTGTTGGAGCGCGGTTGTATTAGTGCAGATGATAAAGCGAGCCAAGTATTGCACCAAACGCCGCGTGAGCGAAGAAAATTGAAACCGGGGTCCGGTAGCCGTAATTAAGAGCCATAAATCCAGGCGGCTCCAGTTGCCGGCGCGCTGTGGGACCTTTGCGTTCGCTTGCCATCCGTGGGTGGATACTCGGCAGCAGCGCCATACCCACCGTGAGGAGCACAAAAGCGTGGGCCAGCCCGAGCAGGAGTCCGAACCACCAGTTCACCATGTGCCGGGCTTGGAAGATGTAAACGTAAAAAAATGAAAACACCCAGCCATTCAATAGGTGGGCAAAAAAACCATACAGCCGCGCGCGCTCGCGTTCCGGAGTGATGATCGTTCCCAGCATGTATGGAACGTTCATGCGTGTCAGGCGAAGGCCCTGGCTGGCCACCAGCAACGCCGAAAGCGCGAGCGTAGCGATAAATCCTGAAAGAATCCAGCTTCCCCAGTTCATGCTTCCTGCTTTGGATGCGATGGTTGCGGGGTTGCGCTTTCTGGCCTATGCGCCAACTGCTGCTCCCCGGTTTCACGTTGCATGAGGGAAAGCGCGGCGCCGATGTAACCGACGTGAGTAAAAGCTTGCGGAAAATTGCCTAGCGCCTGACCGGTTTTCGCATCGATCTCTTCGCCATAAAGACCCAGGTCATTGCGGTGTTTGGTCAGCGTCTTGATAAGATCCCTAGTCTGTTGAGTTGTGCCACCTCCCAGCGCGAGGTATTCCGCCTCCCAAAAGCTGCAAATTGCGAATGTGCCCTCGGACGGAAGATCTTCTGAGCGATAGAGGAGACCCTCCGGCGTACTCAACCGTTCTCGTATCTTGCGGTAAGTGGCGCGCATTCTCGGTCCGTCAGGTTTTTCAAAGCCATACCACGAGAGTAGCAGCAAACTTGAATCCACTTTCTCGCCGTCCAGCTCGCTTACATAGCTCTGCAACTTTTCGTTCCACGCGCGTTGCTGAATCTGCGTCCGGATGGCCTCGGCATGCTTTTTGTATTTCTCGACCGGTATCCCTGATAGTTTTCCTTTCTCATTGAGACCGATCAGCCGGTCGAGGGCGGTCCAACAAAGTAGCCGGGAATGGGTGTGATTCCGGGGTTCGGTGCGCGGCTCCCATATTCCCTGGTCAGGCGCGTCCCAATGCTTAACGACATAGTCTCCGAAGCCGACCAACACTTTTTGCATCTCGCGATCTAAGTCGCCACCGTGAAACGCGAACTGGGCGGCGGCATCTACAACCTCTCCGTAAACATCGAGCTGCACTTGATCTCGAGCAGCGTTGCCGATGCGCACTGGCCGGGAGCCGCGATAGCCGCGAAGAACGTCCGACTCGCGCTCTTTAGGCGGACGGTTCCCGTAAAGTGTGTAGATAATTCTTAATTCCGGCTGGGTGAGCCGGGTGGCATGCAACAACCAGTCCAAAAAAGTGGTCGCCTCCACCCAAAAGCCAAGCTCAATCAGCGCGCGGATGGTGAGTGATGCATCCCGTAGCCAGCAGAAGCGGTAGTCCCAATTAAGGCCGCCACCGATACGTTCAGGAAGGGAAGTTGTGGGAGCGGCAATGATCGCACCTGAAGGAGCAAAAATCATCAGCTTCAGCGCGAGAGCGCTGCGCATAACTTCATCGCGAAAGTCTCCTTCATACTGGCCCTGCGCGGTCCAGCCTTGCCACCACTTAATGCAAGTATCGATGCGCTCAGGGATTTGCTCCAGCGCCGGCAGCACGGCGGGCGCGTTTTCGGTGTAGGTGAAGGAAAAAACCAGAGTCTCTCCGGCACCGAGGGTAGCCTTGCCCCAAACCCCCGAGTCTTTGATCTCCATCGGAAGGGAACTGCGTAGCCAGTAGACGCCGTGGCCATTTTCAATTCGTATACCGAGTTTGCCGAAATCGCGAATCGGGGGAAGCTTTTCGCCGTAGTTAGCTCGTGGCACAAGTTCAATTTCGATCTCCACCTGGCCAGTGGTGCAGGCAATTTGGCGGACAATCTCATGATCGGCGACCATGACAGACTTGGTTCCGTCCCTAACCGGCATAAGGTCGGTAAGCGCTACCGTGCCCGTGGGTGTCCGGAATCTCGTTTCCACAACGTTCGAACCATTCAGATATTCGCGTTCGATGGAACAACTATCAGCGGGAGAGATTCTCCAATATCCTCCGCGTTCACGATCGAGTAGACCGGCAAAAATCGAAGGCGAATCGAAGCGAGGCCAGCAAAGCCAGTCTATGCAGCCATACTTCGAAACCAATGCCGCGGTGCGGCAGTCGCCGATAACAGCGTAGTCGCCAATGTCAGGATAGGAGCGCGAGTCGAGGGGGCTGTGAGCAGGTTCTGTAATTACCATGAATGGGCGTCTCAAAAACGAAACGGCTCAAATGTGCCTGTAAATTGATGCAAACACTAAGGTAAGCTTTGCCTATCTGGAGCAACACTGCGAATCGGAAAATACAGTATCTACCCGATAGCCTTGCAATTTGCTGTTCAATTAAACATACATTCAGCCCCAACGCGAAGGAGACGGAAGGCAGGCGTTGGTCGTACCTCCCCTTTGTACTAGCGCCTGCCACCTCCCTAGATTTCCTCCCCCACGTATTCGAACACTCCGAGTTTCAGCGCAAAGCGGCTTTCCTTTTACGTATTCGATCTAATTTTTGGGGAATCTGTAAATCCGAGGAAATTAGGCGGCGATATTCGGTTTTACAACCACCGCTTTCAATTGATCGAAAACCAAGGTTAACTTCGAGGAGCATTCTCCGCATAACCAGAAGTGCGAAAGACTCCGTGAAGACTTAGCAGAGGCGATGGGGTCAAGCTGTGCGCGCGGACGCACTTCAAACTGATAGAGACGGCCATCCCTTAACAACCTCAAAGGAACCGCACAGTCGGGGTTTGCACAATGAGAAGTCATGCCTACGTCAATTTACAACTGACCTTATTTGTATCTCATGAATTTGTGGATCAATGAAATCGGGTTAAATATGTATTACGGCGGGCGGAGATGAGGAAAACGACGAGGTGACGGAAACGCTAAGCGGGTACCGGAGTACCCTTCGGCGGGAAGAAGGTACCGCCGCTAAGCACGGAGCGTACAGCGTCGAGCAGATCGCGGGCTGCTTCGCTTTTTGAAACCGCACCCCGAATTGGCCCGGTCTTGAAACGGGCCACGACATCTTCCGAAAGATGAAGCGAAAACATGATGACCGGAATATCTGGACGGCGTTGCGCAATCTCGGATGCCGCCTCGAAGCCGTTCATCTCAGGCATGGTGATGTCCATAATTATGACGTCGGGCGAAGACTGTAGCGCCAAATCGACGGCCTCCCGGCCGGTGCCTGCCTCATCTGAAACTGTCCAGTTGGGGACGGACTCCAGCAAGTTACGAATTCCGAGGCGCATCACCTCGTGGTCGTCGGCTACGAGAATTCTTACCGGATTGGACTGCACTGGCGCGTCAGAATTAGCCATGTGTTAACGATTCGTGAAAAGATAGCATACATCGTTTCCAGGTAAAATTCTGCTCAGGTTGGAATTTGGGGCGCCAAAAATCACAGCGCCCGTGCCTCATCTAGCAGCTTTCCCGCTTCGAACCGATACCAACGATAAGCGTTTTCCAGCCGTGACTCCTCCCGAGACCCCAAAACCGTAGACGCGGCCATTTTGCAAAAACCCAGCCGAAACACGCAATATGCAAGCCTATAAGCATCCAGCGTTTGGCTTACATCGATGCCTGAAAGTTGCTTGAACCGGCGTAGCAGAAACTCAGCTGCTTCAGGAGATAAGTTCCATTCGACTATAGCGCCTGCCAAGTCCCATGCTATGTCACATGGGCCGGGGAAGAAGTGATTATCGCCGTGGCTGATTGCGTCAGTCTTCAGCAACTCACCTCGAGACGATTCAATCCATTCAAACGGCTGCATTCGGCCGTCAACCAACACTGGATTGCTGCTCCTGAACAGCCCTGGATCCAGTTTGATTTCTCGTCCGAATTCCTGCTGAACATTGAACTCAAGCATATTGCCAAGCTCTGAGACAAAGGGCGTCGAGTAAGTGAAGTTTGAAACGCGAAACGAGCAATAAAGAGCGATTCGTTCAAGCACTGACGGGCTTACGGCCTGCGCAAGCAGATTTCGTCCCACAATGTTTTGATAGGAGAGAAATCCGTTTCCGGCATCGGAAACAGCGGGCGAGAATCCGTTCTTTGCGAGGCTAAAAGCGCGCTCGCGCACTTCGCTACCTATCGGTCCCATACCTTCGAACTTAAAAAATTGATGGCCATCCGGAGAGAGAAACTTGAGACGCTCCATTTGCGTCCAGCTCTCGGGCCATTCCTCCTCATGGTCAAACGAAAACAGTCTCCAATCGCCACCGCCGAGGTAAGAAAAATCTTTGAAGCGGCTGCTGACCGAGGGCATGGTAGATACGAAATGCATGCATTTCCATCGCTTGGCGGCATCTTCCGCGCACAAACTCTCTGCGTCGAACTCGCGGCTGCCAATAGCCGTAATATGCTCCTGTGACACACCCGTTCGCATCAGTGCCTCCGCCACTGACAAAAAGGTTGATCCACTTCGACCAGGGCCTTCGTCGATAACTAAAAAATGTGCCGACCGCGAGAGTTGCTCCACAATCCAGCGTTCCTGCTCCAGCGAAAAGTGAAGGCTGCGCGAATACGGGTGCCCCGTGGGTCTAACCGTGATCCTTGCTGCCCGTTGCTGTTTAGCGTTCAATACCGCAGTAGTCACGGCGCTAAGCGTGGTGCCGATGCTCCTGACCCCAATCACCGCAAAGTTTTCTGATTGCGAGGCAATCCGTTCCGCGACGCGGGCATAATCGAAAGGATGCAACGCGTAATAAGTGAAACCCTCGGGCGGAGAGATGCTGATTATTTCGGGAACCTCAATGAGTGCCGCCAACCGAACAAGCTCGGCTTGATCGACCTGATTTCCACGACACAGGCCGAGAGCCAGCGCATCGGTAAGAGCAGCCGCGGCGGGTGTTCCAGATGCGTTCAGATCCGCAAGGGCGGCTTCTAGTTCGCCTGCTTCGATCAGTGAATCAAGCAGGGCATTGGAAGAAGCAAGCCTCCGGACCAGATCGCGAAGCATTGAGGGTCCCGGCACCTGGCGACGTCCTTCGCGAAAAATCCACAGATCGGATTTCGCGCTTTCCTGGGCACGCTTTGGCGAACCTGTGACCGAGATGAGTGGAGCAGCGTCGCTAGAAATTTGTGTGGAACCGGCCATCCATCGAAAATCCCCCGCTTTGATCTCGCACTACGCTTACTGACCAGCGCTTGCTCAACTGGTATTCCCCTTGAACGATTTCGCTTTGGGGCTGGGTAACGTCAGTCGAAAAGGTAAAGGTAAAATTCTTGGTGACCCGCTTTTGAATTCCGACTCGTGCCGACGGATTCGCGTTATCCCCCCCGATCAGAGGATCGATTTGCAATCCCGCAATTCCCGTCAACTTAGTAACTTGGTTGCTGACCTGGCCCAATCCCGCCGCCAGCACCTCACTCGCGCCGAAACTCGCCGGAGCTCCCTCGGTTGTGGTCTGGCCACGGGCGATCAAATTAATAATGTCGATCGGAGGCAGCGGCGGATCGGAAACGTAGTTCGTCTGCAATTTCTCAATCGGACCGCGAATCGTGATGTTCAAGTTGTACTGGTTAATGGTAGTGCTGATCAGCATATTCAGCACTGGCTCGGTCTGATTGGGATTGGCAAAGGTTATAAGTCCTCGTTCCAGATGGTACTGATTCTTGGCGAAGAAAATATCACCGGAGGTCAGGTCGGCCCTGCCGATGATGACCGGATTCGATGCCGTGCCTATGACTTTCAAGTTGGCGCTTCCTTCAATCCCTAACTGCGCAGTTCCTGCATTAAGTTGGCTCGTTGATTGAACCGCAATTTGCAGCTTCAAATTGTCCGCCATGCTTTGGCCAGTTGGCGGTGCGCTCGTCCCAGTGAACTGCGCCATGAATGAAGACAGGTCAAAGTCAGAAGTGAAGGACAGAGAATCAATCAGCACTCGCCCCTGCAAAAGCGACGCCTGCTGATTGCCGGTCAAAGTCAGGTCCGCTCCAAAAATCGTTCTCATGCCTTCCGGATAACGCAGGCGTACGGAGTTGGCGGAGACCGCTATGTTCATTTGCAACTGCGGACGGTAAATCACCGAACCGCTCAGGGTGACAGGCCCGCCGCCAAGTTTGCCCGCACCATTGATGATTTGAACGCTGGTGTCGCTGACTTGCATGGTCGCGTTCAGAGCATCGATTCCGAGCGGCATTTGCTCGGTTGAAAGCGACGCATTCTGCAATCGTATTTGACCATTTACGCCCGGATTTTTTAATGTGCCCTTGGCGTTTACATCAAGTGCGATGCTTCCTCCGCTCTGCACATCGGGCGCGAGCAGTTGAATTAACCGAAGATCGACCGACCCGCGCGCAGAGACAGCCATCGCCTCCGGTTTGTTAATCGGAATTCTTGCCTGAAACTGCAGCGTGGTGTCCGTGCCTTTGATAGTTGCAGGCTGGACATTCAGCACCGAGTTGGCATAGTCGACATGAATGGGCGCCGCCGCAGCAATTTGCAACGATTGGTAGCTTGCGTCGAGGACGGGTACGGTTAAATGCGCTTCCAATTTGGTTTGGTCGGTGACCGGTCCGCGAACTGTAAGGTGCAACTCGGTTTCCCCGCGCAGACCTGCTGGCCGCGAAGGCATGTACATGGCAAGGAAAGGATCGACATCGAATTTACTGGTATCGAGCGAAGCTTCGGTGT
>Ga0157372_10006317_pt1 | contig 12605 bp, 10 predicted proteins | sample C55metaG_FD_115307 | JGI IMG/M metagenome (GOLD analysis project Ga0157372, IMG submission 115307) | Corn rhizosphere microbial communities from Kellogg Biological Station, Michigan, USA - C5-5 metaG | ecosystem: Host-associated > Plants > Roots > Rhizosphere > Soil | place: USA: Michigan... | reverse complement strand
TCGCCGTTCGAGCAGCACCTTTTCCCAATGCGTGAGCAGTCCGTTCATCACGATCGAAAAGAGCAGAATCAGCAGAATCAGCGGGTACATCGTCGCGTTGTCGAAATTCGTGTACGCGTAGCCAATCTCGTAGCCCATCCCGTTCTTCGCCATGATGAATTCGGAGCCGATGACGCCGATGAACGCGTAGGCGAGCGCCAGCTTCGCCGCGCCGAGCAGGTAAGGCGCGCAGAAAGGCAGCGTCACGCGCAACGCCGTCGCGAGTGGCGTCAGGCGCGCGATCCGCGCCGTCTTGCGCAGCACCGGTGGCACCCGATCGAGGCCGTTCAGGATCGTGACGATGACGGCGACGACGCCGAGGAGGATGCCGATCAGGACCTGCGGTCCGTCGCCCAGGCCGAACATGACGATGAAGAGCGGATAGAACGCGAACACGGGAATCGCGTAGTACGTCGCGAACAGCGGATCGAGCGTGTCGCGGACGGCCTTGTAACCGTGCAGAGTCGTGCCGGCGGCGATGCCGAGCACGTACGCGATCACGAATGCGATCAGCACGTTGCCCATGCTCTTGCCGATTTCGGGCCACAGCTTGCCCGACACCATGAGCTGCGCGAAGTCGACGACGATCCGGTGTGGCGGCGGCATCGTGATCTTGTCGATCACCCCGGTATCGCACAGCAACTCGAGGACCAACACGAGCGCGGCGACAATGCTGATCTGGACGAGTGTCACCTTGCGCATGGCTGAACCCTACGTCGGCGCTCGACTCATCGTCTTCAGCGACTCGTCGCGAAGCCGCTTCCACAGACGGCTCGTGATCGCGCCGAACTCCGTGCGCTCGACGATGCGGCTGTCGCGCTCGCGCGGCCAGTCGGTCTCGACGAGATCGATGATCGTGCCGGGACGCGCCGACATGACGCCGATTCGGTCGGCGAGCATCGCGGCCTCGTCGAGCGCGTGCGTGATCAGGAATACGGTCGCCCCCGTTTCGCGCCAGAGGCGAAGCACCTCGTCACCCATGAGGAGCCGCGTCTGCTGGTCGAGCGCGCCGAACGGCTCGTCGAGCAGGATCAGCCGCGGTTGCGCGACGAGCGTGCGGGCGATGCACACGCGCTGGCGCATGCCGCCCGAAAGCTGCGCCGGATAGGCGCCGGCGAATTCGGAAAGGCCCATCATCGCGATCGCCTCGTCGACGCGTCGCTCGCGCTGCGCGTCGTCGACCGACGCCGTGCGCAGACCGAACCGCACGTTGTCGCGCACGGTGAGCCAGGGAAAGCAGGCGTCCTCCTGGAACACGACGCCGATGCCGTCGGGGATCTGGCTGCCGATGGGCTTGCCCTCGAACTCGACGCGACCGTCCGACGCGGGGAGAAGGCCCGCAATCAAGTCGAGCAGCGTTGACTTGCCGCAACCGGACGGCCCGACGATCGCGAAGAACTCGCCCTTGCGGATCGTGAGGTCGACCGGCCCGAGCGCGTGCACGGCGTGCCCGTTCGCGCGGGCGGGAAATCGCTTCGTGACCCCGCCCAGCGTGACATGCGCTTGCATTACTGGCGTGCTATTTCCCCGGTACGGGTTTGCGGATGTCCTCGGGCAGGAAGTCGGTGTCGATCATCTTGGTGATGTCGATGTCGCCTTCGAGCGCGCCGACGGACTTCTGAACCTCGATGATCCGCTTCATTCCTTCGAGGTGGATCTGCCCGTTCCCCCAGTACGGAATGCCCTGCGTATAACTCTTCGTCAGGTTGCGAACGGCGTTTCGCGCGACTTCGGGCGTGATGTTGAAGTCCTTGGCAACGAGGTCGCCCGCTTCATCCGGATGATCGATCATGAATTGCACGGCACGCCGGCGTGCGCGAATGACGGCGCGGATGAAATCGCCGCGCGTCTTGATCGCTTCGCCGGTCGCCATGCCGACGACGTTGTCGAGCGGCGGCAATGCCTCGGCGCCGGTGATCAGCACCCGGTACTTGTCCTTGACCTTCGACCACAGCGGCTCGGTGACGGCCGCTACGTCGATCTGGTCGAGGTCGAGCGCGGCCAGCATCGGACCGAAGCCGCCGGTCTTCACGAGCGTCGCGTCCTCGGGCTTGTAGCCCGCCTTCTTCAGCAGCAGGATCGCGAGCGCCTGGCTTGTCGAGCGTGGATTCGTGTAGCCGATCTTCTTGCCCTTCAGGTCCTGGATCGTCTTGATCGGCGAATCCTTCTTCACCATCCACGCGAACTCGGCGATCGTCAGCACGTTGTCGCTGACGATCTTGATGTCGGCGCCCTGCTGAATCGCGACGGCGATCGCGCCCGGATTCGCTTCCCCGTAGGCGACACCGGCCATCGCGTTGCGCACTGACGTGCCGCCACCCTGCGACGCGACGATGCCGGTGACGTCGGCGCCTTCCTCCTTGAAGAATCCCTTGTAGAGCGCGACGGCGAACGGCATGCCGTTCGCCGACGAGCCGTAGTTGCCGACGGCGATGTTCTCGGCGCGCGCAGCGCCGAGCGTCGCCAGCACGGCGCAGAGCGCTACGACCAACGAGGGAATGATTCGATTCATGATGTCGTCCTCCTGGAAATGGTCACGCTGACGTTCTTGATCTGAGTGCACGCGAGAAGCTCGTCGATCGACTCCTCGCGGCCCATGCCGGATTGCTTATAGCCGCCGAATGGCACGCCGACATGGTGCGTGCTCGCGTTGTTGATCCAGACATAGCCGGCTTCGATCCGCGACGCGAGACGGTGCGCAAGGTCGAGATCGTGCGTCCAGATCGACGCGGTGAGCCCGACGTCGAGCGCGTTCGCCCGCTGGATCACGTCTTGCTCGTCCGACCAGCGCAGGATGCTGACGACGGGACCGAAGATCTCCTCGCGCGCGATTCGCATGTCGTCGCGGACGTCTGCAAACACCGTCGGCTCGACGAAGTACCCGCGCGCAAGCCGGGGGTCCGCCGGTCGCTTGCCGCCGCAGACGAGCCTCGCGCCTTCGTCCTGTCCCGCCCGGATGTACGACATCGTCTTGTCGAACTGTGCCTTGCTGGAAAGGCATCCCATCTCGGTTTCCGGGTCGGTCGGCATGCCGACACGGATCTCGGCGACCTTGCGCACGATTGCAGCGAGCGCTGCATCGTGAATCGACTGGTGGAGAAACACGCGCGACGTCGAATTGCACGACTGGCCGGTGACGTAGCGGAAGTTCATGCCGCGCACGACACCTTCGGCAATTTCCTCCGGTTTCGTGTCGCTGCAGGCGATCAGCGCATTCTTGCCGCCGAGCTCGAGCGTCAGTGCCTTGAGCGATCCGCTCGCAGAGCGCATCACCGCCCGGCCCGCGTTGACGCTGCCGATGAAGCCGATCTTGGCGACCCGCGGATGCTCGGCGAGCGCGGCGCCGGCGTCGCGGCCGCCCGTCACGATGTTGAAGACGCCGGCCGGGAAGATTTCCTCCAAGAGCTCTGCGATCCGCAGCGCCGACAGCGGCGTCTGATCGGCGGGCTTGATCACGAGCGTGTTGCCCGCGGCAAGCGGCGCGCCGCATTTGCCGGCGACGAACAACAGCGGGTGGTTGAACGCACCGATCCGTGCAACGACGCCGAGCGGCTCGCGGAGCGTGTAGTTCAGGACGTCGCTCGCGATCGGGATCGTCGCGCCCTTGATTTCCGTGACGAGGCCGGCGAACAGCTCCATGTAGCCGACGCTGATGTCGACGTCGTAGCGCATCGCCGACAACGGATTGCCGGTGTCGAGCGCATCGAGCCATGCGAGCTCGTCGCGATGCTCCCGCAGCACGCGCGCGGCATCGCGAATGCATTGGGCGCGTTGCTGCGCCGGCGTGTCTCGCCATGCCCGGAAAGCCCCCGCCGCGGCGGCCACCGCGCGGTCGACATCCGCGGCGTCGCCATTCGGCACCTGGCCGAGCGACTCACCGGTCGCCGGATTCTCGACGTCAATCATGGCGCCGGATACCGGTGCGTGCCACATGCCGCCGTAGAAGTGCGCGCGACGGTGCGGGAGATCAAAGCTCGTTGCGGGATCGCGGGCGTTCATGATTTCGCAATATTGCGCAGCAGGGCGGACGAGACGGCGCGCGCGTATTCAGGCGCGACGTGGACGTCGAGCACGCAGACCGCGCCGGCCTTGACGTTGTCCACGGCCGTGGCGAGCGCCGCTGCATACGCATCGGCGTCGTCGATCGGGCCGATGCCGATCGCCCCCTGGCCTTCGGCGAGTCGCGCGAGATGGACTGGCGGGTCGCTCATCCGCATGCCGATCCAGCGGTTCTCGACCGGACGGTCGCGCACGCGCGCCGTGCGCTCCTGGTGCAGCTCGTCGTTGAAGAACGAACGGTTGTTCGCGACGATGACGAGCAATGGCACGCGATAATGAACCGCCGTCCAGATTGCGGTGACACCCATCAGGTAATCGCCATCACCAAGGATCGCAACCGAAAGGCGGTCTGTTGACCGTAGTGCGATGGCCGCGCCGACCGCCATGCCGGGCCCCGAGCCCAATCCTCCGCCGCCGTCGAAGCCGATGTAATCGAGCGGATTGCAGAAATCGCAGTATTGGCCCGGCCAGCCGATGGGTAGTCGGATGTACGACGGCGCGTGCGCGGCGAGGCTTTCGACCGTGACGCGCGCCATGTCGTCGATGCCGATTGCCGGCCCGACGTGCACGGCGTTCGCTTGCGTTGCCTTCGCCGCAATCGCCGGCGGCCAGCCATCGATCGCGTCGCGCGTAACGCCCGCATCGAGCAGCGCGCGCACGAGTGCGTCGGGATTGGCGAGCATCGCGACGTCGGTCGGGGGCAGCGCCTGGTAGTCCATGCTGTAGCCGTTGTGGGAGTAACCGTCGAGCGAGCACTGGATGATCGTTGCCGAAGGCCACTCGCCGTTGCACGCGACTTTGAGCGTCCCGGCGAGGTCGATCCAGTCGAGGCTCAGGATCGCGTCAGCCTCGCGCACCAATGACGCTGCGTCGCTGCCGACGAACATGCCCGGCGGACAAGGATGCAGCCGATGCCGTGTCGGGAAGGTGGCGCCCGTCTTGAGATCGGTGACGACGCGCGCGTTCAAGCGCTCGGCGAGTTCGACGCGCCGCCGCCAGTCGCCAGCGGCGCTCGAGACGCGCCCGATCAGGATCAGCGGCCGCTTCGCGTTCGCGAGCGCGTGCACGGCGCGCTTCACCTCTTCCGGCGGCGGCGCTCCGGTGGCAGGGAGGCGAAAGCGCGCGATCTCGGGTAGGGCAACCGAGTCGTCCTGCGCCTGCTCCTGCAGGGTTGCATCGAGGCAGACGTAGACGGGACCCTTCGGCTCGGTCTGCGCGATGTGCCATGCGCGCAGCATTGCCTCGAGCGCCGCCGGCACCGACGACGGCTGATCGTCCCATTTCGTGTAACCGCGGATGAGCGCACCGAGATCGCGGGCCGTATGGATCCAGTCGACCCATGGTCGCCGCTGCATCGCATCCATCGGTCCGACGCCGCCGAGCAGCAGCATCGGCACGCGGTCGCACCAGGCGTTGAAAATCGCCATCGTCGCGTGCATCAAGCCTACGTTCGCATGCAGCGCGACTGCCATCGGACGCCCGGTCACCCGCGCATAGCCGTGCGCGATCGCGACGGCCGTCTCCTCGTGCACGGCAAGCAGCATCCGCGGGCGCTCGTTGCCGAGATGATTCACGAGGCTGTCGTGGAGTCCGCGGAAGCTCGCGCCCGGCGTGAGCGCCACAAACTCGACGTCGAGCGCGCGCAGCATGTCGGCGATCGCATCGCTGCCGAAGCGCGACGTTGGGCCACCGGGCAGCGGCCGCTCGACGTCGAGGCCGCTTCCCTCCATCGAGCCCGGCATTCGTGCATTCATTGCGAATCCTCGGAGTGGCGCGTTTCGATCGATTGCCATGCTGCCACGGTCAGCGCCTCGTCGAGCAAGCGTCGGTTCTCTGCGCTCGTCGCCGACGGCGACATTGGCTCGGTGCCTTGCGCATGGCGCCGCAGTGCGGCCAGCGTCTCCGCCATCGTCCCGACGATACGGAAGACCACCGACGCGGGAAAGCTCACGTGCGCATAGCCCATCTCACCGAGCGTGCGTGGCGTAAGCCACGGCGTGCCAACGCCTTCGAAGACCGCTGCCGACAGGGTTGCGCCCTTCAATTCGCGCCCTACGCGCGCGTACTCGTCTTCCGTCTTGAGACCCGCGACGAAGATGCCATCGACGCCGATGGCGAGAAAGCGCTCCGCTCGCGAAATCGCCGCGTCGAGACCGAGGGCCCCGTAGGCGTCGGTACGCCCGATGATCAGCGTGTCGGGGCTCTCGCGCACATCCATCGCAACGCGCAGCTTCTGCACGATCTCGGCAACCTCGACGACACCGCGTGCCTTTTCGGCGCGCGGCTGTTTGCGGTCGCGGCGCTGGTCCTCGATCAAGATGGCGCCGACGCCGAGCCGCTCGTAGATCGCGACTGTGCGTGCAACGCTCTTCGCTTCGCCATAGCCGTCGTCGCCGTCGGCGAGGAACGGCAGCGAAGTCGCCGATGCGATGTCGCGGATGCCATCCGCCATTTCTCCGAGCGCGGCGATGCCGAGATCGGGCAGCGCGTAACGCGCGGCGAGCATCGCCGATCCGCCGATCGCGAATGCGCGAAAGCCCGCGCGCTCGATCAGGCGCGCGGAGAGTGCGTCGTGCGCGAGCGGCGTGACGAGCGGGCGCTCGGCGGCGAGGGCGGTGCGGAAGGTGGGACGCGTCATTCGGGAGTTCTCCTCCCGACTGTGGCACGTCGGGAACGAGGCGGCAGAGTCGGTTTCAAAGGATTCCGTATTCGTCGTAAATCTCGGTCACGCTGGCGCCCGCTCGAAGCCGTTGCCGAACGCGTGCTTCGCCGTCGATCTTCTCGAGCGCCATGGCAATGACGCGTTCGGCGATGGACACCGGAACGACGACAACGCCGTCCGCATCGCCGAAGATCAAATCACCAGGCGCAACGTCGATGCCGCCGCAGACGATCGGAACGTCGATCGCCACGACATCCATTCTCCCGAGGGAGTCGTAAGGTGTGAGCCCGGAACAGAACGTCGGGAAGTCTTGCCCCGTGATCTCCACGTAGTCGCGCACGCCACCGTCGGTCACCACGCCCCGCGCACCGCGGCTTTTCGCCGCGGCCGTGAGCAGACCGCCCCAGGCAGCCGACAGGCGTGGCCCGTCGCATTGACTTACGACGATCTGGCCGTGACGAAGAGAATCGGTGAGCTTCATCTCGAGGTGGAACGGCCGATCGGCAACGCGGTCGACGGCTTCGAAGCGCGCAGTGACCGCCTCGCCCCAGACGCGCATCGTGGGCAGAAGCGGCCGCACGTTCGACGACAGGCACTGTTCGCGATGGCCGATTCGGTCGAGAACGTCGGCGATGACCGCCGAATGGCATTTCGCCAGCGCATCGTCGAATCCGAGATATCTCACGCCCGCTCCTTTGACGTATACCCGCTACAGAACGCCGTAGCGCTCGAATACGTCGCGCAGCAGCCGGCCCTGCAGCAGTTCCTCCCGGCTGCGATTCTCGCCGGTGACCTTCTCGAGCGCGCGAGCGAGCACCTCGTCCTCGACAGCCGACGGCACGACGACGATCCCGTCGTAGTCGCCGAACACGAGATCGCCGGGTGTGACGATAACGCCGCCGCATGCGACCTTGACGTCGACGTCGGCAACGTAACCGCGGCCCCAGGAATCGAGCGGCATTATGCCGCGTGCAAATACCGGAAACGACATTGCGATGATCTGCCGGACGTCGCGCACGAAGCCGTCGACGATCGTGCCGGTCGAGCCGCGCATTCGCGCGGCCGTCGACAGCAGTTCGCCCCACGGCGCGATAGTTCCCGAATGATCGGTGCTGTGCACCGCGACGTCGCCCGCGCGCAGCGAGTCGATCGCCCGGATCTCGTTGACATACGGGTTTGGCGAAACCGGCTCGTACGTCGCCATCCAGAGCAGCGTTCGCGCCCGCCCGACCACGACGAAATCCGGGTGGACCGGTCGGATGTCGTGGCGCATTGCCTGGCGCGTGAAGCCGAGGCGGTCGAGCGCATCCGAGACGACCGGCGTGTAAAGCTTTTCCTTGATCATGGCAAACTTCTCGCCGTCGTGGATGGCGTTCACGCGTCCTCCTGTCCGTTGTGCGTCGTGTTCATCTCGTGCATCTCGTGGCTCACCCGTCAGGCATGATCGTCGCGAGGTCTGCCGGGAACGAGATCCATACGTTCGCACCGCGCGGCACGCGCCCCGACGAGATCGTGTGTACCCGCCAGCAGAATTCGCCGGAATGCAGCACGTATTCCGTGAAGTCGCCCAGGAACGTGCGCCCGCTGACGCGAGCTTCGAGCGCGTTCGCGCACGCCGGTCTCGTCTCGGAAAGCGCTACCGCAACCGGCCGTACCGACAGCCATGCGCTCGCGTCGCTGCGCAGCCGCGCGGCCGCTTCCCGATCGACATATCCGTGCAGCACGCCGAGCCCGGCGACGTCGATCCGCCCGCTAGTGCCTTCGATCGCTCCGGCCCGGCCGCGGAGGAGGTTCGTGACGCCGAGGAAGCCCGCGACAAAGGGTGATGCCGGCCTGGAAAAAACGTCCTCCGGCTTGCCCTGCTGAACAATGTTTCCTTCTTGCATGACGACGAGGCGATCGGCGAGCGTCATCGCCTCCGCCTGGTCATGCGTCACGTAGACCGAGGCGAGACCCAGCTCACGCTGCAACGATTTGAGCTCCGCGCGCATCTGCTCTCGCAGCGCCGCATCGAGGTTGCTGAGCGGTTCGTCGAGCAGCAGCAGCGACGGGTTGACGACGATCGCGCGCGCGAGTGCAACACGTTGCTGCTGACCGCCTGAGATCTCGGACGGATAGCGCGCCTCCAGTCCGCGAAGCTTCACCATGTCGAGGACGTCAGCGACCTTCCGTTTCATCGTCTCGGCCGCGACGCGGCGAAGCCGCAGCCCGTACGCGACGTTCTCGGCGACTGTCTTGTGCGGCCATACCGCGTAGCTCTGGAAAACCATTCCGAGGTTGCGCTTCTCCGGGGGAAGGCCCCAACCGGGGCCTGCGACGGGCTTGCCGTCGATGGCGATAGTCCCGCCGTCCGGGTGGATCAAGCCAGCGATGAGCTGCAGCGTCGTGGTCTTGCCGCATCCGCTTGGCCCGAGCAGGACGAGCATCTCGCCTTCGTCGACGCCGAGCGTGAGTCCGCCGACGGCGGCTTCACTGCTTTGCGCGAAGCGCTTGACCACATTGTCGAGCTGGAGCTTCGTGGCCATGACGTTCAACGCCGGTGCGGGTCGAGCAGGCTTTTCCCGACGAACCGATACCCGACCGTGATGACCGATGCGTTGATGGCGAGAAGGATGACCGACATCGCCGCCACGCCGCCCCAGTTTGACGCGTAATCGAGATCCATGATCGCGGTCGCGATGACGGTCGTCCTCGACGTGAACAGCAGCGCCGCGGCACTCAATTCGCGCAGCGAGTTCGCGAAGACGACGATCCACCCGGTGAGGAGTCCCCCTGCGACGAGGGGCATCGTGATGTCGCGCAGCACGCGCAGCAGCGGTGCGCCGAGAGTGCGCGCCGCACTCTCGAGCTCGGTGTGCACGGACGCCAGGGCGCTGCTGCTGCTCATGAAGGCGTAAGGAAGGTTCAGCGTGAGGAACGCGAGGATCATGATCCAGAGCGTGCCGTAAAGAACGAGCGGGCCGCGGCTGTATCCCGCGACGAGACCGACGGCGAACACCATCGACGGGATCACGAGCGGCAACAGGCAGAGGAGGCCCAGGATCGACGCGAGGCGCGACTTCGACCGCGTGACGATCACGGCGCTCGTCAGTGCGAGCACCACGCCGAAAGTTGCGGCGACCGTTGCGGTGAAGAGGCTGTTGCGGATCGCGGGGGCGCCGTCGATGTAATCGACGAGTACGTAGCGGAAGTGCTCGAGGGTCAGGTTGCGAAGCGAAAGCGGACCGTAGTTGTTGGCGTAGAACGCTTCGAACACCAGCATCGCATTGGGCAGCACGAAGGTGATGAAGACGATCGCAAGGCAGAAGAGCGTCGCCGGCCACCGCCAGCGACGAAGCTCCGGGCGGCGCACGAGCCCGGCCTTGCCGTGGATCGTGGTGAAGCCGCGGCGGCCAAGCAACAGGCGTTGCGCGGCAAGCAGCGCGATGCTGACGAGCAGCAGCGGCAGCGAGAGGGCCGCAGCGAGCCCGATCTGCGGCGGGTACTGGAACAGCGACCAGATCTGCGTCGTGATGACATATACCCGAGCGGGCACCCCGATAACCGCCGGTGCACCATAGCTCGTGAGGCCCTCGAGGAACGTGATGATGAAGGCCGCGAGAATCGCCGGGCGGGCAAGCGGAAGCGTGACCGTCAGCGCGACGCGCGCCCCGCCGGCACCAAGCACGCGCGCCGCGTGTTCCATTCGCGCATCCATCGACTCGAAGGCGTTGTGCATGAAGATGAACGCCAGCGGATAGATCGTCGCCGTATAGACGACAAGCAGTCCCGCCATCGAGAAGATGTCGAGGAAGCCGTGATCGGCTCCTGTCAGGGCCATCCATGCCTTGTTGAGCGCGCCGGCGTTGGGCCCCGCCAGAAGCACCCATGACAACGCGTTGACGAAGGCCGGAACGGCGAAGCTCGCGAGCACGAGCACGCGGATCGTTCGCCGGAGCGGCATATCGCTGCGGCTCACGAGCCAGGCGATCGGCGTCCCGAGCAGCATTGACGTGACCGACGACAGGACCGCGAGCAGCAGCGAATTGCCGATGGCGGCGACGAAGCGCGGTGTTCGAAAGGCTTGCGCATAGTTGTCGAGGGACACGCCGTGCGGGCCAGTCACGCTCGAAACCGCCACCTGATACATCGGAAGCATCACGAGGACCGCGGCGACTAGCGTGACAGCGGCAAACAGCAGCATCTGCCCGGACAGGCTTCGCCACCACTGGCGCGCTGTTGCCAATGGCACGGCGCCAGCGCTCGCAATGGTCCGGGCGTGCGTGCCGCTCAATGGAGGGGCCGCCGTGCGTGGGTGGCGGATGACGTCCACAGCACCGCGAACGACCGGTAATCACCCGCCGAACAGTTCGACGAACTTCGCCGTGCCCTCCGGCAGCCACTTGCGGTATTCGGTCACGTCAGTGTCGATAAGCTTGTGTTGCTTGAGGTCCGGAAATCCGGGCGGCAGCTTGATGTCGGGGCTGTCGATCGAGGGTGCGTCGCCGCCTTCGACGTAAATCGTCTGCCCTTCCGGTGACAGCAGGAAATCGACGAGCAGCTTGGCTGCGTTGGGATGCGGCGCCTTCGCGAGGATGGCGACCGGCCCGACGAGCATGAACACGCCGTCGGCGGGCAGCACGCCGGCGATCATCGGTTGGTGCTGCGTGCGCGCCGTCTCGATCTGCGAATAGTCGCACATCATGATGAGACGCTCTCCGCGGGCGACCAGCTCGTTCTGCGTGCACGCCTGCATCGTCATCACATCGTTATTGCGCATTCCCTCGAAATAATCCCAGCCGTACATCTTGACGAGGTTGAAGACGATGAGGCCCGTGTCGCCGCTCGCCTTGATGTGTCCCTGGACCACCTTTCCCTTGTACTTCGGATCGAGCAGGTCCTTCCACGTCTTCGGAACGTCGGCCGGTTTGAGCAGATCCTTGTTGTAGTTGAGCGAGGTGAGCTCAAGCTTGACTGCATGCCAGTAGTGATCGGAATCCGACAGCTTTGGACTCCGGATGAGATTGGAGGTCGCGGGCGTGAACTGCATCAGCATGCCCTTCGCCTTCATGTCGAGAAAGGCGCTGACGACGGACGTTTCGATCACGTCGGCTGCGTTGACGCCGAGGTCGAACTCCTGAACGGCGCGATTGAAGGTCGGCGCCGAACTCTGCCGCAGAACGTTTACGGTGATCCCATACTTCGTTTCGAACGCCGCTTTGAGCTTGTTGGCGAGCGCGAGATCGGCGGACGTGTAGTAGGTGACCTGACCCTCCTTCTTCGCGGCGTTGATTATCTGCTTCGCGGCAGAGGGATCGTCCGCGCGCGCCGGGCCCGCGGCGAACAGGATGACGGCAATGAGAGCGGATATGCGAAAGACCACGTTCCTGATGGTGTGCCTGCCGACCATATTTCCTCCTGGTTGTGATCTACCGTCCGATAGACGCCTCGCCGTTGCAAGCGGGGCGAATTTTGCTCGGCGTCGTCCCGAGCCGCCGTCTGAAATGACGCGTCAGATGGCTCTGGTCGCAGAAGCCCACGCTCTGCGCAGCGTCGGCGGCGCTCATACCGCTGCGCAGAAGATGCTCGGCCACTTCGATGCGCGTAGCGATCACGAGCGCATACGGGGTTGTCTGGAATTCGCGGCGGAGCGCCCGCGCGAATTTGAACACGTCGAGCCCCGCTATGTGCGCCATGTCGGAAACGCGGATCCGCTCGGAAAGATTCGTTCGGATGTGCGTGCGGATCGCCTCGATCGGCAACGCAGCCCGAAGCGTCGCACCCGGGAGGCGGCGCTGACCGTGGCGCTGGCTATGCTTGTTTCACTGCTCATGCGTCCACCGAGACGGAAGCCTGAATCGTATTT